>JACXTT010010402.1_pt1 | contig 12541 bp, 9 predicted proteins | sample 9270951 | NCBI WGS metagenome assembly JACXTT01 (sample SAMN15532306, study PRJNA645909) | rock metagenome | isolation source: weathered quartz diorite | place: Puerto Rico | collected 2017-06-21 | reverse complement strand
GCCTCTCCTATCTCGTCGGCTGCCCCGAGACGTGCTGCGCCGTGCTGATCGACCCGGAGCTGAGCCAGGTCGACCGCTACCTCGCGCTCGCGGCCAGGGCGGGGCTCCGCTTCCGTTACATAGTCGACACGCACACCCATGCCGACCACTTCTCTGCCGCGCGCGAGCTCTCCCGGCGGCTCGAGGCGCCGAGCGTCATGCACCGCGCCAGCCTCGCGCCCTACGTCGACGTACGCGTCGACGACGGCGAGACCATCATCGTGGGACGGCTCCGGCTGCGCGTCCTCCACACGCCGGGTCATACCGACGACTCGATCTGCCTCGTGCTCCCCGATCGTGTGCTGACGGGCGACACGCTTCTTCGCGGTGCCACGGGACGGACGGATCTCCCGACCGGCGATCCCGAAGCCCTGCACGAGAGCCTCTTCGGCAAGCTCCTCCGTCTCGACGACACGGTCGCGGTCCACCCGGCGCACGACTACAAGCAGAAGCCGGTGTCGACACTCGGCCAGGAGAAGGCCGAGAACCCGCGTCTCCAACGGCGTGACCGCACGGCGTTCGTCGAGCAGATGCGCGCGCTCAACCTGGAGATGCCGGAGCACCTGACGGAGGCGCTCCGCACCAACCGCACCGGTGGCAAGACCGTCGCCCAGCTCCTCGACGAGGCGGCGAGCCGCATCTCGTTCATGTCGATGGAGGAGTTGCGACAGCGCGTCGCGGCCGGTGACCGGACCCTCGTGATCCTCGACGTCCGGGAGCGCGACGCCTACGACGGGGGCCACGTGCCCGGAGCGCGTCACCTGCCGCGCGGTCAGCTCGAGCTGCGCGTCGACCGCGAGCTACCCGACCCGACCACGCGCATCCTCGCCTACTGCGAGTTCGGCAAGATCTCGACGCTCGCGGCCGCCACCCTGCGCGCGATGGGTTACACGCGCGCCGTCGCCCTCGACGGGGGATTCAAGGTGTGGCGCGATTCAGGCCATCCGCTCGAGCGCAGCTCGGCGGGCGGCTGAGTCACCGCCGGCGAACGGGGTCGAGGAGGGTCCAGTCGCTCTCCTCCACCGTGTAGCCCTTCGGATGTGGCGCCCGGCTTTCCAGCCCCAGTGTCTCGACCACACGCGGATGCTGGTAGTAGCTCGCGTAGACGAGGAAGAGGAAGGCCGGGGTGAAGAACTCATCGGTGGCCGCGAATTGCTCCCAGACCTCCTTCGCCTCGACGGCCGAGAGCGCGGCAAAGCCCGCCGGCGTCCTCTTCCTGGCGAGGTCGGCGAGCGCCGACAGACCATACTCCAGGACGGGCCGCACCATCGGCGTCCGCTCCGCGGTGCGGGCGATGCTCGCGGTGAGGCCGAGCGAGCCGGCTCCAGGCAGCCGGCGTTCGCTGTCCGGGGGAATGATCACGTCGAGGAGGCGGACCAGGACGCTCTCCTCCTCGGCGGAGAACGCGACGTCGTCGGGCCCGCGGGTGTCCATCAGTCGTCGAACAGGTTCGCGAGGTTCTTCTTCATCGTATCGGCGATGTAGAGCGCCAGCGCCTGGATCGTGTTCGTGGGGTTCACGGCGGCCGCGGTCACGAAGATGCTGCCGTCGATGATGAAGAGGTTGCGCACGTCGTGGCATCGACCCCACGAGTTGACGACCGACGTCTCGGGGTCGTTTCCCATCCGCGCCGTCCCCATGAGATGCCAGCCCGCGACGCGCAGGGGCGACTCGATGATCGTCCTCTTCGCACCGGACGCGTCCAGCACCTCCGTCGCCCGCGCCACGCTGTGCTCCAACATCCTGGTGCTGTTGTCGCTCAGACGGTAGTTGATCTTCGGCGACGGGATGCCGTCGGAGTCCTTCATGTCGGGATCGAGCGTGACGCAGTTGGCCGGATCGGGCAGGTCCTCGGAGATCGCGACCATGCCGGCGGTGCGGTCGAACAGCTCGGCGAACGCCTGGTGGTGCCCCGCGCCCCACGGCAGATGTCCCTTCGACATCGCCCATAGCGCCGTGTAGACCGGCCCGAAGCCGCGCAGGATCTCGAACGAGTAGCCGCGTGTGAAGCCCCGCGAGGGATCGCTCGCGTAGAATTCCTGGCTCATGATGCAGCAGCCGGTCGGACCTTTGTAACCCTCGAGCGGCTCGTCGAAGAGCCCGGTCACCATGGCGTAGGGATGGAACATCAGGTTCTTCCCCACGAGCCCGCTCCGGTTCGCGACGCCGTCGGGGAACTGCCTCGAGCGGGAGTTGAGCAGGAGGCGTGGGGTGCCGATGCCGTTGCACGCGACGACGACGACCTCGGCCTTCTGGCGTCGCTCGATCCCGTCCGCGTCATAGTAGATCACCCCGCTCGCCATGCCGTTCTCGCCGACGGTGATCTCGCGCACGCGACACCGCGTCTTCAGGGTGACGCCGCGCCGGATCGCCGGCGGCCAGTAGGTGATGTCGGTGCTGGCCTTCGCGCCCTGGGGACAGCCGACGAGACAGGTGCCGGCATTGATGCACGCCGCGCGACCCTCGTGCTCCCGGGTCGCGATCGCGCTGTCGGACGGCCACCAGTGCCAGCCGAGACGATTGAACCCCTTCGCCAGCGTGGTGCCGAGCTTGCCGAGCGGAAGCGGCGGCAGGGGTACACGCTTGGGTGGGTAAGCCGGGTCGCCGGCGAGCCCCGAGACACCCATCATGTGGGCGTTCACGTCGTAGTAGGGTTCGAGCCGCGCGTAGTCGACGGGCCAGTCGTCCGCGACGCCGTCCAGGCTCCGCACCCTGAAATCCGACGGGCGGAAGCGCGGGAAGTGCGCCGCGTAGAGGATGGTGCTGCCGCCGACCGCGTTGAACATCGACACCGCGATCGGCGATTCGCCGTCGTTGACCGGATAGTCCTCCCGTCGCTGCCGCGTGTTCGGGCTGAAGTTGAAATCACCCAGCTGGCGGACTTCCCAGTCGGTGGACGTTCCAGGGAGCTGCGCCGAGTCGATCCACTCGCCCTGCTCGAGGCAGACGATGTTCATGCGCGTCTCGGCAAGGCTCCATGCCAGCGCGGCGCCGGACGCGCCCGCGCCGATGATCAGGACATCGGCCGTGGTTTCCAACGTGGAGCTTTCCCTCCCGTCCCTGGTGCGGGACGAATTGTACGACACCGGGAGGCGAAAACGCACGAGGAACCTCTCCACGCGCCCGGCGAGAGGTGCCCGGCGTCCGGGTCGATTTTTGTTGCCCGGATCCGCTCGATTCCGCTAGCCTGACCTCCATGTCGCGGCTGCCATTCCCCGACCTGAGGCACCTCGCGCCCGACCTCCTTCCCGCGGAGCTCCGGCCTCCCGGCGCCGCCGCGCCCATGGCGGAGGGCGCGGTCACGCTCACCATCGGCCGCCGCACGTTCCTGAAGGCGGTCGCCGCCGTGCTCGCCGCCCTGACCGCACCCATCACCTGGGCCGAGCGCGCGGCCGCCAGCGTCCGCGGCCGTTTCCTCACCGCGCACGAGTTCCACACCCTGGAGGCGCTCTGCGAGCGCATCATCCCCGCCGACACCGATCCCGGGGCGAAAGCGCTCGGCGCCGCGCGCTACATCGGGGCCTTCCTGTCGGGCTTCGACGGCCGCGTGCCACGCATCTTCGCCGGCGGGCCATTCAGCAACCGGAACCGGTTCCCGGACAATTCGAACGGTACACCGGGAACGAAGCGGCCGGCGGACAACTTCCGCCATTTCATCCAGCTGTCGCGCGTGCAGGAGCTCCGCTGGCGCGCCGAGCTGTACGGCTCGGCGGCCGTTCCGGGGGCCGACTTCAACGACGCGGCCCTGGGGCCGATGACTGGCCTCCGCGATATCTACCGGAACGGTCTCAGGCAGATCGATCAGCTGGCACAGACGATGAAGGGCACGCCGTTCCTCCAGCTCGGGCCGGCGGATCAGGACGCGGTGCTGACGGCGGCCGACGACATGCACATAGGCAACGATCCGCGGCGCGGCGCCGGGTTCGTCGACCTGCTCATCCAGCACACCCTCGAGGGCTGCTTCTCGGTGCCGGAGTACGGCGGCAACCGCCACGGCGCGGGCTGGCGGATGATCGGCCTCGAGGGCGACGACCAGCCGCTCGGCTACTCCATCTTCTCGCTCAAGGCGAACGGCTACAACCAACGCCCGGACCATCCGATGTCGACGCCGAATCCCGACGAGCTGGGCCCCGGCAACACGGTGGTGCCGCGCCCCCTCACGAGCGACGGCCAGTTGATCCAGCACTCCATCTCCACGCTCAGCATGCTGCTCGGCGGCTGAGAGGCGATGCGGATGAGCTCGGCGGACGCCATCCTCGGCAACCGGGGCCTCACTCACTTCGACGTCTGCATCGTGGGCAGCGGCGCGGGGGGCGGCACTGCCGCGCACGTGCTGACCGCGGGCGGCAAGAACGTGCTGCTGCTCGAGGCGGGCCCCAACCCGTTTCCGGGGCTCGACGACCCGCATCGCCTGCCGCTGCCCCTCCACAGCAACGACGAGCTCAAGTACGCGGGCCGCGGCTACATCTCGCAGGACGCCTTCCTCGAGCCGCGCACGTTCCGCACCGACACGAGCGGGCCGGGGTCGCTCAAGGGCGACGTGAACAACCTCCCCCGGGCGGTGGGGGGCGCATTCCAGCACGCAGACTGCAAGACGCCGCGCTTCAACGCCGTCGATTTCCAGCTGAAGAGCACCATGGAGGCGACGATCGCCGCGCATCCGGGGCTGGGGGTGCCGGGCTTCGGCGCCGACGCGGCGAGCGCCAACTTCGCCGACTGGCCCTTCACCTACGACGATCTGGAACCGTTCTACGTCGAGGCCGAGTCCCTGTACGGTGTGCAGGGCCTCGACCGCGACAACATCTACGAGTCGCCGCGCGGCCGGTCGTATCCGATGCCGCCCGGTGTGCCGATGTACCTGGGGCTCCTCCTCTCGGAGGGCGCACGCGCGACCACGGTCCCCGGGATCGGGGCACTCAACCCGCACACCTACCCCGCCGCCATCACCTCGGAGTTCTACGGGACGCCGGACGTCCGGCCGCCGTGCGTCGACTGCGGGCTGTGCAGCGGGTTCGGATGTCCCAACAATTCGAAGGGCTCTCCCGCGGTGACGACGGTCCGCCGGGCGCTTCTCTCCGGGCGCTGCCAGCTCCGCTACAACGCGCGCGCCGTGCGCCTGGTGAACGACGGGTCACACGTGAGCGGGATCGAGTACATCGATCCCGACGGGAACCGGCAGACGGCGGTCGCGGATGCGTTCATCCTGGCCGCGAGCCCGATCGAGTCGGCGCGTCTCTGCTTCCTGTCGGGTCCCTCGCTCACCCAGCCGATCGGCAACTCGAGCGGCCAGGTCGGCCAGAACTTGATGTTCCACCTCCAGACCCAGGTGAACGGCTTTCTCCCCCAGCGCGTCCACGGGCAGCGCGGGCGAGCCGTCACGCACGGCATCTCGGATTTCCGCGGTGTCCTTCCCGGCGGAGACGCCATCCGGGTCTTCGACGACGGCATGGGCGGTCTCTCCGTCGCGATGGGAGGGATCTGCGAGTTCGGCGCCTCGCAGGGACTCCCGATCACCGAGGACGGGCTCGTCTACTCGAGCTCCCTCCCGCCGCCCTTCGGCATCCGGTCGGGGATCCGCTTGAAGAACGCGCTGCGCGATCAGGCGCTCGGCCAGCACCTCTTCGGCCCCACCATGCAGGCCGAGGACGCGCCCCAGCGAAAGAACTTCGTCGACCTCGACACTCGCTACACGGACGTCTTCGGCGTGCCCGTGGCGCGGATCACGTACCAGAACCACCCCTACGAGCTGATGACGCGACAGTTCTACATACCGTACCTGAAGCAGCTCGTGCTGAATGCCGGCGCGACGCCCGGGATGATCTTCGCCACCCCGCTCAACTACAACGTGGTCGGTCCGCCGAGCTCGCGCCACATCATGGGGACGCTGCGCATGGGGAGCGACCCGACCGTCTCGGTGACGCGCCCGGACGGCCGCTTCCACGACCTCGACAACCTCTACGCCTGCGACGGCAGCGTGTTCCCGACCTCGTCGGGCTACAACCCGACGCTCACCATCATCGCCGTCGCGCTGAAGATCGCGCACGGGATCGCCGGCACGTCGCCCGGCTGATCGCCGCCGCCGTGGGTGGACCACCACGGCGCCCGCTAGTTCGTGCGCAGAGGTGGCGGCCGAGGTGGTGCGGACGGTGCGCGACCGTCCGCACCACTCTCGTCTGGTTCAGAGGCCGGGAAGCGGGCGGGTGTGCTCGGCACGGACCGCGTCGAGCAGCATCGGCTTGAGGCCGAGCGAGGTCAAGATCGTCGGCGCGATCTGGGCCGTGTTGACGTTCCCGCCGAAGATCTGGCCGGGTCGCGGGTTGTGGCCGCCGTGCACCACGACGAGCGCGACGTTGAGGTCGTCGGGGGCGAAGCCGCCGTGCTCCGCGACCTTCGCGTGGCTCGTCGAGTAGATCGTGCCCGGGAGCGGCTGGATGATGATATCGGGTGTCCGGTCGTTGGTGGCCGGGTCGCCGAACAGGTTCCCGAGCACGCCGCCCGTATAGATGCTCTGGATGTTCGCCGGATTGCCGTTGGCGATGCTTTTCCTCAGAGCCTTCACCGCAGCTTTCGTGTCGCTCTGGTTCGCGAGCCAGACGAGCGCGATGTCGTCGTCGGTGACCTGAGCGACTTCGATGCCGGCGTTTGCAAGCACCGTCTTTTCGGCGTGGCCGATCTTCGCGAGCTGCGAAGGGTCGATCGGCGACTGACCGTGCTTGGCGGTGAGGATGATCTGCGTCGAGCTGTAGAGATTCTTCGTCTTGAGCTCACTGACGATGGCACCGACCGAGTCGTCGATGAACTGCATCCCACCCTCGAGCTGCGGCGTGAACGCCAACGTGCCGGGCTCGTAGCCGCCAGGCACGTAGCTCGGGTCGCAGGGCGTGCCGTCATTGCGCTTCGGGTCGCACGTCTTCGACGGGTCGACGTCCTTCTCTGCGACACTGGCGGTCTGCAAGTTCATCCCGAAGATCGCGGGGACGCCGGTCGCGGGCGTCCCGGTCGACGTGAGTCCGTCGATCTGGTTAAGGACCGCGTCGACCTTGATTTGGTCGTACGCCTCGGTGTTGCCGACGTAGTCGGTGATGAAGAAGGCGCCGCTGCCAGTCGGGTTTGGGTGCGGAAACGTGATCGTGTTGCCACGGGTGTCGACCAGCGTCGCCGGGATCAAGTCGGCGTTGATCTCTGTAGCGAACAGGTCGTCGACGGCGTTCGGGGTGCCGTGCCCTGCGACGAGCAGGTACGCAGGATGCTTGTCGGCCCAGGCGGTCAGCATATCCGCCGCGTGCGCGACGCTGAACACGGTGTTGGTCTTCAGGAAGTCGTTCGGGTAGACGGGCTGGCAGACGCCGCCGACGAGGCCTTCTGGCAGCTGTGTCGGGTCGATGGTGGCACCGATGACGGGCCGCGTCGCGGTCGCCGTACCCGTGTCGATGCTCTCGTCGTACACGATCTCCGCGCCGGCGGGAGCGGTGCAGTTGCTGCCCGGCGCGAACATCGAGCGCGAGTAGCTGTCGTCGTAGAAGACGCCCGTCGACTTCGGCGAGCCACCCGTGACGGCGGCGAGCAGGCCGGGAAACGAGTCGGACGGCTTCGCGGCCGACGCGTGTGTGAACGTCGTGCCATCGCCGGCGAGCGCCGCGAGGTTGGAGCTCGGGTGCTCTTGGATCCACTGCGTCAAGTCGGAGGCGTGCAGCCCATCGACACTGAGCAGGAGCACGTGCTGGACGCCGCTCCCTTCACCCTCGCCACCGCCATTCCCCGGTCCCTGCTCGTTGCCTTGGCCCTTCCCTTGGCCCTGCCCTTGGCCACGATTGGCCCAACTCATCGGCGCGACCAGGATCGACGCTAGCGCCACGATACCAACCGATTTCCATCTCATCTCAAGCTTTCCTCGCATGCGAACTCCCCTCCTGCTGGATTTCGTGTGACCCACTACCAGCGCCGCGTGGCGCGAGGATGACCCGACGATGAACGTTGCGTGAGGAGAAGGTGGCGGGTTGCCCGACTCTAGAGCAGCCGCCTCGCCGTCGCCGTCAGTTGCGGTGGAATCGGTACGCCGAAGCGTTCACCGAGTCTCTTCGCCGCACGCCCAATGCGACGTATCCCGCCGACCACGGTGTGCGCTCTGTCGAATCGTGCCATGGTCCGGGCGGGGATTCCTCCGTCCGACGGAAGCGACAACCGCCCGTTGATGCCACGGTAGCGACCCTCGGCGAGCGCCCCGAGAACGCCGCCGCGCGTCGGCATCGCCGACTCGACGACGGTGAACAGGCGTCGCGGCTGAGTCGCGAGGTGCATGTCCTGTCCGTAAAAAGCATGTACCGCTGGGTCCCGGACTCGCAATCGGCGAAGGAGCTCCACCGTCGCCGTGCGCGGCGCGTACTGTCCGTCGTACTTGGCGTTCCAGATCTCGATGCCGTGGGGCAGGTCCTCGAACGTCTCGATCCAGTCGAAGGCGGTGAGCTTCGGGTGTGCGATCACCGCAACGCCGCCGGCATCCCTGATGTGCGCGATGACGATCTGGGGATCCTTTGAGGCAACGCGGACCGTGGCGCCGAAACCGAGGACGTGCATGCCGTTTCGACACGAGAATTCGAGCCCCGCGATGAAGCGGAGGCGATCGTCCGACCGTGTTTCGCATTCCGAGACGTATGCCTGGAGCGTCTCCGCGCTGAATGCCTCCGCGTGGTCCGTCATGCACACCACCCGGCAGGTGAGGCCGAGATAGATGTCGCGCAGCTGCGCGAGCGTGAGGTCGCCGTCGGAGAACCTGCTGTGAACGTGCAGGACGCACTTCATTCCGGAACGCACTTGGTCGTGTGGCTCGGCCTGACGGGGACACCCTAGGCTACGCGGTCGAGGCAGCGCCATGCAATCACCGTCGCGCGGGATGTCCGCTGGCTAATGGCCTTTTCTCGAAGTACATACTTATTCGAAGTAAATACTTAATTTGTCCATTCACAGTGTTACAGTCGGGTTACGCTGTCATCACGGAATCGCGTATCCCTCGAAGCACCCGGAGAGACCCCGCCACGAACGTGTTTGGACCGGGGCGGGGCTCTCCATTGGGTGGCCGCCGACCGGCGGCAGAGGTTCCTCGCGGAACCGGGTGCCTTTTAGCCCCCGAGCATTACGAGGCATCGTCCGGCTCATGAAGTCTCTGCAAGCGGACGGGAGGAGTGACCACGTCAGGAGCAGTCGGGAGCGTCCCCTCCCCCCGGCGGCGGCATCCGTTGACCGGCTCCCGCGCCGCTCCGATACTCCTCGCGCGTGACCGATCCCCACGATCCCGGGTTCCGCGTCGAGCGGATCGAGCTGGCGGATGGCGGGGCCGAGCTGCGATTCGCGGGGCAGCTTCGCTTCCGGCAGTGTTTCGCCTCGTGGCAGAGCGTGCGGCGCCTGGTCCGTCCTCCGGCCACTCACCTCGCGTTCGACCTGTCGGGGGTTGACACCCTCGACGGCGCCGCCACCGCCCTCCTGCTGGAGCTTCGTGACGAGGTTGCGGCGACGGGCGGGAGGGCCGAGATCGTCGGCGCGCACGACGGTGTCCGCGCCATGCTCGATCTCTACGGCTCGCATCCGCCGCAGCCGAGCCTGCACGCCCCGCCGGCCCGGATCGGCGTCCTGGACCAGATCGGCCGCGAGACCCTCATGCTGCTGCGCGAGAGTCGCGGACTCGACTTCATGGGCGACGTGGTGGTGGCCGGGGCGAAGGCGATCCGTGCGCCGTCTTTCATCAACTGGCGCGAGCTGCCGCGGCTCATCGAGCGCGCCGGGGCCGACAGCCTTCCGATCGTTCTCGTGATCAACTTCCTGGTCGGCCTCGTGACCGCCTTCCAGGCCGCGGTGCAGCTGAAGCAGTTCGGGGCGAACATCTTCGTGGCGGATCTGGTCGGGCTCTCGGTCACGCGCGAGCTCGCGCCCCTCATGACCGCGATCATCGTGGCCGGGCGCTCGGGCGCGGCGTTCTCGGCCGAGCTCGGCACGATGCGGGTCTCCGAGGAGATCGACGCGCTGCGGACGCTCGGGCTGGATCCGTACGGTTTTCTCGTCTTCCCGCGGGTCCTCACGCTCGTGCTGGTGCTGCCGCTGCTCACCATCCTCGCGGACGTGATAGGCATTGCCGGCGGGCTCCTGGTAGCGATGCTCGGACTCGACATCACCACCAACGCGTACCTCCTCGAGACGCGGAAGGCGATGGAGCTCTGGGACGTGTTCTCGGGCTGTCTCAAGAGCGTGTTCTTCGGGCTGAGCGTCGCGCTCATCGCCTGCCAGCGCGGCCTCGCCGCTCGCGGCGGCGCCGAGGGAGTGGGTCGGGCGACGACGTCGGCGGTGGTGACGAGTCTCTTCGCGATCGTGGTCGTCGACGCGATATTCACGGTGCTCTTCAATGCCTTCGGCCGCTGAGCCCGCCATCATCGAGGCGGAGCACCTGTCGGTCGGTTACGGCGATACGGTGGTGCTGGAGAACCTCGACTTCACGGTGCCCCGCGGCGACGTGTTCGCCGTCCTCGGCGGGAGCGGGAGTGGGAAGTCGACATTGCTCCGCGCGCTGATCGGCCTCGAACGGCCGCTCCGCGGCACGATCCGGATCGCGGGCGCACCCCCGGCCGAAGACGGACCGCCCGCGTACGGTGTCCTCTTCCAGTCGGGAGCGCTCTTCGGCTCGATGACCCTGGCCGAGAACGTCGCCCTGCCCCTCGGGAAGTGGACGACGCTCGACCGCCACGCGATCGACACGATCGTCCGCTCGAAGCTCCGCCTGGTTGGGCTCGAGGGCTTCGAGAACCACCTCCCCGCGGAGATCTCGGGCGGTATGAAGAAACGCGCCGGGATCGCGCGGGCGCTGGCGCTCGACCCCTCGCTCTTGTTCCTCGACGAGCCGTCGGCCGGTCTCGATCCGGTGACCTCGGCGGAGCTCGACGACCTCATCGCGACCCTGAACCACAGTCTCGGCATGACGACGGTGGTCGTCACGCACGAGCTCAGGAGCATCTTCGCGATCGTCAAGCACTGCATCATGGTGGACGGCCGCGCGCGCTCCATCGTCGCGCGCGGAGAGCCCGCGGCGCTCCGCGACGGGAGCGTCGATCCGCACGTCCGCGCCTTCTTCAATCCTCCCTCGCGGGCCGCTTGAGATGGCCACCACCGCCACCAACCACTGGAAGCTCGGGCTGTTCGTGCTCCTCGCCGCCGGCGCAACGCTGGCCGCGCTCTTCTGGCTCGGCGCGGAACGGTTCCGGCGCGAGTCCTTCCCGGCAGTCAGCTACTTCGACGAGTCGGTCCAGGGCCTGGACGTCGGCTCGCCGGTGAAGTTCCGCGGGGTGACGGTCGGGACCGTCAGCGACATCACGATCGCGCCCGACCACCGCCACGTCCAGGTCACGGCCGACATGTACGTCGATGCGCTCGTCCGCCTGGGGCTCCGGACCGGTGCGCCCAAATCGGGCGAGGAGTTCATCGCGCCCAATCTCCGCGTCCAGCTCGCCTCTGCGGGCATCACCGGCGTCCGCTTCATCCAGACCGACTTCTTCGACCCCGAGCGCTTCCCGCCCCCGCGGTTGCCCTTCGAGCCGCCCTGGAACTACGTGCCCTCGGCGCCGTCGACCTTGAAGAACGTGGAGGAGGCGGCCATCGAGATCGTGAACCGCCTGCCGGTACTCGCCGACCGCGCGAAGGATACGCTCGCCGACATGCGGAAGACCCTCGGTTCGATCGACCACCTCGCGGCCGATCTGGGCTCCGAGGACGGGTCGTTCAACCGGGCGCTCCGGGAGCTGGCCACGGCGGCGACCCGTGTCGACCGGGCGCTCGACGAGGCGAAGCTCGGCGCCACGACGGCGTCGTTCCGCGACTCGGCGTCCTCCGTCGGCCAGGCAGCCGCCGGTGTGGGTGATGCGCGGGAGGAGCTGCATGCGAGCCTGGTGGCGTTGCGCGAGGCGCTGGAATCGGTCCGCACGCTGGCCGACTCGCTGGAGCGCGATCCGAGCGTACTCCTGCGCGGCCCACGCAGCGATGACGCTCGAGTGAAGCGCCGATGAGACGTGACGCCTGGCTCCTGGCGGCCTGCGTCCTGCTCGGAGGTTGCCTCGTTCGCAGCCCGGATCCGCCCCGCTTTTTCCGTCCGGGATCGACGGCGCTCGATGCGGCCGTCGGCGACGAGGCGGGCCCGGCGAGCACCACCAGGAGTCCCGTTCGCCTCCGCAGCGTCCGGGGCGCGCCCTTCCTGGGTGAGCGCGTCGTCTGGCGCGTCTCCGAGGTCGAGTTCGGCCTCTACGAGCAGCGACGGTGGATCGATCTTCCCGCTCACTACGTGGAACGTGCGCTCAGGACGCGCCTCCGTGCGACGCCAGGGCTCCGGCTGACGAACGACCCACGGGCCGCCGGCCTCGACGTCGACGTGCTGGCGTTCGACGACGTGCTCGCGCCGACCCATGAAGCCAGCGTCAATCTCGCCGTCGGACTCGACGACCCGGTGCGCGGCCGCCTCTTCGAGCGGACG
>JACXTT010010401.1_pt1 | contig 12541 bp, 10 predicted proteins | sample 9270951 | NCBI WGS metagenome assembly JACXTT01 (sample SAMN15532306, study PRJNA645909) | rock metagenome | isolation source: weathered quartz diorite | place: Puerto Rico | collected 2017-06-21 | reverse complement strand
ACGTTCTCGAATACGCTGAGGTCGGTGAGCAGCGCACCGTTCTGGAACAGCATGCCCATGCGTTTGCGCAGTTCATACAGCGCAGTGCGGCGTTGCGCGTGAACGTTCACACCGTCGAATTCGACAGTGCCGGCAGCAGGCCGCCACTGGCCGCCGATGATGCGCAGCAGCGTGGTTTTACCGGTGCCGGAAGGGCCCATGATGGCAGTCACCTTGCCACGCGGGATATCGACGTCGACGCCGTCATAGATGACACGCGGCCCGTGGCTGAAATTCAGCCCGCGGACGCGCACCAGTGCGGCACCATCAGAAGCAGTAGTGGTCATGGACGGCGAACATTCTTATTGGATGATGGATTGTCGCTTGTCTTGCATTGCAAAACCTAGACCACGGTTCCGCGGTGTTTGTTTCGAAATTGCAGGCGGCAATCTTACTCAGGTCATCGCTGGGCTGCATCAGTATCGTGCAGCTTCTGGTGCTGAATAAACGTAAACGCGCTTGGGACAGAGGCATGTGTAAACAATCTCCCTAGGGAAATTGTTTTATTTATTCAATAAAATATAATTTATATTTATAAAATAAAACATCCTGAATTTACCGGCAATATTGATTGGCTAAAAAATAGCCAACAAATTTATTCCTGATAGCCAAGGCTGTGCAGCAGCGCACGTTCCAGGTCAGTGTTCACGCGTTTCAGATCATCGGGCCCGCCGAGCGTGGAAACCTGCGTCATGTGCAACCCCTGATATCCGCAGGGATTGATCCGCGAGAACGGTTCCATATCCATCTTCACGTTCAACGCAAGGCCGTGATACGTGCGTGCGCTGCGTACGCGTAGCCCGAGCGATGCAATCTTGTCACCGTTGACATAGACACCCGGCGCATCGCGGCGTGCGACAGCTTCGATGCCATAGCCTGCAAGCGTGGCGATGATGGCGTCTTCAAGACGTGTCACCAGACTTCGGATGCCGTAGCCACGCCGTTGCAGGTCGATCAGGAAATAAACAACGGATTGCCCGGGGCCGTGATACGTCACCTGACCGCCGCGATCCGATTGCACGACCGGAATATCGCCGGGCAGCAACAGGTGCTCGGGTTTGCCTGCCTGTCCCTGCGTGAAAACAGGTGGATGTTCCAGGAACCAGATTTCATCCGGCGTTTCAGCTGTGCGCGCTTGCGTGAATGCGCGCATGGCTTCGAACGTTTCAGCGTAGGGCTGCAGTCCGAGTTGGCGGATGATGGGTTGGGTCATGCGCAAATTCTACAGTGCTGCTGATGGCTGTTTGGGCGACTGCAATAAAAAAGCCCCATCTCTGCGGGAGATGAGGCTTTCATGTGTCGCAGGTCTGATTAGTTGATCAGCATGCGCACGGAGTCGACGATGCGGTGGAAGAAGCCGCCTTCCGGAACCGCCTTGAGCGCGACCAAAGGAACAGTACGCACTGCCTTGCCATTCAGCATGATGGTGACGGTACCCAGCTGCTGGCCAGCCTTGATCGGGGCGATAGCCTTCGTGGTGATCTGCGGGACGGTCTGGACCTGTGCGCTGGTGCCGCGAGGCAGTGCCATCGACAGCGTAGGCAATACGCCAACCTGCAACTGTTCTTCGCTGCCTTTCCAGACGCGAATGGTGCTCACGGGTTTGGTCGGGCCAAACATCGATACGGTTTCGTAGAAGCGGAAGCCGTAGTTGAGCAACTCAAGGCTGGCGGTTTCGCGGCCGGCCCAGGTTTTTGCACCCATCACGGCGGAGACCAGGCGGCGGCCATCACGCTGTGCAGAAGCCAGCAGGCAGTAACCGGCCGAGCTGGTGTGGCCGGTCTTGATGCCATCGACGCTCGGATCCTTTTCCAGCAGGCCGTTGCGGTTGGGCTGTGCCTTGACCTTGGGTGCGCCGCTGTACTGATAGCTGCGCTCGGCAAAGATCTTGTACATCTCCGGGAAATCACGGATCAGCGCGCGGCCAAGAATCGTCAGGTCGCGTGCGGTGGTGTAGTGGTTGGGATCAGGCAGGCCGCTGGCGTCGGCGAAGTGCGAGTTCTTCATGCCGAGCTTCTTGGCGTACTGGTTCATCATCTCGGCGAAAACGGATTCGCTGCCGGCCATGTGTTCGGACAGCGCAACGCTGGCGTCATTGCCGGAGGCGATGATGATGCCGCGCAAGAGGTCTTCAACCTTCACGCGTGTACCCACTTCAATGAACATGCGCGACTCGCTGGAGTCCATGCCCTGGCGCCAGGCTTTTTCGCTGACGAGCACGGTGTCGTCGAGTTTCAGGCGGCCGTTCTTGATTTCATCGAATGCAATGTAAACCGTCATCACCTTGGTGATGCTGGCGGGTTCAACGCGAGCGTCCGGGTTATTGCCGGCAATCAGTTCGCCACTCTGGAAATCGAGCAGGGCGTAGCTTGTTGCATCAATGTTCGGAGCCGCAGGAACAGGAATAGGCATGGTCTGCGCGAGGGCGCTGAAAGAACAGCTGGCCAGTAAAAGCAGAGCGGCGATTTTTTTCATGGGGGCGGGCATCAGAAGTAAGGGAAAGCCTTGCGGCGGCGAATTCTATCGCAGTGCAACAAAAATGGGAGTGGCCATGCGCGTTACTCCTTCACCCATTGTGGAATCAGGTTGCGGGAGTCGAGGCGGTGACGGGTGGCGCGTGCTTCACTTTGATCGCGGAAAGGTCCGACCAGGACGCGGTGGATAGGTGTATCCGACTGGCTGTTGATGCGAATCTGGACCGGCGTGAAACCCTGGCTTTGCAGGTTGTCACGCAAGGCAGCGGCATTGATGGGATCAATGTAGGCCCCAACTTGCAGGTACCCGCCATTCGGCCCTGCCGCTGGCGGCGGCGTTGCCGAAACGGACGCCATTTCGACCGGTGCTGCGGGTGTTTCGGGCGCAGCGGCTACAGGTGGTTCGTAGGTTTCGGGATCCAGGGCAGTGATCTCCACCATCGAGGTGCCATGTCCGATCAGATCGAGCTTGGCTGCGGCGGCATACGAGAGGTCGATGATGCGATCAGTATGGAAAGGCCCGCGGTCATTGATTTTGACGACCACGCTTTTGCCGTTGTCGAGGTCGGTGACGCGCACGTAACACGGGATGGGCAGGTTCTTGTGCGCGGCGGTCATCTGGAACATGTCATAGCGATCGCCATTGGCAGTTTTGCGGCCATGGAATTTCTTGCCGTACCAGGAAGCGTAGCCGCGCTGGCGGAAACCTTTGGTGTCATCCAGGACCCTGTAGGTTTTGCCCAAAACCTCGTAGCTCTTGGAATTGCCGCCACGGCTGCGTGGTTCTGCAATGGGCACGGCGTCCGGCGTGTTTTCAATGCCGTCGGGAATCTCATCGGCCGTCGGCGCGTAGTCTTTTTCCGAGGCGGGGGCAGCGCCATCCAGCACAGGTGGGGCAGCGGGCTGCGTGCGAGGGCTGCCGGTGATCGGGGTAGTGCGTGTTGACGATGGTTGTCCGGCCGGAACGGTTTTGACGCGCCGTTGCGTGGGCGCGGAGTCATCCGGAAATGTTGCGCAGGCCGCCAGGCTGATGACACTGAGCAACAGCAGCAATCGCTGCAAAGGTCTCATGGGGCCTGCGCGTCGAGTTGTTGCTGGATCTGCAGTGACAACTGCGTCACCGCCATGGCGTAGAAAGTACGTGGGTTGTACGTCATCACGGTGTAGAAGTTATGGAATGCGAGCCAGTATTCGACGCCTTGATCGAGCGGGAGTTCAATCAGGCCCACACGGGTATCCGGCGGCAGCTTGATCTCGGGGACGATGCCAAGCTTGGTCAGCTCGGCAACGGTATAGGCGGTTTCCTTGCCGTTGCGCTCCAGATTGGCAGGCAGCGGAAATACGGCATGTGCCCGTACCACCAAAGGCTCGCCGCGGTGCCAGGACTGCGTCGGGCGAAAATTCACGAAATAGTTGGCGATGGAGCCAATCGCGTCAGGGATCGTCCACAGATCCTTGCTGCCGTTGCCGTCGTAATCCAGGGCCAGTCGCCGGTAGTTGCTGGGCATGAATTGCGCCGCACCCATCGCGCCGGCGTAAGAGCCTTGCGGGATCTTGGGGTCGATGCCCGCATCGCGACAGTAGACAAAGAACTGCGCGAGTTCACCCATGAAGAAACGCGAGCGAGTGGGATGATCGAAGCCTTGCGTGGCCAGGGAATCAAGCACGCGAATCTTGCCGGTGATGCGCCCGTAACGGGTTTCAATGCCCATGATGGCGGCGATGACGACAGGCGATACACCAAATTCTTCTTCGGCGCGGGCAAAGTACGCAGCCTGCTCGCGCAGCACGTTCACGCCGCCATTGATGCGCGCGCTGTCAATGCGGCGTGAGTACTGTGTCCAGTTCTCGGTGCGTTCAGGTGCTTTCTGTTCCTGCTCGACCAGTTGCGGCAGGCGCTGTGCTTCAACGAGCGCCTGGCGGACTTTGTCGAGTTCGGCGTCGCTGAAACCATAATCCTGTTTCAGCGTGCTGAGGAGTTGTGGTGCGCCGGGGTGATTGCTGTAGTCCGCTGCCGCGGCTGCACTAAAGCAAAGCATGAGGCCAGCGGCGATGTGCTTCATCAGCTCGACAACAATTTTCGATGCGTCTGAATCGACATCAGCATTCCAAAGCCCATCAGCAAACTCACCACGGAAGTGCCGCCGTAACTCACCAGCGGCAACGGTACACCAACCACTGGCAGCAAACCGATAACCATGCCCATGTTGATGAACACATAGATGAAGAAGGTCATCGCCAGGCTTGCGGCCAGCAGGCGCTGGAAAGTGTCTTGCGCGCGTGCAGCAATGAACAGCCCGCGTGTGACCACGGCCAGGTAAATGATCAGCAGCAACAGGATGCCGAGCAGGCCAAATTCTTCGGAGTAAACCGCGAAGATGAAGTCGGTGTGTGATTCGGGCAGGAACTCCAGCTTGGCTTGCGTGCCATTGAGCCAGCCCTTGCCGAACAAACCGCCGCTGCCGATCGCGATCTTGGATTGCGTGATGTGATAGCCGGTGCCGAGTGGATCGCTCTCGGGATCCAGCAATGTCAGGATGCGTTGACGCTGGTAGTCATGCATCTTGCTCCACACCAATGGCAGCGCAGCGGTTATTGCCGCAAGCGCGCCAATCATCCAGCGCCATTGGAAACCGGCAAAGAACAAAGCGAAGAAGCCTGCAGCAACAACGAGAAGTGCAGTGCCCAGGTCAGGCTGTTTTGCAATCAGGCCTGTTGGAATGACGATGAGCGCCAGCGTGACCAGCATGGTGAGAATGCGGGGCGGCAGGTTGCGGCTGTGCAGGAACGCGGCAATCGTCATTGGCATCGCCAGCTTCATCATTTCCGAAGGCTGGAAGCGGATCACGCCGAAATCGAGCCAGCGTTGCGCGCCTTTGGCGCTGGAGCCGATCGCAAGCGTAAGAACCAGCAAGACAACCGTGATGCCATAAAGCCAGGGAGCGATGGCGCGATACCATTCCGGCGGCGCCTGCGCGACCACCGCCATAACGACGAGGCCCAGGATCCAGCGTTGTCCCTGGCTGATGACCTGTTCTATCGAGTGGCCGGATGCGGAATACAGCACCACAAGGCCAATCGCGCCAATCGACAGCAGCAGGATCAACAGCCACATATCGATGTGCCAACGCTCCAGCCAGTCTGCGAGGCTTGGTTCCGGGCGGCTTGGATGTCGTGGCGTGCTGAGCATGATGATGGGCTTGTCTTGTCTGCGCGGTGATTATCGGGCGTCGTTCACATCATCATCAGGTACAACCGCACCTGCTGCTGGCGATGTCGCCGCTGCAGGTGCTGGTTCGGTGCCGTCACGGTAACGCACCTCGCCGAGTAAATACATGTCCATCAGCTTACGCGCGATGGGGGCTGCGACTGACGCGCCGTGTCCGCCGTGTTCCGCCAGAACGCCGACGGCGATCTGGGGGTTGTCGGCAGGTGCAAAGGCAATGAACAAGGCATGGTCGCGCAGATGCAGCGGAATGGTTTCCATGGCGCGAGCCTTGGCTTCATCCTGGGACATGCCGGCAACCTGTGCCGTACCGGTTTTGGCGGCGATGCGATAAGGCGCGTCATGCCCGATTTTGTAAGCGGTGCCGCCCTGTACCTGCGCCACGCCTTCCATCGCTGAAATGACTGCATCCCAGCTCTTGGAATTCTGCAGGACGATGGGGGGCAGTGCTTCGGGTTTGGTCAGCGTCACGGCCTTGGTCAGGGCGTCTTCGCTGGCGTGGACGATATGTGGTTTGAAGCCGCCGCCGCGCATCGCAATGCGCGCAGCCATTTGCGCCAGCTGCATCGGCGTTGCCGTCATGTAACCCTGGCCGATACCGATGTTGAGTGTTTCGCCGGGATACCAGTTTTCACGACGCACGCGACGTTTCCACTCGCGCGACGGCATCAGGCCACCTTTCTCCAGTGGCAAGTCAACGCCCGTTGGCTTGCCCAGGCCAAAACCGGACATGGCTTCGTAGATTCGATCAACACCGAGTGTGTTGGCCAGCGAGTAAAAATAGATGTCGCAGGATTTCATCACGCCCTGCGTCATGTCCACCCAGCCGTGGCCGGTACGTTTCCAGCAACGATATTTGCGCGACGAACCCGGCAACATGTATTCGCCCTTGCAGAATTCCTTGTGGTCAGGCGTCACCACGTTGTATTCCAGGCCGGCCAGCGCCATCGCAGGTTTCACCGTCGAGCCTGGCGGATAGGTGCCTTGCAGCGCGCGGTTGAATAGTGGGCGATTGGGGTCTGTGTTGAGCGCCTTGTAGGTTTGCGGGTCAACACCTTCGGCGAACAACTGCGGATCAAAGCCTGGTTTGCTCACCATGGCGATCACTTCGCCATTGCGTGGATCGATGGCGACCACCGCGCCATTCAGCTCGCCCAGTGCTTCTTCTGCGACAGCCTGCACCTTGGCATCGAGCGACAGATACAGGTTCTTGCCTGGTGCGCCCTGGCGGTAATCAAGTTCACGCAGCGGACGACCATAAGCGTTGGCTTCAATGATCTTGGCGCCCGGCGTGCCGCGCAGCAGCTCTTCCTGGCTTTTCTCGACGCCGACCTTGCCCATCTGCAGCAGACCCTGGTACTTGCCTGGGTCGAGATCCTTCAATTCGTCTTCGTTGATGCTGCCCACGTAGCCGACGACATGCGAGTCGGCAGGGCCCATCGGATAGTTGCGGGTGAGGCCGGCGTTGACGTCGATGCCATGGAAGTCGTGGCGATTGATTTCGTAACGGGCGACTTCTTCCATCGACAGGTTGCTGCGCAGCGTTACGCCACGGTAGCGAGGTGTTTTCCGCACGCGATCCTTGAAACGTGCAATGTCCTTGGGTGTCAGCGCGATGACGGATTCAAGACTCTTGAGCGCGGTATCGATATTGCCAGCTTGCTCGGGCGTGACTTCCAGCACGAAGGCGGGGCGATTTTCAGCCAGCAGTACACCATTGCGGTCGTAAATCAGGCCGCGCACCGGAGGAACCGGCGTGATGCGCATGCGGTTATCGTCGGCACGCGTGCTGTAGTAATCGTGATGGACGACTTGCAGGCTGATGAGTCGCGCAATCAGGACAACGGCTAACGCAACGCAAGTGACGCCAGCAAAAACGGCACGTCCGAGAAATGTATTTTTCTCGCCGTGCAGATCCTTGAATTTTTCGCGCCTGCGGCCCATCAGCAATAACGCGCGTTATTCGTCATCGCGGCGGCCACCGCGGACAATTTCCAGCAGTGCAAAGACCAGCGGCCAGAACAATGAAGTGGATGCCACCGGCATCCAGCGTAGCCAGACGTCTGCACGATGCGTGGTGATGCCATCAATCCAGAACATCAGGAAGGAATACAGGAACCACACCGGGATCAGCGCCAGCGTTGCCTGCCAGAGCGGGAACAACACGAAGATCGGCCGCAGGCGCGTGACCAGGTAAGCGACGAGCACCAGGCCGAGTTCATGTTGGCCCAGTGTTGTGCCAAAGCAGACATCTGCGCACATGCCTGCGAAGAAAGCGCCGAGCAGTACATGCGTGCGCGACTCGGTCAGCGCCCAGTAGGCAACGATCAGCGGCAGCCACATCGGGCGTGCGCCACTCAATATCTCGGGCAGCTCGACAAGCTGCAGCAACAGCGCAGCAATCAGGCTCAGGATGAAAGTGAAATGAAGCGTACGGCCGCTGATGATCACGGTTTTGCAGGGGCTGGTTCAGGCGTTGCTTGCGGCTTCGCGTGATCGATGGGCTGGGGTGCTGCTGCAGTTGAAGATGCAGTGGCGGGTTTGGGTGCTGCAGCTGCAGCAGGCTTTGCGACAGGTGCAGGCGCAGCAGGCTTTGCTGCGACAGGAGGTGCTGTTGGTTTCGGCGCTGTTGCTGCAGGCGGCGTTGCAGGCTTGGGTGTTGTTGCAGGAGCAGGCGCGGCTGCAGGTGCAGCATTAGCAGGTTTGGCGGCGGAATCATTTGGATCTGCTGCCGCTTTCGCTGTCATTGCAGGTGTTGGTTCCAGCGCTGCGGGAGAGGCAGTCTGTGCGGGAATGATTGCTGCCGCAGGCGCGGGTGTTGCAGGTTCCGCAACTGGCACGGGAGGCATGGTGACCTCCTTGTGCTCGCTCCAGACCAGCAGGGCCTGGCGACCCTGGTTCAACTTGGCGCTGGGATAGGCGACAGCTTCCATGAAGTGCTCGCCAGCCATGTTCTTCACGTTATAAATCTGCCCCACCGGATAACCTGCGGGGAAGCGGCCGCCGAGTGCGGAAGACACCAGCAGGTCGCCGACCTTGACGTCTGCGTTGCTGGGCAGGAATGGCAATTTCAAACCCTGGCCATCGCCAAGTCCGAGCGCGATGGTTTGCAGACCGGTGCGATTGATCTCGACAGGAATGCCGTGATCGGGATCAGTGATCAGCAAGGCTTGTGAAGTGCTGGGGCCTACTTCAACGACTTGTCCCATCACGCCGGTGGCATCGATCAACGCCTGGCCACGGTAGACCTTGTCGGCGCTGCCTTTGTTGAGCGTGATCTGATGGCGATAAGGATCCTGGCTGACGGCAATGATCTCAGCGATCAGTACGTGATCCTGCAAATTTTTTGACGATGCCAGGAGCTCGCGGATGCGATGGTTTTCTGCTTCCAGCGCTTCGAGCTTTTGCAGCTTGGCCTGCAGCAGTAATTGGTTCTCGTGCAATTCAAGGTTTTCACGCTCGAGTGCTTCGCGTGATTTGACGTTGCTACCCACCTTCACTGCATTGTGTGGAAGCGAGGCAACCCACACCAGAGGTGACACGGCCCATGCGGTGTATTCGCGTAGCGGCTTGAGCTTGGTGCCATGCTGGTCGGTGAAAATCATGAAGCCAGCAAGTCCGACCAGGACAAAGCTTCTCAGACCCAGTCCAGGGCCCCGTGGGAAGTAGCGACGGTGAGAATTGGCCGTGTTCAAATGAATCTAATAGTCGAATTAGTGGTGCGAAAATAGCACACTTTTTGAGAGTGGCCAAAATATGAGCAGAAGCTGGTTCTGCAACGTTTTTCTTGTTGGGAAAAGCAGGCTTTCAGCATTCACCCGACTGGCAATATTTAGGCCCCTGAGTCAGTTATAAAATATTTAATAAAAATAAAAAAATCGATATTTTATAACGACACAGAGGCCTTGTATTTCAGCGCAGGTGGGGCAAGCCCCAAACCGCATCAATCCATCGAGTAGAAGTCGGACTGACGGTCCAGCATATCCAGCACCATGCCGCCGCCGCGGGCAACGCAGGTGAGAGGATCGTCGGCGATGATCACCGGCAGGCCGGTTTCTTCGCTGATCAGTTTGTCGAGGTCTCGCAACAGCGCGCCACCACCGGTGAGAACGATGCCGCGCTCGGCGACGTCGGAACCGAGTTCTGGCGGAGTACGTTCCAGGGCTTGTTTCACAGCCTTGACGATGCCGGCCAGAGGCTCCTGCAGGGCGTCGAGGATTTCGTTGGAGTTCATCGTGAAGTTACGCGGCACGCCTGCAGCCAGATGGCGGCCGACGACGTCGATTTCCTGCACTTCGTGGCCAGGGAAAGCGGTGCCGATTTCCTGCTTGATGCGCTCTGCCGTGGCTTCGCCGATCAGCATGTTGTACTGGCGACGGACGTAGGAAACGATGGCTTCGTCGAACTTGTCGCCGCCGATGCGGACCGATTCAGCGTAGACGATGCCGTTGAGCGAGATCACGGCCACTTCCGAAGTACCGCCACCGATGTCCACAACCATCGAGCCGCGGGCTTCGCCGATCGGGATGCCTGCGCCAAGCGCGGCGGCGATCGGTTCTTCAATCACGTAAACCTTGCGTGCGCCGGCGTTTTCGACCGATTCACGGATGGCGCGGCGTTCCACCTGGGTGGAGCCGTAGGGAACGCAAACCACCACACGGGTGATCGGGCGCATCATGCGGCCCTTCTGCACCTTGCGGATGAAATGCTGCAGCATTTTTTCGGTGACGGTGTAGTCAGCGATCACGCCATCGCGCAGGGGGCGGATGGTGGAGATGTTGTTAGGGGTGCGGCCGAGCATTTTCTTGGCGTCGAGGCCGACAGCTTCGATTTTCTTGCTGCCGCGGGAATCCAGACGGATCGACACCACGGAAGGCTCGTTCAGAACAATGCCTTCGTCGCGCACATAGACCAGTGTATTGGCCGTGCCGAGATCGATAGAAAGGTCGTTAACAAACAGACGGCGGACGGCATCAAACATGTTTGGGTTCTGTCTTAAGGTGAAATTGCTGATAAATTGAAATCGGCCCAAGCAGGCCGAGCGCACAACAGCTAAAATTGTGCATCTGCACATCATAAACCATTTTTTCCCCTATGAGCCTCTCTCCAGATCAGGTCAGACAGGTCGCGCATCTTGCACGACTTGAGCTTAAAAACGAGCAGGTTGAGCACTACGCCACCCAGCTTTCCAACATCCTCGGCATGGTGGACCGCCTGACGGCCGCCAATACCGACGGCGTGTCCGTGATGGCCCACCCGCTGGACATGGTCCAGCGCCTGCGCCCGGACGTGGTCACCGAACCCGACCAGCGTGACGCTTTCCAGGAGCATGCCCCTGCCGTGCAGGATGGCCTGTTCCTCGTGCCCAAGGTGATCGAATAATGAGCAATGCACTGCACCAGCTCAGCGTTCGCGAGCTTTCTGACGGCCTGCGCAACAAGAAGTTCAGCTCAAAGGAGCTGACTCAGCATTTTCTGACACGTATCGACCGTCTTGACCCACAGCTCAACAGCCTGGTCACGGTGACGGCCGCCCGGGCCATCCGCCAGGCCGAGGCCGCTGATGCGCGCCTTGCCAAGGGCGAAGCCGGTGCGTTGCTCGGCATCCCGGTCATCCAGAAGGACATTTTCTGCACGCAGGGTGTCCGCACCTCCTGCGCTTCGCAGATGCTGGACCGCTTTATTGCGCCTTACGACGCCACCATCGTGCAGAAGCTGGACGCTGCCGGCATGGTCATGCTCGGCAAGGCCAACATGGACGAATTCGCCATGGGCTCGTCGAACGAGACCAGTTGGTATGGCCCGGTGAAGAATCCCTGGGACGTGACCCGCGTGCCCGGCGGCTCTTCAGGTGGTTCGGTTGCGGCTGTTGCTGCAGCACTTGCCCCTGTTGCGACTGCAACGGACACCGGTGGCTCGATTCGCCAGCCTGCATCGCTCACCAACCTCACCGGCATCAAGCCGACGTATGGTCGCGTTTCACGCTTCGGCATGATCGCGTTCGCCTCGTCGCTTGATCAGGCTGGCGTTGTTGCACGTAGCGCGGAAGATGCTGCGGTTGTGCTGCGCGAGATGTCGGGTTTTGATCCGCGTGATTCAACCAGCGTCGAGAAGCCGGTCGACGACTACATGGCCGGTCTCAACCAGTCGATCAAGGGCCTGCGCATCGGCGTGCCGAAGGAATACTTTGCCGAAGGTCTTGCACCGGGCGCGCGTGTTCTCGTTGAAGCGGCGATCCAGAAGTTCAAGGAGATGGGCGCAGTCATCAAGGAAATTTCCTTGCCGAACTCGCCGCTCTCCGTGCCAACGTATTACGTGGTTGCGCCTGCCGAAGCTTCAAGCAACCTCGCGCGTCTTGATGGCGTGCGTTATGGTCATCGCGCCGATGGCGTGAAGTCGCTCGAAGATCTCTACAAGAAATCACGCGGCGAAGGTTTCGGCGCGGAAGTGCAGCGTCGCATCATGGTCGGCACCTACGTGCTGAGCCATGGTTATTACGACGCGTATTACCTGAAGGCGCAGAAAGTGCGTCGCCTCATCTGCGATGACTTCAAGGCTGCGTTCAAGGATGTCGATGTCATCCTCGGGCCGACGGCAACCGACGTTGCCTTCAAGCTTGGCACCAACGCTGACGATCCAGTCGCGATGTACCTCAACGACATCTACACCATCGCCGCCAACCTCGCGGGCATTCCGGCGATGAGCCTGCCTTGCGGTTTCGTCGATGGCTTGCCGGTGGGCCTGCAGCTGATGGGCAACTACTTCGAAGAAGGGCGCCTGCTCAACGTGGCGCACCAGTATCA
>JACXTT010010400.1_pt1 | contig 12543 bp, 8 predicted proteins | sample 9270951 | NCBI WGS metagenome assembly JACXTT01 (sample SAMN15532306, study PRJNA645909) | rock metagenome | isolation source: weathered quartz diorite | place: Puerto Rico | collected 2017-06-21 | reverse complement strand
CGGCAGCTCTCCACCTCGCGTTGCCACGACGCAGTAGCCTTCGGTTACAGGCGGGTGAACGTTCCGCCTGACGGGGACTTGCACCCCGCTGTGTGTACGCCCTCACAGGCGCACGAGCGCGGCGTTAACGCCGCTTAAGCATTGAAGATCCCCGGGATTCGGGAAATTCCGTGGGCGAGGAAACCTGCGGCGGTGAAGCGGTCTGAAGGCCGCGCTCCGGTTGCGTTTTCGAGGCCGACGGTCAACATACACCGGCGACGCGTTCCACGACGCTTGAACAAAGTAACAAAGCGGGACGGCAGATTCATCACTCCTTGACCACAGCACCCGTGTTCATCCATCGAGGCGGATCTTGCGCAGGACTTCAGCGTAGCGCGAGTCAGAGTGAAAAGGGTCGAAGGCAAAATGACACTTGGTCCAAAGGAGATACATGTCGCGTTCCTCCTGCGCGCGCTCGAGCCGGGCAAACATTGGCTCCCGATCGTCCAGGGCCGCATACACCAAGGCCAGGAACCAGGACGACACGTAATCCTGCCTTGACCGCATTTGAAGCTCCGCCAACAGCTCGGCGGCCCGTGTCCTGTCCCCGGCAGCCGCGTGACCTTGCGCCAGGGATGCGACGGCCCACGCGGCACCGCCGGAAAGTTCCGCCGCGCGTTTGAACGACTCGATCGCCTCGCTGGTTCGTGAGCTGGCCAGGCAGGCCTGCCCGAGCAACCAGTAGCTGAACACAAAGTCCGGTTTAATCTCGAGCGCGCGCCGCAGCCGCTCGACCGCCCGCTCGAACTGGTGCGCGTGCAGCCAGATCCAGCCTTCGATTGCGTTGAGCAAAAACGACAGCGGATCCACCTCGAGAGCCTGACGGATTTGCTCGATCGCTTCCGGGTGTCTGCATTGGGCGGAGTAAAACATCGCGTGCCAGTAACGCGCCGGCACGTAGTTTGGATTCAGTTGGATGGCTTGCAGATATTCCTGCTCGGCCGAGCCCCAGTTCCAATCAAACACCTGGACCACGCCCATCGAGGTATGGCTCTCTGCCAGCGCCGGGTCGACCTCCAGCGCGCGTTGAGCGGCGCGCCGGGCGTTCTGGTTCGCGACCTGCGGCGGCAGGAAACCGTAAAAGCCGAGCAGATTGTAAGCGTCCGCCAGCCCGGTGTAGGCCAGCGCGTAGTTCGGGTCCTCGAGCAGCGCCAGCTCGAAATAGTGCATCGCCTTCTTCAGGCCAAGGCCCCGCGCGTTCCACAAGTCGCGGCCCTTGAGATAATACTGGTAGGCTTCCGTATTCTCCGTATGCCGCTTCAGCAACGGTGTGTCCGGGGCGCCAACCAGCCGGACTTTGAGCGCCTGAACGATCGACCGGCTGATATCATCCTGGATGTCGAACACGTCCTTCATCTCGCGATCGTACCGCTCCGACCACAGATGAAAACCGTCGTCCACTTTCGCCAATTGAGCCGTCACGCGAAGGATATTGCCGGACTTGCGCAGGCTCCCTTCCAGGACGGTAGCCACGTTCAACAGTTGGCCGATTCGCCGGATGTCTTCGCACTTGCCTTTGAACGCAAAGGATGACGTGCGCGCCGGGACCCGCAGGCCTTTCACCTGGGACAGGGCCGTGATCAAATCCTCTGTGATCCCGTCGCTCAAAAACTCGCTCTCGCGGTCGGAACTCATGTTCACGAACGGGAGGACGGCCACGGATCTCTGGTCGGCGACGGCAACGGCCGGCGGGGTGCCGGCTGCGGCGCTGGAGGTTCCCACCCGATAGACCTCGACGGGCCGGGGAATGTTCTTCAACTCAAACCGCCCCAGGGACGTCACCGGCTCTTGAATCAGATGACGAATCTGATCGAACACCTGTTGGGTGATGCAGATGCCGCCCGGGCTGGCCAGCGGTTCGAGGCGTGCAGCGACGTTGACGCCCACGCCCAGCACGTGGCCGTCGCGATACACGACGTCGCCCACATGGATGCCAATCCGCACCGCGAAACGGCGCTGCGACGCGGCGGCTGTGTTGTGGTCGGCGATCGCTTTCTGGATGGCCAGCGCGCAGCGCGTGGCTTCCAGCGCGCTGGCAAACTCGACCAGGAATCCGTCGCCGGTGGTTTCGATTTCCCGGCCCGCGTGGCGTGGAAAGACCGAACGAAGCATGCGCCGGTGCTCCTCGAGCACGTCCAGGGCGAGGGGTTCGTTTGCGTGCGCCAGCGCGGTGTAACCGACCATGTCGGTAAACATGATCGCAGCCAGTTTTCGTTGTTCGGTGCCTTCGCGACTCATGGCCTCCGCCAGGCGACAGCGTATCGGGTCGATTGTGGGCCACTATGCGCTATTCCACGGGGGCGTCGATGAGATTTTTGCCCGTAATCCGGCCTCGACGCTCGCTTGGTACCGGGTGTAAAACCTCCCCGCGACTCTAGCTATGACAGCCAACTCCACACCTCTCGTCGGGATTCTTACCGGCAGCAAATCGGACTGGGAAATCATGCGGCACTGCGCCGCCACTTTGGAGGAACTGAACGTTCCCTGGGAAGCGCAGGCGATTTCCGCGCATCGCGCGCCGGACGCTTTGTTCGAGTATCTTTCCGCCGCAGCCGGGCGCGGTTTGGAAGTCATCATCGCCGCCGCAGGCGGCGCGGCGCATTTGCCCGGCGTCTGCGCCGCAAAGACACCGTTGCCGGTGCTCGGTGTGCCGATGGAATCGGCCGCGCTCAAAGGACTCGATTCTCTTCTTTCCATTGTTCAGATGCCGGGCGGCGTTCCGGTCGGGACGTTGGCTATTGGCCGGCCCGGGGCGATCAATGCCGCTTTATTGGCGGTGTCCATCCTGGGTCTGAAGTATCCACGCTATCGCCAGGCCTATGAACAATTCCGGAAGAACCAAACGACCCGTGTGATGTCGGATCGGAAATTACAGCTCCCGGAGAAGCCTCCAAAGCCGGGTTGAGCACCAGCGTCGGGTTTTTCAACGGGCCAGTTCCTGGACCGCTCACCAGGGCCCCTTCACGCTTGGAGCGGGGACGGCCTGGTCCCCGCCTTTTTGACAGCCGGCCGTTATTTCCGTGGACGAGCCGTCCCCGCCCCGTTCGCTCACTTTCTTGAACTCCGTGCGCCAGTCCTCTGGCAATCCTCTAGGGGTTCCACTTTTTATTTGCCCGAGGTTACCGGCAGCATTAGTTTTTGCCCTCACCGCGACACAGCCGGCCGAGAGCCGATGAGAACATGAAAATGGTCGTCAATATCCGCGTCAACGGGAGCGAACAAAAGCATGCGGTCGAACCGCGCACGCTCCTGGTCCATTTCCTCCGCGACGACTGCAAGTTGACCGGCACTCATGTCGGCTGTGAAACGAGTCTTTGCGGCGCTTGCACGGTCTTGCTCGATGGCCAGGCAGTGAAATCCTGCACGCTCCTGGCCGTGCAAGCAGACGGCGCCGAGGTCACCACCATCGAGGGGTTGGCCAGGGATGGCGCGTTGCACCCGGTGCAGGAGGGTTTTTGGGAGTGTCACGGCTTGCAGTGCGGTTACTGCACCCCGGGCATGATCGTGGCCGGCGTGCAACTGCTTAGACGCAATCCCAAGCCAACGCGCGAAGAAATCGCGCACGCCTTGGAAGGCAATCTGTGCCGCTGCACCGGCTATTCGCACATCATCGACGCGATCGAGTATGCGGCGAAAAAGTTGGCCAGCAAGAACCGTGCATGAAATCCATGCCCTACGTGGGACGCGCCCTGAAACGCGTCGAAGACCCGCGCCTCATCCGCGGCATCGCCACCTACGTGGACGACATCATTTTGCCGGGCATGCTTCACGTCGCCCTCTTGCGCAGCCCGCACGCGCATGCGCGCATCAACCGGATCACAACTGAACCGGCCAAGGCGTTGGCCGGCGTCGTGGCCGTGTACGCCGGCGCGGACGTCAACGCCCGATGCGGTCTGGTTCCGTGCGCGTCGCCGATGCCAGATTCCAAAATGCCCAACCACACGGTGCTGGCAGGCGAGCGCGTCTATTTCGTGGGCCATCCGGTCGCCGTGGTGGTCGCCACTGACCGCTACACCGCGCGCGACGCGCTGGATCTGATCGAAGTGGATTACGAACCGCTGACGGTCGTGAGCGACCCGGAGGCGGCCTTGGCGAAGGGTTCGCCCTTAACCCATCCGGACCTGGGCACGAACGTCGCCTTTACGTGGTCGGTGGCCAGCGGTGATCTCGACGCGGCGTTCAAACAGGCCGACCGCGTCATCAAGCAGCGGATGGTCCACCAACGCCTCACCCCGATGGCGATCGAGCCGCGCGGCTGCGTCGCGTCATGGCATCCGGGCGAACAATCCCTGACGCTCTTCACGTCCACGCAAATTCCGCATTTGGTGCGCACGATGCTTCCCGACATGATCGGCGTGCCCGAAAACAAGCTTCGTATCGTGGCCCCTGAGGTCGGCGGCGGTTTCGGTGCAAAGCTCAACCTCTACGCCGAGGAAGCGCTCTGTTCGCATCTCGCGATGCGGCTGGGTTCGCCGGTCAAATGGATCGAGTCCCGCCGCGAAAGCGCTTCCGCCACGATTCACGGCCGCGACCAGATTGGCGCATACGAAGTCGCCGTGAAAAAAGACGGCACGCTGCTTGCCATCAGGTCGCGGACGATTGCGGACATTGGGGCGTATTGCCAGCTCAACACCCCCGCCATTCCCACCCTCACCGGCCTCGTGCTCACGGGTTGCTACAAATGCAAGGCCATGAGGATGGACGTGACGGGGGTCTACACGCACAAGATGGCCACCGACGCCTACCGCGGCGCTGGCCGGCCCGAGGCGTCGTATGTCATCGAACGCGTCATGGATCTGATCGCCCTTGAGCTCAATCTCGATCCGGTCAAGGTCCGCCTGAAAAATTTCCCGAAGCCGACGGAATTCCCGTTCCAGACACCGACCGGACTGACGTATGACAGCGGCAACTACCAGGGTGCGCTCAAGAAGGCGCAACAGATTGCCAACTGGGAAAGGCTGCGCAAACAACGCGACGCCGCGCGCAAAGCGGGAAAGCTCTTCGGCATCGGCCTGTCAACCTATGTTGAAATCTGCGCGCTTGGCCCGTCGAAAATGATGTCGGCCGGTGGTTGGGAATGGGGTTGCGTGCGCATCGAGATGTCTGGCCAAGTCACCGTCATCACCGGCGCGACCCCACATGGCCAGGGCCAGGAGACCAGCTTCGCCCAGATCGCCGCAGACCGATTGGGCGTGCCGATCGAGGACATCGCCGTCATGCGCGGGGACACGGCCGTTGCGCCTTATGGCCGCGATACCTACGGCAGCCGCGCCACGGTCATCGGCGGCACGGCCATTGTAATGTGCATCGACAAAATCATCACCAAGGCCAGGAAACTTGCCGCCCATTTGCTGGGAACCAAGGAAACCCAGGTGCTATTCAAGGCCGGCAAGTTCTTCGCGAAAGGGAAACCCAGAAAGGCCCTGGGCTGGAAACAACTGGCATCCGAAGCTTATGTCGCGAAGAACATCCCGAAGAATTGGGAGCCGGGCCTCGAGGCGTCGAGTTTCTTCGAACCCCCCAACTGCACCTACCCGTTCGGGACGCACATCGCCGCCGTCGAAGTCGATCGCGACAACGGAGAAGTGAAGATTTGCAAATACGTCGCCGTGGACGACTGCGGCCATCAAGTGAACCCCTTGCTGGTCGAAGGCCAGGTCCAGGGCGGCATCGCGCATTCCATCGGCCAGGCCCTTTTCGAGCGGACGGTTTATGATGAGAACGGCCAACTGCTCACGGGCGAGTTTACGGACTACCCGATGCCGCGCGCCAAAGATATCCCGGACTACGTCATGGACAGCACCGTTACTCCATCGCCCAGCAATCCGATGGGCATGAAAGGCGTGGGCGAAGCGGGCACGATCGGCGCGACGCCAGCCATTGCCAACGCCGTCCTAGATGCCCTTGCGCCGTTGGGAATCCGGCACCTGGACCTGCCGCTAACCCCGGAGCGCATCTGGCGCGCGATTCAACAAGCCAAGCCGATCGTGTTATGATTCCCGCCCCGTTTGATTATTTTCGACCCCGGTCCCTGGACGAAGCGTTGCAGTTGCTGACCGAACACGACGACGCAAAGGTGTTGGCCGGCGGGCACAGCCTCCTTCCAGCGATGAAATTGCGCCTGGCGCAACCGAAGAACGTCATCGACATCGGTCACCTGGCAGACCTGAGTTTCATTCGGGAACAGGACGGCCGAATCGCCGTCGGCGCACTGACGACCCACTATCAAATCGAGTCCTCGAAGCTGTTGCGCGACCGGTGCCCCTTGCTGACTGAAGTCGCGCCCCAAATTGGCGACGTCCAGGTGCGCAACCGAGGAACCATTGGCGGCAGCCTCGTCCACGCCGACCCGGCGTCGGACTGGCAAGCCGCAATCCTGGCCTTGGACGCGGAGTTGACGATCGCCGGCGCAAATGGGCGCCGCACCGTCCGCGCGGCGGATTTCTTCGTCGAGATGATGCAGACCGCAGTGGGTTCAAACGAAATCCTTTGCGAAATCCAGGTGCCGGCTACGGCGAAGTCCGTTGCTTACGTGAAGTCCGTGCAGAAAGCCAGTGGCTTTGCCATCGCCGGTGTCGCCGCGGTCCTGGACGCGGCGGGGAAGTCCGGTGCGGTTGGCATTAATGGAGTCGCGGCAAAACCCTATCGCGCCGCTGCGGTCGAACGCGCCCTGGCGGGCCGTGCTCTGAGCGCAGGTGCTGTGGCGAGCGCGGCGGCGAAAGCGGCTGAGGGCATTGATCCGCTGAGTGACATTCACGCATCGGCTGAATTCCGCGCACACCTCGCTCGGGTCAATACGCGCCGCGCGTTGGAGTCGGCCATGAGTCGCGCTTGAGCCGAACCTGCCGCGTGCGCCGCGGGCGCGTTCGATGAAGATTTCCACGACCCATCACATCAAGGCGCTTCGCGCCAAGGTGTATGCCGCCATCACTGACCCGGCGGTGCTGCAGCGGTGCATCGAAGGTTGCGAGAAGCTGGTGCGAGCCGGAGAGGACGTTTACGACGCGCACCTGCAGCTCGGACTTGCCGGCATCAAAGGGAGTTACGTCGGCAAATTGCAACTCACGGAGAAAAAGCTGCCGGAATCCTACACATTGGTCATGGAGGGCAAAGGCGGGCCTGGATTCGTGCGCGGTGTCGCAAAAATCCGACTCGTCGAGAAGGATCAGGAGACCGAATTGCGCTGCGAGGCGGATGCCCAAGTTGGCGGACCGATTGCGGCCATCGGATCGAGGTTGGTCGAGGCGGCGGCCAAGAAAATGACCGACGACTTCTTCAAGAAGTTCGCCCAGATCATCGAGCGCCAGGTCAGCGAATCGACTTGAGCAGATGGGCGGACCAATAAATGAGGCCGCTGGCCAAAGCAACGAAAACGACGAAGCTCAGGAAAGCGACACATTTGTCATACCAGAATCTGATCTTCAAGGCGCTGACTCGATCTGTTTTAACAGTCTTCATACCGCGGTGGGAGAACGCAATGCCACCGTGATTCCACTATCGTCCACCACCAACAGACGTGGCATGAACGGGTGTTGGGCAGCTTCCAGCCGGAACGTGCCGGTGCAGTTGCAATGATTACAAATCACGGTGCTTGTTCCTAAGCATTGGGCCTGCCGACCGCGCGAAAAACTCAATGAAGCTTTGACAACTGGAACAAGGACTTGCAAGTGAGCGGATTCGGACTGTCAAGTGAGCCGGGTTATGAGTCCAAGGCGACTCGGCTCATGGAATGAGAGTGTTAACCTTCTCGACGTGAGACCGGCGTCTGCCGCACCGAAAGAAACGCAACCCATTCACTCTGTTCCTGCTACCTGCACCTGGGAGAAACTGTAAACCAGCCCTACGAAGATGAAGTTCACCTGCCACCGAGAGCAAGCTGGTGGCGCGGCGCCGGTACCGTTAAGTTTCATCGAATGCCCGTAGAGCAACCATCGCACTTCAACTTCTCCAGCGACGTCATGGAAAGCTGGGCACGCGAGCGGCCCGATGCGCTGGCGCTCTGGTGTGTGGACGAAACCGGTTGCGTCGAGCACAAGTTGTCTTTCCGTCAGCTTGCCGAAGATTTCCACCGTGCCGCCGGGTTGTTCAACGCCCTGGGCATTCGCCGTGGTGATCGCGTGCTGGTGACTTTACCGCGCGTGCCACAATGGTGGATCGCGCTGCTCGGATTGACCAAACTCGGCGCAGTCCCCATTCCTGGAACGCCGCTGCTCACAGCCAAGGACATCCGCTATCGGGTTGAAGCCGCTGACGCCGCAGCCATCATTACGGATGCGGACGGAGCCGCCAAGTTCGAGGATTTTAAAGGTATCCGCCTGCTCGTCGGCGCCCAGCATCCTGGCTGGACCGACTTTGATGCCGGCCTGCGAGACGCCGATCCAGACTATGCCTCTGATCTGACCCTGAGCGACGATCCAGGCATCATTTACTTTACCAGCGGCACAACCGGCCTCCCCAAGATGGTCCTGCACACGCAAGCAAGTTACGGCCTCGGCCACCGGCTCACCGGCGAGTTGTGGCTGGATGTCAGAGCGGACGATGTCCATTGGTGCCTCACCGATACCGGCTGGGCCAAAGCCGCCTGGTCGTGCTTGTTTGGTCCCTGGCAGATGGGCGCCTGCGTCTTTGCCGTGGACGCCCGAGGCAAGTTTGATCCGGTGGCGGCCTTGCGTACGCTGGCCCGCTACCCCATCACCACCTGGTGCGCGCCGCCCACGGCCCTGCGTCTGATCGTGCGGGAGGATCTGACTGCTTACCGGCCAGGCAGGCTGCGGCACTGCGTCAGCGCCGGCGAGCCGCTCAATCCCGAGGTCATCGCCGCTTGGAAGGCACGGACGGGGTTGACCTTCTACGAAGGCTACGGTCAGACGGAAACCGTGGTGCTCATTGGCAACTTCCGCTCGCGCGGCGACCCGGTGCGCCCCGGCTCGATGGGCCACCCGACCCCAGGGTTCACGGTCGCGCTGCTCGACGAGGAGTTGAAGGAGTTGCCGTCTGGCCGGGAAGGGGAGATCGCGGTGCAGGTCACACCGCGACATCCGCTCGGGCTGTTTCGGGAGTACTGGCGCAACCCGGCCGAGAACGCCGCCCGGTTCCGGCACGGCTGGTATCTGACCGGAGACCGCGCCGTGCGCGACGCGGAAGGCTATTACTGGTTTGTCGGGCGCGCGGATGACGTGATCAAGAGCGCCGCCTATCGCATCGGCCCGTTCGAAGTGGAAAGCGCGCTCATCGAGCACCCGGCTGTGCTTGAAGCCGCGGTGGTGGGCAAGACGGACCCGGTGCGCGGTCAAGTGGTGAAAGCCTTCGTGGTGTTGCGCCGTGACCGGGCGCCTGGCGAGGACTTGCGGCGCGAGTTACAGGAGCACTGCAAACGCGTGACGGCGCCGTACAAGTATCCGCGTGAGATCGAGTTCGTCGCAGAGTTGCCCAAGACGACCAGCGGAAAAATCCGGCGCGTCGAGTTGCGCCGGCGGGCTTGATGTCATTCAGACTGCCGCTGCTGGAAAAACCCCGCTTTTTGCACAGCGCATTGGGACAATGAACCGGTAGGGACCGCGCGCCGCGCCGTTTGCGCCGCGTGCAGCGTGCAGCGGCGCCACAATTCCGCCCGCTGCTTCGCGAGGGGACATCGCAGCGCGATGTCCCTGCCAGCATGAGGTTCATGGGGAGCCTCGTCACTTTTCGCGAAACGGGTTTTCAAGGTGACTAAGGATCGACTCGAATCAAGCGTTGCATGTCACGTCCTTGTCCAACCGGAGCTCTCGCGTGCTGATTTCCCGCATCCGGAACTTCTGGACCTTGCCGGTCATTGTGGCCGGAAACTCGGTGACGAATTTGACGTGGCGCGGGATTTTGTAGTCCATGATCTGTCCCCGGCAGAAGGCCTGTACGTCTGCCGCGTTCAGGGTCGCGCCTTCTTTGACTTTCACCCAGGCGACCAGTTGTTCCCCGTAGTAGGTGTCCGGCACGCCAATGACATAGGCCTCGGCAATCTTTGGGTGCGTAAACAAAAACTCTTCGACCTCGCGCGGGAAAATTTTCTCGCCGCCGCGGCAAATCATGTCCTTCAAACGGCCGGTGATACGCACGTATCCTTGGTCGTCCATCACTGCCAGGTCGCCTCCGTGCAGCCACCCGGCCTCGTCAATGGTCCGGTTCGTGCCTTCCGGATTGTTGTAGTAACCGCGCATGACCTGGTAACCGCGGTAGCACAACTCCCCGGGCTGGCCTCGCGGCAAGATCTGGCCGGTGGCAGGGTCGATGATCTTTTGTTCCTGGTGCGGCATGACTTGGCCCACTGTGCTGACGCGTAATTCAATGGGGTCGTCCGCTTTGGTCATGTTGCAGACGGGTGAAGTCTCGGTCATGCCACAGGCAATGGTGATTTCGCGGCAATGCATCTCCGTCACCACGCGTTTCATCACTTCGACCGGGCACGGCGCGCCCGCCATAATGCCCGTGCGCAGGGATGACAAATCAAACTCGCGGAACCGCGGATGGTCCAGTTCGGCGATGAACATGGTGGGCACGCCGTGCAAGGCAGTGCAGCGCTCCTGTTCCACACTTTGCAAAGTGTGGAGCGGGCTGAAGTGCGGCGCGGGCAGAACTATCGTCGCGCCGTGCGCCACACAGGTCAGGGTGCCCAACACCATGCCGAAACAGTGATAAAACGGTACAGGGATACAGAGTCGGTCGCGGTGCGTGAAGCGCATCCGCTCGCCAGCCCAGAAAGCGTTGTTCAGGATGTTATGATGCGTGAGCATCGCACCCTTGGGAAAGCCCGTCGTGCCGGAGGTGTACTGGATGTTGATGACGTCGTCGAATTCGAGCGAGGCTTGCCGTTCCGCAAGGAGACCCGGCGGTACGCGTGAGGCCCAGGTCAACAGTTCACTCCAGCAGAGCATTCCGGCACCCGATTTTCGGCCTCCCGCTTCGTCGAGGAAAACGAGCCGGCGCAAGTGCGGGAACGTTTCGCAGTGAAGGTCTTTGTGCGGATCCGCGCACACCAACTCCGGAATCAACTGATGCAGCATGGCGGTATAGTCCGCGTCCTTGAAGCCGTCGCCGCTGATGAGCACGTTGCACTCGGATTGCTCGAGGGCAAACTTCAGTTCCTGGAACTGGTAGGCTGGATTGATGTTGACGAGGACAGCGCCGATCTTGGCCGTGCCGAATTGAACGAGCACCCAGGCCGCACCGTTGGTGGACCAGATGCCGACCCGATCGCTCTTCTGCACGCCGAGCGCCATCAGCGCGCGCGCGCATCGATTCACCTCGTTCACCAAAGCAGAGTAGGTGAACCGCTGGTTTTCGAACGCCGAGACGAGCGCATCGTTGGCGGCGAACTCCCCGGCAACTTCATCCAGCCAATCCCCAATCGTCTTCCCGATCAGCGGCACATCCGACACGCCGTGTGCGTAGCTGGGTTTCATGGTTGCGCCATGAGTCTAACCCGTCGCTTGTCCCGCGTCCAAGTTGAAACGAGCCTTGCGCGGATAGGTCGGGATAGTTTGCGGAATGACATACCCGCCGGACTGGACACACGACGTCGACTCATGGATTCCTACTCAAACTCCCCGCCATGCCGCAGCACCCAATCCGCCGTGGCTGTCACAGCCGCGTCGTCGTTTTCGTGCATCTCCGCCAACGAGCGGCGGGCGCGGCGGAATGACCCGCGCAGGAACAATTCGGCAGCGCTGTGCGAAAGGCCTTCGGTGGCGGGCAGCGCGCCGCCAACTCGCAGCTCGGCGTCCCAGCGGCTGAGCACGCAAGCGCACGCATAGAGTTCCATTGCCGCGCGGGCGATGCGTTCCTGAACGAGCTGGCGGTCCAGAATGGCCTCCCGGTGTCGGATCAGGGCCCGGTCCACTTCGACGTTGAAGCGGCGGATCATCTCGCCCAGACGTCGGGCGTGGGGTTGTAACCGCGCGTCGCGCACCGGCACTTCCGGCGCGCGGACGGCGGCGCCAGCCTGGTCCAGCCCCAGCAACCACACCTTGCGCCATTCACCCCACGGGTTGTGCAACGCCTCGAGGAGTTCGCGGAATTGCTCGCCGGGGGCCCGCATGCCCACCAACGCGATGAACGAGGTGAGCACTTCGTTGGCGCCTTCGCCGATTTGGTTGATCCGCGCGTCGCGCAGCATCCGTTCCAGCGGTCGATCGGTGAAGTAGGCGGCGCCGCCATGAACTTGAAAGGCCTCGCTGACGAGCATCCACAACGCTTCCGTTGAGAAGACCTTCAACATGGCCGTCTCGATCATGTAGTCTTCGAGGCCGCGATCGATCAGCGACGCGGTGACGTTGGTCATCGCTTCCATCGCGTAAGCGCCCGCGGCCATGCGCGCGATCTTCTTTCGAATCAGTTCGAACTCGCCGAGCGCCCGCCCGAACTGGCGGCGGTTGTTCGCATGCTGGACCGCCAAACGCAGGCACGTCTTGGCCGCGCCCGTGCAGCTGGCGCCAAAGGTGACGCGGCCGAAGTCAAGAACACTCAGCGCAA
>JACXTT010010399.1_pt1 | contig 12545 bp, 6 predicted proteins | sample 9270951 | NCBI WGS metagenome assembly JACXTT01 (sample SAMN15532306, study PRJNA645909) | rock metagenome | isolation source: weathered quartz diorite | place: Puerto Rico | collected 2017-06-21 | reverse complement strand
GCGTTCTCGACCGCGATGGCCACCTGGTTTGCGACTTGCGTGAGAAACTGCACTTCGCTCTCGCCAAATGCATTGTCGTCACGCCGGGCGAGGCCCAGGATCCCCAGCACGCGGTCCCGGCTCACAAGGGGCAAAATACATGCTTGATTGAAGCCCTCTGACATGGGAGGGGCTTTCGGCTCGATTTTCTCGAGCTCACGGCTGTTGGTCACCAAAGGCTTGCCGGTTCGGAAAGCCTTCCCGGGCGGTGTTCCCTCGACGGGTATCAAAAGCTCTTCCGTCAGAAATCCCCTGCTATCCGGAAAATCCATCGCGTAAAGGCGCAGGTGCGCATTGTCTGGTTCCGGGAGGCCGACACCGACGAAGTCGCATTGCATGACGCGGCGCACGTTCGCCGAGATGTTCCGCAGCAATTCGCGGAGATCGAGTGTCGAGATGACGCCATTGGTGAGGTCCAGCAGCAGCTTGAGTTGCTCTTGCGCGCGCTGGGACGCCTCGAAGTTCAGGGCGTCGTCGATCGCCAGCGCCATCTGATCGGCAACCAGCGAAAGGAACCGAACCTCGGTCTCGGAATATTCGTTGGGGCGCACACTCGAAATGAACATGCTGCCGATGCGCCGGTGCACGGTCGTCAGCGGCAGCATGCACACCGAACGCATACAGTATTTTCGGAGTTGCGCAACCGTGTCCGGGAAGCGCGTCTCTTCGTTTACATCCCGAACAACGATGGGCTCCTGGTGTTCATACACCCAGCAGGTCATGGATTTTTTTTGCGAACATTCGCTCGGAAGTGTGATGTCCTGCTCGTTGCAGCGCACGGAAACATGCCACTGAATCTTGCCGGTCGACTCGTCGTACTGCGCGACGCCAAAACCGTCGAATTCAATTACGCGGCGCAGTTCGCCGACCAGGACATCGAAGAGTTTTTTGGGTTCGCGGTGAACGCCGACGGCTTGCGAGACCCGAATGAGCGCCTCATAGCGCGCGGCCACGGACAGCTCCGGCTGCTCAAGGCCCATTTGTGCGGTCTCTGGCATCGTCGCACGGATTAGATGCCGCGAGACGGGGGGAGGGTTCACCTTGCCGCCTCTATTGTTTTGCAAAAAACGCTAGCGCCTCGTCATAGTCCGCGAGGGTGTTCATGTTCCGCAGGACGCAGCCGTCTGGATCAAGGTGCTGCCAGTCGCGCTCGAACACAGATTCGACTTGAAATTGCTCGATCGCCTCGACGACCTTTCGAACCCCGCGAGCGAGTAGCGCGGCGATGGGCTCGGCGCATTCCCGGTGGTAGACGGCGGCGAGTGGCTCAGGACCCCTGGCCGTTTGCGGCATGATGATTCGCGGAGTGAATACTTGCTGATGGGTGGTCGCTGTTCGGGCAAGCAGCCAGCCGACCCACTCGCGGGTCAGATACGGCAGATCGCACGCCAGGATCAGGTTCCACGGCGCGCCAGTTGTGGCCAGCGCGGTCGCGATTCCGGCGAGGGGCCCTTGTGGCGCCCTGGGTTCCCCATGTTGGCCGAAGCTCTGGTCCGCGATCACGCGAAGTCCAAGCTTCTCATATCGTTCGGGCGGACCAATGACCGTCGCCGAGGAAACAAGTGGTCCGGCCAGTCGAGCGATTCGGACGATTAGCGGCTGGCCGCCAATTTTCAGCAGACCCTTGTCATGGCCGATTCTCGAACTGGCGCCGCCGCTCAGAATGAACGCGGAGATATCTTGGTATGGCTTCACGAAGCTCTCTGCACAGTTCAGAATAACAGTCGACATGTACCGTTTTTGTCAAAGAACGCCAAGTAGAATTATGTGGAAAAGCCTTTCTCTCACTCCCAAAGCGATGTAAATTTTTCTAACAAAAGCGCATCGATTTCACGAGTCACGGAACTATAAGTGCTTTATTTGCAGCGTAATGTCTCGTGTTCTTCCGCGGGAATCCCCGTTAGCCCGATCCCCTGATTGGTATGGCAATTGCCAGTTTCGACGTGCGATCCGAAGCGCTACTGGTGTCGAAGTGCTGTGTTTTGAAGGGCGCGGCGCACTCAGCCTGACGCCAGATTCGAGGACACGTTCCCTTGGGTGGCCCAAACAAAAGGGTAGGTTTAGACGCAGACCTTCCCTTACACGTAAGTCCGCCGTTGGCGGCCGGGCTGGCCATCCGACAGTTGCCTTACGATCGTCCACGAGATTCAGGGCAAAGAACCTCGCGCGCGGTCGAATGGTTCTCGCTCCCCACGAACCTGGCCCAGCAACTTAGAAATGTAGCTCGCGAGGACGGCTCCTCCCTCTACGTTACGCTGATGGCCGGGGCCGCCATCCTCTTGCAGCGCTATTCGGGCCAGGACGAAATCGCATTCGGCGGCCTGAGCGCTAGCGACCAGGACCCGCTCGGACTGCGCATCGACCTATCGGACGATCCTTCCTTCGACCAATTGCGGTCGCGCGTGAGCGCGGTTTATCGGGATGCGGCGGCGCGCGAATCCTCGCCACTTTCTGAGATGTTGAACGTCGAAGTATTGCCGCCGATCTCGGGCGCGCAAGACGCTCCGTGGTTGAGCAGTTCGCCGGTGGAATTGAGCTTCTCGTTCCAGGAGGGCGGCGAAGAGTTATGGGGAGCGATTGGGTATTCCGCTGGCTTATTCGAACGAACAACTATCGCCGCGATGGCCCGGCACTGGCAGAATTTGCTAACTGCGGCGTGCGCAGAGCCCACCAAGCCTGCATCGGCCCTGCAGATTCTCGACGCGGACGAAACAAAACGCATCGTTCAAGAGTGGAACCAAACGAGCGCTGACTACCCGAAACGCGGTGTCCACGAATTGTTCGAACTTCAGGCGGCGAAGACACCAGATGCCATTGCGGTGGCTTATCAGGGAGCGACGCTGACCTACCGCGCGCTCAACGAGCGCGCCAATCAGCTGGCGCACTATCTCCGCCAGCGAGGAGTCGGGCCCGAAGTGCTCGTGGGCGTGTGCATGAACCGAACGCCTGACATGGTGGTTGCCCTCCTGGGAACATGGAAAGCGGGCGCCGCGTATGTACCCCTGGATCCCTCCTACCCGCAGGAGCGGCTAGCGTTCATGTCGCAGGATTCCGGCGCCAAATTTCTGCTGACGAGCAGCGACCTCACGCACCTCTTTCCGGCCGACCGCGAAAAGACAATTCTTTTGGATTCGCATTGGCACACGATCGCAAGGGAGAGTTCCTGCAATCCCGAATCGAGCGCGTCACCGTGGAACTTGGCCTATGTGATGTACACGTCGGGATCAACCGGGGAGCCCAAGGGCGTGATGGTCCTGCACCGGGGCCTGGCCAACTATCTGACCTGGGCGATTCGAAGCTACAACCTGGAACCCGGCGGATCTGTCCCGGTCCATTCCTCAATTTCCTTTGACTTGACGGTCACCAGCATGTACCCGGCGCTTCTCGCTGGTGGATGCATCGAGCTGCTGCCTGAAGACGTAGGCGCGCAATCTTTGCTCGCGGCTCTTCGGAGAAGGGGCCGCAACCTGGTCAAGATTACTCCGGCTCACTTGGAGATGCTGGGTCAGGAGCTCAAGCCGAGCGAAGCAGCGAACATGACGAAAGCATTCGTCATCGGTGGAGAAAATCTACCTGCCGAGAGCTTGTCATTGTGGAGAGACTTCGCTCCCCAAACGCGGCTGATCAACGAGTACGGTCCTACGGAAACCGTAGTGGGTTGCTGTACCTACGAAGTGCACGGTGACGATCCGCGCAGCGGCTCGGTGATCATCGGATGCCCGATCGCCAACACCCAGCTCTACATTCTAGACCGCCGCATGAATCCTGTTCCGCCTGGAGTTGCTGGAGAGTTGTATGTCGGCGGCGATGGCGTGGCGCTCGGCTATCTGAACAGGCCGGAGCTTACAAGGCAAAAGTTTCTGCCCGACAAATTTTCGAGCCGCGAAGGAGCGCTCCTCTATCGCACTGGCGACCTTGCGCGCTATCGCAAAGACGGGATGCTGGAGTTCCTGGGGAGAATCGACAACCAAGTGAAAATCCGCGGGTACCGCATTGAGCTGGGCGAAATCGAAGCCGCGCTCATGGAGCAACGCGGCGTGAAAATGTGCGCTGTGCTCGCGCGAGAAGATGAGCCCGGAGACAAACATCTCGTTGCCTATGTGGTTCCATACGAAATCGGCAACGCGAACGCGGAAGAGCTGCGTTCCGCCTTGCTGCAGAAATTGCCCAAGTACATGGTTCCCTCGCATTTCGTTCTGCTCGAATCCCTCCCGCTCACGACGAACGGAAAAATCGACAGGAAGGCCTTGCCTGCTCCTTCCGCACGGCGAGCGGAGGCGGACGAGGGAGTAGTCGCCCCCGAATTTATTGAGGAACTTCTTGCTGGAGCGTCGAGCCGCAATGTGGCTGGCATTTCCAGACGGAGCGTGAGGCCGCAGACAGAAACCGAGAAAGCTGTCGCAGCCATTTGGACGGAAGTGATGCGAGTGGAGAATCCCGGGATCCATGATGATTTCTTCGATGTCGGCGGCCATTCCCTCCTCGCGATCAAAATCATTTCGCGCATTCGCGATGTTTTCGACGTGGACCTCCCAACGCAAAGCTTGTTCGAGCACCCGACGATCGCGGGGCTCGCCGCGTGTGTCACAGGGTTGAGAAACACGAAGGGAAGCGGCCAGAGCATCGAGCGGCGCAGGTCGGTTGGCCCGTCTGCTCTTTCCTTCGCGCAAGAACAGCTCTGGTTTGCGCACGAAATGGCGCCGGGCAGCCCGGTTTGCAACGTCGTTGACATGATGCGCTTTGCCGGGCGGTACAACCCGGAGGCGTTGCGCAAGACTCTTCAGGAACTCGTTCGCCGTCACGAGGCTCTGCGCACCGTTTTTCGTTACGAGAGCGGGCGGCCGGTGCAAGAAATATTGCCGGACGTCGAGCTCGCGTTCACGGAAATCGATTTGAGCTCCCTAAGGGGACAGGACCGGGACCGCGAGTGGAAGCGGATCGTGCAAGAGGAAACGCGAAAGCCCTTCGACTTGTCGCAGCCGCCGCTCTTTCGTGTTGCGATGGTTCACCTGGGCAACGAGGATCACAAGCTGCTGCTGACCGTTCATCACATCATCTCCGACGAATGGTCCATGGAGTTGATCCATCACGAATTCGCGGTGCTCTTTGACGCTTTTTCCCGCGGCCAGGCGTCCCCTCTTTCTGAATTACACGTTCAATACGCTGATTTTTCAGCCTGGCAGCGCGAGTGGATGCAGGGAGAAGTGCTGGACCGCCAGCTCACCTACTGGAAGAAGGAGCTTGCGGGCGCCCCACTCGTTCTGGAACTTCCCACCGATAAGCCGCGCCCGGCCGTTCAGAGTTTCCGAGGCGCAACCGAAATCTTTGAGCTGCCTTCAGAGTTGTCCGAGCAGTTGAAGGCGATGGGCCGCGAACAGCAAGCCACGCTCTTCATGGTCTTGGAAGCAAGTTTTGTGGCGCTCCTGCATCGGTACACAGGGCAGGACGATATTCTCGTGGGCACGCCGATTTCCGGCAGGACGCACAGCGAAATTGAAAACCTGATCGGATACTTCCTCAATACGGTGGTACTGCGCGCGCAGTTCTCGGAGCGCATGAGCTTCCGCGCGTTGTTGCAGCAAGTCCGCGAGCGGGCGCTCGGGGCCTACGCGCACGCGGACATGCCGTTGGACCGCTTGGTGGCGGAAGTTTCACCCGAACGCGACGCAAGCCACTCACCGCTTTTTCAGGTGATGTTTGTTCTGCATAACGCGGAAGGTGTGTCGGAGGTATCCAAGGTATCCGGCAACCACGAGTTTTCCACGGGAACTTCCAAGTTTGATCTCACTCTGGTCCTTTCGGAAACGCCCGACGGGCTTGGGGGCCTGTTCGAGTACAGCACCGACCTATTCGAAGCGGAAACAATCCGCAGGATGAGCGGGCACTTCCGCACGTTGCTGGAAGCTATCGTCAGCGATCCAGACCTTAGCATTTCGAAATTGCGCATGCTGACGGAGCTGGAGCGCCGCCAGCTCCTGGATGAGTGGAACGATACGACGGTCGTGCGCTTGGAAAAGAACACCTGCCTGCATCATTTGTTCGAACAGCAAGTGGCACGTACGCCGGAGAAAATCGCGCTGGTTTTCGACGGCAACGAGATGACGTACCGGGAATTGGATGCGCGGGCGAACGAGCTTGCGAATCATTTGCGAGGGCTCGGGGTGGGGCCGGAGGTGCTCGTCGGTCTGCTCGTGGAGCGCTCGCTGGATATGGTCGTCGGCCTCCTGGGAATTCTGCAAGCCGGTGGGGCCTATGTGCCGCTCGACCCTGCGTTCCCCGAAAATCGACTCAGCTACATGGTCGAAGACAGCAAGATGAAGGTGCTCGTCACGCACCATGGTCTTGAGGAAAATCTTGCCGTTCGGCCTTCGACGATTGTGCGTTTAGATTCTGACCGGAGCGAGTTTGGAAGAGAGGATTTGGTTTCAGCAGAGCCTGTCGCTCTAACGGAAAAAAATCTGGCTTATGTACTCTACACGTCCGGTTCCACCGGGAAGCCTAAGGGCGTGGCCATCACGCACTCCGCGATCGTGAATTTCATACTCTCGATGAAGGTACAGCCTGGATTCACGGAAGCAGATACTCTCCTGGCCGTAACCACTCTTTCTTTCGACATTGCCGGGCTCGAGCTTTACCTGCCGTTGATCACGGGAGGAAAAGTAGTGATCGCGAGCCGGGAAGACGCCCAGGATCCGGTGCGGTTGCAAGAGCGAATCAACGATTCAAAGTGTTCGGTGATGCAAGCGACCCCGGCGACTTGGCGCGCGTTGATTCATTCCGGCTGGCGCGGATCCCCGAATCTCAAGATTCTTTGCGGCGGAGAAGCCCTGCCTCGCGATCTGGCGAATGAGCTTCTCGCGCGCTGCGGCGAATTGTGGAACATGTACGGCCCGACAGAGACAACGGTCTGGTCGACCGTAGAGCGAGTTAAGCCAGGCGAGGGCCCCATTTCGATTGGCAGGCCGATCGCCAACACGCAAATCTACGTCCTAGACAAGAATCGAAACCTCGTTCCGCGCGGCGCTGTCGGCGAACTCTACATCGGAGGAGACGGTCTCGCGCGCGGCTACCTGCATCGAGACGAACTCACACGAGAACGCTTCGTCCCCAGTCCTTTTGTGCGCAATGTGCTCATCTACCGCACAGGCGATCTCGCGCGCTGGCTGCCTGATGGAACCGTCGAATGCCTCGGGCGCGGCGATAACCAGGTTAAAATCCGCGGATTCCGCATCGAATTGGGCGAAGTGGAGTCAGCCCTCGCGAATCATCCGGGTGTCAGTCAATGCGTGGTGGTTGCGCGCGAAGACGTCCCGGGAGACAAATTGCTCGCGGCCTACTTTGTTCCGCGCGACTCAGCGGCGACCCCCGCGGCAAGCGGCCTTCGCGCGCATTTGAAGAGCGCACTGCCGGATTACATGATTCCGTCCGCGTTTGTTGCCATGGAGCGCTTTCCGCTGACGCCCAATGGAAAGATTGACCGCAAGGCGCTGCCGAAACCGCAGGACCAGCGGGTGGATTCCCCCGCCGAATCTCTCGCGCCTCGCGACGCGCTCGACCAAATTCTCATCCAGATTTGGTCGAAAATCCTGCGCCTGAAGCACGTAGGGCTTCGTGACAACTTCTTCGAACTGGGCGGCCACTCCCTCGCGGCCGTGCAGTTGATGGCAGAGATCAAGAACCAGACCGGCAAGGCCTTGCCCTTGGCGACTCTGTTTCACACCTCCACAGTCGAGGCGCTCGCCGACATCCTGCGGAAGGATGGTTGGAAGCCGTCTTGGTCTTCGCTCGTGCCGATTCGCCCGCAGGGATCGAAGCCGCCGCTGTTCCTGATCCACGGGGCCGAAGGAAATGTTCTGCTCTACCGCCAGGTGACGCAATATCTGGACACGGATCGGCCGGTGTACGGTCTGCAATCTCAAGGGCTGAACGGCAACGATGCGATCTTCACGACGTTCGAGGAAATGGCCGCCGCATACATCAAGGAAATCAAAACGGTGCAGCCGCACGGACCTTACAACTTTGGCGGCTACTGTCTCGGCGGCGTCGTGGCCCTCGAAATGGCGCGACAATTAGCAGAGATGGGAGAGAAGGTCGAGCGCGTGATCATGCTGGAGAGCTACAACGTGAAAACGCTCTCGATGCCCAAATTTCATTTGCTGGCGCCGCTCCGGCTCGTGCAGAACGTGTGGTTTCACCTGGCCAATCTTTTCGCTGTTCGACGCGAAGACCGCTGGAAGTTCTTCGGCGAAAAAATGGATACGGCCATCGCGCGGCTTGGAATCCGGCTGCGCGCTGCGCTGCATGGCCTGCTAGGAATGGGCTGCCGCCGCACGCAGGACGCATTTCCGCATTTGAAAGTGAAGAAGGTGAACGACCAGGCCGCATTCGACTACGTGCCGCAACCCTACGATGGCCGCGTGGTTCTCATCCGGCCCACGGGTTATTTTGTCGGGCAGAAGAACTACTGCCTTGGATGGGATTGTGTCGTTCGCGGCGGGCTGGAAGTTCATGAATTGGCGGTCTACCCGAAGGGAATCCTCGTCGAGCCGTTCTGCCGCCAGTTGGCCGAAACACTGAATTTGTCAATGCGAAGCGAGTAGGCGCGCGACCGAAGAGCTCGCTCAAGCGAAGTGGTTCAGAGAGACCAGCCAATCAGCTCCTGCAGAATTTCATTCGACCCCGCATAAATGCGTTGCACGCGGCTGTCCATCCACATGCGCGCGATCGGATATTCCGTCATGTAGCCGTAGCCGCCGTGGATTTGCACGCATTCATCGACGATGCGGCATTGGCAGTCGGTCAGCCAAACCTTGGCCATCGCCGCGGTCACAGCATCGAGCTGCCCGGCGATGAACTGCTGGATGCAGCGGTCGATAAACACTCGGCCGATGTGGGTCTCCGTTTTGCACTGGGCCAGCTTGAAGCGCGTGTTCTGAAAATCGATGAGGGGCTTGCCGAACGCCATGCGCTCTTTCGCATATTTTGTGGTAATCGCCACCGCCTGCTCCGCTGTGGCGACAGCGCCGACTCCGATCATCAGGCGCTCGTAGCGCAGCTGTTCCATCATTTGCGGGAAGCCCGCGCCCTCGGCGGTTCCTAGAAGATTCGAGACCGGCACGCGCACATCGTCGAAAAAAAGCTCGCAGGTATCGACTTCGTGCATGCCCACTTTTTCGAGTGAGCTGCCTACGCGATAGCCGTCAAGATTCTTCGTCTCGACGACGATCATGGAAATGCCCTTGGCGGGCGCAACTTTCGTGTCCGTCTTCGCAGCGACGCAAACCAGGCTGGCGTGCCAGCCGTTGGTGATGAAAGTCTTTGAGCCGTTGAGGATGTAATCGCCGCCGTCACGGCGCGCGGTGGTCTTGATCGATTGCAGGTCCGAGCCAGCGGCGGGCTCCGTCATCGCGATCGCGCCTACAAGTTCTCCGTGCGCCATCGCGGGGAGCCACTTGCGCTTTTGATCTTCGCTGCCGTATTGCAGAATGTAGTGCGAGACGATGGCTTGTACGCCGCAGCCGAAGTGTAGCCCCGCCTTCGCGAGCTCCTCGGTCACTATGGCTTGATGGGCGAAGGTGCCCCCGCCGCCACCGTATTGTTCAGGGATGTCGGGCAACAAGAGGCCTGTCCGGCCCGCCTGCGTCCACGCTTCTGCGTCGGGCCGGTGCTGCTCGCGCCAGTGCGCCTGGCGCGGCAGAAATTCTTCTTGGATGAATTCGCGGACGGTCTTGCGATACATCCGCATGTCGTCGGTCATCCAAGGCGATTCGTTGGCGCACATGTGGTCGAGGAATGTTATCCGATACCGCGGGCGAACTGGCTAGCGAATCACGCAGCGATGTTTCGTTTCGTGCAGGAGCTGCAAGGGCATAGTCAGGCGAGCATACTATTGCCGTTTTCTGGTTTCAGCCCTGGTGAGGATCCGGCGATCCGGTTATGTCTCTAGTTGAGGTTGCGGAAAGTATGTCATCGAAGGAGTGAATGACGCGGTGCGGACTCGCGGTGGGCTCCGAGGATTCAGTACGCACACAAAGTATCGTCTGCATCCCGGCGTCGCGGGCCGCGTCCAGTTCTTTCGGGGCATCGGAAATGAACAGGATGGTTGAGGGCTCGAGCGCTAGCTTCTTGGCGATTTGCCAATAACTTTCCGCTGCATGCTTGGGGCCTATGGTGGTGTCGAAGTATGCGCGAAGGAAGCGCGTCAAATCTCCCGCGGCCGTGCTGCCAAAGAGCAGTTTTTGCGCGAGAACGCTGCCGGACGAAAATATGCAGATCATTTTGCCTTGGCGCGACCAGCGGGCAAACGCTGGCGGCACATCGGGATACACTTCGCCGTGCAGTTCTCCCTTCCGGTAGCCTTCTTGCCAAATCTTCCCTTCAAGCGATTTTAGGGCCGAGCATTTGCTGTCGCGGTCCATCAGCCAGAGACCGTAGGCGGTTGCCGACTCTAGCTCGTGGCCTGGCGAGCGGTTCGCCCACTCGGGCGGGTTGAGGAGTGCGTCGACGTCAACCCGATGCTGCATCCGCAGGGCTTCGATGTCGCCGCGAATCGCTGGCTCGTCGGCGTGCTCCACTAGGAATTGGCCGAGTCGGCGGCGAGCGTAAGGGAAGAGCGTCTCGAAAACAAAACTGATCGGAGTAGTCGTGCCTTCGATGTCCAGCAGAATACCGCGAATCGAGCTATCGTCGTGCGTCGCTGCCAACGCTAGCTCACCGCCGGCGGGGCAATGTAGGTTGGTCCGAAGCAGACCGGCTCGTAACCGCGATCCACGCCGCTTCCCGTATAGTGCGGCGTCCAGCCAGCAGGATCCTGGAACAGGCGAATCGCACGAATGCGCCGGTCGGAGCACAGATCGAACCAATGGTGAGTCCCAAGCGGCACGCGAATCAGGTCGCCCGCTTCCACCTCGATCGCGATCACCGGCCCTTGCTTGGGATGAACATGAAACACGCCCCGGCCGGAAATGATGAAGCGGATCTCGTCCTCATCGTGCCAGTGTTCGATGTTGAATCTTGCCAGCATCGCGTCGAGCCCGGGCGTCTGCGGATTGACATCGATCACATCCGCCGTGACGTATCCGCCGCGCGCCTTGAGTTCTTCGATCTGCGGCGCATAGGCCATGAGAATTTCCTCGGCGGTCGCCGAAGGCGCGACCGGCGCGTTGGGTTGCCAGCGCTCGTAGTCGATGCCCAGGTTGGCGAGATAACCCTTGATTGCCTTTCGCTCGCGAAGGGTACGCTTCTCTTCAGGAATCGTTAGAAGGGCCATTGGAGTGCACTCCTTACACAATTCGATAGACTGCTGCCGAGATTATACTCCGCTCCTGGACCGCCCGAGCACCTCCAACAGGAACTCCAGGACCTCTGCATGCCGCTTCGCTTCCTCCACATCCCGTCCCCACGTGTACAGCCCGTGGCGGCGAAGAAGGAACCCGTGAACAAACGGGTCGCTTTCCAGCAGCGCTCCGACGTTCTCAGCCAGTTGAGGAATGTCCTGGGAATTCTCGAAGATGGGAAGGATTTCGCGATGCTCATGCGTATGCACGCCGCGCAGGCCCTTGAGCATCTCAAATCCTTCGAGCGTGACGGCTCCGTCGGCAGCGAATGACTCGGAAAGAAGCGCGCTCCACAACGAGTGCGTATGCAGCACCGCGCCCGCACCGCGAGTGCGTACGATGGCGAGGTGCAATCCCGTTTCCGCGGAGGGTTTTCCATCACCGCGAACCACGAGCGCATTCTCGTCGATTTCCAAGAATTGCGCTGCGTCGAGCGCGCCTTTATCTAGCCCCGTCGGAGTGATCGCCAGTCGCAGCGGCCGCTCGCTTACGACTGCGCTGAGGTTCCCGCTCGTTCCAAACATCCATCCGCGCTGATGGAAATTCCTCCCGATCTCGGCAAGTTCCGTGGACAAAGCAAGAAAGCGAGCCGCGGTTGAATCTCGGCGGGAGCGTCGCGACGAAGTGCGTGCCGAACGTTTTCTACTACGGGCCATGGCACGAATTATGGCACGCTCGGCCCGCGAAAGGATTCTCGCTAGGGTGGATCGGGCCAGCAGACCGCCTATCAAATAATTTTCGCGCGCCGCTACGGCTTGTGGTATCAACTGCGCCGGCGCGCCAGCCATTCGCGCGAACGGACGGAGAAAAAAAGATGACGACGGGCTATCGCTGGTTCCGAGCAGGGGACCTCAACGGATTCTTTGCCCTGATGTTCGACAACGTCGCGAACCTGGTGATTCTTTCCAGCATTCTGACCGGCGCGTTCGGGTTCCCGTCGTCGATTGTCTTGTACCGCATGGTTCCCGGCACAGCGGTCGGCGTGCTTGCCGGCGATCTCTTCTATGCGTGGATGGCGGGCCGCCTGGCGCGTGCGTCGGGCCGCGACGATGTGACAGCGATGCCGCTCGGTCTGAACGCCCCCAGCATTTTCGGAATGTCGTTTGGCGTTCTCGGTCCTGCATATCTTGCGACGCACGACGCCTATCTGGCTTGGAAAATGGGCATGGC
>JACXTT010010398.1_pt1 | contig 12546 bp, 7 predicted proteins | sample 9270951 | NCBI WGS metagenome assembly JACXTT01 (sample SAMN15532306, study PRJNA645909) | rock metagenome | isolation source: weathered quartz diorite | place: Puerto Rico | collected 2017-06-21 | reverse complement strand
TCCGGTGTTCCTCCGGTCACCCACGTCAGCAGCACGTCAAGCTCGCGCGGCGATAACCTCGTGGGACGCCGGATATCACCGTACCCGGGCTCCTCAAAAGACGGAGGCATGTGGTTGGCGAGCAACTCGACGCGGATGGATTCCGCCCAGGGAAACGCTTCCTTGTAACTCAGCAGCGACATCGGCGCGACGCCACCGGCCGCATGACAGCCGCCGCATCGCGCATTGACGATCGGAAAGACGTCTTCCGTGTAGGTGTATTTCGACGTGATGGGTTTATGCGCCTCAACACGGATCGAATGGAAAACGACGGCCGCCAGAACGGCGGCAATGATTGGAAGAGCTCGCGTCATTGCTGTCGTGGTGCAAACGCCGTCTGCAATTCCTGGGCCGCGCCCGAAAAAATCCCATACGCGTCATTGATCAGATCGCGATCGCCAAGGTCGCCATAATTATCGAGCTGCCATGCGGAGCGGACAATCCGCTCGATCGCCGCCGATACCGCAGTCTGTCTGGCCGCGGGCAGATCCTTCTTGCGAAATTCCAGCGCCAGCGCCAGCTCCTTCGCCTGGAAAGCGCTGACGTAGATTTCCGCGAAAGCGCCTTTGTTGATGAGCTCGCGAATATCCCGATTGCGCGACGCCAGCATCGACAGGATTTCCGGCGTCTTGTCCGGGATATCGATCTGCATCAGCGGGAGCTGAACCAGCGCCGGCGATACGGTGCCGGCACGATCCGCAGTCAATTCCGGGAACACGAAATTGAAGTGGAAGTCCGAATCGGTTCGCTTGAACTTCACTTTCGCCACCAGCTCCGCAGGCGGCCTCACATTGTCCATCTTCGCTTCCAGCGACTTCCCATCGTTCGCGAGCTTCAACGGCACAGCCGTTGCCCCCCTGGCTATGGTTCCGGTAATGAGCTTCATTTGATTGGCCGCCAGCGGCTTGCTGAAGTCATCGTAGACGTACATTCGGAACAGCCCTTCCTCCGGCAGTGTGCCCTCGAGATGATGCCAGTTATCCGACGCCATGAAGAACATGCCGCCGTGCTGAGGATTGTGATTGCCGTGCGCTCGAGGAGTGTGACGCGGAATCATCGCGGATCCGTCCGCGCATTTGCCGGGCGTTACTCGATTCACGCTCGGTTTATCCGGACATGTGAAAGTGAGCGCCATCGTTACTTTGACGAGGTCGCGCCTGCAGATCGGACACTTTCCTTCGTGCGGCTCGTCGATGACCGAGTGCACCGGGCAGCTCCACGTGGTGTCGAGCCGGACAGGCACGAGATTCATTTTGCAGATGGGGCACTTCCCTCTTGCCCCTTCGATAATGTCCGGATGCATCGGGCAGGTCCACGACAAGTCGGGCAGTTCGAGTTTTTGCGCCGCTGAAGTGAATGCAGCGAAGGCAACGACCAGCACCAGAAGCAGGGGTTTCATAAAGCGCTTCATTTTAGCGCGAAAAGGCGCTCCGTGACGTTACTCTACTCCTTGGGGTCGAGTCTCAATGCAACAGAGTTGATGCAATACCGAAGTCCGGTGGGGCGCGGCCCGTCCGGAAAAACGTGGCCGAGATGCGCGCTGCACTTGCTGCAAGTCACTTCCGTACGGCGCATTCCGTAGCTGCTATCTTCTTCCGTCTCGACGTTCTCTCCGGATACGGGCTTGTAAAAGCTCGGCCAGCCGGTGCCGGACTCAAACTTGGTTGTGGAGTCGAACAGCTCGTTGCCGCAGGCGACGCACTTGTACATTCCGGGATCCTTGGTCTTGTAGTATTCGCCGGTAAACGCGGGCTCGGTGCCCTTCATGCGGCAGACCTGATACTGGGAGGGCGTCAGCTCCTTTTTCCATTCGTCTTCGGTTTTTTTGATCTTTTCACTCATGAAAACATTGTAGCGCACGCCGGAACTGTCATCTTTCAATTGGGAGGCAGGGACTTCAGGCACTCTCCTTTTTGAGGCGCGGATTATACTGCGTCAAACAGGGGAAATGACATGACGAAACCGATTGCCTTTATGACGATCACCGTTCTGTTACTCATCGCGCCTGCCGCCACACCGCAGGGACGCGAGGATGAGGTCATGAAGAAAGCCAGGGCCATTCATGACCGCGTCATCAAACTCGACACGCACAACGACATCGACCCGAGCAATTTCACCAAGAATTGCAATTACACGATGCGTCTGACAACGCAAGTGAATCTGCCCAAGATGAACGAGGGCGACATGGACGTGTCGTTCATGATCGTCTACGTCGGGCAGGGCCCGTTAACGCCCGACGGTTACGCCAATGCGTACAAACTCGCTGTGGAGAAATTCGACGCCATCCACCGGCTCACCGAAGAGATCGCGCCCGACAAAATCGGGCTGGCGCGCTCGCCGGCCGATGTCGTCAGTCTTCACAGGAAAGGCGTGCGGATTGCCGTGATCGGCGTCGAGAACGGATATCCCATTGCCACCGACATCAAGCGCGTGAAGGAATTCTACGATCGCGGCGGACGTTATATGTCGCTCGCTCATAACGGCAACAATCAGCTTGCGGACTCCAACACCGGCGAGCGGGAAGGCTATCTTTATAACAACGGGATATCTCCATTCGGTCGCGAAGTTCTGGCCGAGATGAATCGGCTTGGCATCATGGTGGACGTGTCGCACCCGTCGAAGGGCGCGAACCTGGAAGCGATGCGTCTCTCGAAGGCTCCGGTCATCGCGTCACACACGGGAATTCGAGCGCTGGCGAATGTCAGCCGCAATATGGACGACGAGCAATTGCTTGCCCTGAAGAAAAACGGCGGCGTCATTCAGGTCGTCGGATTATCGGCCTTCGTGAAAGCCGACCCGCCGGAACGCGCGCCGGCGCTGGCCAAACTGCGCGACGAACTTGGAATCGGCGCATCAGCCAATCCCGCGGACAGCGCTCCGGTGTCATGCCCGGTTGAAACGTCGAAGCCACAACCGGCGCCACCCGCCAACTCGGAACTGGATCTCGTTCCGGCTGCGAAACGCGCCGATTACACGAAGCGTCTCGCCGAAATCGACTCCAAATGGCCCGCCGCAAAACGGGCCACGGTTAAGGACTTCGTGGACAGCATCGATTACGCCGTGAAGCTCATTGGACTCGATCACGTTGGGATCTCATCCGACTTCGACGGCGGAGGAGGCGTCGACGGATGGAACAGCTCGGCCGAGGCATTTAATGTCACCCTGGAACTCGTGCGCCACGGATACAGCGAGCAGCAGATTGGAAAATTGTGGAGCGGGAACCTGCTGCGGGTGTGGGGTGAGGTTGAAAAAGTCGCAAAAACGCTGCAGAACAAGTAAGGTCGCGTCACGAAGCCGGTCGGGCTTCGTGACGTTAACTACGGCGTAGGCGACTGTCTTGACGCGGGATAACTCAAATCCGGCAGCACTCGCACGAGCCACTGCTCGCTGCCTGAAACAATTCCCGACAGCTTCGCGGTGACCGCCTGCGCGCCAGCCGGCCCGAGAGCCTTCATCACCGGTGAGCCGGCATCGAGCGCGGCGAAGTTGGTGAAATAGAACAAATGCACAAAGCCGTTCTCCCCGCCGAATGTGAGTGAGCCGCTCACGTGACTCATGTTGGCTTTGTTGAAGTGCGGCAGGAAGTCGTCCTTCATGACTTTGAGGTAATCCTGCTCGCGGCCCGGATAAACCTTCGCAATATTGACGATCATGACCGCAGGCTGCTGATTGGCCGGCAGTGGATTGTCGATATCGGGAAGCGCTCGGATGACGATGCTGCGCTGTCCTTTGATGTATCGCTGAATCCTTGCGCTGATGGATGCCAGTTCGGCATCGGTGTTCGCGGTTCTCGCGGCCGCATCGAACGTCGCGAGATTCTGCATGGTCGTCATGAAAAGGAAGGTGTAATTGTTGCCGACCTCGACACGCGCGACAGTTCGTGCCGCCGGTGCATTTCGTTTGGCTCGGGCCGCATAGTCCTTTTGCAGCGCCATGTATTCATCGATACTCGCGGGATCAACGTCCACCATCGTGATCTGCATCCACGCCGGCGGCCCTGCCGGTTGACCGCCTTGTGCGGAGAGATTCTGAGGTACTGCCAGAGTGATCAAAACTGCGACTGAAACAACAAGTATTCGCATAAGAAAACCGTTTGGAGGGCCGACCATTGTTTAAGTGCATTTGACGTTGGACGGACATCCCGACGTTTGACATTTGACAGTTTTCGGAGCGTGCCTTCTTGAATATCTCAAATGTCAAACGCCGGGATGTCCAACGTCAAATGCACCTAGCACGTGACGCAGCGATGATTGTTTTTGGACCCCAGCTTTTCCAGTAACGCCACCGTCTCCGGGAATGGGGACACGCGCTGGACCGGACCGTTCGCCATGTCCGCTGCCGTCTGTCCCGTCCGCGCGACCACCTTCACGTCCGCGCCCTTCGACACGAGATACAGAATCATCTCGTTGTCGCCGCGAGCGGCCGCATGATGCAGTGCTGTGTAGCCGTTGTAGTCTCTCGCATTCACGTCCACACCGACTTCCTCGATCAGGTACTTCACCGCGGCCATCCACGCATCCGGCGCGTGGCGGTGGGCGTTTCCGGCGAAGCCTTCACCATATCCGACACCGGACGCCGCATGGATCGGGAACACACCGGGACCTCCTGCGGGAACCGGAGGCAAACCGGACGGGTCTGGTTCCACGGAAGCCGCGTTGGTGGCGGGCCACAAACCCGGCGCCACCGGCTGGACGAGCTTCATCGTCTGTTCTTCCTCCGCTTCCTTCAACGGCGTCCCGCTGCGGTTTCCGCCTCTGGCCAGCGCCCTGGTTGCGTTGTTCGGATCAGCGCCGCGAGCGAGCAGAAGACGCATCGCAGGTACGTCCAGAGCGTAAGCTGCCCGCCAGAACGGTGTAGAGCCTTCGGTATCTTCCAAACCGCAATTCTGGTTACCGCAACCGGTGTAGACCATGTACCAGGGATGCTTCGTCAGACGCGCATTCGGATCGGCGCCCCCATCGAGCAGCGCGGTCATGACGTCCATGTACGTCGCCTTTTGGAGGCTTTGTTCCTGAGGCTGCGGAAAACGCGTTCTGGGCTGCCATTCCGCATTCAGCACCGCCCACAATGGAGCCACGCCATTGATCGACGCCGCCAGATTCGGATTTGCGCCGCGTTTGATCAACATCATCGCGGTGTCGTATTCGCCGTTGATGATCGCGATCAGCAGCGGCGTGGTCCTGTCGGCGCCGCTGACCTGATTGATGTCGGCACCACCGGTGATCAAAGCCTCGGCGGCAGGAATGTAACCCTGACGAGCGGCGTGAAGCAGAGCCGTCATTCCACCCTTGTTCGAAAGCGGGGGAAGAATACCGTCATCATTGCTGGCACCACCACGGCCACCGCCGCCTCCACGACCTCCGCGTCCGCCGGCGGCCGGCGCGTTCGGATCCACGGGAGGGATCTTGCGCGATGCAAAAATCTCGCGGCCGGCTAGAGCCGCCGCCTGAACCTCAGCGGGATTCAGTTCCTGATTGTTCGTTCCCTGCAACGCGGACATCGCCGCGGTTTGCCGTGCGGCCGCGGCCTGAGCGAGTTTGCCTTCAAAGTCGAGATCGATGACTTTCGTGGTCACCGACGGATCCGCTCCGCGCTTCAGCAACACTTTGATGGCGTCAACACGATTCAAAGATGCCGCAAACATCAGCGGTGTCTGACCCCATTCATCTTCGCGCGCATTGACCTCCGCTTTGTGGTCCAGCAGGTACGCGACGAGTTCGGCACTACCGGCAGCCGCTGCGAGATGGAGCGGTGTCGCGCCGCTGTTCGTGGTCTTCGCGTTGACGTTAGCTCCCTTGTCGATCAACGTCTTGCCAACGGCGGCGTTGCCTTCGCGGCTGGCAACGTGAAGCGGCGTGTATTGTCCGATCCGCGTGACGGCATCCGGATGCGCGCCGCCATAGAGCAGCATCTCCGCCAATTCCGCGTCGCCTTTGAAGGCCGCCCAGTGCAGCGCCGTCATCCCGTCGTTTTGCGCAGCGTTCACGTCCGCGCCTTTCTGGATCAATGCGCGAACGGCAGCTTTGTCTCCATGCGAAGCGGCGTCCGCCACGGGCGAACTGGAGGGCGGCGCTCCCAGAATCAGAACGCTCACGCAAAGTAAAGCGGCAATCCACGTCGTCGTCAGAACGGATCTCATGCTTCCCTCCTAAGCATTCTTCGTGTCGGCGGACGGTGTGAACGAAAACTCACCCGTACTGTCACCGAAGCTATCCACATCGGAAACGCCGAGCATATGGAGCAGGCTCAGCATCACATTCGCCATCGGCGTTCCATCGGCGGCTTTGATGTGGTTATTGCCCTTGATCTTTCCGTTGGCATGACCGAGCAGCATCAACGGGCAGCGGCGATGCGTGTGAATGTTGGAGTCGGCCATCGGCGAACCCCACACGATCAATGTCTTGTCCAGCAGGCTTGCATCGCCTTCCATCGTGTTCTTCAGTTTGTCGAGGAAGTAAGGAAGCTGCCCCACGCGATACTGGCAGATCCTGTTGTACTCGAGGATCGACTCTTCTCGATTTCCGTGATGCGACGACGGATGGAACGGCTTGCTGACGCCGCTCTCCGGAAACACGCGATTGTCCGCATCGCGACCCGTTTTAAAAGAGATGATGCGCGTCATATCCGTTTCCAGCGCCAGTGCCTGGATGTCGAACATCAGCTTCATGTGTTCGGAGAAGGAATCCGGCACGCCCGGAGGCGCCGTCGGCAGTTCGCGCTTCGAACCGCTCTTGTTGTATTCCTCGACCTTCTGGATCCGGCGTTCCACTTCGCGCACGGTCTCGAGATATTTGTCCATCCGCTTGCGATCCGCCGGGCCAAGCTGCGACTGAACGTCGGCGATATCGCCGAGGATCCAGTCGAGAATGCTGCGACGGGTTCCGCGCCGATCGGCGCGTTCCTGAGCCGTGCTGCCGGCTCCAAAAAGCATGTCGAAGGCCACGCGTGGATCGCGAATCATCGGGAGCGGCTCGTTCGGCGACGCCCAGCTGATCGAATCCATATATGCGCAGGAGTAGTTGTACGTGCAGCCGCCAGCCTGATCGAGATTCTCGATACAGAACTGCATGGAAGGCATCGGCGTGTCCTGCCCGAACCTCTTGGCGTAAATCTGATCCATCGACGTACCGGCCCAGATGTCCGACCCCTGCGTCTGTTTGGGATGGCTCTGGGTGAGGAACACCGACGTGGACCGGAAGTGATCGCCTCCGATTTCCGGCGGGTTCAGCGCCTCGGCCATGCGAACGTCGGTGTTGCTGACGATCGTCAGGTGATCCTGAAACGGTTTGAGCGATATCAGCGCGCTGCGCGCAACGATCTCGAAGTCCTTGCCGGTTGTGGCGGGAGCGTAAAGGAACTGTGTCGCGCCCCAGGTATTGCAGCCGGGAAGGCCATGGACTTCCTCGATGCACACCAGGCGCGTCTTGTCATTGAGCGCAGCCGCGGCCGGCGCCGCCGCTCGACCGGCCGGAACCATCGCCTCCAGGTACGGCAAGGCCACGGCGACGCCGGCGCCACGAAGCATGGTGCGGCGGGGAATGCGCTTTCCAGTGATGTATGACATCGTTAGTCTCCTTCAGTCGTTTTGCGCGCCAACTGCCTTGGCGTTCGTGTTGGTCGAGGGTGGATCCAGGCGTTTCATCTGGAATGCATCGCTCTGAATGACTCCCAGAATGAACGTCGACAATCGGTAATTGTTTTTCTCGGCATCTCGCGTGATGGCGCGAATCGCCGGCTGATCGTAATACTCGACCGGCCGGCCCAGCGCGTAGGCCATCAGGTTTTCGGCGAACGTGCGGACGAGCGGAATCGGACGCTTCGTCAACGCATTCACAAGCTCGGTCAAATTCGAAACCGGCGTCCCGTCATAAAAGTCACCGCGCGTGTCGAGCGCAGCGCCGTTTTCCTTCTGACGCCATTTCGCGGTGGCATCGAAGTTGTCGAGCGCCAGGCCGATCGGATCCATGAAGCGATGGCACGAGTTGCACGTCGCATTTGCCCGATGTTTCTCCATACGCTCGCGAGTCGTCAGCATGCGGCCGCCCGCGGCGTCCTTCGTTTCATCCAACGGCGGAACGTTTGGCGGAGGTGGAGGAGGAGGCGTTCCCATGAGAACCTCCATCACCCACTTTCCCCGGAGAACGGGCGACGTCCGGTTCGCGAGAGATGTCAGCACCAGCACGCTGCCCTGGCCGAGAATGCCTTTTCGCGAGGCGTCCGGATACTGTACGCGGCGGAACTGAGTGCCGGCGACATTCGGAACGTCGTAATGCCGCGCCAGGCGCTCGTTCATGAACGTGTAGTCGGCGGTGAACAATTCCATCAGGCTGCGATCTTCGCGCACGAGGTTGTAAAAGAACTGCTCCGTCTCATGCTTCATCGCTTCACCGAGATTCGCGTCGAAATTCGGGAAGAAGTTGGGATCGGGATGATTCTTGTCCAGATCCTGAAGCCGGAACCACTGATAGGCGAATCGCGTTCCAAATGCTTCGGCGCGAGGATCCGCCAAGAGACGCTTCGCCTGACGTTCGAGTTCTCCCGGTTTCGAAAGCTGATTCTCACTCGCAAGTGTCTGAAGCTGCGGATCCGGAGGCGTTCCCCAAATGAAGAAGGAAAGCCGTGTCGCCAGATCGAGATCGGTAATGCGATAGGGTTGGCCCGGCTTCACGCCTTGCGGTTCGCGCTCGAGACGCAACACGAAGTGCGGACTCGCTAGGATCGCTTCGAGCGCCGTACGGATCCCGACTTCGAAACCTCCGCCCTTCGCGCCTTTATCGTAGAACGCCGCCAGGCCGTCGACGTCGCCGGCCGTCAGCGTGCGCCGATACGCTTCTGTCCCCAGCCGGGCAACGATCTCACGAGCGCATGGCCGTTCTTCTTTTGCGGACGTCGGACGGCAAACGAAGATTCTTTGCCGCGACGGCGTATCCGACAATCCGGTGATCCGCGTCGGACCGGTGATGATCAGATCGCGAAGATGCGGAAGAGCCGTCACACCATTGCCACCGGCGCCGCCGCCCGCCCAGGACCAGTCATGGGGGCGGATGAGATCCTCGTAAGGCCCTTCACTGCGTCGAACAAACGCCGCCGATACGCGATGCTGGCCGGCGCGAACAAAAACCGTTGGAGACTTCTGAACGTCGGACCCTCCGGCAACACCATTGCCGCCCGCGTTGAAGGCCATCAGCGCGACGCGTTCGCCGTCGATCGAAATGTCGATGTCTTCCATGCGCGTGTTGTCGCCGGGACGAACACCGAAACCGCCATGAAACGTCATGCCGAACGAATAATCGCCGTCGGCGGGAAAGACGTGCTCGACCACCATTCCACCGCGCGTTCCATACGGCGCGCCGTCGACGTGATCCCAGGGGTTTTGCGAAACGTATTGAGAATTGCTGTACGTCTCGTCAATCGCCGGAGCCGTGCGATCGCCAACCGCCAGCCGGCTGATCGCACTTGCGGCGTTCAGATAAGCGTCCAGCAGTGTCGGCGAGAGCGTTTGAGCGTCCGCCATGTTGTCGAAATTGGCGAGCATCTGATCGAGCGGCAGCCATCGGCCGGCATCCACTTTCAGATCGAGTAAATCGATGATCGCGCGTTCGTATTCGGCGCGGTTCATGCGCTGAAAAGTGCGTCCACCCGGATTCGGATTCTTCGCGGCCGCATCATCGACCGTCTTTTCGAGCGTTTCCACGAGGTTCGTCAGGGTCGAAGCGTCCGGACGCCGCGAACCGGGCGGTGGCATCATCCCCGCACGCAGTTTGCGAATCATCTTCTCGGAAACCGCTGCGGTTTCCGAAGCCTTCGCGATGTCGAACTTCGTCAGCGAAAGATTGCCGGCTCGGCTCTCCGCGTCGCTGTGGCAGCCCGAACAGTACTGTTTCACAACGGCATTCAAATCGGGATTCGGTGTTTGGGAAGAAGAAGTTGCGGCAGTGACGATCGTGAACAGTATTCCCACTGTGGCGGACGCAACGAAGAATCTCTTCATGCAAGTCACTCTCGGCGATCCAGATTTTGAGTGCGAGTTTAGTCATCCGGCGAGAGTTATTACAAGAAGATTTTATTTATTTTTCAGATAGTTAGCCCTACGGCAGCGAACTGTGAAACAAATCGAAGCCGAGTTGTTTATGCCCTCGTGCCAAGCTGTGCCAAGAGGGGCTAAAACGCTCCTTCCTGGATTTTTTTCACATTACTGGATAGAAATCGCGCCGGTGATGGATTTCTCGACCATCTTCACACCGTCCCAGCCGCTCGTGAACCAAACGCCGCCACCCTGACGATAAACAATCACACCGGCGGTATCGGCCGCCGCATCGGTGAGCGTCAACTGCAGGATTGCGCCGTCATCCATGATGATTGGAGCTTTGGGATCCGTCATATCGAAGACGGTGGCCTTCGCGCTGAAGGAAGCTAAGCCGGTTTCCTTCACCGTGAACTCCGCGATGGACGTACTGGTGACGAGGTAAGTATGCAATTTCGTGTCGGCCTTACCGTCCGGTTTGTTCCAGCTCTTCACTTCGACGCTGACTTCACCTTGCGGGTTCGTCTTGTTCTTGTTGTATTGGAGCTTTCCAGCAAGGGCCGTGGTCTGTCCCGGAGCTCCCGCAAGGTATCCGTTAGACGCGGGCGCCAGTTCATTCGCAATCGTTCCGTTCAGAGTGACAGACTGTGCCACACCCGGCTTGGAGATGGTAATCTTCGCGTAGTCGTAAGCATTTCCGTACTCACCGCCGACGATGACGGCAATGTCCAGCGTCTCCGACTCCGAGGATCCGATGTTGTATTGAGCGACGGCGGAAACCGTTCCGACAGTTGTGTCGTTCGCATTAACCAGATTAACGGGAAGATCCTGTGCGCTGCGAATCGAGCTCAAGCCCGCTGCAGTGCGCAGGGCGAAACTGACTTTCGCGTGACGGACGTCTCCACCGCCACACGCCTCTGCATCTGCCCGAACGGTGGCGCTGAGCGTGAGCGTCGCGGTGCTGCTGGACGGACTCGTGGTCCAGAAGTAGCGCGAACCGGTGAAGTAGACTTCACCGGCCGAATCGTTCGCGTCGTAACCGGTGACTGACACATCGACCATCGGCGACGCACTGCCGGAGTAGCCGGCCGAACCCGCAAAGCTTGCGCTCGCGGCAACGATTTGAGTCGCGTTGGTGACTGCGAGGGATCCCGACGCTATACCGAGGCCATTCGTAATCACGTTGAGCATCTGCGCGCCGAAGTGAATGATTACCGTCTGTCCTGCTATCGGGTTGTACGGTGCCAGCGCATCCCTCAATTGTGCCGAGACCTCCACAGAGCATCCCGTCAGTTGCACACTGGCCGCACCGGTGTAAGTGATCGTCGTGGGATGCTGGCCGATGATGAACGGCGCTGTGTTGTAGGTGACGTTGTAGTTGCCGAGCGCGCTCGCCGGATTCAAGGTGGCGCTGATCAGGTAAGCTCCAACCGATTCACCTGGAGTACGGATGTAAGTTGCCGTAATGCCGTCTTCAACAATAAAGCCGGTCAGCGTACCCGTCGTCAGCGGAGCCGGGTCCAATTGACCAAAATACTTGCCGCTGGCTTCAGGCGACACCGACGCAGGCCTTCGAATGATGTCCGCGTGATCGTTCGCGGTCGTCGCCAAAAGGAAGTAATTGGTGGCAGCCGCCCCATTGAGACTCAGGTCCGTCGCGGTTACGACCCAGGTGCCGACGTTGGAACTCGCGAAAGTTGCCGATCCGCCGGAGCAACCGATTTTCCCCACATCTGTCGCGGGAATGCCCTTTGTAAGAATGCATGTGAAATCCGCTATGGCGTTACCATCGTAGATCTTGTTTTGCGCGTTGATCGAAGCCATGACGCCCAATGGCGTGATGGCCGCATTGCCGCTGCCGGTTGTGACGGACAAGGTATAGTTCCCCGAGGCGCCGCCGCTGAGAGCCAATCCATTCACCGTGACAACCCAGTTTCCCACGTTGGCGCTTGCAAACGTTGCCGAGCTGCCGGAACAACCGACGTAGCCGGCGTCGATCGGGATGATGCCGTCGATCGAGCAGGTGAAGGAGGCCGTGTCGGTACCATCATAGACTTTGTTGTTCGCCACGATGGCCGCCGCGACGCTCAAGGATGTGATGTCGGCACTACTCGTTGCCGACGATGGAGCGAGCGCGTAATTGCCCAAAGCAGCGCCGCTCAGACCGAGTCCCGTCGCTGTAACCGTCCAGTTGCCTGCATTGCGGTTTGCGAAAACCGCCGATCCGCCCGAACACTCGATGCCGACGAAATCCACATCGAGGATACCGATGAGCGAACAAGTAAATGTAGCGGTATCGGTCCCATCGTACATCTTGCTGTTCGCGGTGATGGATGCCGCAACCGTCAATGGCATGATGTCGGCGTTCGCGGCAGCGAATGCCGGTGATAGTGCATAGTTAGTCGCAGCTCCCCCGCTGAGACTCAGGTCTGTACCCGTTACAACCCAGTCCCCGGCCTTCCGCCCGGCCACCGTGGCCGACC
>JACXTT010010397.1_pt1 | contig 12546 bp, 11 predicted proteins | sample 9270951 | NCBI WGS metagenome assembly JACXTT01 (sample SAMN15532306, study PRJNA645909) | rock metagenome | isolation source: weathered quartz diorite | place: Puerto Rico | collected 2017-06-21 | reverse complement strand
TGCCGCCGTAACCGGAACCGAAGGACCAGATCTCGCGTGTCTCGGGGAAATGCACAATGTATTTGTGTTCATGGTTGCAGGGCCAGGCGACGTCTTTCTGGCCAGCTTCCAGCGGCGCGCCCACCGAGTGCAGGGCAGGCACGAATTCGCCGCTGTCACCGAGCACGTCCAGCACCTTCTTGCCCATGCGCGTCATCAGCTTCATGTTGACCGCCACATAGGGCGAATCCGACAGTTCCACGCCGATATGGGCGATATGCGAACCCAGCGGACCCATGCTGAAAGGCACCACATACATGGTGCGGCCGCGCATGCAGCCGTCGAACAGCTTGTTCAGGGTGCCGCGCATTTCTGCGGGCGCGACCCAGTTGTTGGTGGGGCCGGCGTCTTCCTGTTTTTGCGAGCAGATGAAGGTGCGGTCCTCGACCCTGGCGACGTCGCCGGGATCGGACAGGGCCAGATAGGAATTGGGGCGGAGCTTCTCGTTGAGCTTGCGGAAGGTGCCTGCGGCAACCAGTTCGGCACAGAGGCGGTTGTATTCTTCTTCGGAACCATCGCACCAGTAAATTTTGTCCGGCTTGGTCAGGGCGGCCACTTCGTCGACCCAGGCCAGCAATTTGCGATGATGGGTCGGCGCGTCGTTGACGAGAACGGGCTTGGCGAGAGCGTGCATGGCGTTTCTCCGAATTTCTTGAGGGGCGGAACAACTCTGCGACATCGCGCCGGGCGCGCCAAGGAGCGGCGCAAGCGGCGGCGTCACATATTTGTATTGAGGCTGTCACTAACCTGCAATTATCCCACATCGCTGATTACCGCGATATCGGGCGGATCCGGCGAATTATGCCGACGGCGGTTTAAGCGCCTGCTGACCATAGGTTTTGAATTTCTCCAGCACCGTGGCCATTTCGGCATCCGGAAGCAGGACCGGTTTGCCGATTTGCAGCACCTGCCAGTACATGCGCGCCAGGCTTTCAACCTCGACCGCCAGTGCCAGCGCCTTGGCCAGGGAAGGGCCTACTGCGATCATGCCGTGCTGGGCGAGCAGGCAGGCGTCGCGGCCCTCGAGTGCGAGCAGGGCATTGTCCGACAGTTGCTGGGTGCCGAAGGTGGCATAGGGCGCGCAGCGGATGTCCCTGCCGCCGGCAATGGCGATCATATAGTGGAAGGGCGGAATGTCCTGGCCCAGGCAGGCAAGGCTGGTGGCGAAGGCCGAGTGTGTATGCACAATGGCCGCAACCTCGGCACGTGCAGCATAAATATCGCGATGAAAACGCCATTCCGAGGAGGGCAGGACGCTGCCCTCGAAGCTGCCATCCATGCGCATGGCGACAATCTGCTCGGGTCGGGTTTCTTCATACGGAACACCGGTGGGTGAGATCAGGAAACCGCCGTCGACGCGGGTGCTGACATTGCCGGATTTGCCCTGGTTGATGCCAAGCAGATTCATTTTCAGGGCGGTGGCGATGACCTCGCGGCGCAGCGCCATATCCGGACGGTGTTCGACATTCAGGAAGCTCATGGTCTGTTGCCTTTCTGCCGCAGCAAGGCCGCAAGTTGCGCCGGCGCGGCAATGCCATGCTCGGTGATGATGTCGCTCACCAGGCGCGCCGGGGTGACATCGAACCCCGGGTTGGCGACGGCGCTGTTGTCGTCGAGCAATTGAAAATCGCGGGTCAGCCCCTCGTGCGCGGACAAGCCCCGCAACTGGCGGATTTCGCTGCCGCTGCGCTCCTCGATGTCGATGGCCTCATCGCCGCCCCGCCATTGCAAATCGACCGTGGATGCGGGTACCGCCGCATAAAAGGGAATGCCATTATCGTGTGCCGCCAGCGCCTTCAGATAGGTGCCGATCTTGTTGGCCACATCGCCGGCACGAGAGACGCGGTCGGCACCGACCAGCACGAGGTCGACTTTGCCCTGCTGCATGAAATGCCCGCCGGCGTTGTCGACGATATAGGTATGCGGCACGCCGTGTTCGCGCAATTCCCAGGCGGTCAGCAGGCCCTGGTTACGCGGGCGCGTCTCATCCACCCAGACATGCAGTGGGATGCCCGCATCATGGGCCATGTAGATTGGCGCCAGGGCGGTGCCCCAGTCGACGGTCGCGATCCAGCCCGCATTGCAGTGGGTGAGGATATTGATCGGGCGCTGGCGGCGGCCATGCAAATCGCGGATCAGGCGAAGACCGTGTTCGCCAATGGCACGATTGGTGGCCACGTCTTCCTGGGCAATGCGACCGGCTTCGGTCCAGGCTGCGGCGGCGCGCTTGGCGGGGGGCAGCGGCAGCAGGATGCTGCGCATCCGCGCGATCGCCCAAGCCAGATTCACAGCGGTCGGTCGTGTCGCCTGCAGCGCCTCGCAGGCACGGCTCAGCCGGGCATCGCTCGCGTCCTCGTGCACGGCCAGCGCAATGCCATAGGCGGCGGTCACGCCGATCAGCGGTGCGCCGCGCACGCGCATGCTGCGGATCGCTTCGGCCGCCTGTTCGAGCGTGACGATTTCATGCTCCTCGACGGCGAAGGGCAGCAAGGTCTGGTCGATGATGAATACGCGGTGGTCTGCCCCGTTCGCCCAGATACTGGTGCGTGCTTTGCCATGAACTTTCATGGGGCAATGGTAATGCATTCAAGCCGTTGCGGCTGTTCGCAGGCGAGTACGAGAAGGCGTTTTTCATCGGGGTTGCCGCAATCACGGCTGGAGTCCACGCACGGCTTGGGCTATAATTTCAATTTCCTGCTTGGGGTAACCCTCATGACCAAGTACATCTTCGTTACCGGCGGTGTCGTCTCCTCCCTGGGCAAGGGGATCGCAGCAGCGTCTCTTGCCTCCATTCTCGAATCCCGCGGCATCAAAGTCTCGATGGTGAAGCTGGATCCCTACATCAATGTGGATCCCGGCACCATGTCGCCCTTCCAGCACGGCGAGGTGTTTGTAACCGAAGACGGCGCCGAGACCGACCTTGACCTCGGTCATTACGAGCGCTTCGTCACGGCCAAGATGAAAAAGGCCAACAACTTCACCACCGGCCAGATTTACGAGCGCGTGATCAACAGGGAACGCCGCGGCGATTATCTGGGCGGCACCGTGCAGGTGATTCCGCATATCACCGACGAAATCAAGAATTCGATTTATGCCGCCACCGTCGGCGCCGAAGTCGGCATCGTCGAAATCGGCGGTACCGTGGGCGACATCGAATCGCTGCCGTTTCTGGAGGCGATCCGCCAGGTCGGCGTCGAGCTGGGCCGCGAGAACACCTGCTATATCCATTTGACACTCGTGCCGTATTTGCCCTCCGCCGGCGAGATCAAGACCAAGCCGACGCAGCACAGCGTCAAGGAACTGCGCGAAATCGGTATCCAGCCCGACGTGGTGATGTGTCGCAGCGACCGCACCCTGCCGGAAGATGATCGCCGCAAGATCGCGCTATTCACCAATGTGCAAGTCGGCGCCGTCATCTCCTGCTACGACACCGATTCGATCTACAAGATACCGGCCATGCTGCACAAGCAGGGCCTCGATGAAATTGCCTGCCGCAAGCTGAACCTGACGCCGCGTCCGGCCGATCTGTCCATGTGGGACAACATCGTCAACGCCTTGGAGCACCCCGAGCACGCCATCGACCTCGCCATGGTCGGCAAATATGTCGATCTGGCCGACTCCTACAAATCGCTGTCTGAAGCGCTGATCCACGCCGGCATCCACACCCGCACCAAGGTGCGCATTCATTATCTTGATTCCGAGCAGCTCGAGGCCGAGGGCCCGGAGGGCATCGCCAAGGCGCTCAACAAGATGGACGCGATCCTCGTGCCCGGCGGTTTCGGCAAGCGCGGCACCGAAGGCAAGATTGCCGCAGTGAAATACGCCCGCGAAAACAAGATTCCGTACTTGGGCATTTGCCTGGGCATGCAGATCGCCACCATCGAGTTCGCGCGCAATGTGGTTGGGCTGGCCAATGCCAATTCAACCGAGTTCAACCCCGATACGCCGCATCCGGTGATCGCGCTGATTACCGAATGGCAGAACCGCGACGGCCAGGTGGAAAAACGCGATACCAATTCCAATCTCGGCGGCACCATGCGCCTCGGCGCGCAGCCTTGCACCGTCAAGCGCGGCACGCTGGCGCACCGCATTTATCAGAGCGAGCATGTCAGCGAGCGCCATCGCCATCGCTATGAGGTCAACAACCACTATGTGCCGCGCCTCGAAGCGGCCGGCCTGCTGGTCTCGGCGCGCACCGATTCCGAATCGCTGACGGAAATGGTCGAGCTCGATCCGGCCAAGCATCCGCATCCCTGGTTCTACGGCTGCCAGTTCCACCCCGAGTTCACCTCCACGCCGCGCGACGGCCATCCGCTGTTCATCTCCTTCATCAAGGCCGCGCTGGAGCAGCACAAGCTGGTGCACGGCGAGGCAGGGTTGCGCGTGGTTGGCGGCAAGGAAGTCAGCGCCTGAGTCTCCATTTGGCGCGGCAGTAAACATGTATTCGCATAAACAGAAAAATCGGACCCGAGAAAAAAATGACTGCCATCGTTGATGTAATCGCCCGCGAAATCCTCGACTCCCGCGGCAATCCCACCGTCGAAGCCGACATCCTGCTCGAGTCCGGCGTCATCGGCCGCGCCGCGGTGCCCTCGGGCGCCTCGACCGGTTCGCGCGAAGCCATCGAGCTGCGCGACGGCGACAAGACGCGCTATCTCGGCAAGGGCGTGCTGAAAGCGGTCGAGCACGTCAACACCGAAATCTGCGAAGCCATCATCGGCCTCGATGCGTCCGAACAGGCCTTCATCGACAAGACCATGATCGAGCTCGACGGCACCGAGAACAAGGCGCGCCTCGGCGCCAATGCCCTGCTCGCGGTCTCAATGGCCTGCGCCAAGGCCTCGGCCGACGAAGCCGGACTTTCGCTGTATCGCTATCTCGGCGGTGCGGCGCCGATGCAAATGCCGGTGCCGATGATGAACATCATCAACGGCGGTGCGCATGCCGACAATGTGCTCGACATGCAGGAGTTCATGATCATTCCGGCCGGCCTGCCCAGCTTCAAGGATGCGCTGCGTGCCGGCGTGGAAATTTTCCACACGCTTAAGAAAATCTTGCACGCGGAAAAATTGAGCACCGCCGTGGGTGACGAAGGCGGCTTTGCGCCCAATCTCGCCAACAATGAAGCTGCCATCCAATACGTGCTGAAGGCGATTGAAGAAGCCGGCTACATTCCCGGCCAGGACGTGATGATCGGGCTCGATTGCGCGGCCAGCGAATTCCGCAAGGACGGCAAGTATCGTTTCGAGGCCGAAAAGCTCTCGTTCAATTCGGCGCAGTTCACCGACATCCTCGCCACCTGGTGCGACAAATATCCGATCGTCTCGATCGAAGACGGCATGGCCGAGGACGACTGGGACGGCTGGGCCATCCTCACCGAAAAGCTCGGCAGGAAAGTGCAGCTGGTCGGCGACGATCTGTTTGTCACCAACACCAAAATACTGCGCGAAGGCATCGCCCGCAGCGTGGCCAATTCCATCCTCATCAAGGTCAACCAGATCGGCACCCTGTCGGAAACCTTCGCCGCCATCGAAATGGCCAAGCGTGCCGGCTACACCTCGGTGATCTCGCACCGCTCCGGCGAAACCGAAGACACCACCATAGCCGATATCGCGGTCGCCACCAATGCCCTGCAGATCAAGACCGGCTCGGCCTCGCGCTCGGACCGCATGGCCAAGTACAACCAGTTGCTGCGCATCGAGGAAGAGTTGGGCGATGCCGCGAGCTACCCCGGCAAGTCGGCGTTCTACAACCTGAAATGAAGCCAGCGTCTCCATCGACCAGGATGCGAGATTGAAATACCTCACTTACGCCTTCGTCGCCTTGCTGGTCGCGATTCAATATCCGCTGTGGCTGGGCAAAGGCAGCTGGCTGCGCGTCTGGGAAATGTCGAAACTGGTCGACCAGCAGAAGGAAAAAAATCAGCAGCTGGCAGCGCGCAATGCCGGGCTCGACGCCGAGGTCCGCGATCTCAAGCAGGGCACCGATGCGATCGAGGAACGGGCGCGCGTCGAGCTGGGCATGATCAAGACCAATGAAACGTTTTATCAGCTGATCGATAAAGCGAAAGTGCAGGGCGGCAAATAGGCGGTCGAGCTCGCTGCAATGGTGTATTAAAAAGTGAAACCCCAGCATTGGCGCGCCTTTTGAGGCATTTCTGCCCCGAAAGGCGCGCCAACGCTGGATCTACGATTTTCAATATTTGCTTGCGTGTGCCACCGGGGATTCCGCCGTGAACATCACCGCCATCAAAAAATACTGCGCCTCACTGCCCGGTGCCAAGGGTGAAATCAAATGGCAGGTCGATCTCGTTTACGTCGTCGGCGGCAAGATGTTCTGCGTGGCTTTCGAAGACAAGAACAAGCACGCCAATGTTTCCTTCAAGGTCGATGACGATCTTTTCCTGCAATACACCGACCGTCCCGGCTTCATCCCCGCGCCGTACATGGCGCGCGCCAAGTGGGTGCAGGTCAACGACCTCAAGGCCGTCGGCGATGCAGAATTGAAGGCCCTGATCAAGCGTTCGCATGAACTTGTCTGCATGAAACTGACCAGGAAATTGCGCGCCGAACTCGGCCTGCTCTGATACGGGACTAAACGCAAGCACCTTCGAATGAACGCCGATCTCATCTCCGCCTTTGTCCTGCTGTTCCTGGTGCTCGATCCGCTGGGCAATGTGCCCGTGGTCGCGTCCTTGCTGCGCCAGGTCAAGTCGACGCGACGCGTGCGCGTGGTGCTGCGCGAATGCGCGCTGGCCTACGCCATCCTCGTCGGCTTCATGCTGTTCGGCCGCCAGTTCCTGGAGCTGATGCATCTCTCCGAAACCGCCATGTCGATCGCCGGCGGCGTGATCCTGTTCATGATCGCCATCCGCATGGTGTTCAAATCGCCCGAAGGCATTTTCGGCGACACCCTCGACCATGAACCCTTCATCGTGCCCCTGGCCATTCCCCTCATCGCCGGCCCCTCGGCCCTGGCTACGGTGATGCTAATGGTCTCGCGCGAACCGGCCAAACTGGGCCTGTGGATACTCGCGCTGACCGCGGCCATGCTGCTCTCGGCGCTGATCTTGAGCCTCGGCGAGCGCATCGAAAAACTGTTCGGCAAGAGCGGCATGGATGCGGTCGAACGCCTGATGGGTTTGATATTGACCGCTATCGCCATCGAGATGCTGCTGGGTGGGGCGCGGGAGTTTTTGTTGCAGTTGAAGTAGGCGCTGAATCGCCTTTCGCATTTGAACCACGACACTACCATCAATGGCCGGCCCGCCTGCGGCAACACCGTTACCAGGGTTTGGCTTTTGGGAAACTACTCCGCGACGATACCCGCGTCCTTCACCACGCGCAGCCAGCGCGCCGTATCCGCCTCGAGAAAGCGGCGGAATTCCTCCGGGCTTGAGGTGTTCACCTCGAGGCCCTGCGCAGCGAAGGACGCGCGCACATCGGCCTGCGACACCACGGCGCGGAACTCGGCATTGAGTTTGTCGATCAACTCGCGCGGTGTTGCGCGCGGTGCCAGTACGCCGTACCAGAGTTCGACTTCGGCGCCGCTCACGCCCGCTTCGGCCAGGGTCGGCACCTCGGGCGCGAGCGTGCTGCGCTGCGGGCTGGCGATGGCGAGGGCTTTCAATTTGCCGGTCTTTACGTGGGCGAGGCCGACATGGATGGGCATGAACATGATCTGCACCTGGCCACCAAGTGTATCGGCGACCGCGCCGGCGGTGCCCTTGTAGGGAACGTGCAGCAGCTTGATGCCGGCGGCCTGGCTCAACAGTTCCATCGCCATATGGTGCGGTGTGCCGAGGCCAGGCGAGGCGTAGGTGATGCTGCCGGGTTGCGCGCGCGCCAGCTTGAGCAGATCGGCAACGTTTTCGACCTTCAGAGACGGATGAGCGACCAGCAGCAGGGCACCCGTTGCCGTGAACGCAATCGGTGCGAAATCGCGGGCCACATCGTAGGGAATATTTTTGTAGAGCCCGCGATTCATTGTGAACGGATTCGAGGTCACCATCAGGGTGTAGCCATCGGGCGCCGCTCGCGCGACGGCCTCCGAGCCGATGCTGCCGCTGGCGCCGACCTTGTTCTCCACGACCACCGGCTGCCTCCATTTTTCGCTGAGCTTCTGGCCGGCAACGCGGGCGATGATGTCGACGCCGGTGCCCGGCGAATACGGCACCACGAGGGTTACGGTTTTCTGCGGGAAGGTTTGGGCCGAGGCGAGGCCGGACAATGCGGCGGCCAGCAAAGCGCAAATGGCCGGGATCAGGCGGTGGCAGCTCATGCGATTGTCTCCGGAGTGCGGTGTGGCGGTGCTTGCGCCGAGCGCGCCATGGCCGCAACGCGAACGGGCCGACCTGCGAATCATTGTGGCGCCCTCGACACGAATCGAACGTGTGACCCTCCCCTTAGGAGGGGGATGCTCTATCCACTGAGCTACGAGGGCAGCGAGCGGATTTTACACGAGCATGCGCGCCGGCGGGTACGGCGGACGCGCGCCAGGGGATTAGAACGAGGGCACGATGATGGTCACCCGGCGATTCTGCTGGCGGCCCTGCGCGGTGGCATTGTCGGCGATCGGCTTGTCGAAGCCGTAGCCCTTGCGCTCGATATTTTTGATCGACAGGCCATTACGCGAGAATTCGGCGGCCACCTGCTCGGCGCGGCGCAGCGACAGCGTACGATTGAGGTCTGCGGAACCGACATTGTCGGTATGGCCTTCGATGCGCAGATGATCGATGCCGACCGCCAGCAGATCCTTGGCCATTTTTGCGATGGCGTTCTTGTCGTCCGATTCAAGCGTATCGGTGCCGGTCTCGAACAGTATCGGCTTGGTCGCCAGGTTGAGCGACCAGCCGTCGTCGCTGGGGGCAAATCCCAGATTTTTCAGGGCCACGACTTGGGCGGTGTTCAGTTTTTGCGTCTGGCAGCCGGTCAAGGCGGACAGCAGCACGGCGACAAACATCGCGCGCACGATGGCCCCGAGGAAGAATTTACCGCTCGCATTCATCGTACATTTTCCTTTCCGTTGTCAATTTCAGGCGGCCGCATCGGGCTCGGCCGGTCGAATCGATTGCGAGGATGCATCCGCCGCCGCAGCCACGCGATAAGTATTGCGCAGCGCCTCTTTCGCCTGATACATGGCCGCATCGGCGGCCAGCAGCAATTGTTCCAGCGTGGCGGCATGCTCAGGCGCCACCGCGACGCCCACACTCACGCTGCCACTGTACGATTCCTCGGTCGATACCGCAATCGGATCGCGCATGGCGACTACGATCTTCTCCGCGATAATGGTGGCGTGGCTGATGCTTTGCAGCGGCGCCAACAGCACCGCGAATTCATCGCCGCCGAGGCGGGCGACCAGGTCGCTGCGTCGCACGATGGACTTGAGCCGCCGCGCCACTTCAATCAGCAATTTGTCGCCGACCGCATGGCCAAGCCGGTCGTTGATCGATTTGAAATGGTCGTAATCGAGGTAAAGCACGCCGACATTGGAGTCGGTATCGCGATGCGCGGCCAGCGCTCGGGCGAGATGCTCGCGAAAATGGGCGCGATTGGCCAGGCCGGTAAGACCGTCGTGCGTGGCCTGGTGGGAAAGCGACTCGTTGACTGATTGCAGCTCGGCCGCACGCGCCTGTTGCTCCGCCTCGTATTTCTGCAGCTCGGTCAGCAATGCGTTGAAATCTTCGCCCAGTTGGTGGATTTCGACCACATTCGCCGGCGGTGCGCGCCGGTCGAATGTGCGGCTGACGCGCACCGCATGGGTCAGCGAGGCCAGACTGTTCAGCGGCGAGACGATTTCCCTTTGCACACGGCGCGAGAGCTGCGCCACCGCCAGCGCGACCAGCGCCATCAGGATGAAGACCGCGACCACGGTGCTGGCAAAAAACTTGACGTAAACGACATTGGTGCCCTGTAGAGTGACCCGCCCGACGGTCTTGTCGTCAAGCCGGATATCGGCGGCGCTGCGTTGCGGGAACAGCTTGTCGCCCAATGCGGCAAAGGAGGACTCCAGCAGGCTGTCGGGTTTGCGGCGAAAGGTGGCGAGCGCCTTGCCGTTGCCGCCGACCACTTCGGCGGCAATCAGGTTTTCCTGCGAGGCGATGGCGTTGAGGATTTCCTGGGCGGAGAGACTGTCCTGGAACACCGTTGCCGCCTGCGCCGAATAGGCGATCGAATTGGCGACAAGCTGCAGGTTTTGCGTGACGTAGACGCGCAGGTTGACGTAGGCGATGATGGTCAGCGCCAGCCATGCGCCGATGATGGCCATTGTGACAAGGCCGATATTGGCGCGGCGCAGTGTGGCGAGCAGGGACAGGCGCGGCGTACTCATGGCTGCACCTTCGGTTTGGCCCGGCCCAGCGACAATACCTGCGGATTGACGCGCAGGCCGCTGCGCGCAATGGCATCGAGATTGACGCCAAAGCGGTTGGCCGACTCTTCCGGATCCACACAGAACATGCCGCCATCCGAGCAGAACTCGGCGCCTTCGCCGATGGTCAGGTACGGTCGCGCGACAAAACGGTTCAGGTGCGCTCGCTGCTTCACCGTATAGCGCACCGCGAAATACAGAACCTGGCAGTCCGGGTTATTGTCGGTCGCGCTGGCCAGACGCTGCACTTCAATGCTGCGCTGTCCCGCACCGAGCATGCCTGGTTTCAGCAACTCGCGGGCGCCGTTGCCGTCGCCAATGATGCACAGGCGCACGACCTTGAGGTCAGCGGGCCATTTGGTGTAACTGATGATGCCTTCGACCACGCCCGCTATCAGGGGCTTGTTGTCGGCCAAGGGCGCAGCGGCTGGTGTTTCGGCGCCGGCAAGCCGCATGGGAGGCGTTTCGACCGCCATGGCGGCCATGCCGATGCCGGCCAGGAAACTCGCGATTGCGATGCGGGACATCATGCTCGCCGGCATGCCTTGCCAAGGCCGGTTTTGCCGCTACCCGGGCAAACGGCAGCCGATGATTCGAAGGGGGTGCGCATGTGCAGGAGCTTCATGAAGATCGCATTGTTATTCGCTTGAGCCGGCTAAGAAAACAACCTAGTCTGAAGTCTACGTATTTCACAGTGTAAATCAAGGAAGATTCGGGGTGGAGTGTTGAATTTTGTGTCGTGCACCGGGCCGGTGCCGCGCACTGCCGTTCTCGCCGGCAAGGCATTCAATGATGGGATATTCATCATGATTGCGGCATTCCGTATGAAAGCCGCTGCGGGCTGACGCCAATCTCAAGGAGATATATGCCTGGTTGCGATGCAGGTATACTCGCGTTCGGTTACATCGGCGATATTGTGTGTGACTGTGTGTGACAGCTTGGCCGTGCCGGCATCGGCGCGGCATACCGCCCTGGTTTTGTGCACCACAGCGGAATCGCCGCCAGTTATGACTGCCCCCGTTTTGCGGTTTTGCCGTTCCCGTCTGCAAAGGTGTGGTGCGCGTGACATGATGCCCGCCCCGACGAGCGCGTCGCCCCGTTCGGCGGGTGATGGCGATCATTCGGTGTCGCGGCCATCCATATATTGCGAATCCGGCGCATATGCGGATTGCCTCCGATTCTCCTTTTTTGCATCGCCGTTATCGATGTCCATTTGTAGCAGGATGATGCCCGTTCTGCGAGTCACTACATTATCGAGCTTTATGCCCATTTTTCACGTCAAGAATCTGTCCCTCGCCTTCGGCGATGCCAAGCTGCTCGACGGCATCGATTTCGCCATCGAGGCAAATGAGCGCATCGCCCTGGTCGGCCGCAACGGTACCGGCAAATCGAGCCTGCTGCGCATCATCGCCGGCGAGATCAAGCCCGACGACGGCGATGTCGCGCGCGCGCCCACGCTGAAGCTTGCCTATGTGCCGCAGGAGCCGGAATTCGATGCCAGTCTCACGGTATTCGACGCGGTGGCCGCCGGGCTTGGCAGCGCTGCCGCCGATCTCATTGCCTATCACCATGCCCTGGTCGACGCCGAGGCCGGCGATGCCGATGCCCTCGATCGTCTCGGCGATTTGCAACATAAGCTTGAGGCGAGCGGCGGCTGGAGTGTGGACTCGCGGGTCACGGCAGTGCTTGATCGGCTTGGCCTCGATGCCGACAAACCGATCGCCGGACTGTCCGGCGGCACGCTGAAGCGCGTGGCCCTGGCGCGCGCCCTGGTGGCCGAACCTGAACTGTTGCTGCTCGATGAGCCGACCAACCATCTCGATATCGTGTCCATCGATTGGCTGGAGAAAACGCTGGCGACGTTTCCCGGCGCCATCCTCGTGATCAGCCATGACCGGCGTTTTCTGGAATCCTTCGCGACCCGCATCATCGAACTCGACCGCGGCCAGTTGACCAGCTACCCCGGCTCCTTCGCTGAATACGAGCGGCGCAAGGAAGAGGCGCTCAATGCCGAGGCGCTGGCCAATGCGCGCTTCGACAAATTGCTCAAGGAAGAGGAAATCTGGATCCGCAAGGGCGTCGAGGCCCGGCGCACGCGCAGCGCCGGCCGTGTTGCGCGCCTGCAGGCCCTGCGTGCCG
>JACXTT010010396.1_pt1 | contig 12546 bp, 16 predicted proteins | sample 9270951 | NCBI WGS metagenome assembly JACXTT01 (sample SAMN15532306, study PRJNA645909) | rock metagenome | isolation source: weathered quartz diorite | place: Puerto Rico | collected 2017-06-21 | reverse complement strand
CGCAGGCGGTGGGCTTCGCGGAGGACCTAGCCCGGAATGGCGCTATGCGAGGTCGCGACCGGAATCGCCACGCTGCATTCCATGTTCTTCGCAATGCGCGCCGCCGCCCCGCGCAACGGAGCCAGTTCCTCGCCCGAAACGGTCACTGGAACAGCCTGCTGCGGGCCTGGCTCAGACGGCTGCGGCGCCGCCGGATGCCCGTTGCCGGCCTCCTCAAACACGTGTTTCCAGCTCTCGTCGACCGCCCCGCGATCGTGCAGATATTGTTGATAAAGCTCGTCTTCGAGCCAACTATTTACACCCGGATCTGGATCTGGTTTCACTGCCATCGGAGGAGGAGGTTCCTGCTTCTTATGATACAGTAGTGGGCAAAAAACGGGTCAGCTATCACCCAAATCGCTCTTCCGCCCACGGGTCGCCATGCATGTGGTAGCCGTTGCGCTCCCAGAAGCCCGCCTGGTCGCGATCCAGCAGTTCAACTCCCGCCACCCACTTGGCGCTCTTCCAGGCATAAAGACGCGGCACGATGAGACGCGCCGGGCCGCCGTGCTCCACCGCAATCGGTTCGCCGTCATGCAGGAACGCCACCAGTGCGTCCTCCGCCAGAAAATCTTCAAGCGGCAGGTTCGTGGTCCAGCCGCCGTCATAGCCCAGCGCCAAAACGAAATGCGCCTCGGGAAGCGCGCCCCCGGCCCGTTCCACCAGTTCGCGCGTCGAAACCCCTTCCCACAAATTGCCCAGCCGCGACCACCTGGTCACGCAGTGGAAATCCGAGAACACCTTCACGCGCGGCAGTTTCTGGAACTCCTGCCAGTTCCAACCCATAGGCCGTCCCACCTTGCCGCCCATCGAAAACTTCCAGCGTTCCATCGCAATTTCGGGCGGCCCGCTTGCATCCAGCACCGGCCACTTCAGCGTGCGCGATTGCCCCGGCGGTACCCGCTGCGCGCGTCGCGTATCCGGGCTCACGATCACGTCCGGCGGCAGACTGTCGGGCGCCGCACTTCCTTCTCCTGCGTCTTAGTTTTATCCATGCCGAACATTTTCGGTATCCTCGCTCAATACGCCGGTGTAGCGGGACTGAGCGCCGGCTGGCGGATTTCCAGGCACCCTTTCCCCGTGGGCAGCACCTTGCCGGGATTCAGCCGGTTATCGGGATCGAATAGCAGCATGAAGTTTCGCATCATGTCCAGGGTTTCGGCGGAAAACAGGCGGCCCATCATTTCGTTCTTCTCCATGCCGACGCCGTGCTCTCCAGTGATCGATCCGCCCACCGAAATGCAATGCGCCAGAATCTCTTCGCCCGCAGCCTTAGTCTTCTCCAGATCGCCCGGCTTCCGCGCGTCGAAAAGTATGATGGGGTGCATGTTGCCGTCGCCCGCATGAAAGATGTTGCTGATGGTGAGCCCGTATTTCCTGCCTACTTCGCCGATGAAGCGCAGGGTGGCGGCGATTTTCGTACGCGGCACCACGCCGTCCTGCACGTAATAGAACGGGCTCACCCGTCCCACAGCGCCGAACGCATTCTTGCGGCCCTTCCACAACAGCTCGCGCTCTTCGGCCGATTTCGCCAGTCGCACTTCGCGCGCCCCGCAAGACGTCGCCGCCTCGCGAATGTGATCCACCTGCTCCTCCACCACTTCGCGCAGGCCCTCCAGTTCGATCAGCAGCACCGCCGCCGCATCCATCGGATATCCCGCATGTGTGGCCTGCTCCACCATCTGCAGCATGACGCCATCGAGCATCTCGATTGCTACCGGCGTGATAGCTCGCGCCGTGACCTCAGCCACCGTCCGCCCGGCGTCCTCCGCCGAATTGTAGATCGCCAGGATCGTCTTCACCAGCTCCGGCTTGCGCATCAGCCGCACGATCACCTTGGTCACCAGCGCCATGGTCCCTTCCGAGCCCGTCAGCAACCCCGTCAAGTCATAGCCTGGTAGGTCGAGTTCCTTGCCGCCGGTTATCAAAACCGCGCCATCCGGCAGCACCACCTCGAGCCCCAGCACGTGATTCGTGGTCACGCCATACGCCAGCGTGTGCGGGCCGCCCGAGTTTTCCGCGACGTTGCCGCCGAGCGTGCACGCGCGCTGGCTCGAAGGATCGGGCGCATAAAAGTAACCGTGCGGTTCCGCCGCCAGCGTGATATCCAGATTCACCACGCCCGGCTGCACTACCGCGCGCTCGTTTTCCAGATCCATCTCGAGGATGCGGTTCATGCGCGCGAAGCCCACCATTATGCCGCCTGCTCGCGCAATCGACCCGCCGCTCAAGCCAGTGCCGGCGCCGCGCGCCACGATCGGCACGCCGAACTCCCCGCTGATCTTGACAATCCCGATTACATCTTCGGTCGAGCGGGGAAATACCACGATGTCGGGCCGCGCCTTGTCCACGCTGCCGTCATACTCGTAGAGGCTCAAGTCCTCCGGGCGGTCCAGATAGCCGCGCGGGCCCAACAGTTGGACCAGCTTCTCCTTGGCTTTTGCTGGAAGCATGACGCTCGCCCAAAACCCTACAACAGCGATTTCACGTAGCTCACCATCTTTTCATCGGTCCAATCGGTCGCGTTGATGATCTTCATGACGACCTTGCCATCGCGGTTGATGATGTAGCTCTCCGGATATTTGAACGTGCCGTATTCGGAGTTGATCGTGTTTTCCGGGTCGCGCGCCGTGACGAACGAAACCTTGGCTCGGTCCAGAAAACGCTTGTACGCCTTCTCGTCTTTATCGACGCTCACTCCCAGCACCACCACGCCCTGATTCGCCAGTTCCCGTTGAAACTGGTCGAGCGAAGGCAGCTCTTCGATGCACGGCGGGCACCATGTCGCCCAGAAGTTCAGCACCAGCACCTTACCGCCGAAATCGGAGCGCGTGATCGTCCGCCCGTTGTCCGCCGTGATGGAAAAATCAGGAGCGGTATCGTCCACCTGCACGATGTGCTCGTGCAGCGAAAGATAGATTACGTACACAAAGACACCCAGCAGCAACCCAATCGCAACCCGTAGTATCCGGTCGGTTTTCGCAGCTTTTACCATGGGTAACTTATAATCATATTGTACCCTGCCGTCTTCTCGCGGCATCCTACAGCCAGATGCTGATCACCAAACGCGTCGAATTCTCGGCTTCGCACGCCTGCCGCAATCCGCTGCTGAGCGACCGCGAGAACCTGGAACTGTTCGGCCCGGCTGCCAATTCGCACGGTCACGGCCACAACTACGCCATCGAAGTGACCGTGGAAGGCGATCCCGATGCGGTGACCGGCATGGTTATCGACCTCAAGAAGCTGAAGGATGTGATCAACCGGCAGGTAATCGAGCTATACGATCACCGCTTTCTCAACTATGAAGTTCCGCCGTTCGACCGCGTCGTGCCGACGCCTGAGAATATCGCCATCGATATCTGGAACCGCCTCCAGCCGCAGCTCGCCGGAGCGGGCAGCCGCCTGCACGCGGTGCGCGTCTACGAAACCGCCGATCTGTACGTGGACTATTTCGGAGAGCCGGCGTGACGCGCGTGACCCGCAAATACCGCTTCTCGTCTTCGCACCGTCTGCACACCGCCAGCCTCTCCGACAGCGAGAATCGGGAGATGTACGGCAAGTGCGATAACCCTTACGGCCACGGCCACAATTACGAAATAGAAATTAGCGCCCGTGGGCCCGTGGATCCGCGCTCGGGGCGCACTCTCGATCCCGCCCTGCTAGACCGGCTGGTGGAAGAGCAGGTGTTGCAGCCCTTCGATCACCGTAACCTGAACGCCGAAATCGCCGCGTTTCAGGACATTGTGCCCACTACCGAGAACCTGGCGCGTGAAATCTTCCGCCGTCTGAAGACCAACTGGAAGTCATCGTTTCCCGGCGCGTGGCCTGTGCTCGATAAAATACGCATCGCCGAGACGCCGCGCAACATCTTTGAGATATCGAATAGGAAATGGCGAAGCCTAAGCAGCTAGTCAAAATGCCGGCCCTCCCCGTCGTGCAGACCTCCTTCGCGCCCTTGATCCGTCAGATCATCGAGCAATTGGGCGGAGATTTTTCCCGCGAAGGCCTCGAAAACACGCCTGAGCGAGTGGAAAAGGCCCTTCGATTCCTCACCAGCGGTTACCGCACCGATGTGAGCAAAGTGGTAAATGGCGCACTATTCCCCGTGAAGTACGACCAAATGGTGATCGTCAAAGACATCGAGTTCTTCAGCCTTTGCGAGCACCATATGCTTCCCTTCTTCGGAAAAGTGCATGTCGCCTATCTGCCCAAAGGCCATGTTATCGGACTCAGCAAAATTCCACGCATTGTGGACGTCTTCGCCCGGCGCCTGCAGATCCAGGAGCGCATGACGCAGGAGATCGCTCAGTCGGTCCAGGCCATGATTGATCCCATCGGCGTGGGCGTCATCTGCGAGGCCCGCCATCTCTGCATGATGATGCGCGGCGTCGAGAAACAGCATTCCGGAGCCGTTACCAGCGCCATGCTGGGTGCCTTCCGCGACCGTAAGACCACCCGTGACGAGTTCCTGGCGCTGGTCGGGCGCCCCATGAATAGTTGAGCGGCCTAAATCGGCTCACAATCTCTGGTTGCCCGGGCATTCATCCTAACTTTCGATAGATTGACACGGTTCCTCGAATCGAAACAAAGTGTGATATTGAGGTCTTAAAAAAAAGCCCGATGAATTACGACGACTGGAGCGACCTGGAACTCCGGCGAGCCGAATCCGTGGCCGGAGCATTTCTCGAGGAAAATCGCGATCCCATCCGTGAAAGCTTCCAGCTCAAAGTCCACCAGCTGGATGACCTGGTCAAGAGCCTTTGTTCACCCCTGCCTTTAGACGAGCGGTTGAACCGCTTCGCGCAAATCGCGGAGATCGCGCGTTCGCTCGAAGAGGATGCTCAGGGATTTTTCTGCCTGGCTTCGGAACCGCTGGTCGCCCGCATCCTGGCCGACGTTGCCGGCAAGCCGCGCTAACCGCGCATTATGGCCAAAAGTCTGCGCGCCGAATAGCCTACGATCGCCAGAAACACTGTGGTGCTGATCAGGATCACCCCCAGGCGGCGCTCGCGCGACAGATATCGCGCCTGCGGCCGGCCGCTCGCCGAATAATCCAGCGCTACTTGAAGCCGCACCGTCGCCGCGGCGCGCCCCGTGTTTTCCAACACCACGGCGTACTCATCTGCCACGCTGACCACGCGGTGAAATGTGCCCTGGCGGAGAATCGCGCCGGAGGCCAGTGGCTCGCGGTTCCCTTGTTTCAATTCATCCAGGCCTTCCGGGTTCACAAGGGCCACGCGAATCGCGCCCGCGCCGGCGATCACGCCAGCCTCGCATTCCACCGTCACCGGCACCTGCTTGAGCGCCAGCGATACGTAGCGCCATTCGCCCGCTGGAACCTGAAATACCTCGTCCACCAGCGGCTGGGACCCGGAAGCGAACAAAAGGAGCAGGGCCGCAACGTTCATGCAGCCTGAACGCCGCCCAAACGCCGCCGCCTTGAACAACGCTAAAATATACGGTATGAACCACAGTATGGCACAGCAGCAGCAAGCCGTACCCTCGCTGGAACTGCCTGCTTGGAAGACCGCCCTCAACTGGATTGCCGCCATCCTGACCTCGCTGCTGTTCATCGCCGCCGGACTGTGGAAGATCACCGACCCCATTGCCGCCGCAGTTCGCCTGGCGCAAGCCAAAGTCCCCGAAAACCTGAGTCTCGCGGCAGCGCTGCTGCTAGGCATCGCCGAAACCGTGACGGCCGTGCTCGTGCTCGTGCCGAGGTTCCGCAAGTGGGGCGCATGGCTCGCCGGGGCGCTGCTGCTGGTGTTCATGTTGTATATCGGGGTCAACTACAACGCGCTGCGCGGCGCGGAGTGCAATTGCTTTCCCTTGATCAAACGCGCCGTCGGCCCTGGTTTCTTTATCGGTGACGCCGTGATGTTGCTGTTCGCCGTCCTGGCTGGTTTCTGGGCACAGTCACCCGAAAGCAGGCGCAGCGCCGTATTGGTTCTCGGCGCGGTCACCGTCTTCGCGTTGGTTTCCTATGGCGCTACCGCTGTGCGGCAGCACGGTGTCAAGGCGCCCCCCGTCATCACCGTCGATGGCAAGCCGTTCTCCACGCAGCAGGGCCGTATCTTCATCTTCTTTTTCGATCCCGAATGCATGCACTGCTTCGATGCCGCCAAGCGCATGTCCAAGCTCGATTGGGGTGACACCAAGGTCATCGGCGTGCCCACCGCGCAGCCCCAGTTCGCTCCCAATTTCCTGCACGATACGGGCCTGAAAGCCAGCGTCTCGCCGGATCTCGCGCTTCTCAAGAAGACCTTCCCCTTCGGCGATCCTCCCGCCGGTGCAGCCCTCGAACAAGGCCGCCAGAAAGAAGCCGTCACCAAGTTTGAAGGCGACGAGCCCGTCGCCACCCTGCGACGGTTGGGCTTCGCGAAATGATGTGCGGACGCGCGGCTGTTCTCGTGCTGCTCGGCGCGGCAATCGCTCTACCCTCCACCGACGCGCCGCTGATGCGCCGCCTCACGCACAGCCAGTACAACCACACCGTGCACGACCTGCTCGGCGATCAGACTAATCCCGCCAGCCAGTTCCCCGAGGAAGATTTCGTCAACGGTTTCAAGAACCAGATCTCCGCGCAGAGCGTGCCCCCGCTATTGGCCGAAGCCTACAGCGCCGCCGCCGAAAAACTCGCCCGCAATGCCTTCCGCGGCGGAGACGCGAATCACCTGGTTCCCTGCCGGCCGCGTTCCGCCAGTGACGCCGCCTGTCGCGCGCAGTTCATCCGTGACTTCGGATTGAAAGCTTTTCGGCGGCCGCTCGCCGCCCCCGAGGTCGCGCGCTATTCATCCCTCTTCGCCGCGGCTGCCCGCGGCAAATTTCTCGATGGCGCACAACTCGTCGTCGAGGCCATGCTGCAATCGCCCAATTTTCTGTTCCGCGCCGAACAAGGTAGCGACACCCGCCAATACGACATCGCCAGCCGTCTCTCTTATTTCCTCTGGGACACTATGCCCGATGCCCAGCTCTTCGAAGCCGCCGCCCACGGCCAGCTCGCTACTCCCGAAGACATCGAAAGACAGGCCCGCCGCATGCTCGCCGATCCCCGCGCGCGCCAGTCCGTCGACGAGTTCGCTTCCGAATGGCAGCGCTTCGACCGCATCCTGAGCGCTGTCAAAGATCGCCGCCGCTATCCGCAATTCTCGCCCGAGCTCGCGCAGTCCATGACCGAGGAATCCCGCCGCCTGGTCCAGGACGCCGTCTGGAATGACCGCGACTTCATGACCATTTTCACCGCCGGCTACGGCTTCTTGAACTCCGACCTCGCCACGCTATACGGACTGCCCGCGCCCTCCGCCGAGTTCGCGCGCGTCGATTTCCCCGCTGATTCCGATCGCGCCGGCGTCATCGGCCAGGCCACTTTCCTCGCCCTTACCAGCAAGCCCGGCGAGACCTCGCCAACCTCTCGCGGCGTCTTCGTGCGCGAGCAGTTCCTCTGCCAGAAGGTTCCCGATCCGCCCCCGGGTGTCAACAGCAACCTGCCGCCGGTCACCGCCGACAAGCCTCAAACTAACCGCGAGCGCATGGCCGCGCACGCTACCGAGCAGCCCTGCGCCGGGTGCCATCAGTTCATCGATCCCATCGGCTTTGGTCTTGAAAAATTCGACGCCGTCGGTGCCCGCCGCGAAAAGTTGAAGCTCGTCTTCTACAACCCGCACGATGATGACGACGAGAACAAGGTGAAGACCGCGGAGCTGGATCTCGACGCCCACGGCGCCGTCTCCGGCCTGCCCGCCGCCGATTTCTCCTCGCCCAAAGAGCTCGGCACGATCCTCGCCGCGCGCCCCGAGTGCCAGGAGTGCATCGTCCGCCAGCTTTTCCGCTACGGCTGGGGACGCCACGAGTTCGGCGCCGACCGCCCCGTCATCCTCGCCGCCCTCGCGCGCTTCCGCGACTCGCAATTCCGCTTCAAAGAGCTTATGATTTCTTTAGTGAGCGCCTATGCCCTCGGGAATTAAACTCTCGCGACGACACCTGCTCAGAGGCGTGGCCACCGCCATCGCCCTGCCGCCGCTTGAGGCCATGTTCAATCCCAACGGCACTCTCTACGCTGCCGAGATCAAGCGTGGCGCGGCCGCCGCCCGCCCCGAAACTCGCTTCGTCCTCTGGTTCAACGGCAACGGCATCACCGAGCGCTATTGGATTCCCACGTCCACCGGTCCCGATTACGAAATGACGCCGTGCCTCGCGCCGCTTGCGCCTTTCCGCAACGACATTCACGTCATCACCGGTCTCGATAATCCCGCCGCCCGCCTTCCCGGCCCCGGCAACGACCATCACCGCTCCATGAGCGCGCTCGTCTCCGGCAGCTCTTTCACCGGCCACGGCGCAGGCGCCGCCTCCATCGACCAGGTGATCGCCGGCAAAATCGGCGGCGACTCGCGCTTCCGCTCTCTCCAGCTCGGCGTCACGCAGGAGTCCTTCGGCGAAAGCATACAGCGCAATCTGAGCTGGGCCGGCCGCGATCGTGCCCTGCCCCCGGAGATGATCCCGCACAAGCTATTCGATCGCATTTTCGGGAAGCGCGACGAAACTTGGGTGGCGCGCAAGCGCAGCATCCTCGACACCGTGCAGGAAGATAGTAAGTCGCTCGCCTCCGCGCTCGGCAAGCAGGATCAGCTCCGTCTCGACGAGCATCTCAGCTCCGTCCGCGACATGGAGCGCGCCATCACCATGCTGCCGCCCGAATACGCCGAGGTCGCGGAGCCGGAAGAATCCGGCGACATGAAGGACTGGCCGCGCATCTCGAAACTCCAGAGCGATCTGCTCGCCCACGCCCTCGTCACCGGGCAAACGCGCGTGGCGTCGTACATGCTCACCAAGTGCCAGGGCCTCTCGCGCTTTCCCTGGCTCGGTTACACCGCCGCGCGCCACCACGATTACACCCACGCCGACGGCAAGGCGCCCGGTTTCGATGGTCCGAGCGGCCAGCGCATCATGCGCGACATCTGCCGCTGGCATGTCGAGGAGTTCGCCTATTTGGTCGCCCGGCTGAAAGCCATTCCCGAAGGCGCGGGCACGCTGCTCGACAACTGCTGCCTGCTGTTCGTGCACGAGCACGCGGAAGCCAATTCGCACAAGAATAACGGCCTCGCTTCCATCGTCGCCGGCCACGCGGGCAACCTCATCACAGGCATGCATTCGAAGTTGACCGGTACCGTCGGCGATCTTTACCTCACGCTGGCCGACAACGTCATGGGCGCCGGCCTCAATCAATTCCCCACCGCCACGCGCAACTCAGCGGGATTGCAGGTGCATAGTTGAAGCTGAAGGACGCCGAAGAGGAGATCTACTCCGGGCTCCTCGATCTCACCCGCGAGGGCGGCCCGGGCAACTTCATGGTGATCTCCGCTGGCGACATCTACGTGCAGTTCGCCGGTAGCCCTGGCAGCCCGCAGGTTGTGTGCGAATCCATCGCCAACGAGTACCTGCCCAAGCAATTGAAGATGTCCGCCGCGGCCGTCAAAAAATTGAAGAAATTCGGCTTCAAATTAGGCGGCAACGATATCAAGAACTTCTCCCACACCTTCCCGCTCTCCACCGAGGACGAAGCCCGTAAACTCGCCGGACTGACCACCCGCATCCTCGAAGAGATCTACGCCGTCGAACCCGCCGCCGAAGTGCAGATCGAGCTGTCGATCGAATAAATGAACGCCCGTTAATTCGTAAACCAACGTAAAGGAACCCTGCAACTACACCCACCATCCAACTTAGCGGAGGGTGAAACAATGCTAAAGAAAATCGGATTCCCGTTACTCGCGCTGGCCGCGCTGCTGTTTGCGATCCCACAGCCCCAGGCAAGCGCCGCCGTGCGCTTCGGCGTGTATGTAGGCGGACCGGCCTACGCCTATCAGACCCCGGTTTACCCGCCCCCGTACGCCCCCGACTACTACCACGCGTACCCAACTTACTCGTACGCCGCGCCAGCCTACGTTTATCCTTACTCGACCTGGCGCGGACATGACTATCGCGACCACCGCGAGTATCGCGGCCACGAGTACCGTGGACACGACCGTGACCGTCACGAAGATCGCGGCCGCGGCCGGCGGTAAGCGCCAATTTCAATGACTGACGAAATTCCGGCCAATAAGATCGCGAGCCGGAATTTCGTCGCCCGTCACCCAAAGTGATCTCACTCGCCGGTGGGATCGATAGGCGACAAGAAGGCCGCTGCTCACATGGTCATTAGTTTTTGGTCTTAGAAACGGCGATCGCCTTTGCCAGAAGCGATGCAACGAAATTCTGAAAAGTTAACTCCCGCGCCGGCTCTGTATAGCCTCCTGTGACACCGGTTTCGGAGTTCGACATGAGAAGGCACGCTGCATCATACAAACGGTCGCGGACAAGTTTCGTTAATAGGATCTCGTAACGCTTTGCGTATGAAGCCTGTTTAAATTCGGGGAAAACCTTAAAATGCGGCTCTCGGGCTCGCACGGGAACCATTGATCCAGGGGTTTCCTCGAGGAGCATCAGGTAGCCGAGCCATGGGCGCGCGGACGGCTGGAATGCGCCCTCGCGATAAGCCGCCCAAAGGTCCGTTGCGCTCCCAATCGCCTCTTCCGTGCGGTTGTTATAGTTGTTCCCGAACGAACCAACCTGCGACTTGAATTCGATGCTGGCGAGAAGCTGGCTGTCAGCGACAATGAGCAAGTCCCATTTTTTCTCCGGACGATACCAGCCGGGAAGTTCAACACACTTGTCGCAAAAAACGTGTGCCCGAGAAAGGCCGGCGTCACAGAGGAGCTCTCGGACCAAGTTTACGAAGCCGTTCATCTGGGCGCCACCAGTAACGGCGGATCTAGCTCCAGCGTCCTTGCTACCCGACACCGAACCCTGTTTCTTAGCTTGTGTTTCGCGAGTCGTCCAAAAGTGCTTAACTGCGGCGCGCAGCCGCGTTTCTAGCTTGCGATTGAGACTCACCTTTTTGTTCTACCTTTAACGCCGTAATCGTTGTCTTGCTAAACAAACATGAGGTTTCGTTGGAGACGCGGGTGTGCGCCAGGTCAAAGTAGTGCTGATCAATCTCAAATCCAATACTGTTGCGGCCCCACTTCGCCGCCGCTACTGCTGTGGTGCCGGTGCCGAGGAAGGGATCTAGGACCGTGTCGCCAACAAAGCTGAACATCCGTACCAGGCGCTCCGCAAGCTCGAGCGGATAGGGTGCTGGGTGATGACGAGTTGAAGCGCCGGTCACGCCCTCCCAGATTTGCTGAAACCACTTCTTGTGATTTTCCGCCGAGATTACACTCAGAACCCTGGTTGCAAGATCCGGCGCCCGGTATCCTCCAGGCTTACGCTCCATGAGGATAAATTCGATGTCATTCTTGATGACTGAATTTGGTTCGTAAGGCTTGCCCAGGAAACTCGAACCGTTTTCGACTTCGTGCACCGCGTTCGCAATTTTATGCCAAATGATTGCCGCCAGATTATCGTAACCAATCGCACGGCAATGCTCCTGAATCGACGCATGGAGCGGGACAACGGTGTGTCGACCGTTATTCTTGCGGCGCGACAAACAAACGTCACCAACAATACACACTAGCCGCCCGCCAGGACAGAGCGCCCGAAAACAATGGTTCCAAACCTTATCAAGCTCCCACAGAAATTTATCGTAATCTTCAATGTGGCCCATCTGCCCTTCTGAGTCACGGTATTCCTTAAGCGTCCAGTACGGTGGTGAAGTGACCACTAAGTGGACGCTCTCAGGCTTGAGCCCGGTCATCTTGCGGGCATCACCAAGCCGGAGCTCATGGCTCGTATGAATTCGCTGGAGAGATTCTTCGATCAGTCTCAGGAGCTTTTCGTCTTTCGCGATGCGGGGAATATCCGTTTGCGGATTCGTCAGCGGGAAAACCTCTTTGGGGACGAATTCGCTCAGTTCGATCAGTACAGATGAGCGAGGTTGTTCATTCTGTGCGCTCTCCGTCCGATCGCGGCTCGTGATTAGGCTCATGAAAAACGAGTGAACTGTGATAGGAGTTCTTCTCGTATGAGATCTCAGTTCGGTATACCACGTCAAGGAGTGTCAGGACGACCGGCATGGCGAACGAGAAACGATGACATGCAGCTCACCCACAAACAACAAAAGCCCCAGCCTTTCGGCTGGGGCTTCTGATATAACCGGGCAACTTCCTACTCTCCCACACACTTGCGCGTGCAGTACCATCGGGGCTGAGGGGCTTAACTGCCGTGTTCGGGATGGGAACGGGTGGGTCCCCCTCGCTAGGGTCACCCAGAACTTGATTGTAGGGGCGAGGCATGCCTCGCCCTCCATTGAATATTGACGGGACTTACCACTTTTCAAGAATTAAAGTTGTGCTGAGAGTAAATTTTATGGTCAAGCCGAACGGGCAATTAGTAACGGTAAGCTGAATCGGTTACCCGACTTACACATCCGTCCTATCAAACAGGTAGTCTTCCTGTGCCCTCATTAGCCTCTCTCGAAGCTTGGGAGATCTCATCTTGGGGAAGGTTTCACGCTTATATGCGTTCAGCGTTTAT
>JACXTT010010395.1_pt1 | contig 12546 bp, 9 predicted proteins | sample 9270951 | NCBI WGS metagenome assembly JACXTT01 (sample SAMN15532306, study PRJNA645909) | rock metagenome | isolation source: weathered quartz diorite | place: Puerto Rico | collected 2017-06-21 | reverse complement strand
ATCTCCTCGAGAACATCGCTTAACGGTACCGGCGTGTGTGGCGGCGTGACTCTTCTGATCGGCGCCTTGATGGACGCGAAGACTCTTTCAGCAATCAAAGCTGAAACATCGGTGGCCATGTTGCAGCGAGGCGACGCCTCATCCACAATCACGACGCGTCCGGTTTTTTCCGCGCTTTCAAGGATAGAATCTTCATCCAATGGCGAGGTGGTCCTCAAATCGATGATCTCACATTCAATCCCTTCCTTCGCTAGCGCCGCAGCCGCGTCTGAGGCGACGTGGACCATGCGGCCAAGCGTCACAATCGTGAGGTCATTGCCATCCCGCACAAAATTGGCTTCACCGAAGGGGATTGCATAGGGTTCTTCGGGCACGTCACCCTGCATGGGATAGAGTAGCTTGTGTTCGAAGAAGATGACAGGATCGTTGTCTCGAATCGCCTGGATGAGCAGTCCCTTGGCGTCATAGGGCGTCGAAGGAACAATGCATTTGAGGCCCGGGATGTGAGTAAAAATCGGATAAAGGCACTGGGAGTGCTGCGCCGCTGCGCGGAAGCCCGCGCCACACATGGTGCGGACGACGAGGGGTGTGACCGCCTTTCCGCCAAACATATACCGGAACTTGGCAGCTTGATTAAAGATCTGATCGAAGCAAACTCCCATAAAGTCCACAAACATCAACTCAGCGACCGGACGCAGACCGCTGACGGCGGCACCGATCGCAGCTCCAACAAACGCCGATTCACTGATGGGCGTATCCATCACACGATCCCCAAACTTGCCCCACAATCCTTTGGTGATCCCCAGCGGTCCACCCCAAGCGTCCATTTCTCCTTGCGACCCGCTGCCACCCGCAACATCCTCACCCATCAGAATGACGGTGGGATCGCGTTCCATTTCCTGTGCCAGAGCTTCGTTGATGGCTTGCTTAAAAGTCAGTTGTCTGCTCATAAAATAGCCTTTCATTTCTACCGCAAACCAATGAATTGAACTATCTGTAGCACAAACTATCACCAGTCACTAGCTAGTGTGAAGCCGGTAGTTTCAATCCTATTGTGAGTAGATTCGATCCCCGAAGGGGAGCAACTCGAATAGCCACGGGTGAAGCGGAGGGACAATAGTCCCAAGCAGAACCCGTGGGAACGATACCCGCATGAGTCCGACCCCGCAGGGGTCGAACAACGACTCACAACAGATATTTCTCATCAAATTCAATGCCTGCCTCCTCTAACAACTGCCTGAACTCATCACGAAATGAAAGTTTCTTGTGATGCTCCTCCTGGTTTTTGATGTACTCGATCACAGCATTTTTCTCTCTGATCGACAACGTAAAGGCACCATAACCTTCCTGCCAATGAGAGAATCGTGGAAATACTCTCTGCTGTTTGATCCAGGCAGACCCGCCGACCTTGATATCTTTCACGAAATCAGCCAACGAAACACTAGGGTGTAGTCCAGACAGGATATGCACATGGTCCTCGGTCCCGTTGATTCGATAGAGGTGCGTGTTGTTGTTCTTCACGATCCCCCAGACATACCGGTAGAGGTCAGGACGTCTTTCTTCGGACAAGCACGTCTGTCTATCCTTGGTCGAGAAAACGATGTGTTAGAGGATCTGGGTGAACGTTGACACACTAATCCTTCACCTGCCACAAAGACATGTTGTTCAACCCCGTTAGGCTTGGAACACTTCCTTGTTGCCTCCACGGGTTTCGCTCCGGCACAAATCGTACCTTCGCTTCACCCGTGGCTATTCATCTAGACCCCCTTGGGGGGTCGGTGGACTCGATTTTCCAACCTGTCCACTTGGCAGTGGCTGGGATATCAGCCCGCATGGGAGACTGCGTCTGGTACGTCCGAATACGACACATACACATCTGTCAGAAGATCCGCTGACGTGGGTTTCGGCGCTGATTTGGCTTTGGCCACTGAATCATCGATCAATGCGATTACCTCCCGGTCAATTGTCTCAAGTTCCTTAGTTCGCACCAGGCCAGCGGAGGTAACCTTGCTAGCAAAATTCGCGATACAATCGCGTATCTCACGGATTTTTTTGACCTCGTCGGGTGCCCGGTAGGTCTGAGCATCCCCCTCGAAGTGGCCGTAATAGCGGTTAACCTTGCATTCAATCAGAGTGGGGCCACCACCGTCGCGAGCTCGCCGTACGGCTTCTGCAGCCACTTCATAGACGGCAAAGAAATCATGCCCATCTATGGTGACGCCAGGCATATTGAAGCCGCTGGCGCGATCTGCAAAGTCGTGGCAAGCCCCGGCGTACTTGCAAGACGTGGCTTCAGCATAACCGTTGTTTTCGACAACGAAAATACAAGGCAAACACCAGATCGAAGCAAGATTAAGGCTCTCAAGTGTGGTTCCCTGATTGGCACCGCCATCCCCGACAAAGCTCACTGCGACACCTTGAGATCCCAACTTCTTTGCCGCCAGAGCAGCTCCGCAGGCCAGCGGAGGACCACCGCCGACGATGCCGTTCGCTCCCAACATCCCCTTGCTCAGATCGGCGATGTGCATCGATCCTCCTTTACCGGCGCAGAGTCCGTTCTTCCTGCCGTAGATCTCGCCCATCATCCCGTATACGTCACATCCCTTAGCCAGGCAATGACCATGTCCGCGATGGGTACTGGTCAACTTGTCACGATAGTCAAGGTGCATGCAGATCCCCGTCGCGATGGCCTCTTCGCCCGCGTAAAGATGTACAAATCCGGGAATCTCGCCAGTTGCGAATTCCACGTGAATTCGCTCCTCAAATTCCCGGATTATCCTCATTGTTCGGTAAGCTTGGAGCAGTTCTGCTTTGCTAAGTGGCATAAGTTATCTCCTTCAAAATCGTCCTCGATGTTATGTTCTCTGATCGATTCGGCATCGGAATCGGCATCGCAGTCGGGCGTTCTTCATGCCCGTTTTGCCTTCTGATACGGCCCATCCCGCAATAAACCCTTCCGTGCTGCCAGAACCATGACTCGGCGGGTATCGATTGTAAGAGGACCGTTACGGCTCAGCTCAACTTGTACCTGCTGACCAGACTTAAACTCAATCTCGCGTTCGCCGTCGAGTGCGATCACTCCTTGGGGTACTCGCAGGTATTGAGGTTCCCCCGAATAGATTTTGGAGACGGCGGCCACACCCACAGGAACGATCAACCCGGGTGCAATGGGTGCTTCGACGGTCATCCTCGCAGTCGCGGGCGCTGCTATCTGAACGCACAATCCATGTCCGGCGCTCCTAGAAACCGGCTGGACCAATCCAGCCACCGACGAGAGGCCGATCGCATCGGGTTCAGCAAAAGTCACAAAAATCTGACTCAAGGTTTCAGAATGCCAGAGGGCTTTCGACCCTGTCCACTCTTCGCTCGAGACAACCACATCGACCAGGGCCCGAGCGCGTGGTACGCCGTCGATGGCAACTTCGAGTATCTTGTTGCGTCTGGTAGCTTCGGCTTTGCAAATTCTGCCCGAGGCAACCAAACCAGCAGCCATTCCTGCAACTGTGGCTTCACGGATTTCAGGAAATACGTTATTGGTACCTGTCGAGAGCGCCGTAATCGGGATTTCGCCACAAGCACTCGCGACCAGTCGATGAGTGCCGTCGCCGCCAAGAACAATAATGGTCGCGACTCCTGCCCTCACCATCTGTTCAACGGCCCGGGTGGTGTCGTGTGGACCATCTTCGACATTTATGTCAGCGAATTCCACCTCCGGCCAGGAATCAGCATGCTGGTGTGAGACAAGGGCCCTGCGCAGGCGCTCACTAATTCCTCCCACATCCGGCATCAGGATCACGCGTTGGATGCCGACGGCTCCAAGAGCAGAAAGCAATCGCGTGATGATATTGCATTTTTCCGCTACCGGGAATACTGATGCACGCGCCACCAGCCGGCGGATATCCCGGCCTGAAGCAGGGTTCGCCACGATGCCGACTGTAGTGTTACGTAGAACCCGTCTCACCACAGCCCACCCTTCACCAGCCCTTCGGGCACCCTCTCCCCCAAGCAGAGGGGGTTACTTATCAAACAGGGCGCCCTTGGTCGTGGAGTGAAGACCGTAAAATTGGAGTCAACTCCCCCGCCCTTTTGGGGGAGAGGGTGGCCAAAGGCCGGGTGAGGGGAATCGCTTCCGTCGAGCATAATCTGCGCATTACCTCACAATCCTCAGCTCCTCCTCAACCTCATCTCCTCGATAGCCATACATGTGCTCATGCATCTGAACTGTCGGATCCGCATAGTGCACCCAGATTTCGATCTTGTCCCCCACCTCCACCGAAATGTTTGGATCCTGAATTTCGATAATCGCGTGCTCTGCGTGAAAAGCGGTAAGCCGGGCTCCTTCTATGTTCTTGACCAAGGGCAATCCTCGTTCTCCGCTAAGCGTCTTCCTGCCTGCATTGATGACAAATCGCTTGCCTTCGGTCTTGCTGATAACACTAGCCAAAATAGAGAGGGAACGCTCGAACTCGCCGGCGCACTGCAGGAAAGAAGAATCCATCGTCAGGTAAGAACCGGCCTGAATTTCAGTGACGCCAGGAAATCTTCCGGTGATAGAGTAAGTTCCAGTGGCGCCAGCGCTGACAATGTCACCACTTACGCCGTTACGTCGCAAGTGTCTGTGGGTATCGACAGCGAGTTGCATGGCGGATCGACAAGCACGTTCCTTCTCTAGCCCTGGAGGCATCAGGTTCAGATTGCCTTCGTATCCCATCACCCCACGGACCAGCAATCCTGCTTCTAGCGCAGCTGTTGCTAGAACCAGCGCGGGTTCCCCCGGTTCCACTCCGCAGCGGTTCAGTCCGACATTTACATCCACCAGCACGCCAAGCGGAGTCTTTTTGTTGCGCGCAAGCCGCCCCATGTCTGCAACCACATGAGCATTATCAACCGCTACGATCACCTCCGCCTGTCTGGCCAATTCTGCCCACCGGCTGAGCCTGCTCTCCTCGACAATTTCATTCGCAATCAGGACGCTCTTGATTCCCTGCGACACCAGGACCTCCGCCTGCTCTACTCTGGCACAGGTAATACCAATGGCACCGGCTTCAATCTGTTTAGCAGAAAGCCATGGGCATTGGTGATTTTTGAAATGAGGCCGAAGCTTTGCTTCGCCTTGGCTGACAAACGAGGCCATTTTCCGGAGATTTCTCCCCACGACCGACAGATCCACCAAAAGGGCAGGGGTTTCGAGATCCTGGATTTTTATATGGTTCATTGAAGGTTGTGTCACAGATTTGCGTCAGCGGTCTCTACTGAGTAATTGTATGTCACCGGGCCTATTTGGGGTTTTCAAAAACGTCAGATTACGCATATCTTCCTTTTTGACGGGTGTTCGATAAAATCCAGCATCCTGTCTTTCACTGTGCTCACCTGCAGCCGGGAGAAGGAGAACAGAATCTTTGCCAGCACACCAAGGGTGATGCCGCTCCTACGGAGCTCGAGGAGTTCAAAGTGACGTTCTTTTCTATAAATATTTCGCTCCTAGCGGAGCTGGCGACTCAGCAACCTTACGAATTGAAGACGAATTCTCAATTGATATGCCTCATCAGGAATTTGCAGCTAGTCACCTTTGCTCTTTCTAGCCAGACTTGCCTGTGCTCGCGCTAGGGAGGCGCGCGCGAGCTCGTGATTCGGATTCAGTTTCAGAGCCTCTTCGAAGGCGTTGATCGCGCCCGCGAGGTCGCCCCGCATCGCAAGCAAACCACCCAAATTGGTTCTGAGGTCTGCGTCACCCGGCTTGAGCCGCACCGCTTCCTGCAGATGTGGCAGCGCCTCTTCGTACCGGTGTTGCATCAGGTAAACGGTGCCCAAGCCTGCCTGGGCATCCGCATCACCAGGTTTCTGCTTCAAAAAGATATCTAATTCCTCAACCGCGCCGCCCAGATCCCCCTTGGCCATGAAACCACGGGCGAGATTCAGATGGGCATTGAGATGAGCCGGATCGATCCGAACGGTTTCTCTCAGTTCGCGAATAGCGTCGTCGGTTCGGCCCAGAGCCAGAAGAGTCGCACCCAGACCGTTCCTGGCGGTAGCGCTGGCAGGCGCAGCTCGCAGCGCCTGCTCGAAGTGCCCCAGTGCCTCGCGATATTGTGAGCGAGCCGCCAGCAGCCCTCCCAGGTTGCAGTGCGCGGCGAAATCAGCTGGATACTTTTCCAGCCTCCGGCGCATTAAGGCTTCCTGCAAAGTGACTCGTGGATCTTCTTCAGCCTCTTTTCTCGGTAAGACTTGCAGCCAGACATGACCCATTTCATCCTCGCTGCGCGGTCCCGTACGAACTCGTTTTGGCGGTTGGCTGGGATTGCGAGGATTGGAGGCTGAGTTATCGTAAGTGATGTGCATTTCGACTTGTGCGCCTTTGGGAAGCGCAACAGGTTCGCGGTAAGCATAGACTCCTTGCCAATTGATATCCCAGTCACTGATCTTGATCAGCCAACGCCGCGTCCTGTCTGGAAGCGTAGCCCATGCCTCTACGCGCTTGCCAAGGTAATGCGCATGGGGATAGATGGCAAGCACCTCAACGTTGAGTGGCAATGTGAGGTGGTCCGAAACTTCAAATGCTTTCGCACCTGCGGGAATGTCGAGAGCACCATCGTGCTCGAGTTGAAGCAGCATCGGAAAGCGGCTTGGTTTTTGGGAAGAGAAATAGAAGCCGACCTCTGGCTGGAGCGTCTCTTCTTTGCCGGAGGGTCGCAGATGCAGGTTGAGAATCAGATCGGTGCCTGGGTCCAGACGCCAGCTCATGTCCTCAGGTGCTGCCTGCAGCACTGTGCCTGGTTTCCAGGAGAGAAAATGCGAGTCCGGCTCGAAGGAATCGGAGCGAGCCTCGGGAATGACCTCCATACCCGGGAAGCCCGGTTGACCATCCTCTCCGTCGTGGCGACGAAGTGATTGCCTGCGATCGATCCAGATATTAGCATGATGCACAATCCGTTTATTGCCAGGCCGCAATTCAATCGCGCGGACGTATTTTGTTTCACTCAAACCGACGGGGAGAACAAAACTTCGAAAGATATCGCTGCCCGCGGCTATCAGTCGATACGGCTTGGGCATCCGCACGACCATGTCAGGCTGGCCTAACTGCCACCCCTCAGGAAAATGAGGCTCAGGCGGCAGGTCAGTGGGTATGCCCCGGGGGCTGCCAGTCTTTACCCAGTTTGAAATAAGAGTCAGCTGAGCTTCCGTCAGACGCCGCTCTCCCACAAAATCGCCATAACCTAGCTCCGGCACCCATGGCGGCATGTAGCGGCGCTGCGTCACCGCGACAATCTGCAATTCATGCTTCCTCACGTCTTCATAGGTGAGCAGAGAAAATGGGGCGGCTTCGCCAGGGTGGTGACACGGAGAGCAATGTTGAAATATGAGAGGAGCGATGTCCTTATTGAAAGTGATAGGCTCCGCAGCTACGGGCAAGGCAAAGAACAGAAGGCTATACACGGTAACATAAGCGCGCGTCGCTAAATTGACGACGAAATACTCCCCTCCTCGGCTGAGGAGGGGATGACGCGGCCATAGGCCGCGGCTGGGGTGGTGCGTCCCGCGCCGATTCCAACCACCCCGTGCTAGCTTGGGCCAGCACCTCCCCTCCTTAGCCAAGGAGGGGAGTTTTGTCTCGACACTTATGTCGCTGCGTATAATCCATTTCATTGCACGCGTTCGATCGCACAGCCGATAGCCTTTGTCTGACGCGGCTTCACGCTCTTCCCAGCCACCACAGCCACCAATATCTCCTCGAGGTCATGGCGCTTCGCCTCCCCCTTTGCCTTTCCAATGTCAAGATAACGATCGTCGATGCGTCCGGAATAAATCAGCTGACCATGAGCAAACACGGCGGCTTCGGGCGTGACTTGGGCACCGGCGCGGGAGACATATTGGTGGTTCGGGTCAAGTAGACCCGGAATCGTGTAGCCGTACTCCCGGCGATGCCTTTCCATGCTGGCCGCCGTCAGTCCCGGCTCGGAATAGATCAGGTGAAAGTCAATTCCCTGGGAGGAATACCTTTCGTGTAATTTTCGAATATCCGGGGCATAACGATTGGAGACAGGGCAATCGGTGCGGACGAACAAGAGCACAACCGCTTTTCCCCCATGAGGAGAAAGGAGGTCGGTCTGGGGTGCGATGAGGAGTAGCAATATGGCTAGCATAAGAAACTTTGTTGGGACAATCACCGCTTCCTGAACGGGCGAAATGGACGTACCCCTCACCCCTGGCCCCTCCCCGTTGGGGCGAGGGGAAAGTTAGACATTATGTCTTGGCTCCCTCGCCCCAGGGGAGTGGGTGCCCAAAGGGCGGGTGAGGGGGATACCGATCAAGAGAAAGCGGGCGTAACCTGGCTAATTCCACAACGGCAGTCCTTCGGCGTCCACGTCGAAGCATTCCAGCCGACCCAATTCGTATTCAGTCACATAAATCTTCTTCTGGGGCGGCAGTCCGAAGCAAACATTTGTCGGCAGATTGCCTGGAGTGGAAATGCGCTTGAGCACCTTGCCGTTCTTATCCAGCACAGTGACATCGGCCTGAGCATAGACTGCCACGTACAATTTACCGTTGACGTCAAAAGCCATTCCATCCGGACCCTTGAATAGCACTAGCTTATTGGGGTCATTCACGTTCCCAAAGTCTTCTCGGGGACCGATCAACTTGCCGTCCTTCCAGGGATACCGGTAAACCATCCCTGTTACAGTGTCATTGATATAGAGCTTTTTGTCCGCACTGAACGCAATGCCATTAACGAACTTCAGTCCTGAATCCAGCTTCTCGATTTTCATGGTGTGAGTATCTATTTTGTAGACCCGACCATCCATCTTGAGATCTGCCCAATCGGGCCGAATGACTCCGCCGGGCGCAAACTCGTCGGTTAGAATTCCAGAGTCGGTCAAGTACAATGCACCATCGGGACCGAAGCACAGATCGTTAGGAAAGAGAAACGGCTCGCCCTGACATCCGGTCAAGACGCGTTCAAACTTGCCGTCCATGGTAAGGCGGATGAGCGCTGGAGGCCGGATGTCCGCGACCCAAATAGAGCCAGTCCGATCCACGGCCAAGCCGTTGGGTTCGCCCGTGACTGCAATGATGCGCTTGGATCGGCCATCCGGGCTGATCTGGGTAACACATCCCCGCCCGCCTTCGACAACGAGAAAACTTCCGTCAGGAAGAGCTACGGGACCTTCTGGAGTCTTGAGATCGCTGGCGAAAGTTATCATTTTGATACCTCACTCGTCCTTTTGAGAAGTATAGCCCAGTCTCCACTGTCTGGAGAAGGAGGAGAAGTCCAGGAGGTTGCTGTTTCGACTATCGGGATTACAAAGGTTCTTCCGTTGCGGGGATTGAACCAATTGGCCTGATAGACGCCTGGTTCCAATTTTATCATTACCTTGCCACCCATAGGCAGGTACGTCACGTAGAGTTTCCCCGGCTCCGCCAGACAATAATTGCTGCCGTTCACCAGCTCATCGTGCGGTTCGGTTTTCCACCAGTCAAAGCTAGTAAAAAAATCCACCATGTGCGCATATCCCTGCAGCATCACCATCGATTCATCACCACGGCCGTTGATCCAGCCGCCGCCGGTGTCGGGCCAGATGCCGGTGCCTCGTTTGGCAGTCTCTCCCGTCGTCTGATAGGTACCGGCCATTGACATCTCCCAGGCAACTCGCCTGTTGGCATCGGCAGTTTGCCCGTCAGGGTAGGCCTTGCTGCTGCCCTTGGGATAGTGATCTTCGTACCCATACTCTTCATTAGCTTGTGGAATGATGCGTCCGGTCTTGGCTTGCTGCTCACGCTGAGCCAGCATGAATCCGTGCAGAGGCCGCCACCAACGCTGAAATGAGGTGAAATCAAGCCAGCCGGATTTCCGATCTAATATCTCCCTGTCGGAGTTCGGGTGGTTGGTGGCGAGATGATTATAACCGTCCCATTTCTTCAACAACGTTCCCATCAGGTGCGCCCACTCCTCATTGCGATACGCGGTGATATCGTCTCCAAGGTCCCAGGTGACGTTTGAAAAAGCTGCCAGGCGCGCCACCGTGTAGCGAAAGTAGCGTTGTTCATCCTCACCACCGGCCGCAGGGTGAACTTTCGAGTCATTCCAATCAAAAATGACCGAGATGATCATGTCGTTTTCCCGCGCGTAACGCAGCATCCGCTCGTACTTTTGCCAGTAAGCAAGATTGAAGCGGGAGTAGTCAAATCCCGGATTGGAGATGTCCTCGGGACGTTCGGCTACCCACGGGTTAAGACACACATGAAACTCGGCAGTCGGAACGACCGGCTCACCCCAGTAACTCCCTAACCGGGCCGCCAACATGACTCGCATTCGGTTGACTTTCAGTCTATGAAGGCGATCGATAATGCCAGTGATGACGCTTTCGTCCTGCCAACCCATCAACAAAAACGCCGTGGTCCCGTTCCAGAAGTAATGTTCACCTGTGCCTTCCCACATAAAATGCCAACGGTGGTCCGGGTCAACCCGCAGAATGCCGCGACGATTGCCTTTCACCGCTTGAAAAGTTCCGCTATGGCTTTTGGTGAAACTGCCTTGACGATACGTGACGGTATAAGAGTATTCACCGGAAGTAGCTGGCGTGAAGCGAACGCGGAAAAGGCTGCCATCGGCAGAGTCACAGAAGCCGTCTACCTTGACTTGTTCGGGGCTTCCGGCCTTGCCGAACTGGCCTTCGATGGCAACATCGGTAAATGGATTATTGGCGTCTGGCGCTGTGACACCCAACGTGACCTCGACGAAGTCGTAGGCCTCGACTGTCTGGCCCGACTGTAAAAATGAAATTTCGCCGGGTGCGGCCTGTGTGCGGCTCGCCGAAAAACCGATCAAGAGCCACAGGATCAGCGTGCGCCAATAGTTGCCGCCGGCGGCCGCGAAATAAAACCTAAACGCTCTGAGCAGCCAATGCCTGGCATCCCTGACATGGATGGTCGAACGCGCACTCCGTCGCGCGCTACTGAAGCGTGCGCGGAGTGCTCGCTCCACCTGCAAACGGTTACCACGCAAACAAGATTCTCGTTTCATCGCGCATCACCGGCGAAAAGAATGTTCTCCCACCCGCCGTGAATTCCCACGGGCTTTTTGCCATTAGGGGCAAACATCTTGTTAAGTACGCTTGATGCGAAGCGCAATGTCCACCGAATGCCTGGGGGTTGTCATCGTTCTGTTCCCCCCTGGGTGGATGAATGTTTCTCTTCCGACTTCCGTGCCCGAATTGGGATCCACCCAGTCCGCCTGGTAAGTGCCAGCGGGCAACTTGAGGACAAGCTCCTCGATATAACTTCCAGGCACAACCCTGTAAGCGCTCCCTTTCCCTCCCTGACCATGATGAAGGTAGAGAGCATACTGCTGTCCAGCTTGACTGATACACCTCAAATGCGCCCCCGAGGGAACGTCGCTGGCGATAAAGCTCTTGTCAGGATGCATTTTGATGAAATCGAAACTGTAAATGAAATCTTTCAGTCCCGACAGTGCCCGCAAGATCCGCTCGTTTTCCGGTGTTTTGCCTGCCGGGTTCTGCACCGTGTAAAGGCCGTTCAAATGATTGAAGCTCCCGCCCCCGCCCACGATGAACTCCCAGGCTTCCACTCGAGAATCTGCCACCGCATCGCCCTGGTACCAGATCGGAAAGTAGTCGGTTTCGTTTTCTTCAATCGGTTTGTTGATTGGGTATTTGAGATCGAGCGCTTTTAATCCGCCCATCTGTTCCCCGCCGGCTTCGTAAAGATACTGGGTGACGATGATTGACACATCCGGATCGGCGGATAAGTCAATCGGCCCGTCAACCGGCCCCTCCACCTGTTGCGCAATCAGGTGCTTCCTGGGCAGATTGCTTTCGGCACGTTTGATCACTCCCACAAAATGTCTGACCCACGGCCCTGCGTCCGCATGAGACGTGAACAACGAGGGCTCGTCACAAATCTCGAGAATCACATTGTCAAACTCGTTGGCTTCCTGGGTGATCCTACTCACATACTGATCCATTCTGCTGACAAGGTCCGGGTGTTTCATCGTTTGAGCGTCCAAATAATCGCATCTCCCCACAGCCTGGATGTTATTTTCGTAATAAAGCGGGGAAATGGGCCAAGTGTCAGAGTATTGCGAGTTGAAGAAACAAATTTCCACCACAATACCCCGTTTCCCGGCTTCACTAATGAAGTCCTTCAGACGTCTGAAATACTCCGGGTCCCACTTGTCGAGGTCGAACTTATTGCCGCAGACCAGATACCCTGGAACGTTACCTCGCGCCCACGGCACAATGAGACTGGCCGGCTTAGGGCCAAGTGTGTTGCCCCTGACAAATTTTCCCATTGGCTCGAACAGCGCTCCCGGATAGATGCGCGTGTAGTTGAGCCCGTAGGATTTCAGTGCGTCGAAATAGGTAATGTAGTCAAAATCTTTGTTGACCACGCCGCCATAATGCTCAGCCGAGGTGATCAGAATGGTTGGCTCTCCGTTGAAGGGGTAGTAATGCGGATTTGCTGGATGAACTTTCATTGGTTCGGCCGTCGCGCGGCCCAGCACAGGGGCCAGGAGAAAATTGAGAATTG
>JACXTT010010394.1_pt1 | contig 12546 bp, 10 predicted proteins | sample 9270951 | NCBI WGS metagenome assembly JACXTT01 (sample SAMN15532306, study PRJNA645909) | rock metagenome | isolation source: weathered quartz diorite | place: Puerto Rico | collected 2017-06-21 | reverse complement strand
AATGAAGCTGGTTGAACTGAACGAGGCGGACCGCACGGTGCGGTTCGCGCGTGAAGGCGTGCAGCTCGACCTTGGCTCCATTGGCAAGGGCTACGCCGTCGAACGGGCGGGCGAATTGCTGCGCGAGTCGGGCGTGACCAGCGCGTTGCTGCACGGTGGCACGAGCACCGTGCTGGCAATTGGCGCTCCGCCAGACGCGGACGGGTGGAAGATCGGCATCGAGCATCCCGCCAGTGCTACGGGCGAAGCTCCAAATCCCAAGCTCCAAATCCCAAAGAAGCTCCAAGCTCCAAGCTCCAATGATGCAGGTTCGCCCGTTGGAGCTTGGAACTTGGAGCTTGGAGCTTTTGCACCGGTGGCAACGGTGATCTTGCGCGACGAGTCGCTTTCCGTCTCCGCCGTCTGGGGCAAGTCTTTCACTGCGGCGGACAAGAGCTACGGCCACGTCATTGACCCGCGCACCGGCCAGCCAACGAAGGGCGCCTTGCTCCCCGCCGTCGTGTTGCCGTCCGCCACGGAGAGCGACGCGCTCTCCACCATGCTGCTCACGCTCGGCCCGGACGGCTTCGATCAAGTGCTGCGGCTGCGCCCCGGAATGCGGGCGCTGGTGGCGGGCAGCGGAACCGAAGGGAAACCTCTCCGAGTCAAAACCAGCGGTCTCGTGTTGTCGGCTCGTTGAACTGGGCGGCAGGGCCAGACTCCGCGCTCCCAAGCAAAAGCGCCGGCACAAGGCCGGCGCTTCGTGAAGGGAATGGAAGTGGAAATTACGCGGCAACCACCGGCGCGGTCGGTGGACGCAAGCCAAGCTCCTCGGTGTCAATGAAGCCCTGCAACTGCCGGAGACGCGTCGGGTGGCGCATCTTGCGGAGCGCCTTGGCCTCGATCTGGCGGATGCGCTCGCGCGTGACCTTGAACTGCTTGCCGACCTCTTCCAGCGTGCGGCTGTAGCCGTCGGCGAGGCCGAAGCGGAGTTCGAGCACCTTGCGTTCGCGCTCGGTGAGCGAGTCGAGCACGTCGGCCAGCTTGTCTTTCAACAGGCTGTAGCTGGTCATCTCGGACGGGTTCTCCGCGCTCTTGTCCTCGATGAAATCACCGAAGTTCGTGTCCTCGCTGTCGCCGACCGGGGACTGCAAGCTGATCGGCTGCTGGGCCATCTTCATGATGGCGCGCACGCGCTCGACGGGCATCTGCATCTCGTCGGCGATTTCCTCGGGCGTCGCCTCGCGACCGAAGTCCTGCACGAGCTGCTTCTGCACGCGCATGAGCTTGTTGATCGTCTCGATCATGTGCACCGGGATGCGGATGGTGCGCGCCTGATCGGCGATGGAACGGGTGATGGCCTGGCGGATCCACCATGTCGCGTAGGTCGAGAACTTGTAGCCGCGGCGATACTCGAACTTCTCGACCGCCTTCATCAGGCCCATGTTGCCTTCCTGAATCAAATCGAGGAACGAGAGGCCGCGGTTGGTGTATTTCTTCGCGATGGAAATGACGAGGCGCAGGTTGGCTTCGACCATCTCGGTCTTGGCCTGAAGGGCTTTCGCGGAGAAGTGGAGGAGTTGCTTGTAGGCGTTGAGATAGTCCTCGAAGGGCATGCGCACGAACTCTTCGAGCGCCTTGATCTTCTTGCGCTCGCCGTCGGCGATCAACTGCGTCTGCGCGGACTTCCGGTGCGCCTCGACCTCTTCGATGGCGCGCAGGCTGGCCTGAATCTTGTCGTGGATGTTCTCCGCAACCAGCGCCATCTCCTCGATGACCTTCTGCTTGTAAAAGAATTTTGGGAATGACCGCTGGAGCTTCTCGTCCGTTTTCTTGAACGTGGCGTGCTCCTTGTCCTTCTTGGCCTTGTTGGGCGCGTGCTGCCAGGCGGCGTAATGCTCGTCCACGGTCTGGTCCTGTGCGCGGACTTCCTTCACCAGCTTGCGCAGGGCCTTGAGGTGGTTGTCCCGGCTCTCGATTTTCTTGTCAATGATGACACGGTCGAAGCGCTCCTTGGGCGGCTCGGAGATGAGTTTCTCCGCGAGCGCGATGTGCTCTTTGCCGGAAAAACCGAAGCCGTAGATGATGCGCTTGACCTCGTTCTCCGCGTCCTCGATGCGCTTGGAAATCTCGACCTCCTGCTCGCGCGTCAGGAGCTGCACCTGCCCCATCTGCTTGAGATACATGCGGACCGGGTCGTCGAGGATGTCGAGGCGGCTTTTGTCCTCCTGTTCCTCCTCCGGCTCCGGCTGCTTGACGCGGTCCACCTCGGCCGGGTCCACGATCTCGATTTCGAGGTTGCGGAGCTTGCTGTAAATTTCGTCGAGGTCTTCCGCCGTGACGATGCTGTCGGGCAGGGTGTCGTTGATGTCGCCGTAGGTGAGGTAGCCCTGCTCCTGGGCGAGGCGCACCAGTTCCTTGACCTTCTCCGTCAAATCCACGCCCGCCTGAGTTTTGATGGCTTCGGTGATTTGGAGCAGGCCGGGCGCGGTGCCGTCACTGGGCGGAGCCAGGTTGGGGGCTGCCGGGCCGGCGCCATTGACCGGAACCGCAGCGGGAGCCTGAGCCTTGGCGGCTGGGGCGGCGGCGGTTTCGGGCTTGGCGGACTTGCGCGGAGCGGGCGTGGGCTTGGCGGCGGGTTTGGTGGTGCCGCTCTTGGCGGCGGGCTTGGGAGCCTTTGTCTTTGCCATATTGTCAATCGGGTGCGCTCCGGCTTTCCGCGCCGGAAAAGAGCCGCCGAATATGGTTACACCCCCCGGGGGAGTCAAGGGGAGAGATTGGCTTTCTGCTGCTCCCCCTGTCCCCGCCAGCGCAGGTCCGCCACACACTCCACGTGCTGTGTCTGCGGGAACATGTCGTGCGGCGTCACTTTCACCAGTTCGTAGCCGTCCGGCGCGCAGAGAATCTGCAGGTCCAGCGCCAGCGTGGCCGGGTGGCACGACACGTAAATCACCTGCCGCGGGTGCGCGCGCCGGATGCGCTCCAGCGCGGCGCGCGGAATGCCCGTGCGCGGTGGATCCAGCACCAGCGTCGTCGGTTCGCCCGGGTGCCGCTGGAGCAGTCCGCCGAGATAGTCCTCCGCCGGCCCGCTCACGAACTGGCCGTTCTTCACGCCCCGCAATTTCATGTTGTCCTTCGCGGCCTTGATCGCCAGCCCGTCGTATTCCACGCCCACGAAGGATGCCACCAAATCCGCCAGCTCCAGCGCGAAGAACCCCACCCCGCAATACGCGTCAATCAACCGCCGTGATCCCGCGTCGCGCAGCCGCTCGCGGACCGTCTCGACGAGCTTGGGCAGCAGGAAGAAATTGTTTTGGAAGAACGAGTCGCGCGGCACCTCCCAGCCCTCCGGCGTCACCCGCAACGTCACTTTCAGCCCTCCGCGTGGCGGCGGCTTGGCGCGAACCTGCTGGAGCTGCTCATTCAGAACAGGCTCCGCGAGCGCGCACTCCGCGATGTCCACCACGAATTTGTTGTCGAGGCCGAGAAAACCCAGTTCGAGCCGTTGCCGCCGCTTGTTCCATTGCGTCCGCACCATGATGCGGTTGCGGTAGCCGTAGGGTTCCGGGCACGGCACCACCGGGTCAATCACCGCCGTGGAAAACCCGCCCACCCGCTGGAACAAGTCCGCTGTCTGCTTGTGCTTCACCCGCAACTGCGCCGCATATGCCAGGTGCTGATACTGGCAGCCGCCGCACTGGCCGAAGTAGCGGCAGCGCGGTTCCACGCGTTCCGGCGACGCCCGCACCACCCGCACCACCCGCGCGCGCGCGAACTTTTTCTTCACCTCCGTCACCTCCACCTCCACCACCTCGCCGGGAACCACGAATGGCACGAACACCACCAGGTCATTCACGCGCGCCACCCCCTCGCCACCAAAGGCGAGATCTTGCACTGTCACCGTGATGAGCTGGCCTGGCGACAAAACCGGCGAATCCGCTGCCATCCGGTGAGCATCGCGCAGGGCCGCGCCCGGCTTCAAACCAGTTCTTTCATCACCTCATGCTGGTAATCTACCAGCGGATGCGGGCGTCCGGCGAGGTCGGTGAAAGTCGTCTGGTGCGGGTCGAGGCCGAGGTGATGATAAAGCGTCGCGAAGACTTCGCCGAAGTGGACGCCACGCTCGGCAATCTCGCCGCCCAGCCGGTCAGTCGCGCCGATTGCTTGGCCCGTGCGGAAGCCGCCGCCCGCCAGCAAGCCGCCGCCCACGCGCGGCCAGTGGTCGCGGCCCGCGTCCTTGTTGATGGTCGGTGTGCGACCGAACTCGCCCCACGCGACGACCGCCACGTCCTTGTCCATGCCCCGGTCGTGCAAGTCCTGCACGAGCGCGGCCATGCCCTGGTCGAAGTAAGGCAGGTGCGTGTTCTTCGCTTCGTTGAAGTTGTCCGAGTGGAAATCCCAGCGGCCAAAGTTCAGCGTCACCACGCGCGCGCCCGCTTCGACGAGCCGTCGGGCCATGAGGAAGTGCTCCAAGTTGCGCGGCGCACCGTCACCGTAGTTGCCCGTGAAGCCTTTGCCGTAACGCTCGCGGGTCTTTGCGTCCTCCTTCGATAGATCGAGCGCTTCGGCGAGCTTGCTGGAAGTCAGCATCCCGAGTGCGCGTTGCTGGAAGGCGTCAAGCCCTTGAATCACGCCGCTGTTGTCCACGTCGCGGCGGAAGTGGTCGAACGACGCGAGCAGGGACTTGCGGTCGTTGAGACGCGCGGGAGAAATCTCGTTGAGCGTGAGGTCGCTCATGCCTTCACCTGCCGGACGGAATGCCGCCTGCGGCGCACCCAGGCAGCCCGGCAGCCCCGGCGACCCATAGGGCGGATGCCCCGCCTTGGGCGCGAGACCGACGAACGGCGGGACGGACTTGTCCACCGCGCCTTGAAACCTCGACACCACCGAGCCGATGGCCGGCCAGCCGCCGGGGGGCTGGACGCGCTTGTGCCGGCCCGTGTAGCAGATGAAGGAATCGTGGTCGCCATCGGGCGAGCCATAGACGGAGCGCAGCGGCACCAGCTTGTCCATGATGCGCGCCAGCCGGGGCAGGTGCTCGCAAATCTCAATGCCGGGGACGTTGGTCTTGATGGGCCGGAACGGCCCACGAATCTCGGCAGGCGCGCCCATCTTCAGGTCATACATGTCCTGATGCGGCGGCGCGCCGACGAGGTAAACCATGATGACCGCCTTGTGCGACTTGCCGATGCCCGCAAGTGCCTCGGCCTCCAGCAACTGCGGCAACGCCAGCCCGCCCATGCCCAGCGCGCCGACGCGGAGAAAGTCACGCCGTGAAACTCCATCGCATAGTTTGCCGGATGAGGAGCCGAAGATTTTCAGCATAGGACTGAAAGCCTGACGGGAAGGCGCTGGGACGTGTTCAGCACAAACTGTAAATTTATCCGACCAGCTCACGCATCGGCTCGCAGCCGGGTTCCACGAGATACTGCGGGCGACCGCTCAGGTCGGTGACGGTTGCGTGCGCATCGAGGCCGAGGTTCTGGTAGAGCGTCGCGAAGACATCGCCGAAGCGCACCGGGCGCTCGGTGCATTCGCCGCCGAGGCGGTCCGTCGCGCCGATGATCTGGCCGGTCTTCATCCCACCGCACGCGAGCAGGCCGCAGGAGACGCGCGGCCAATGGTCGCGGCCCGCATCCTTGTTGATGGTCGGCGTGCGGCCGAACTCGCCCCAGACCACGACACTCACATCTTTGTCCAAGCCGCGGTCGTGCAAGTCTTGCACCAGCGCCGTCAGGCCTTGGTCGAGCATCGGAAAGTCTTCCTTCGCGATTTTGTGGTTGTTGCCGTGGTAATCCCAGAAGCCGAACGACACCGTCACCGTCCGCGCCCCAGCCTCGACGAGCCGGCGCGCGATGAGGAACTGCTCGTTGATGCGCGGAGAGGCATCGCCCCGGATGGCGGGGTCGCCCTTGCCGTAACGCACGATGGTGCGCGGGTTTTCCTTCGTGTAATCGAGCGCCGCCGCCAACTGGCTCGACGTGAGCACGCCGAAAGCCTGCTGTGTGAAGGAATCCAGCCCATCCATCAACCCGCTGCCGTCCACATCGCGGCGGAAATGGTCGAAGCTTGCGAGCAGGTTTCTGCGGTCGGCCAGGCGTTCAGCGGTGATGTCTTGCAGGACGAGTTCCGCCTTGCCGTCACCCTCGGGCTTGAACGAGCGGTGCGGCACGCCGAGAAAGCCCGGCCCGGCGGCGTTGTAAGGCCGGTGCTTGGTGCGGTTCTCCAAGCCGATGAACGACGGCACGGCGGGGTTCGCGGGGCCGAGGAGTTTTGACACCACGGAGCCGAACGACGGCCAGCCGCCGGTTGGTGGTTGCTTGATGGGCAGCCGGCCCGTGAAGCACTGGTAATTCTCATGCCGGTCTTCCGCGCCAACGATGGAGCGGATGGGCACGAGCTTGTCCATCATCGCGGCCATGCGCGGCAGGTGCTCACAAATGCGGATGCCGGGGACGTTCGTGGGGATCTCGCGAAACGGCCCGCGAATCTCGCGCGGCGCATCGTTCTTCAGGTCATACATGTCCTGGTGCGGCGGCCCGCCCGGCAGGTAAATCATGATGACCGCCTTGTGCGACTTGCGGATGCCCGCGCGCGCCTCGGCCTCGAGCAACTGCGGCAGCGCCAGCCCGCCCAGGCCCAGCCCGCCGATCTTCAGGAAGCCGCGGCGCGAAACGCCATCACAGAAGCGGGCGGCGGAGTTGGAGCGAATGGTCAGCATGACGGCATCAACTCAGTGTGCGACGAAGCGCGACGGCCAACCTTTCAATGGATTCTTGCCGCCAGCCTGAGCGGCGCGCCGGGACAGGCGCGTCCTGCCGTCGCTCACTTGTTCTGCGAGTAGCGCTGCTTGCCGGTGAGGAGGCCGAGCGCCGTGCCGACGAAGCCGACGAAGAAGAGATACACGTTGAAGAAAGGCAGATAAGCCCAGGTCTTCCACGACTTCACGCGCCACGATTCCATGTTGCTCAGGTTGCTGCCGACGATGATGGCGAGCGCGGCAGGCACGGGGAAGAACGGCAGCAGCGGCACGAGACCGTAGAGATACTTCGCGAGATGGTGCGTCCAGTGACCCGCGTAGGGAATGCGGCGCAGGCCGAAGCCCCACGTGCGGAAGAGCGCGCCGAAGGACTCGGCGACCTGGTAATGCTTCTTCACCAGATGCACCCAGCTCGTTTTGAGCGACTGAAAATGGTAGTGGATGATCTCCGCGTCGCTGACGAAAACCTCGCCCTTCTGGCTCAGGCGCATGAACAAGTCCATGTCCTCGCCCGCGAAGTGGAACTGCGCGGTGTTGTAGCAGCCGATGCTGCGATACACGTCCGCGCGGTGCAGGTCGAACTTCCCGCTGATGCCCTGCCGGATGCGCCCGATCCAGCGCGCCATCAGCACCTGGCCCCAGAAGTTGTATTGCCGGAAATTCTCCTCCGGCAGCGTGACCAGCGCGACGACCGACACGCGGCCCGGCACCTCGTGCAGTTGCTTGAACATCCGCTCCAGCGCCGTCTTGTCCTCCGGCACGCAGTCCTGCTGCATGTTCAGGATGTAGTCGCCCGCGGCCTCCTTCGCGCCGAGGTTGTAGTCCCAGCTCAACGCCACATCCACCGGGTTCTTCACCAGCCGCGTGCCCGGCGGCGGGCTGTCAATCGGCTTGGGGCTGCTGTCCACCAGGATGATCTCGTGCGGGCGGAGCGTCTGCGCCTGGAGCGCGTCAATGAGCCGGGGCAGGTCGCCGGCCTTCCCGTAGATCGGGATGATGACGGAGATCTTCGGGTTCGCCGGGGCGTTGCTCATGTCGGGCCAACCAGCGCGGGCGCTGGAACGCGCGGAAGTTAGCGGGTGAAGAAGAGGTGTCGAGGGGAAAGGCGCTGCCGCGCACGCTCACCGCGCACCTGGAGCAGCACGTCGCGCGGGCCGATCTCCGGCGCGGCCACCTCGCGCAACTCGACGCTGTGCGGCGCGGCGGCGAAGTTCACGAGGGCGGGCATGGCGGAGTTCATGGGAAAAGAGTCGGGCCTCCCCGCCGCGCGCGGCAAGGGGAATTCATTCTGCCTGCGGAGATGAAACGCAAGGACGCCAAGGCGCAAGGACGCGAAGAATCAGACCTTGGGGAAGCCAGCGAAAGCCAGTTCTCCTTGCGCCCTTGCGTTAATTCCACCCGCCGGGACAAAGCGCGCCTTCTCCCTTCCTCGGAGGAGGGGAGAAGGTGGCCGCAGGCCGGATGAGGGGTTGGGCCGCCACCGCCGCAGCGTTTAACCCCTCACCCCGGCCCTCTCCCCTCATCCGATGAAGGGAGAGGGAGCAGCGCATGGTTTTCGCCCGCCCGTCCGCGAAAAGGGCTTATCCGAGCGCGGGAAACGCGGGCCAACCCGCGAACAGTGCCCCTCCGCCCGCGATGTTTGCCCTCCCGCCCGCGCCAACCGCCCGCCGATGCGCAAAACTCGCCAACCCACCCGCGAAACCCGCCCATCCCTGCCCGGAAATCGCGGAACGGTGCGCTAAAGCGGCGCATCGTTGGGTAAAACACGCGGACTAATCCACTTAATTTACTGATTTCCAATGCCTTGCACCAGTCTGGCATTGGCCGCCCCTCCCCGCCATCCGCCAATCCCAACGGGATTGCCGCCCTCAGCCCAAGGTTGGCGGCGCGGCGCGATGCCCGCTTTGAAAAGATGGCCGTTCTCCCTCACCCCGACCCTCTTCCATATGCTCGAATCGAGCAACGGCTCGCAAGCGTTCTCAATTGGCCGGTTGTGGCTTCTTCGGTGCGTAACGGCGGTCAAATTCTTGGAGTGCGTCAGCTTTGAGTTTGTCCCCCAACTGAAACATTTTCTGCGCTCCCCGGGTGTCCGGGACCGGAACGCTTACCGCCCTCAGTCCGTTCTTCCATTGACGGATGGCATTTCCGTATGTGTGCAGAATCTGGAGGAGGCTCTTGAAGGCGGCGGCCTTGGTTTTGAGGGCCTCCAATTTTCCCTCCACGGCTTTATGCTGATTTAGCACTGTGTCGAAATTCCTTTGCGTTGGGTTGGACATGGCCACTCGCATCGCAGCCAGAAGCTCCTTTTCGTCTGTCTCCAACAACTCAATGAATGCCCGGGCTTGCTGAAACTCCGCCTGTTGCTGCTGCTCCGCCTTCCACGAGACATAGTAGGTGCCCGCGTTAAAAGTGACGATGCCCGTCACAAAAAGCATTCCTCCAATGATGCACAGGCTGGCGCTGGGTCTGGCAGAGCCGAAAACTCGGTCCCACAGGTTTCGCTTCTTCAGTTTCAACAGGACATTGCGGCTGCTGTTGAGGGCAAACAACACCACGATCGGAATAATCATGCCTGCGATGGGTGGCTGAAAAGGGACGTTGTGGCGCGCCGCATTTATCCCAGAGAGGATCAATGCCACGCACATCTGAAAGACCATCGCCGCAATGACCACGCCCACGGCATTGGGGTTTCCCCGCCGGGCAGCCACCGCCAACACCCAGTAACCGGCAGCGAGGAAAATTAGTGGCAAGGCCATGACTGCCATTATTCCGGGAGCGTCTTTGGCGAAGATGACGGCGGCGAGCAATCCCACGGACGCGAGGGTTGCCACTGTGGCCAAGACCGCGAGGTTCCTGCCTGCATTTCGGGCGCGATCCAGCAATTCTTGGTCATGCGCATTGGTGATCGGCGCGGCGGGAGGGGTGCCCTGTGGGGGTAATGGAGGGGGTGTTTCCATGTTGTCGAGATGACTTTTGCTCAATTCAAAAAGTTCGTCCGAACCAGCCCCTGCCTCTCCCGGCCAAAGCCGGGAAAAGGCAGAAGTCAGCGCGAGGGTTTAGTTAGTAGGCGGATTGGCCGGCGGTTGCTGCGGGCCTTTGGCGAAGCGTTTGCCGAAGGCGTCAATGAAGGCCTGGTTCTGCGGGGTGCGGCCCTGCGCCTGGGCGAGGTTGTAGATGAGCAGCGCGGTCTTGTAGGCGTCGCTCAACACGGCGATGAGCGCGGTGCTCACGAAGTCCAGCAGTTGGATGAGGCGCAGCTTGATCTGCACGATCTGCCGCGCCAGGGCGATGTCCTTGCCGAACTCGACCAAGTCCACGCTGGCCGGGATGGAGTTGGGGTTTTGCTGGGCGTAGGTCTGGCCCAATTCCAACACGGCAATGCTGTCCTCGGAGATGCGGGCGAGCTTGGCGATCTCGTCGGGGCTGAGCTGGACTTTGTAGTTGGCGAACTTGGTGTCGAACGCGCCGAGGTCGCCGAGCATGGCGTCGCGCTGCACGTCGGTCATGGTTTGGGAGATGAGATTTTGGGCCATAGGTCTTCAGATGCCTTTCATTGGTTATCCCCGGCTTTCAGATTGAACCGCACTTTACCGGGGAGCGTCGCTGTTCTGCTCCTCTCCGCCGGGGATGTCAACGCGATTTCTGGATGGCAGGGCGCGGGGCGCAGCTTGCTTTCTTGCACTTGGGATTAGCTCTCATTAGCACCCGGCTTTAGCCGGATGTGGAGAACGACGGTGACGGAAACGGTTTTAACCGTTTCCCGTTGGGTCCACAGGCTAAAGCCGTTGAAACGGCTTTAGCCTGCGCCACCGCTTACACCGGGCTGAAGCCCGGTGCTAATAAGAGGGTGCAAGAAACTGAGCTGCGTCCGATGACGCGGGCGCAGCCCGGTTTTCAGACCGGCGTCACCGTCTGGTCCGTGTCCTTCAGCTCGCCTTCCCAGCGGGCCATGATGGCGGAGGCGAGGCAGTTGCCGACGAGGTTCACGGTGGTGCGCGCCATGTCCATCAGCTCGTCCACGCCGAGGATGATGGCGACGCCTTCCAGCGGCAGGCCAAAGCTGGCGAGCGTGCCGGACAGGATGACCAGCGAGGCGCGCGGCACGGCGGCGATGCCCTTGGTGGTGAGCATGAGCGTGAGCATCATCATGAGCTGCTGGCCCAGCGTCATGTTCACGCCCGCCGCCTGCGCCACAAAGACGGACGCGATGGCGAGGTAGAGCGTGCTGCCGTCGAGGTTGAAGGAGTAGCCCGTGGGCAGGACGAAGGAGACGATGCGCTTGGGCACGCCGAACTCGGTCATGCGCTTGAGGGCGGTGGGCAGCGCGGCGTCGGAGGAGGTCGTGGAGAAGGCGATGAGGGCCGGCTCCTTCACGGCGCGGAGGAACTTGCGCAAGGGGATGCGCGCCCACAGCGCGACGGGCACGAGCACGACGAGGCAGAACACGACGAGCGCGCCGTAGAGGGTGAGCACGAGCAGCCCGAGGTTCTTCAGCACCGTCAGGCCGCTGTGCCCGACGGTCACGGCCATCGCCGCGCCGATGCCGAAGGGCGCACAGAGCATCACGAGGCCGGTGAACTTGAACATGACCTCGCTCAGGCCCTCGAAGAAGTTGAGCATCGTCTCCTTGGGCTTGCCCTTCACCTGCGTCAGCGCGAGGGCGAAGAGGATGGTGAACACGACGACTTGCAGCACATCGTTGTTCGTGGCGCTCTCGAAGAAGCTCTTGGGCGCGATGTGCTCGATCATCTCCTGCGTGGTCTGGGTCCGGGCGGCGAGTTCCTTGCCCGTGGCCGCCGAGGGTGGCAGCACCACGCCCGCGCCGGGTTTGGTGAGGTTGACCGCCGCCAGCCCGATGAACAGCGCGAGCGTGGTGACGACCTCGAAGTAGATGAAGGACTTGAACGCAAGCCGCCCGACGGCCTTGAGGTCGTCGCTGTGCCCCGCGATGCCGATGACGAGCGTGCCGACGAGGATGGGGACGATGATGCACTTGATGAGGTTGAGAAAGAGCTTGGAGACGACCTTGAGGTTGCGCGCAACCATCGGGTAATCCGTCTCCGGGAAGGCCCAGCCGATGAGGATGCCAAGGACCATGGAGACGATGATCCACTGCGTGAGGCTGACGCGGCGGAGGGCGGAGAGCATGGCGTGAGATTCGCGGGCAGCTCCCGCGAGGGTCGAGGAAAATCTCCTCGCCAAGGCCGGCACGCGCGGGATAGTCGGCGCATGGATGTCCAGATTGCGAGCCTGTGCGACTCGGCGGCGGATTACAGCGGCAAGCTCTGCCTGCTCGGTGCGTTTGACACGATTCTGGTGCGGCAGTTTCCCGCGCTGCATCCGTTCTGCTCCGTCGCGGTGCGCATCATCTTCCGCGACACGGACGAGGGGAAGCACACCCTGCGCGTGAACCTGATTGACGACGACGGCCAGAGCCTGCTGCCAGGGATGCCGACGACGCCGCTCGACATCCGGCTGCCGGAAAACCAGTTCTTCGCCACGGCGAACCTCGTCTTCAACCTGCAGGGGATGCGCTTCAACAAGCCGGGGCAATACTCCATCGACATCACGCTCGACGGGACGATGATCGCCCGCATTCCGCTGCAAGTGTTGCTCATGCCGCCGGAACAGTCCGGACCGTCCTTTCCTTCATCAGCGGCCTGATAAGGGATTTCTATAGAGGCCAATCGTCCGCCACTCCTCCAGTCTGGTGGCGGCCCCAATTGTTGCCCGCCCAGGCCGCTCCTAACTTGGCGGCTGATCGAAATCCATTCCGTCCGCGCCCTTGGGTTTCCATTCCGGCCACG
>JACXTT010010393.1_pt1 | contig 12548 bp, 11 predicted proteins | sample 9270951 | NCBI WGS metagenome assembly JACXTT01 (sample SAMN15532306, study PRJNA645909) | rock metagenome | isolation source: weathered quartz diorite | place: Puerto Rico | collected 2017-06-21 | reverse complement strand
AGCATGAAGAGCCCCATCAGCAGCCCGGCCTGCGCGTAGCTCAGGTCGAACGCGGCCAGCAGGAACGGGGTGAGCGCGGCGATGGACTGGAACTGGAAGCACAGCGAGGTGCGGGTGAAGAAGATGAGCAGGAGCATGCGCCAGCGGAGGCTCGCGGCACCGGCGCGCGCGGGGGCCGGGGGGGAGAGGTTGAGCAGGTTCATGGGCGCAGCGCCGCGCGGGTCAGGGCCGATGGCGGTCAGGGGCGATGGATGATGCGGTAGATCTGGCCCGCTCCTTGGTCGGACACGTAGAGCGCGCCGTCGCGCCCCATCACGACATCCACCGGGCGGCCCCAGGCGGAGGCGCCGTCGAGCCAGCCGGTGACGAAATCCTGCACGCCCGCGGGCTTGCCGTCCTTGAACGGGATGCGCACCACCTTGTAGCCGGTGGGGATCGTGCGGTTCCACGAGCCGCGGTAGACCACGAAGAGGTTCCCCCGGTACTCCGCCGGAAACTGCGTGCCCGTGTAGAAGGCCAGGCCGATCGGCGCCGAGTGCGCCTGGATCCCCACGGTGGGCGACGTCACGTTCTCGCAGTGCGCGCCCTTCTGGAAGCGGTCGTCCGGAATCGGCTTGCCGCCCGCCGGCAGGCAGTCGGGCCAGCCGTAGAAGGCGCCCTCCTTCACCTCGGTCACCATGTCGTTGGGCACGTCGTCGCCGCGCCAGTCGCGCTCGTTCACGGTGGCCCACAGTACGCCCGTGGCGGGATGGAACGCCAGCCCCACCGCGTTGCGCAGCCCGGTGGCGAAGAGCTGCTCGCCCGAACCGTCGCCGTTGTAGCGCACCACCGCGGCTCGCCGCTTGTCGTTCTCGCGGCACACGTTGCAGGAGGAGCCGACCGAGACGTACATGTGCCCGTCGGGTCCGAACACCACGGTGCGCGTCCAGTGGTTGCCGCCCGCCGGCAGGTTGCGCACGACCACCGCGGGCTGGGTGGCCTTCATGGTGGCCGGGTCGTAGGAGAAGCGCTGCACGCGGCTGCCCTCCGCGATGTAGAGCGCGCCGTCCTTGAAGGCCAGGCCGTGCGGCTGGTCGAGCCCCTCCACCACGGTCTGGATGCCGTCGGCCTTGCCCTTGCCGGCCTTGTCGGGCAGGGCCAGCACGCGCCCGCGCGAGGGCTCGGAGACCAGCAGCGTGCCCGCCGGGTCCATTGTCATGAAGCGCACGCTGCCCACGCCCTGCGCGAACACGTCGATGGCGAAGCCGGGCGGCAGCGTGAACTTGGGCGCGGTCTGGGCGGAGGCCGCGCCGGGGCCGGCGAGCGCGACGGACAGCAGCGCGAGCAGCACCCGGGCCCGGCGGATCACTTACGCCCCTGCTTGAACCACTCGTGGATCTCCTCGCCGGTGGTCATCCACACGCCGGGCTTCTTGCGCATGTAGTCGTACACCGCCTCGAAGTACTTGATGCGGTGGGGGACGCCCGAGATATAAGGATGCACGGCCAGCGCCATCACCCGCGGGTTCCTGGCCCCCTCGGCGTAGAGCCGGTCGAACTGGTCCTTGCAGCGCTGAAGCCACTCGCTCGAGGTGTGGTGCTGGATCACCATCATCGGGATGTCGTTGCACTCGATCGAGTAGGGCACGGAGACGAGCGGCCCCGACGTCGTGCGGATCTCATAGGGCTGATCGTCGTTGACCCAGTCGGAGACGTACTCGATGCCCTCGGCGCGGAGGAGGTCCAGCGTCTCCCACGTCTCGGTGAGCCCGGGCCCGAGCCAGCCTTTCGGTTTCTTGCCGGTGAACTTCTCGAGCAGCTCGACCGACTGGCGAATGGCCGCGCGCTGGTCGGGCAGAAGATGCAGCGCCCCCTGCACGAAGCCGTGGCCCATGAACTCCCAGCCGGCATCGAGCATGGCGCGGGCCACCGGCTCGTACGCCTCCACCACGTGGGCATTGATCGCGGTGGTCGCGCGGATCTTCCGCCTGTTGAGGGCGTCGAGCAGCCGCCAGAATCCCACACGCATTCCGTAGTCGTGCCAGGCCCAGTTGGGCACATCCGGCACCACGACCACGCCCTGGGGCGTGGGCAGATACTGACGCACCATCGCCTTCTCGATGTCCCACTCCTCGATGTTGACGATGGTCCACACCGCGATGCGGGCGCCCTTGGGGAGCTTCCAGGGTTTGCGGGCGACGATGGGCGAGTAGTCGAAGCGGTCGCGGGGCAGTCTCACGGGTTCCTCCCTCGCGGAACGGGCCAACTATACGGCAAGCCCTGGCCCTCGGCCAGAGCGGGCGGGTGCCCCGCGTGGGTGGCAGTCGTGAGAGCCGAGATGCACGACCGGTTGTGAAGGGTGTCGTGCCGAGGTCGACCGGGGCCGCGCCAAGATCGCGACAACACTGGCCACGCACCGAGGCCGATCGGTGGCATGCGTGCTGCTCCCCTGGAAGCCGTGCGCTCAGGTTCCCCGCCTTCCCAGTCGCTCCTGCTCTTCGCCGCTGCCCTGATCCTGGGCGTGTCGTCCACCAGCGCCGGCGCGGCCGCCACCGTTCGATACGTGAGCCGCACAGATGCCAGCTGCGGCGGGCACTCACCCTGCTACCAGTCCATCCAGGCCGCCGTGAACGCCGCCCAGCCGAGTGATACGGTCCAGATCCAGGCCGGGGCGTATTTCGAGCAGGTAAGCATCAGCGGCAAGAACGCGACGGCGAAGACGGAGAGCGGTCGCATCCTGGTCCAGGCAGATCCTACCGTCCCGGTCGGCAGCGTGGTGCTTCACGGCGTCGTCAATCAGTGCGCGCAGGGTCACGCCATTCGGATCCAGCAATCGCGCTTCGTCACCATCCGGGGGCTCACCATCACCGGAGCCAGGGGAGCCGCGATCGTGCTGCTCGGTGGCAGCAACCAGAACCTGGCCGTCCGCATCGAGCGCAACCGCATCGTGGGCAATGGCGGCGCCGACTGCGACGGTGGCATCTCAATCGGGGCCGGCAATGCCGGCACGGTGATCCTCAACAACGTGATCCTCGCCAACGGGCGTAACGGGATCGTGGCGGCGGATTCGGACGGTGGCGGGCCGCACACGGTCATCCAGAACACCATCCACGGCAACGGCTGGAACGGCGTGAGCGCGACACGAGCGCACGTCCTGCTGCTCGTGAACAACGCCATCACCAGCAACGGCACGCAGGCTGGCTCGACCGGGGGTCGAGTGGGCGTGAGGCGCGAGGCGGCGCCGGGGCCGCCCGCCCTGGCAATCGTGCTCCGGAACAATCTCGTCTGCGGGAATCGGCTCGGCGAGATCGGCGGCCCGGTGCTGGACGGCATCGACGGTGGCAACCTCACGCCGACCGGGGGAGAGGGACCCGGCGTCGCGGCAAGTCCGGGGTGCAACGATCCCGCCACCGTCTACCGGAATCTGCGCGGCACCGACCAGGCCCCGGGCACGCTCGACGACGATCCCACGCCCGCGGCCGCCTCGCCCCTGGTGGATCATGGTCTCGATCCGCGGACCCCGCTGACTCCGGACCTCAACTCGCGATTCGAGGCGGACTACTTCGGCGAGTCGGCACGGCCGGCCGCGGGCAGCGCGAGCGCTCCACGTCGCTTCGACATCGGCGCGGTGGAAGCACGGCGCGACGTCGAGCCGCCGGCCGTGTCGTTCCAGGCTCCGCCGGCCAACGCGCACGTGCGCGGCACGGTCACCGTGCAGGCTCGAGCGATCGACGAGGCCGGGACGGTCGCCGCGCTGACGCTCCGAGCCGACAGTCAGGCCCTGGCCGCGACCCTGAGCCCCAGCCCGCCCGCCGTCTCCATCTCGGCGACCGGGACGTGGAATACCACCACGTCGGCGGACGGTATCCACACCCTGACGGCGACGGCGATCGATCAGGCCCAGAACGCGGCGAGCGCGATCAGGACGGTCGTCGTCGACAACACGCCGCCGGATACGGAGATCACCGGCGGCCCCGACGGGCCGATCACCGAGCCGACCGCGACGTTCACCTTCGCCGGGAGCGACAACCTGACGCCGGCGCCGGGCCTGTTCTACGCGTGGCGCGTCGATGGCGAGGCCTTCAGCGCCTTCTCACCCACGACGAGCGCCACGCTCTCCGGGCTCGCGGCCGGTTCGCACACGTTCGAGGTGAAGAGCCGCGATCAGGCGGGCAACGAGGACCCGAGCCCCGCCCGCCGCACGTTCACGGTGTCCGCCCTGCAGGTGGCCATCACGGAACCCTCCGCGGGCGCCACCGTTCCTTCGGGAGTTCTGCTCGTCCGTGGTACGGTCGCTTCCAGTGGCGCCGAGGTTGGAGTGACGATCAATGGCGTGGTGGCGGCCGTGCAGGGGAGCTCGTTCGCCGCGATGGTCCCCGTATCAGCGCCTTCCGCCACGCTCACCGCCGTCGTCACCGCCGCATCCGGCGCGACGGCGAGCCACGCGGTGTCGGTGGCCGTCTCCGACCAGGGCGAGAACGTGGTGATCCTGCGCGCCCATCCGGCCTCCGGCGGCGTGCCCCTGACAACCTCCTTCTCGATCCTGTCCGGACCCGTCCCGGCCCGGATCGAGCTGGATTTCGACGGCAACGGCCAGACCGATTTCGACGGCGCGGCCCTCGAAGGCCAAGCGTTCACCTATCCCTCCGCGGGCGTGTACTTCCCCCGGGTGCGGCTGACCGATGCACAGGGGAACGTGCTCACCGCGACCACCGTGGTGCAGGTGCTCGACCAGGCGCAACTCGAGAGCCAGCTCCAGGGACGGTGGACCGCCCTTCGCGACGCCTTGAGCCGGAGCGATGTGACCGCGGCGGTCGCCCTCTTCGCCGAGGCCTCGCGCGACGCGTATCGAGACCAGCTCACCGCGTTGGCCGGAGCGGGCGCCCTCGGCCAAGTGGCGGCCGATCTGGGTGGTATCACGGCGGTGAAGATCCTAGGCAAGGCGGCCGAGTATGAGCTGCGCGCGGTGCGGCAAGGCGTCGCCTACTCGTACCATGTCCTGTTCGTCATCGATACGGACGGCGTATGGCGACTTCGCGTCTTCTGATCGAGCGCCTGCGCTGCCTCGGGAGCGTGGCTGCTCTGGTTCTGCTCGCGACCGCAGCGGCAATCGGCGCGGAGGATGACGACCAGCCTCTACGCGTCCAGACCGGCCCGTATCGCGGAACAGTCGTCGATGAGAAGACCGGCCAGCCGCTCCCATCCGCCGCGGTGATCATCCTGTGGCAACGGCTCGACGAGCACACTCAGGGGCTACGGCGTCTCTCCGCGGCGCGGGAAACCTTCACCAACGAGAAGGGCGAGTTCGTTCACGAGGTCGAGTCGGTCGAGGGGGGCTTGCCGCCCCGAACCTTCGCGCCTCGCATCATGATCTTTCGACCCGGCTACCTGCCGCTGCCGAGCCGGCCTCAGCTGTTCCCCCCGGGAGTGGCCGCCAGCCGGTTCGCGGGAGCCGGCGCCGAAGTGAGGCTGGCGCCGGTGACGGATTATGAGGACCGGGCGGAGGCCTTCAATACGTTCGTGGCCATGCTGAGCGCCACGCAGCTCTTCCCGCCGACCGAGCTGCCGGAGACGTGGGACCTGATCCACTTCGAGCTCGAGAGCCTCGGCGCCAAGACGCCGAAACCGCCCACGGGGCCTTGGCGATGAACACCTGGCGCCACATCGTCACGCTCTGTGCGTCGTTGCTCGTTGTTTCCTCCTTGGCCTGGGGACAGACTTGGGAGCGTTACCTGGAACGTTATCGTGGCCCGTACCGCGGCCAGGTGGTCGACGCCGACACCAAAGCGCCACTAGTAGGAGCAGTCGTGGTGGCGATGTGGACACGCGACCGAGTCTATCCGTTCCACTCCGTGAACGAGCGCTATGCCGTCAGGGAAGTGGTAACTGATTCAGAGGGCCGATTCGTGCTGGAGGCAAGGGATATTGAGGAAACTGCGCCAAAACGGACATTGCACCCTGAGTTCAGAATATTCATGCTCGGCTATGGCGCTTTTCCTCGCCACCACAGGGCGCCTCAAGGCTTCATTGAGGGAATCTTTTGGGGGGCGGGTACCGCCGTGGAGCTGCCGTTCCTCGACGCCAGAAAGCCGCGTATCGAAAGCTTACGCAGCGTCGATCCCTACAACTTTTCCGAACAACCGTTCGAGGAGCTCCCTCAGCTGATGAGAGCGTTCAACCAAGAACGTATAGCTCTCGGACTTGAGCCACTCCCTCCTCCGGAGAAGAAGCAATGACTTCTGGGAGACTCCTCATTCTTGCGCTTGTGACGACCAAGATGGCACTTGAGGTCGATCCAGTCGCGCATGCCTACGAGGTCCTGACACACGAGGAGATCAGCGAGTTGGCGGCTGATCGGTCCGCGGTAGCGGAGGTGCTCAGCAATTCACTCGGCTTGGGATCAGGTCGGGAACTGAGCGTGAGTGGGCAGTCACTCACTAAATGGCTTCGCCAAGGGGCCACGCGAGAGGATGGTCAGCTGCGGTTTCTCAATCATTTTCACAACCCTCTGGCGACAGACTGGCCGCAGGCAGGCTTCCTGTTGACGGTTGGTCAATCGTCAATTCTTTGGGGACAGAACACAGGGCAGGGGGTCCCGAGTTGGTCCTGGCGGGATGTACGGGCAGTCTACTTTGATGCGCTGACGAAGCCGTCGAAAGCGGACCGTGATGGAAGCCTTAGGAAGACATTCGAGGGGTTGGGTCGGCAGATCCATTTGGTCCAGGACGCAGCGTCGCCAGGGCATGCGCGGAACGATCCGCATGTTTTCTACAACTATGAAAACCTCGTGGATGGGGTTCGCAGAGGTGAGGTGAGTGTCTTCGCCGGGTGGCTGAATGGTGCAGTTGACTCAGTGGGAGTGCCAAGTCCGAGCTGGCAAACCTACGATTCGAACCCCCTTGCTCCGGTGGCAGTCGCTCGCCTGATCGACACCGACCGCTACGTGGGCACGAATCCTGCGGTGACGATGGAGGCGCTCATCGGGCTAGCGGAATACACCAACGCGAACTTCTTCAGCGAGGATCGCATCTTCACGGAGAACGACACGAGCCCCCAGAAGCGCTTCCCGTACCCCAACCGGGCCAGCGTGACGGAACAGGACTTTGACATCCAGGTGGGGAATGCGACGGTCAAGCGTCGATATTTCGTGAAGACCGGCGACGGAGCCACGGGCTATCGACTGGCCACGGTGGGCTTCCTCCGCGACTACCATGGGCGCTTTGGGCTAGACCCGACGCGGTTCCGGGAGAGTCCGGCTCTTGATGAGGGGGTCTATCGGGACTATGCGGCGCGGCTGCTACCGCGGGCCGTGGCGTACTCGACCGCCCTGCTCGACTACTTCTTTCGAGGTCAAGTCACAACCGTCGGGAACGAGCTGGCGTTTGGCGTCCAGAACCTGAGCGCGGAGTCCATGGACGGCACATTCGCGCTCTACTACGACGATCAGGCCGAGGTCCGGCGCCCGGTTCCTGGCGCGGCGTGGGCGAGGACACTGGGGCCAGGCGCGGTCTCCGAGACGGTGCGCCTGTCCGCGCCCACCAATCCGCCCGCGAAGGAACCCGGCAAGTACGTGCTGGTCTTCCGAGGACGGCTGGGGACCGAGCCTGACGCAGTGGTCGGGAAGCAAATCTTCGTTGATTCGGTGATCACCGCCCGGCTGGTGGAGCGAAAGGATGGCAGTCCGTTCAGCGGGTTCGTGGTTCAGGCGATCGATCTCCAGACCGGTCAGGTCATCTCCTCTGGCGTCACCGACCAGGACGGCAGGACCCGGCTCAACCATCGACCCGGGAGGACCGCGCTCTTCATTCCAAGCGTCAACCTGTTCCCAATGTATTGGGCGGGCGCCAGTGCGTTCGTGAGCCGGCTCGAAGGAGCGAGAGTCGTTCAGGCATCCGACGTGGACTCTCAAGGTCAGGTGACGATCGCCATACCGGTGATCGCCGGGCAGTGGCCTGAGCGGATCGAAGCGTGCACGGAGCAGCCGCTGTTTGCTCACTTGCCCGACGGCTTCATCCAGCGGAGTGTGCCCGTGGGCGACGGGACGCTCGACCTGATCAGTGTGACCTATCGCGTCAATCTCATCACGTTCATCCGAAACGATGATGGACGTGAGTTCCCGCTGTGCGGCGCGGATACGCATGGCGCGTGTCAGGTTCCCGAGCGCGGCTTCGTCGCCGAGGATGTCAACCATGTCGGGCAGGTGGTCGGCCACTTGGTGCGGGACGTCGGATCCACTCACTATCGGCAGATCGTCGACACGGACGGGCGACCGATCGGGTCACCGACCTGTTTGACCGACTACGACGAAGTCGAGGTCATCCCGGTCACTGTGGCAGAACCCTGAGGCTCCCTCCGGCGGAGGCCGCCGCGCATCGTGCGGACCCGACCACGTTTCGCCTCGTTCCCCCGAGCCAGTACCGGACGACGGACTAGGAAGGAGCCTTCCCCCCCAGTTTGCCGTGTAAGGGCACATTGTCTTTGACTCGCGAAGGGCGACGGACTACGATCCCGCCGCGTTTGACCTCCCGAAGCTGACGGGGAGGGAACGTCGTACTGGGATCGCGACGCATCCCGGAGTGGAGGGCAGAGACATGAGTGCTGGGGGAGCGGACCAGGTAGCGTGCAGCTCGGTCGAGGCGTTGGCCAAGGCGCGGCAAATGGCGGCGTGCGGGTACGGGATGATCGGCGCCGGCCTTGCGATCGTGGTCCTGCTCGTCCTGCATCTTTTGCTGTTCGTGGCCGCTGCTCGCGCCGCCGCGGGAGTCAGACCGGTCACCTGGTTCGACATATTCGTGACGGGTGACGACAACCGATACAGCCTGTCCCGCTTCCAGATGTGGCTCTGGACGGTGGTCGTCGTGATCGGGTTCACGGCGTTGAGCTTCGCGACCGGGAAGTTCGCGGCCGTTCCCCAGAATCCATTGCTGCTGATGGGGCTGAACGGAGTATCCGCGGTCGCGTCAACCGCGATCAATACTCGAAAGACCCCCGCTGGGGCGGTGGATCCCGGCAGCCCGGCCAACGTGTGGCCGCCACCGCCGCGCACCGGACCTGCGGCGCGACGGGCTCTCGCTCCGGCGAGCTTCGTGCGCGACATTTTCTTCAACCCCTCGGTGCCGGGCGATCTGGATCTACCGAGAACGCAGATGTTCGTGTGGACGGTGCTTCTCCTGCTGACGTGGGTGGTGCTCTTTCTTAAGAGCTTTCCAAAATTCGACTCCAATGGCCTGCCAGGCATCCCCGGTGAGCTGGTCGGGTTGATGGGCGTCAGCCAGGGCGCGTATCTGGGGATGAAGGCGGTGGGCGAGAAGGCCGACAAGCCGGCCCCGGGAAGCGGCACCGCGAGCGTGGTGATGGATGCCGCCGCGCGCCGCGCGGCGGAATCGAAGCTGTAGGAGCGGCGCCCCGTGTCGAACATGGATCTGGGTCTGGTGGATACCGTCGTCGTGGTGATGACGGAGAATCGCTCGTTCGATCATCTGCTGGGGTATCTGAGCCTCGACGGATTCCCGGTGGATGGGCGCAAGCCGGAGCCGTGGCTGTCCCAGGTGGCGAATCCGTACCGAGGCCTGCGCTACCGGCCCTTCGAGTAAATCGAGCGTCGCCTGCCGGCCGACCCTCCGCACGAGCGGGCCAACGTCTCCCTCCAGGTGGATCCCGCTCACGACGAGAGCTACTCGATGCCGGGGTTCGTGGAGAGCTACACGTCGGTGTGGGCGGTCGACCAGGAGCACCTGCCCGCCGTGATGGGCTACTACACGAAGACGGAGGTCCCGCTCCTGGACATGTTCGCTCGCTCGTATGCGGTCTGTGATCACTGGTTCTCGCCCGTGCCCGCGGGCACACAGGCGAACCGGCTCATGGCCATGTCGGGCAAGACGCTCATCGAGCACAACACGTTTCCCCTCCCGTATCAGTCGCTCATATATGATTGGCTGACCAAGGCCGGCGTCTCATGGCGCGTGTATCACAGCGGCCTGCCGTTCTTCTCACTGATGACCGAGCGTGTTCCGGACATGCTCACCGGGCCGAACTTCAAATGGCTCTTCAACCTCTGGGACGACGCGAGCTCCGATGATGTGGTGGCCAACGTCGTCTTCGTCGAGCCGAAGTATGGGGATGATCCCACGCACATCGGGGAGGCGACCGACCACCACCCGCCGGCCTCGATCATCCGCGGCCAGGAATTCCTGGCCCAGGTGTACGCGGCGTTGACCGCGAACCCCAAGCGATGGGCCAGAACAGTGATGATCGTCACCTACGACGAGCACGGCGGGTTCTTCGACCACGTGCGTCCGATGCCGATCGTGACACCCGGCAACGGCTTCCCGGACTTCAAGACGACCGGGGTGCGGGTCCCGGCCTTCGTCGTGTCACCCCTGGTTCGCCCCGGCACAGTCTTCACGGAGCCCATGGATCATACGGGCATTCTCAGGTTGATCGGCGAGCGGTTCCCGGCGGTCGCCAGCCAGATGCCGGATTTCTCGCGGACGCGACCTGGTCTGAAGAGCGTGTCGGACGTCCTGAACCTCGCGCTCCCGCGAACCGATGTGCCGAAGGTCAAGGGGCTCCCCGGTGCCGACACCGCGGTTCCCGCCATGGTGAATGGCTTCAAGGCCGCGGCGAACCAGATGCGCGCCCGGTTCCCGGATCAGACGCAACGCAAGTTTGGCGAGGTGTGGCACGTGACCCAGCCGGAAACGCCGTAAAAGTCCGTCCGCGTCGCGACCCAGTCCCTCGACAGGGCATCGGGCGCTGTCTAGCATCCCTGCCGATTCTCTCGAGCCGTCCCCTTCTTCGGGAGGCGCCAATGTCGTCGTTCGCTCGGCGGGATTTCCCGGCCTTCCTGGCCGCCGGGCTCGGGGCCCCACGCAGCGCCCAGGCGCAGCCGGCCGGGAAGATGCCTCGCGTCGGGCTGCTGATCCATGGCCAGCGACCGAATCCGCCCCTCACGCCGGAGCAGCTCGCCCAGTCCCCGCTGCGACAGGGCTTGCGGGCCCTCGGCTGGATTCACGGAGAAAACTTCGCGTTCGAGACGGTGTTCACCGAGGGCCAGGCAGACCGGCTCGCGAACCTGGCCGCCGAGCTGGTCCGCAAGCAGGTGGACGTCATCTGGTGTCTGGGCCCGCCCGCCGCGGTGGCCGCGGCGCGGGCCACCAAGAGGATCCCGGTAGTGTTCTGGGGAGTCGGCTTCCCGGTGGAGCTCGGTCTCGTGGCCAGCCTCGCGCGGCCGGGCGGCAACGTGACCGGGATGGCGCACACCCCGGGCCCCGAGATCGTTTCCAAGCTGTTTCAGATGCTCAAGACCATCGTGCCGAAGACGGCACGCGTGGCCGCGCTCCTGGAGGCGGCGGGTGCCCAGAAGGTCAGCGGTGAGCTGTTCCTGCCGAGCGCGGTCGTCGATGCCGCGCTCCAGGGTCTGGGCATCGCGGCCAGGCGGTTCCGGATCGAGGACCGCGCCGAGATGAATCAGATCCTCGCCGACGTGCGGGAGTGGAAGCCGGACGGCATCCTGGTCGTGGGTGACCCCGCCACGTGGATCGAGCGCCAGCGGATCGTCGACTTCGCCAACCGGAATCGCCTGCCGGGCGTCTTCGGGATGAAGGATTTTGCGACGGCGGGCGGCCTCTTGTCGTATGGACCCAATACCGCCGACACGGTTCGCCAGAGCATGTCCTACATCGACCGGATCCTGAGAGGCGCGAAGCCGGCCGATCTCCCGGTCGAGCAGCCGAGCAAGTTCGAGCTGGTCGTCAACCTGAAGACAGCTCGCGCCATCGGTGTGGCCATTCCGCAGGCGGTTCTCGTTCGCGCGGACGAAGTCATCGAGTAGCCGACCTCCACGCCGCAGTTGGGCACACGCGGGCGGGCTAGGCGGCGTCGGCCTTCCCCGCGCGGTAGCGCGCATACGCCCCGCTCTCCAGGTCGCGCCGGTCCTCCTCGAAGGCCCGGCGCAACGCGCGCTGCGCCACCAGCCGGAACAGCGGCGCGATCCAGCGCTTCAGGCCGCGGACGGGGATCTCGAAGGTCACGTACACCACGGTGACGCTGGCGCCGTCGGCGAAGCGGTAGAGCACGCGCAGGCCCCGGTTGGTACCGGCCACCGCCTCGGAGCGCAGGCAGCCGTCGGGCTCCCACGTATTCACGAGCTCGTCGGCCTGGCGCTGGCCGAGCAGCGTCACCTCCTGGCGGTAGCGGGTCCGCCCGTCCTCGGCGAGGATGGTGAAGCGCACGCCCGCGTGCACCTGGGCGGCGGCGTGGTAGGCCATGTCGGCGAATTGCCGGCGCACCTCCTCGATCGGCCGCTTGATCGCCCCCGACGACGTCACCGTGATGGTCCGGGCCATGGGCACCCTCCTCTCATAGGAGGGCTACGGATGGGCCCGGCCGGCCGGATTCGCCGCCCACCCGGCCGGGCCGTCCATAGTAAAATCCCCGCTGTGACGGCGCTCCTGGGCATCGACGTCCACGCGCATTTCTTCCCCGAGCGCTTCATTCGCGCCATCGAGACGGCCGGCGGGCCCTCGGGCGGCAGCATCGACCGGTCCAGCCCGATCGGGCCCACCATCG
>JACXTT010010392.1_pt1 | contig 12549 bp, 13 predicted proteins | sample 9270951 | NCBI WGS metagenome assembly JACXTT01 (sample SAMN15532306, study PRJNA645909) | rock metagenome | isolation source: weathered quartz diorite | place: Puerto Rico | collected 2017-06-21 | reverse complement strand
CGTACCGACCTGGGCGAACGGGGACGGCGCTTAGAAGCGCAGCAGGGTCAGGACATTGCGCGTCTGCGCGTTTGCCTGCGTCATCACGGACATGGCTGCCTGTTGCAGGATGGCGGCCCGGGTCAGGCGCGCCGTTTCACTGGCATAGTCGCTGTCGCTGATGCGCGAGCGTGCCGATTCGGCTGCAACGGTCTGGTCATTCAACTGCGACACCACCTTATCCAGCCGTACCTGCAGGGAACCCACTTTAGCGATGTTCTTGCTCACACCATCAATGGCAGCGTCAATGGTCTTGAGTGCGTCGGCCGTGCCAGCTGCTGTCGACAGGTCGATCGACGACAATGGGCTGAAGGTACTGCCAGTCGAAGCAGTCTTAAACAAGGTTCCGGCCGCACTGGTGGAGACGCTATAGTCTGCGCTGGCACGCAGCGACACCTGCCCACCCGTTTGCACCGTGTTGGCGCCAGCCGCATCGCCGATCGACAGGGCTGGACCGGCTACTTTCGTACCATTGGGAAGCACTACGTCGGCACCACGGAACAGGACGCTGTTGAGGCCTGCGCCCACCCCGTCCTGGCTCTTGATGCCGATATCATTGCCATCCGCCTCGGTCAGGATCAGGCCACCGCTGTGGTCCGCTACGGCCGTGATGCCGGTCTGGCCGCTCTTGGCATTGATGGACGTCGCCAGGGTACTCAGGTTGCGCAGGTCAGAAATATTGCTTGTAATCGCCACCCCGCCCGTGTTCTTGCCGAACAGCGTAAAATTCACTGCGCCGATATTGGTGAAATTCGTCAAGGTCGCGACGGTGGTGGCTTCTGCAGTCACGCCGGTCTGGCTGGAAACACTATTGATACCGGCCGCCACTTGTTTTGCCGTCGCATTGGCCGCGAAATTCAATGCAGAGCCGCCAACGGGAGTGCCACTGCTGCCGCCACTGATGGTCAGTTGCTGGGCGGCGAAGCCATTGCCTGCAAAAGTATTGGTACCACTGCCAGCGATGGCCGTCGAAATAGTGACATCACCTTGGGTGTGGTTGGACTCCAGCGAGCGTTGCCCGATATCGGACGGCGCGGCGCTGGCCAGGCTCACGGAAACTGCCTCGTTGGCGGATGCACCAATCATGAAATTGACCGAACCAAGCGTTCCATCGAGCAGCTTCTTGTTGTTGAAGCGCGAGGCTTGCGACACGCCCTGGATTTCGAGCACCAGGTCATTGATTTCATTCACCAATGAGGTGCGGTCGGACTTGGAAATGGTGGTATTGCCCGCCTCCACAGTCAGCTGGCGGATGCGTTGCAGGTTGCTGTTGACCGATTCCAGCCCCGCGTCGGCCGTGAGCGCAAACGAGATCGCCTCATTGACGTTGCGGGCAGCCTGGCTATAGCCCTGCACCTTGGACGTCAGGCGCGCTGAAATGGCCAGCCCGGCCGCATCGTCCTTGGCGCTATTGATGCGGCTGCCCGAGGAAGTGCGCTGGATGGTCAGTTCACGCGCGGCCGTTTGCAGGGCGAGCTGGCGCTGCGCGTTAATCGACGCGATATTACTGCGAATGCTAAAGGACACAGCACGACCTTTCTCGCCTGGCGCTGGGTGAGACTGAAATGGTTGGGCCCACTGAGGGGGATCACTGTAATTGTCGGTAGCAGCTTATGAAACTTAATACCGATAGCAAAAATATATCGGAAATGAAAAAAGCACCTGGTTCGCACCAGCCGGGGCTGGTACTACTGCAGGTGCTTCCTGGGACCCCGCAGGGTCGTTTTTAGTGCTTGGTCGAGCGCAGCTTGGCGATCGCGGCCAATTGTGCAATGGCGCTGGCCAGTTCGGCCTGGGCTTTTGCGTAATCGATCGTCGAATCCTTGCTATGCATCGCTTCTTCCGCCAGCTTCTTCGCTTCGCTTGCCTTCGCTTCGTCCAGGTCTTTACCGCGGATTGCGGTATCGGCCAGCACGGTCACCGAGTTGGGCTGCACTTCGAGGAGACCGCCGGCGACGAAGACGAACTCGTCTTCTGCCTGGCCGGTCACCTTGATGCGAACCGCACCTGGCTTAATGCGCGTGATCAGCGGGGTGTGCTTGGGATAGATACCCAGCTCACCTGCTTCACCTGGCAACGCGACGAATTCTGCCGAGCCCGAAAAAATCAGCTCTTCAGCGGAAACTACGTCAACGTGGATAGTGTGTGCCATATCAGTCCTGTCAGGTCAGGGCGCCCTGCTGAGCGCCCGGGCCGTTCTTAGTTGAGCTTCTTGGCTTTTTCGATTGCTTCTTCGATCGTGCCAACCATGTAGAACGCTTGTTCTGGCAGGTGGTCCAGTTCGCCCGACGCGATCATCTTGAAGCCCTTGATCGTGTCTTTCAGCGAAACGTACTTACCTGGCGAACCGGTAAACACTTCAGCAACGTGGAATGGCTGCGACAGGAAACGCTGCATCTTACGAGCGCGTGCCACGACCAGCTTGTCTTCCGGTGCCAGTTCGTCCATGCCCAGAATCGCGATGATGTCACGCAGTTCCTTGTAGCGCTGCAGGGTACCCTGGACAGCACGGGCGGTGTCGTAGTGGTCCTGGCCAACGACCAGCGGGTCCAGCTGGCGCGAGGTCGAGTCCAGTGGGTCCACCGCAGGGTAGATACCCAGCGAAGCGATGTCACGCGACAGAACGACGGTCGAATCCAAGTGGCCGAAGGTGGTTGCTGGCGATGGGTCGGTCAAGTCATCCGCTGGAACATACACAGCTTGGATCGAGGTGATCGAACCGGTCTTGGTCGAGGTAATACGCTCTTGCAGGCGGCCCATTTCTTCGGCCAGGGTAGGCTGGTAACCCACTGCGGAAGGCATACGGCCCAGCAGTGCGGATACTTCGGTACCGGCCAGCGTGAAGCGGTAGATGTTGTCGACGAAGAACAGAACGTCCTTGCCTTCATCACGGAACGATTCAGCGATCGTCAGGCCGGTCAGCGCCACGCGCAGACGGTTACCTGGTGGTTCGTTCATCTGACCGTAGACCATCGCCACTTTCGAGTTGGCTGGGTTTTCCAGGTCAACGACCTTGGCATCGGCCATTTCGTGGTAGAAGTCGTTACCTTCACGGGTACGCTCACCCACACCAGCAAACACGGACAGACCCGAGTGTGCCTTAGCGATGTTGTTGATCAGTTCCATCATGTTCACGGTCTTGCCCACACCTGCACCGCCGAACAGACCGACCTTACCACCCTTAGCGAATGGGCAGACCAGGTCAATCACCTTGATGCCGGTTTCCAGCAGGTCTTGCGACGGCGACAGTTCGTCGTACACAGGAGCCGTGCGGTGGATCGACGCGGTTTGGTCTTGAGCCACAGGACCGCATTCGTCGATTGGGTTACCCAGCACGTCCATGATGCGGCCGAGGGTAGCTTTACCCACTGGCACCATGATTGGCTTGCCCGTGTTCTGGATTGCCATGCCGCGACGCAGGCCGTCGGACGAGCCCAGAGCAATGGTACGGACGATGCCGTCACCGAGCTGTTGTTGTACTTCCAGGGTCAGGTCGGAGCCTGCCATTTTCAAGGCATCAAATACCTTGGGCATCGCGTTGCGTGGAAACTCAACGTCCACCACAGCGCCGATACACTGAACGATTTTGCCATCAGCCATGTTCGTTCCTTCAATTATCTAAATTTTTACGTATTAAACCGCTGCCGCACCGGCGACGATCTCGGAGAGTTCTTTGGTAATCGCTGCCTGACGCGTCTTGTTGTAGACCAGCTTCAGTTCACCAATGACGTTACCGGCGTTGTCGCTTGCCGATTTCATCGCTACCATGCGTGCCGATTGCTCGGACGCGAGGTTTTCAGCGACTGCCTGGTAAATCAGTGCTTCTACATAGCGCACCAGCAAGTCATCGATCACCACTTGTGCTTCCGGCTCGTAAATGTAATCCCACGAATGGTTACCTTTATCGCCTTCGAGCTTCGAAGCCGCCAGAGGGAGCAGTTGCTCCATGGTTGGCTCTTGCTTCATGGTGTTGATGAACTTGGTGTAGCACAGGTAGACTGCGTCGAGCTTGCCTTCCTGGTAAGCATCCAGCATGACCTTAACGGGGCCAATCAGCTTATCCAGGTGCGGCGTGTCACCGAGGGCGGTTGCCGAAGCAACGACCTTGGCGCCAGCGCGATTCAAGAAACCCAAACCTTTGTTACCGATAGCGACTGCTTCAATCTTGTTGCCTTCTGTTTCCAGTTGGCGCATTTTCGACGTCACCTGGCGCAGCACGTTGGTGTTCAAACCGCCGCACAAACCTTTATCGGTCGTGACAACGATGAAACCTACGTTCTTCGCTTTGTCCTTGGCGCTAACCAGGAACGGGTGCGTGTACTCAGGATTGGCGGTCGCCAGATTAGCGGCGATATTACGAATCTTGTCACTGTAGGGACGGGCGGCGCGCATGCGATCCTGCGCCTTGCGCATTTTCGATGCGGCGACCATTTCCATCGCCTTGGTGATCTTCTTCGTATTTTCTACGCTTTTGATCTTGCCACGTATCTCTTTGCCTGCTGCCATGAGTCCTTCTCCTTATGTCTAAAGTTGGGGTCTATCCCGTTGCCGGGACAAACCCGCAATGCTTTTTCCTAATTAGAAGGACTTCTTGAAATCAGCAATCGCGTCAGCCATGGCAGCTTCGCCATCTTTGTCGAGTTGCTTGGTTTCTTCGATTTTTGCCAGGAGAGCAGCTTGCTTGGTCTTCATGTAGGCGTGCAGGCCGGCTTCGAATGCCAGGACCTTCTTCACTTCGATCGAGTCGAAGTAGCCTTTGTTGACAGCAAACAGGGACACGGCCATCAGCGAGATCGGCAGCGGCGAGTATTGAGCTTGCTTGAGCAGCTCGGTCACGCGGGCGCCACGATCCAGTTGCTTACGGGTCGATTCGTCCAGGTCCGATGCGAACTGCGCGAACGCAGCCAGTTCACGGTACTGTGCCAAGTCGGTACGGATACCGCCGGACAGGTTTTTGATGACCTTGGTCTGGGCAGCACCACCAACGCGCGACACCGAGATACCTGCGTTAATTGCAGGACGGATACCCGAGTTGAACAGCGACGTTTCCAGGAAGATCTGGCCGTCGGTAATCGAAATCACGTTGGTCGGAACGAATGCCGATACGTCACCCGCTTGGGTTTCAATGATTGGCAGTGCGGTCAGCGAACCGGTCTTGCCTTTGACGGCGCCGTTGGTGAACTTCTCGACATAGTCTTCGTTCACGCGTGCTGCGCGCTCGAGCAGGCGGCTGTGCAGGTAGAACACGTCACCTGGGTACGCTTCGCGGCCTGGTGGGCGGCGCAGCAGCAGGGAGATCTGACGGTAAGCAACTGCTTGCTTGGACAAGTCATCGTAAACGATCAGTGCGTCTTCGCCGCGGTCACGGAAGTATTCGCCCATGGTCGCGCCGGAGTAAGCCGAGATGTATTGCATTGCAGCCGACTCGGAAGCCGATGCAGCAACCACGATCGTGTATTCCATCGCGCCGTGCTGTTCCAGCGAGCGGACGATGTTCTTGATCGACGAAGCTTTTTGGCCGATTGCGACGTAGATGCAGGTCATGTTCTGACCTTTTTGATTGATGATCGCATCAATCGCTACGGCCGACTTACCGGTTTGACGGTCGCCAATGATCAGCTCACGCTGGCCACGGCCGATTGGTACCATCGAGTCGATCGACTTCAGGCCGGTTTGCATTGGCTGCGACACGGACTGACGAGCAATAACGCCCGGTGCGATCTTTTCGATTGGGGCGGTCATTTTTGCATTGACTGGACCCTTGCCGTCGATTGGCTGGCCCAGTGCATTAACAACACGGCCTTTCAGTTCTGGACCGATTGGCACTTCCAAGATGCGGCCCGTGCACTTGACGGTGTCGCCTTCCGAGATGTGCTCGTAAGCACCCAGAATCACGGCGCCGACGGAGTCACGCTCCAGGTTCATGGCCAGACCGAAGGTGTTGCCTGGGAATTCCAGCATCTCACCTTGCATCACGTCGGACAGACCGTGGATGCGGCAAATGCCGTCGGCGACGGAAATGACCGTGCCTTGGTTTTTTACTTCAGCGCCGCCGTCAAGGCCTTGGATCCGGCTCTTGATCAGTTCGCTGATTTCAGATGGGTTGAGTTGCATACTAACTCCTAATTTCGTTTTCTCTCAGCTTGCGCGAGGGGAAGGTTCTGGTCGAGCGCTTGTCTTACGCGGTCAGCGCAACATGCATCTGTTGCAGCTTGGCGCGTACCGAGGTGTCGAGGATTTCATCGCCGACGACCACGCGGACACCGCCGATCAGGGACGCATCCACAGTCACGGTCGGGTTGAGCTTGCGAGCAAATTTCTTTTCCAGCGTCTTGACCAGTTCGGTCAATTGGGCGCCAGCCAGGTCGAATGCGCTGGTGATGTTAGCGTCGGCAGCACCTTCCGTGGCGTTTTTCAACACCTGGAACTGAGCGCAGATTTCCGGCAGCAGCGAAACGCGGCCGTTTTCGATCAACATCGCGAGGAAGCGTTTGACTTCTTCGTTGACGGGCGATTTCACCAAGGCCAGGATGGTCGTGGCGACAGTGCTGTCCGAGACATTCGGATTGCGAGCAAACGCTTGCACCTCGGCATGATCACCAACTTGTGCCAGTTCAGACACCAGTTCGGACCATTGACCGAGGTTTTCCTTGCCAGCTTGCGCTACGCGGAACAAAGCTTCCGCGTAGGGACGGGCGACGGTTGCGAGTTCTGCCATGATTACAGCTCGACTGCGAGTTTGTTCAGCAGGTCTGCGTGGGCAGCTGCGTTGACTTCGCGCTTGAGAATCTGTTCAGCGCCTTTGACAGCCAGGCCAGCAACTTGGGCGCGCAGTTCTTCGCGTGCTTTGGTCACTTGTTGGTCAGCGTCAGCTTTAGCTTGCGCAACAATGCGCGCGGCTTCAGCGGTGGCGTTTGCTTTGATTTCTTCTGCGACCAGTTGCGCGCGCTTTTCAGCGTCTGCAATGCGCTTTTGACCTTCGTCACGCGCCGAAGCCAATTCTGCTTCGATCCGCTTTTCAGCGGCAGCCATCGATGCCTTCCCTTGATCCGCTGCGGCCAAGCCGTCAGCGATGCGCTTCGCGCGCTCGTCGAGCGCGGTGTTGAGCGCTGGCACGATGAACTTCATCGTGCACACGATCAAAAGGATGAAGGTGATCATCTGGCCGATGAGGGACGCATTAATGTCCATACCTTGCTCCTTAAAACGTTACTGTTTCTCCGGGAGGGAGCAGATTTTAGTGCGCAACAGCGGTCAGAGCAGCCAGGAATGGGTTGCTGAAGGTGTACAGCAGAGCAACACCAACGCCGATCATCGACACAGCGTCCAGCAGACCAGCGATAACGAACAGTTTGGTTTGCAGTTGTGGCATCAGTTCTGGCTGGCGAGCCGAAGCTTCCAGGAACTTACCGCCCAGCAGACCAAAGCCGATTGCGGTGCCGATTGCGCCCAGGCCGATGATGATAGCGGCTGCCAGAACGGTCATGCTTTGTACTTGTGCGATCAGAGCTTGCATTGTGTTTCTCCTAAATTAAAAGACTAAGAAATTAAAAAACTAAAAAACGAATTACCAAAATTTGCTTCTTGCGGTGGGCTCGGAGAGCCCACCCTACAATCGATTTATTTGCTTCGTAGGGTGGGCACTCTGTGCCCACCATTCGAATTAGTGCTTCTCAACCGCGAGGCTCAGATACACAATCGTCAACACCATAAACACAAATGCCTGCAGTGGAACGATCAACAAGTGCAGCACAGTCCACGGAATGGCCAGGAAAGGCTGGCCCCACCATGGGAGCAGTGCGATCAGGATGAAGATCAGTTCGCCTGCGTACATATTGCCGAACAAACGCAATGTCAACGAAATTGGCTTTGCCAGCAGTTCAATCATCTGGAAGATGAAATTGATCGGTGCGAGCACAACGGCCATCGCGCCATGCGCGTGGAACGGTGCGGTGAAGAGTTCTTTGATCCAGCCGCCCAGGCCCTTGGCCTTGATCGAGAAACCGATGATGGTCAGCAGGACAGTGATGGCCATGGCGGCAGTGTGGTTGACGTCAGCGGTCGGAACAACGCGCAGGTGTTCCAGGCCTACCATGCCAGCCAGCTTAGGCATCAGGTCGACTGGCAGGAAGTCGATCGAGTTCAGCAGCAGGGTCCACATGAAGATGGTCAACGCCAGTGGGGCGATGACTTTGGACTCGGCGTGGAAAGCGCTCTTGATGATGTCTTGCACCATTTCGAGGATCGCTTCGACGGCGTTTTGCAGCTTGCCTGGAACGCCGGAGGTGGCCTTGCGGGCAGCCATATAGAACACGCCCAGGAACAGGGCGCCGAAGATCAGGGCGATCCAGAAGGTGTCCAGGTTCATCGCCCAGAAATCGCCATGACCATGGTTCAGGAAGGTCAAATGGTGGTGGATGTACTCGGTGGTGGTTGGTAGCACTTTTTCAGCTTGAGCAGCTGATGCGGCAGCTTGTTCGGTTGTCATAGGATGGTCTAGATTGTGATTAAACTATTAGCAGTGCAAACCAGTAAGCCATAGTGGTTACTGCAAAACCGGTTATCAGCCACAACCAAGCGGCTGATGGAAACAACAGCAGCGCGATAAAAAACAGCACGGCTGTGATAAAAATCTTTGCCATCTCGGCCCGCATATGGGCCTTGAGCACGATGTCGGCGTCGTCCGAGCTGTTCGATGCGCGCAGGGCGTAAATCAAACTGGCAATCACCGCGACCGCGCCACCGTACGCCGCAGGCCAGCCTTTTGAGCTGCCCGCCAGCAGTGCGACTAGGGCGGAAAATACAAACGCGAAGATGAGCTGCAGGACAACGACTTTGACCACCGGTTTGGAAGCGAGCTGTTTTAGATCCATCACAACTTGTGCTTCCTAGGGGAGATCAAGACATTAAGACTGCGCATTATAAGGGGTTTTACTGAGCAAGGTCAAACTCTGTTGCATCGCAACAAGGTTGTGGAATTGTTCATTTTGACCCCCAATACCACTTGGCAGGCCAAGAGGAAAAGGTGTGGTGGGTTACAAGTAACCCACCCTACAAAACGGTAGGTCGCTTAGTGGTGGGGTAGGTAACTTGTTACCCACCGCGACGAAATCAGACGCGCAGCTTGATCAGACGGTAGGGTGGGCAGTCCCTGCCCACCATCTCAGGCGCGCAGTCGAACCAGCACGCCCTCGAGGATATCGAGGTCGGCAAAGTCGATGATCATTTGGCCTTTGCCTTTGGCGCCCATCTTGAACAGGACCGGAGTGGCCAGCTTGTCGGACAGTTCTTCCTCCAGGCGCAGGATGTCACCGGATTTTTCCTTCTGCTCGCGGGCGCCTTTGGGGTTTTGCTGCTCCTCCAGGGTGCGTGCAACCAGCTTTTCCGTTTCGCGCACCGAAAGGCGCTTGGCCACGACCTGGTTGGCCAGGGTAATCTGGGTGGCAGCATCGACGACCAGCAGGGCGCGGGCATGGCCCATGTCCAGGTCACCTGCCATCAGCATGGTCTGCACCGGTGGCGCCAGGTTAATCAAGCGCAGCAAGTTGGAGACGGCCGAGCGCGAACGGCCAACGGCCGTCGCGGCCTGCTCATGCGTGAAACTAAAGTCTTTGATTAAGCGTTCGATACCCTGCGCTTCTTCCAGCGGGTTCAGGTCCTCACGCTGCATGTTTTCGATCAGGGCCATGGCGGCGGCCGTCTGGTCGTCCACTTCGCGCACCAGCACGGGTACCTGGTCCAGGCCAGCCAGCTGGGCGGCGCGGAAGCGGCGCTCACCGGCGATGATTTCGTATCGATTGCCAGGAATTGGGCGAACCAGGATCGGCTGCATGATGCCCTGGGTGCGGATCGACGCGGCCAGTTCGTTCAGCGCGCCTTCGTCCATGCGGGTACGGGGCTGGTACTTACCAGCTTGCATCTTGCCCACTTCCAGGGTGGACGGCGTGCCCAGGTCTGGATTGGTGAAGTCAGCGCCACCGCCCAGCAGTGCGTCAAGGCCACGGCCGAGGCCTTTCATTTTCTTGGTTGCCATGTGTTTCTTCCTACAGATTTACAGAGTTTTGATGCGTTCGACCATCTCGGCGCCGAAGGCGATATAGGCCTGGGCACCCTTGGAGGTCGGGTCGAAATTAACGCCAGGTACGCCATACGATGGCGCTTCGGCCAGGCGGACATTGCGCGGGATAATGGTCTTGAAGACCTTGTCGCCGAAGTGCTGCTCCAGCTGGGCCGACACTTGCTGCGACAGGGTCATGCGCGGGTCAAACATCACGCGCAGCAGGCCGATGATCTTCAAGTCGTGGTTCAGGTTGGCGTGGACCTTCTTGATCGTGTTGACGAGGTCGGACAGGCCTTCCAGCGCGTAGTATTCGCACTGCATCGGGATCACCACGCCATGGGCGGCGCACAGGCCATTCAGGGTCAGCATGGACAGCGCTGGCGGGCAATCGATGAGGATGAAGTCGTATTCCTTGTCCACCACGGCCAGGGCGTCCTTGAGGCGGCGCTCGCGGTTGTCCAGTTCTACCATTTCCACTTCGGCACCTGCCAGTTCGCGGTTGGCGGGCAGCACGTCGAATTTGCCCTGCTCCGAGGTCTGGCGAGCCGAAGCAACATCGGCGTGGCCCAGCATCACCTCGTAGGTCGATGCCTTCAGGCCCGCCTTGTTGATGCCGGCACCCATCGTGGCATTGCCTTGCGGGTCCAGGTCGACCAGCAGCACGCGTTGACCATGCGTTGCCAGGCCGGCTGCCAGGTTGACGCTGGTGGTGGTCTTGCCTACTCCGCCTTTTTGGTTTGCGACACAGAAGATTTTGGCCATGTGATCCGTGGAATGTTGTTATTGTTACAATGTTTTCTTGATGAAGACGAGGTGACGCTCTGCCTGCAGTCCTGGCACCTGCAAGGGTCGCAGTTCGGTCACTTTCCATGGGGCTGGCAACCGTTCTTGCTCGTCGGCTGGTGCCACCCCTTTCAACGCGATGAACTGGCCACCCTCCTCCAGCAGCTGCCCTGACCAATTGACGAAATCGGACAGGTCTGCAAAAGCACGCGAGGTGATGACATCAAACTTGTGTGGCACTTGCAACTGCTCAACGCGGGCCGTGTGGACGGTCACGTTGCTCAAACCCAGCTCGCCTTTGACTTGCGTCAGGAAAGCCGTTTTCTTGTGGACCGTATCGATCAGGGCCACTTTCATTTCGGGGCGGGCAATCGCCAGCACGATGCCAGGCAGGCCGCCGCCGGCACCGACATCCAGCACGCTCTTCGCGTCGTGGAAAGCAGGCACGGCGGCCAGCGAGTCCAGCACATGCAGTGTGACCATCTGCATCGGGTCGCGCACCGAGGTCAGGTTGTACACGGAATTCCATTTGAACAGCAGGGCCAGGTAATCCAGCAGCTGTTCGATTTGCTGGGCGCTCAAATCGAGGCGCAACGCCTCCACCCCCTCGGCCAACACCTTGGCCAAGGCGTTTCGATCAAAGTGCTTCAACTGGCCAGCTCCTCGTTGTGGCTGGTAAAGCCCTTTGCACCACGTTTTTTCAAATGGACCAGCAACAGCGAAATGGCAGCCGGCGTCACGCCCGAGATCCTTGAGGCTTGGCCGAGTGTCTCGGGACGCTGTTTGTCCAGCTTTTGGCGCACCTCAATCGACAGGGCGCTGATGTCCAAGTAGTTGAACCCTTGTGGCAGCTTCAGGTTTTCGTAGTGGTCGTGGCGTTCCACTTCCTTGGCCTGGCGGTCAATGTAGCCAGCGTATTTGAGCTGGATCTGGACCTGCTCTTTAACAGCGGGATCGTCCACACCAGGTCCTGCCAAGGGTTGCCCCTCCATGCCGGACAGGGTCATCAAGGTCTCGTAATTGACGGTCGGACGGCGCAGCAGGTCGGCCAGGTTGTACTCGCGCTCAATGACTTGGCCTATCACGCGCTCGGATTCCGTGGGCGCGAGTAGGCGGGGATTGACCCAGGTGGAGCGCAGGCGCTGCAGTTCGAGGGCAATTGATTCGCGCTTTTTCTCGAATGCTTCCCATTGGGCGTCGCCAACGCAGCCGAGCTTGCGGCCAATTTCGGTCAGGCGCATATCGGCATTGTCTTCGCGCAGGCTAAGGCGGAACTCGGCGCGGCTGGTGAACATGCGGTAAGGCTCGGCGACACCTTGGGTGGTCAAGTCGTCGACCAGCACGCCCAGGTAGGCATCCGCCCTGCCCGGCACCCAGGCTTCTTCGCCTTTGGTCAGGCGGGCGGCGTTGATGCCGGCAAGCATACCCTGTGCCGCGGCTTCTTCGTAGCCGGTGGTGCCATTGATCTGGCCGGCGAAGAACAGGCCTTCGATGGCCTTGGTCTCCAGCGAGGCCTTGAGGCCGCGCGGGTCGAAATAGTCGTATTCAATGGCATAGCCGGGGCGCAGGATAAAGGCGTTCTCCATGCCTTTCATCGAGCGCACCAGGGCCAGCTGCACGTCGAATGGCAGGCTGGTGGAGATGCCGTTCGGGTAGAACTCGTGGGT
>JACXTT010010391.1_pt1 | contig 12549 bp, 9 predicted proteins | sample 9270951 | NCBI WGS metagenome assembly JACXTT01 (sample SAMN15532306, study PRJNA645909) | rock metagenome | isolation source: weathered quartz diorite | place: Puerto Rico | collected 2017-06-21 | reverse complement strand
ACAACGGACGTCGATCGGCCCGGAAGGTCTGAACGTGAAAATCCAGTGCAGGACCGGAGGGATGCACCGGCTCGCGGAAGAGGGCATCGCGGCGCATTGGAAGTACAATGAAGGTAAGCGAGGTCCCGCTGAAGAGGACCAGCGCATTGCCTGGCTGCGCTCGCTGGTGGAGTGGCAGAAGGAAATGCGTGACTCTTCGGAATTCATGTCGACCTTGAAGATCGACCTGTATCCGGAAGAAGTATATACGTTTACGCCGCAGGGTAAAGTGATCGCGCTGCCTCGAGAGGCGACGCCGATCGACTTTGCCTACGCGGTCCACTCGAACGTCGGCAACGAATGCGTGGGCGCCAAAGTGAATGGCCGCATCGTGCCGCTGCGCTATACGTTGAAGAACGGCGACGTGGTGGAGATCCTGCGGCAGAATGGCCACCTGCCGTCGAAGGACTGGTTAGCGCTCGTCAAAACGTCGAAGGCGCGCAACAAGATCAAGCACGTCATCAATACAACCGAGCGGGCCAAGGCGGTCGAGATTGGTGAGAAGTATCTGGAAAAGGAAGCGCGGCGGCTGGGCGCGTCCCTGAGCAGGTTCTCAAAGGCTGACCTCGAGGCCGTGGCGCAGGAGTACGGCTGCACGAAGATCGAAGATCTGCATGCCGCGCTCGGGTATGGCAAGTTTTCCGCGCGCCAGGTGTTGCTGAAGCTATCGCCGGAACTCGACCGGTCTGCCGCGGAGCCTGAGCCGCAGAAGCCATCAGGGCCTCCGGCATCGGAGCAACAACAGCATCATCGGGGTGGCGGTGGCGGGGCGCAGGCCGGGGTGGCGGGCGACGACCTCACGATCAAGGTTCGCGGCGCCGACGATTTGCTGCTCTATCGCGCGAAGTGCTGCAATCCCATCCGCGGCGACGCCATCGTGGGTTATGTGACCCGCGGGAAGGGAATCGCCGTGCATTCGCTGAGCTGCAGTAATGTGCAGAACCTGATGTACGAGCCCGAACGGCGCATTGATGTCGAGTGGGCGCGCGCGCAGCAGGAATCGTTTGCGGTGAAGATGATCGTCTATACGGACGATCGCCCGGGCATGCTGCAGAATGTCACGACGGTGTTGTACGACGAGAACTGCAACATCAAAACGCTCGAGGCGAGGCCCGACGAACGCCGCCAGGACGACGGCGCAATCATCGATACGACCATTGAGGTGAAGGACAAAAAGCAGCTCGACCGGTTGCTGTCCGCGATCCGGCGGATTTCCGGAGTTCGCGACGTCGAGCGGGCCTAGGAGCGGCACAGCCGCGGCGCGGCCCCGAAACGTTCGAGAAATTAGGTCGCGCCGCGTGCGTTGTGCCGCTGTTATTCAATAGATTATGACGACGAAGGTAGTTTCGGATCCGGAACACATCGCGATTTCAAAATCGCGCGGCATCAAGATCGACTGGATGGACGGGCATCGCTCCGACTATTCGCTTGCGTATCTGCGCGACAACTGCCCCTGTGCGACGTGCACCGGCGCTGAGGGCGGCGAGCCGCAGAAGACCAACTACATGGGGGACGACAAGAACCCGTTCAAAATGTACCAGCCGAAGTTGAAGATGGTGAGTTGCGAAGAAGTGGGCGAGTACGCGATCCGCATTCATTGGACCGACGGGCATTCGACGGGCATTTACTCGTTCCGGCACTTGCGCGAGATCTGCGCGTGCCCGATTTGCAAGCCGCCGCATCATGCGTAGCATTTGGGATGAATTAAAGCCAAAGGATCATGCCTAAGAGTAATCACCGAACCGGAGCTCTAAGAATAGTAGAACTGTTCTGATGCGTACCAGTACGTGCCGGGAAGCGGGTTTAAGAGAGTTAGATCGCGGTGCGCTTTGCCGCCAGGCGGCCTAATTCGATACAGTCCGGGATGCCGATGCCCTGGTAGCCGTTGCCAGCCAGATACAGTCCTGGAATTGCGCTTGCCAGCGACTGCATCTCTTCGACGCGCTTCTGATGGCCGACTGTGTATTGTGCCATCGACTTGCGCCAGCGCTGCACGCGGTAAAACGCTGGCTTCGCGTCGATCGACAGCAGTTCGCGGAGTTCCGAGCAGACGATTTCGACGAGTTGCTCGTCGCCTTCGTCGAGGATGCCTTCATCCGCGGCGCCTCCGAGAAAGCAGCGGATCACCTCATAACCTTCCGCAACCCGATAGGAAAACTTGTTGGCGACGAAGGTGCAGGCGCGCATCCGTTTGCGTTCGACGCCTGGCACGAGGATGCCGAACCCCTTCAGTTCGCGTCCACCGAGGCCGCTCTTCTTGAATCCGAGGGTGACGGTTGCCGAAGAACTGTAGCCCGTCGATTGCAGCAGTCCGCCGAGCTTCGGTTGAAAGGGCTCGATGAGGCGGCCGGCTTCGTACGAAGGTCCGGTGAGGATCACGTGCGAGGCATCGATCCAATCGCCGCTGCGGCGCACGCGGAACCCGGGGCCTGCGCGTTCCACTGCATCCACCGGCGCCCCCAACAAGACCGTCTGGCGAGGCTGCAGCGCATCGATCAACGACGTGAGGCCGGTCTTCATGGTGCGGAACAGGGTCGCGCCAGGCTTCGGCGGAGGCATCTTGGCCGCCAGCGCAGCCTTGGTGAGGCTCCCGTATTTGCGCTCCATTTCGACAAAGCGCGGCAGCGTGCTCACGGCGCTCAATTGTTTCGGGTCGCCGCCGAACACGCCCGCCAGCAGCGGTTCCGCGAGATAATCCACGGTCTCCTGCCCGAAATGGTCGCCAATGAATTCGGATACGCTGCGATCGCCAAAATCGCCGGGCTTGCGGAAATACTCGAGGCCCATGCGGATCTTGGTTCCCCAACTCAACAGCGGGCTCTTGGCCATTGGCCAGGCCTTGGTGGGGATCATCATCATCATGCCATCGGGCAGCGGCACCAGGCGGCCCTTGCGGCGCACGTAGGTGATCCGCAGATGATCGTTGGACCCGATCACCTGGTCTTCCAACCCAAGTTCCTTGATGAGTTGCAGCGCAGCTGGTTTTTGAGAAATGAAACTGTCAGGGCCGGCTTCGAGCGTGCAGCCGTCCACCTTGTGGGTGAGAATCACGCCTCCCAGGCGGGAATCGCGTTCGATGAGCGTGTAGGCGATGCCGGCTTTGTCGAGCTCGTAGGCGGCGGCCAGTCCGGAGATGCCGCCGCCCACGATGACTGCGTGTTTCATGAAACGAAGGAAGGACTAGGGTCTGAAGTTGCGAACCATATCCACGACGGCTCTGACGTGATCCACCGGAGTTTCCGGCAGAATCCCATGGCCGAGGTTGAAGATGTGCCCGGGGCGCGTGCCCGTGCGCTTCAGCAACTCATGCACGCGGACCTTCAATTCGGGCAAGGGAGCGAGCAGCACGGCGGGATCGAGATTTCCCTGAATCGCCGAGCGGTAGCTGATGTCCATCCAGGCCTGGTCGATGTTGATGCGCCAGTCGACGCCCAATACGTCGCCACCCGCGGCATGCAGTTCGCGAAAGAAACCCGCGGTGCCGGTGCCGAAGTGGATGACCGGAACGCCGGAGGTCCGGATGCGTTCAATCAAAGCGCGCGAGTACTGCTGGACGTAGCGAACGTAGTCATCGGAGCCGAGCGCGCCGACCCACGAATCGAACACCTGAATGACGCGTGCGCCGGAGGCCACCTGCATCAGCGCGAACGTGCCGAGCACATCGACGAGCTTGCCCATCAGGCGGCGCCACAGGCCTTCATCGCGATACATCATGGTCTTGGTGCGGAGGTAGTTGCGCGAGGGTCCGCCTTCGATCATGTAGCTGGCGAGCGTGAACGGCGCGCCGACGAAACCGATCAACGGGCAGCGGCCGGACAACTGGCGGGTGACGATCTGAATCGCATCGCCGACATATCCGAGCTCATCGGTGTTCGATGTGGACAAAGTGTCGATATCGTTCGAGGTGCGGATCGGATTGTCGATGACAGGACCTTCGCCGGCGACGAATTTCAACTTCAGGCCCATCGGTTCGACCGGCAGCAGGAGGTCCGCAAAAATGATGGCGGCATCGACATCGAGTGCGTCGATGGGCTGCATGGTCACCTGCGCGGCGAGGTCGGGCCGCTTGCAGATTTCCAATATGTCGTGATGCGCGCGGAGATCCCGGTATTCTTTCATGTATCGTCCGGCCTGACGCATGAACCAAACCGGGCGAACGTCTGTGGGGCGGCGCCGGCAGGCGTCCAGAAAGCGGCTATTCATCGGAGCCACGCGCATGATTCTCTATCTCCTTGCGGTCCAAAGGGTCTGCGAAGAGCAGGGTTCGTGTCCTCGCACACATAGGCGCGAAAACCCTGCGGCTTGTGTTGTTGAGCCCAAGCCCGGCCCTGAATGTAAATCGGTTTCGTCCAAGCCTCGGAATCGATGCATCGCGGCGCAATCACGGAAACGCTCAGCATCCCCTGCGCGGGAAAACCGGTGCGAGGATCCATGATATGGCTGTACATTTTTCCTTCGGCATAAAAAAACTTTTCGTAATTGCCCGAGGTGGACATCGACTCGTCGCGCAGCACCACTTGCTCGGCTACTTTGGTGGCATCCTTGGGGTCGCGAATTTGCACGCGCCAGCCCGGTTCATTCGGCGGAGCGCCGATGGCGTAGATGCTCGAACGCGCGGCGGAAATCAAAGCCGAGCGGATTCCATATTCCTTGAGAATCGCGGCCAGCTTGTCGACTGCATAGCCCTTGCCGATGCCGCCGGGATCGATATCCATGCCCGGCCTGGCGAATCGCACGGCGTCGCCTTCGATGAGGATTTTGTCCGAGCCGACGTTCGCCAGCGCGACCCGCACTTCCGCGCGGTGCGGCAAGTGGCCGGAGCCTTTGTAAAAGCCCCACACCTTCATCAGCGGGCCGACCGTGATGTCGAACGTCCCTTCGCTCGCCTTGCTGTATTGCTTGCAGGCCTGCAGCAACTGGATCGTCTCTTCAGACACTCGTACAGGTCTTACGCCGGCTTCGCGATTGATCTGGCTCCACTCGCTCGACCATACATAGTTCGACATCAGCAGGTCGATGCGCCTGGCTTCGTCACCCGCGGCCTCCGCCGCCGAACGCAGCACGTTCGAGTCGGGCCCGTAGGCGACGATGCTGAACGCCCCGCCCATGGCTTCGATCGAGGTTTCGATTCGCAGCAGTTTTTCGGCGCCGGAAGCGTGGCAGAGGAGCGCAAAGATGGAGGCGGCGGGAATCAGAACGCGCTTCATCATGATGCTTGCTGTTCGCCGTCCCGCGGCCGGCCGCGTTTGATGCGCCGCAGCAAGAAATCGAGCTTGCCGCCCTGATCCGCTTTGACGTCCACCTCAAAACGCAGTTCGGGCACGCGGAACATCTGCAAGCGCTGCAGAAGTTCGGATTTGAGAAAATTCTTGGCGTGTTCGAGGGCCGCCACGGCATCCTGCTGTGCCTTCAGATCGCTGCGAACAGCGACGCGGACAATGGCTTTCTTGCCGTCGGAGCTGAGCACGACTTCGGACACGGCAACGCCCTGGACGCGAGGATCGGACATTTCGTAACCAATGAGTTCGTCCAACTCCTCCCGCAGCGCCAATGAGATTCGCTCTGCCCGGTGTCCTTCCATGTCGCGCCGTCACTTTCTCCGAACTTTCAAACCGTTCGCCGGTTCAACTCAGCCACTCGACCCCAGCGCCGGTGAGTGCTCCGCCCAAAATGTTTTCGGCTTCGCGCTCCACGGCCTGCAACAACTGCTCGGCGTATTCACGATCTTTTGAAACCGTGACCGCCGCGATCACCGCCCGGTTCCAGGTCCCGTGGCCGCCGATTTCGGCGACCGACACATTGAACCTGGTTCGCAAACGATCTTTCAAACTGCGCACTACGTTTCGCTTGTCCTTGAGCGAATAGGATTCCTCGAGGTGTACTTCCAGAGTCAAGGCTCCAATGCAGGGAACGCTCATGGGGATTAGCGAGAGTCTATACGAAGGCCTCCGCGGCAACCTTTTCGGTGACGAAGGCTTCGATGATATCCCGAGGCTTGATGTCGTGATAACCGACCAGCGAAATGCCGCACTCAAAGCCGGATTTGACTTCGGAGGCATCGTCCTTGAACCGCTTCAAAGCGTCCACACGGCCGGTGTGGACCACAACGTTGTCACGCAGCAGGCGGACTTCACTGTTGCGCTTGATGAAGCCATCCTGCACATAGCACCCGGCCACCGTTCCGACCTTGGTGATGCGGAAGGTCTCGCGCACTTCGGCGCGGCCCTGGTAGACTTCCTTGAAGATGGGCTCCAGCATGCCGGTCATGGCGCGCTTGATCTCATCGGTCAGGTTGTAGATGATCGTGTGCAGGCGGATGTCCACCTTTTCCTGCTCGGCAATGGCTTGCGCGCCGCGTTCGGGGCGGACATTGAAGCCCACTACGATGGCGTTCGAAGTGGTCGCCAGCAGTACATCCGATTCGGTAATCGCGCCGACCGCCGCGCGCAGAACGCGCAGGCGGACCTTGTCGTTGGACAGCTTCTGCAGTGTGTCCGAAAGAACTTCCGCCGTGCCGCCCACGTCGGCCTTGACGATAATGTTGAGTTCCTTCATCTCGCCGTCTTTGAAGTGCTGCGAGAGGCTCTCGAGCGTGACGCGGTTGGTCTGCGACATCGAAATGTCGCGAGCCTTGGCCTCGCGGAACATGACGATCTGCTTGGCTTTGGAGGTATCCGTCACCACTTGCAGCGAGTCGCCCACTTCGGGCAGGAACTCGAGACCGACCACTTCCACGGGCTGCGACGGGTCCGCCGAGCGGATCGGCGCGCCGAGATCGTCGAACATGGCGCGGATCTTACCAAAGACCGAACCGCAGATGAAGAAGTCGCCGACATTGAGCATGCCGTTGCGAACGAGGACAGTGGCCACCGGGCCGCGTCCGCGATCGAGGTGCGCTTCGAGCACCGAGCCCATGCCGGGACGGCTGCGATTGGCGCGGAGGTTCAACATTTCCGCGACCAGCAGAATCATTTCGAGCAGCAGGTCGAGGTTGAACTTGGTCTTGGCGGAAACCGGCACCATGACCACGTCGCCGCCCCAGTCTTCCGCCAGCAAGCCGCGATCGGCGAGTTGCTGTTTGATGCGGTCCACCTGGGCGTCCGGCTTATCCACCTTGTTGATGGCGACAATGATCGGAACCTTGGCTGCCTTGGCGTGATCGATCGCTTCGAGCGTTTGGGGCATGACGCCGTCGTCCGCCGCGACCACGAGGATCACGATGTCGGTGACTTTGGCGCCGCGAGCGCGCATCCGGGTGAACGCCTGGTGGCCAGGAGTATCGATGAATGCGATCTGGTTGCCGTTGTGTTCGATGCGGTATGCGCCGATGTGTTGCGTGATGCCGCCGGCTTCGCGAGCCGCGACATTGGTGAGCCGGATGGCGTCGAGCAGCGAAGTTTTGCCGTGATCGACGTGACCCATGATCGTAACCACAGGCGGACGCTTTTCGAGGTCCGCATCCACTTCGGCGAGTTCGATTTCCTGGGTGGATTCCTCTTCGTAGCTGACCTGCGCGGCAAGCGCGCCAAAGTCCATCGCGATGTCTTCGGCGAGTTTGACGTCCAAGGGCTGATTGATGGTGGCGAAGATCTTCTTCTGCACCAGCTTCTTGATGACGTCGACGCCTTTGACGCCCATCTTTTCGGCAAGTTCCTTGACGGTGATGCCTTCTGAGATGGTGATGTCTTTGTTGGTCGCCTGCACCTGCATTTCCTGCCGGCGCGGGCCTGACTTGAAACGGCCCTCTTCAGGCTCGTTGGGGCGATGATGCTGTTTGTTCTGCGGCTTGGTCTGGTGGCGGCGCTGCTGCTCGACGGTCGGAACCGGAGTGGCTGCTTCAGGCCGTAACGCAGTCGGATGCGGGCCGCGCGGACGGCGCTGCATGCCGGGTCCACCAGGACCCATTGGGCCGCCGGGGCCTCCTGGCGAACCAGGGAACGGACCACCGGGGCGGCCGGGGCCCTGACCGGGACGCAGAGGTCCACGGAAGGCGCCGGGTTGGCCAGGACCAGCGGGGCGGGGAGTCGGCGCGCCAGGGCGCGGAGCTCCGGGCATCGGAGAAGCCGGGGCCGTGCGTTGCTGCTGCTGGCGGAGACGCTCGAGAATTTCAGGGCGCGGCGGAACCACGGGACGGGCCTGGGGCTGTCCGGCGAGCGGACGCTGGGGTCCACCACCGGGACCACCCTGCTGCAACTGCGGGCCACCCGGCGCGGGCGGCGGCTGCTGTGGTAGAGGCGCGCGCGGTCCCGTAAATTGTTGCTGGGGGCCGCCGGGGCCGGTTTGCTGAGGTGGACGGGCTGATGCCGGGCGCTGCGGTACGACAGGCGGCCGCGGCGCGCCAGGAAGCACAGAGCCGCGAGCCACATCGGCAGGCAGCGGCTGGCGAGGGCCGGATAAAATCTGTCCAGGCTGCGTGGCCGTCGGCACGGGGCGGGCCGGAATTCCGGTTTGGCCAGGGCGAGGAGGCAACTGTCCCTGCGGGCCACCGGGATGAATCGGCGCGCGCATTGCAGGTGGCGACGGACGGGCCGGAACCGCGGGCGCCGCGGGAACCGAAGGGGCTCCTGTTGCCGGAGCAGTTGTCGCTATTGGAACCGAGGGCGGCGCGACCGGAGGAGGCGGCGCCACGGGAGCGGCTGCAGGCTGAGGAGGCGCGGTCTGCTGCGGGGGCGCAACGGGTTGGGACAAAGGAGGCGTGACTGCGCCGCCGAAAATCGGTGGACGCAGCGGGGGACGCCCGGCGATAGGCGGCACCACGGGTCCGCCAACGTTGGAGGCCGGCGCGGCTTCTGCCTGCTGCTGCGGCGCGTCTGGAGTTGTAGTTCTTTGCAAAGGAGGTTGAAAACGAGGGGGGCCGCCGCCGGATGAAGCGCCTGGGCCCTCACTGGCGCCATGGGAGTGAGAGTCCGAATCGCTGCCGTGGTCGCCGGAGTCAGAAGATCCGTGCGCGTCGAGAGATCCGCCTCCGGTATAGACCGGAACGGTCGTCACAGGTTCAAACCCGAAATGTTTCCGGATCGCGTTGGCGACATCATCGTCGAGCGAGCTGGAATGGGTCTTCCGATTATCTACCCCGAGGTCGGGCAGAAGATCGAGAATCTTCCCTGGTTTGACTTCCAGTTCGCGCGCCAACTCGTTAATTCGGATCTTCATATTACAGCGGGATACCCGCTTGTTCTACCTCTCTTCGCTTGTCCCGGCGTGGGGCTCGGGATTGCGCATCACATTCATCGTATCAGATTCAACTTCTGAATCAGTAGTGTTTTCAGCAAATTCCCCTTCTGCTGTGTGGGAATCCGCCGATTCCGCAGGCGCCTCGCCCGCAGGTGTAAGATCTTCGGTAACTGTCTGATCCTGCTCAACTTGCTCTTCGTACGGGCCGTAATAGGCGTTGAGCGCGATGATTACGTCGTCCGCCATCTCCGTTCCGATGCCGGGAATTGCCTCGATTTCCTCCCGGGTCATGTTGGCGAGCGGCTCAATGGTAGTGTGGCCGCTGGAGACCAGTTTTTCGGCCAGGCGCTCCACCAGGCCATGGTCGATCAGCACGGAAACGGGCGTTCCGGGCTGGTCGAGCGCAGCCATCTGGTTCTCGACTTCCTGGCGCTTTTCCTCTTCGCTCTTGATGTCGATCTTCCAACCCAGCAGCTTCGCGGCGAGCCGGACATTTTGACCCTTCTTGCCGATGGCAAGCGATAGTTGCGTGTCGTCCACGATCACTTCCATATGCTTTTCGGCAAGGTTCAGGATCGTGACGCGAGAGATCTTCGCCGGGCTGAGAGCGTGCGTGGCGAACACGACGGGGTCTTCGGAGAATTCGATGATATCGATCTTTTCGCCGCGCAGTTCGCGAATGATTGATTGAACGCGCATGCCCTTCATGCCGACGCAGGCGCCGACCGAATCGACATCGCGGTCGCGGCTGAATACGGCGATCTTGGTGCGTTCGCCGGCTTCGCGGGCGCAACCTTTGATCTGCACAGTGTTGTCGTAAATCTCCGGCACTTCCTGCTCGAACAGGCGCACGACGAGATCGGGCGCGGCGCGGGAGACGAGCACGCCCGCGTTCTTGCCGGTCTTTTCGACGGTCTTGATGACGCAGCGAATGCGGTCGCCGACGGAATAGGATTCGAGGCGCGACTGCTCCTTCTTCGGCAGCCGGGCTTCCGTCTTGCCGAGATCGACGACGAGGTCCTGGCCTTCGATGCGCTTGATGGTGCAGTTGACGAGTTCGCCGACGCGGCCGGAGTATTCGGAATGGATCGTTTCGCGTTCGGCTTCGCGCACCTTCTGCAGGATGACTTGTTTGGCGGTCTGGGCGGCGATGCGGCCGAGGCCCTCGGTCGGTTTTGCAATGCGCACTTCATCGCCTACGGCCGCGCCTGGCGCATGCTTGCGCGCTTCATTGAGCGTGATGTCGTGATCTTTGTCGACGACGGCATCCACAACCTTGCGCACCCCATAGAGCTGAAAGCCGGCCTTGTCGTCGAAGTCCGCGACGAGGTCCTCATTGCCTTTGAATTGTTTGCGCGCGGCAACGATCATGGCATCTTTGACGGCGTCGAGCACAATCTGGGGGTCGATGCCTTTTTCCTTGCTCAGGATCTCGATGAGTTGCGAAATATTGCTGGACACGCTTGTATGTTTCCTTGTGAATAATGATGTCAGTGCAGAATGAGGAGAGCCGCCGGAAGTTCTTCTACCAGGTGAACTCGACGTTGGCGCGTTCGATCAGGCCGAACTGAATCGATAGCGCCATTTTGACGGGATCGGTCGCGGTCAGGCTGACGACCTCACCATCGAAGCCCTCGAGAGTGCCTCGCCAGACTTTCTGGGTTTCGAGGGGCTCACGAAGGCGGATTTTGACCTTGTGTCCTCTGAAGCGCTCGTAGTCGCGGGGCTTCAGGAGTTTGCGTTCGACGCCGGGCGAGCTGACTTCGAGTTGATAGCCGTCTCCTGGAATCACATCCTCGTTGGCGTCGAGATACTCGCTCAGCTTGTGCGAGATCAGTTCGCAATCGCCAAGCGAAACGCCATGCGGCTGATCGAGCGGCACGGTTTCGCCGGGGGCAGGAGGCCGGTCCACGAACACACGCAAGACGCGATTCCGCCCGGCGCCCGCCAGTTCGACATTCGCCACTTCCAGACCTTCGGCAGCGGCGATGCGTTCAGCGATCGCGGTGACTTTCTCGATGATGGCTTCGCGGTTTCCTGCCATACGTGCTTGCCTCGTTGAGGCTACTCCAATAAAAAAGTGGGCTTCCGCCCACTTCATCCTTATGACAATTACATTATAGGCAAATCGCCCCTCGTGCGCTAGCCCATCCGCAAAGAAGGCGAACTTCGGACCCGTGGCATGGCATCATGAAGCGTGGGCGGCTCCAAAGATGAGAGCATTCCCGCCAGGATGCCGATAAGAGTGGGGTAGGGAACATCCCTAGATGGGCGGGCTGAGGTCCCCTTTGGCGGAATCGAGGCTGTGACGTGGATCACCAGTGCGACAATCTAACGTAATTGCCCGAGGATGAGTTCAGATTACCGGAGGTTGAGTTAGGGTGTTCCTCTGAGGGTAGTTAAAATCATATTTGAGGTGATCTGAGTACCCCGCATTTGTAGGGGGCTTTGTTTTCAATAAGCCAGGAAAAGTTTTCTCGGTGTTCCGGTAGTATTTTCCGGCTGTGGAAATCCGATTTGTTTGAGCCGTTGAAAACACGCGGCCGGCGGAATGGTCGCCGGATTGCTAGTGAACTTCCAGTGCCGCCTGTCTCTCTCACAACACCGGTTCGTCAGTCCGGTCCCGCAGGATGTAGTGTAAAGCTCCGCACGTTGCCGCTTTGCAGTTTGGTTGTCTTGTGGCTTTTCCAAAAAAGAGCGCAGCCGTTTGATCTGCACAGCCATTCACGCCCTCCGCGACGAAGGCCCTAATTGTTGTTCCCGGTTGAATAACAATTAGCGGAAATGTGTCGCCGGTGGGTGAAAAAGCCCCCGTCATTGGGTTTAAATTCCATTTCAATATTTCGTTGGACCACTAGGCGCCGCCTTGGCCTACGGAGAGGTGTTTTCCTTCGCCGTATTAGCCGGGCTAAGGCTTAAATATGGCCCGAATGGGTAGGAAAGGCCTAACACTTTTCTCGCCCCGCCGAAGAGGGATTTTAGACCCGATACTACCAAGAAGAAAATGAGCTAGCGGTCCCCATTGGATCTTGCAACGGGGCTCGGCTTCCCTACTTTTTCACAACTTGATCTTGCATGCCTTCGCGCCCCCGTACGTGATGTTCTGCGTGTCGGGCCGAACAGGACGACGAATAATGATGAACTTCTCTCGCCTCTCTATACTCTTGACGAGCCTCTGCTTTTTGGGTTCGTCTTCGCTGGCGTACAGCCAGACTACGAGCTTGACGCTTTCTTCCGGGTCCGGACTGCCGGGCTCGACAGTGGCGTTAGCGCTCTCTCTCACCAACTCCTCGACTACATCCCAGCCTGCTGCGGTCGAGTTCACTCTGATGTACA
>JACXTT010010390.1_pt1 | contig 12550 bp, 7 predicted proteins | sample 9270951 | NCBI WGS metagenome assembly JACXTT01 (sample SAMN15532306, study PRJNA645909) | rock metagenome | isolation source: weathered quartz diorite | place: Puerto Rico | collected 2017-06-21 | reverse complement strand
AGAATTTCTTCGGGTGCATCAAAACCGAATAACGCGGGATTGCCGATATTGAGTTTGATGATGTAGTGCCCTTCCTCTTCCATTTCCCTGGCGCGATCGAGTACCGGACCACGGATGTCATAGCAGACATTGGCAAGCTTGCTGGATTTCAGGATGGGCTGCATAAGGGAAAAGATAGTAAGCCGGGCTCTGCCCGGCGATCAACGGTCCGAAAAGGATGTGGATAAAACGGTGGCAGCGAGATCACATCTTCAGGAATCACATTAAAGCTAAAGGATTTGGATGATCCGGAGCGATCAGGAGCTTGACGATTCGTATCCGCGCTTCAGTTTCGGCAACTCGAAAAATTTTCCCGTCCCGCTTTATCGCGGCGCAAAAAAGATGTAATGTTACCCGACCCGCTAACCCGCCGCAAATGGAGCCGTACTTGAAGCTGCATCTTTCCGCATACGCCGGACAAAACATGTTCACGGGCTACGGAACCGGATATGTCATGGTCAATCAGGTGCGATACGAAAACAATCTGATCGTTTTGCCCGATCGCATCATCAAAGATTGGGACGTAGAGAGTTTCGGGCAGCTCGCGCCGGAGCATTTCGATTTCTTGCTCTCGTTGCAGCCTGAGATGGTCTTATTCGGAACGGGGGCCACCTTGCGTTTCCCCCATCCCAGACTGACCAGAGCGCTGATTGAATCGAATATCGGTGTCGAGGTGATGGATACAAGCGCCGCCTGCCGGACATACAACATATTGACAGACGAAGGGCGAAGGGTAGCTGCGGCGCTGCTTATTCAGGTTTAGTTCTCGCCGCGGCGCAATGATGCCCCCGGGCGGTGCTGCCACATCGAAGAGGACCTTTGGAGCAACGACGACCCGAAGCGCTCGAGCTTCACTCCTTGATTGTATCCGCCGGCTTCGCGTCACCACCAGCAGTGAGAAACTCCTTTCGCACCCGCTCGCGCCAGGTCTCGATCCAGCCGGGCAGATCGTCAGGCAGCATGGGCCGCGACATGAACACCCCTTGGGCAAGATCACATCCGGTGCGGTGCAGAAGATCCCAATCGTTCCGATCTTCGACGCCTTCGGCCACGACTTCCATGCCCAACTGTCTTGCCAGGGACAAGCTGGCAGCATACATGGCGCGCAAGGTCTCGTCGGCCCATGCGCGATGCACGAAGCCCTGGTCGATCTTGAGTTCATCAAATGGAATATCGCGCAACTGTGCCAATGAGGAATGCCCCGTGCCGAAATCGTCGATCGAGAGCCTGAAGCGCTTCAGGCGCAGCCGGGTCAGAATCTCGAGCGGAGCGCGCGTGTCCTGCATCAGGCGAGTTTCGGTAACCTCCAGCACTACGTTTTGCGGAGCTATTCCCGCATTCGTAGTGAGTTCGGCCACGAAATTCAGAAAATTGAGGGATGCCAGGTTATCCATGGAGACATTGACCGCAATGCGCAGCGGGAGTCGCGCTTCTTGCCATTTTTTAGCCTGGGTCATTGCTTCGGCAAATACCGCCCGGGTCAGGTCATCGATTAGTCCGGCTGCTTCTGCGATCCCGATGAATTGATCGGGAAATATAATGCCATCTGCGGGGTGCCGCCACCGCACCAGCGTCTCCACGCCAACCACATCCCCGCTGGCGACCGCCACCTTGGGCTGATAGTAATTGATCAGTTGCCCATTCTCGATGGCCATACGCAACTCATCCGCGCCATACGTTTTCTTCGTGGGCCCGGCAGCATTCGTTGACGGCGGGGCCCACTTCTCAAGCAATGCGGATAACGCATCCGGCTTGACGGGCTTATGCAGATGCCCAAGAGTCGGAATCCTATGCGCCTGCACCAGCTTCTCGGCGGTTTGCAGCATACGCTCATCTTCGCCGCTGATCAGGATGAGGCTTCCGGCATAGTGGCGTTCGACCAGATGCCTCACGAATTCGATCCCATCCATTTCAGGCATGTTGAGATCCAGCAAAATGAGGTTCGGGCCTGTTTCCACGATGCGCTCAAGAGCGGCGCGGCCGCTGTCGCAAAGCGTGACGGTGGTAAACCCCAGATTCGACAGCATGCGGCTCAACAGCTTGAGCATGAAAGATTCGTCGTCAAGCACCAGAATTCTGACTGCGGATTTCTCCAGCATGACCTTCCCCTCCTCCCTTCTTATGTTCTTCAACCGCCGCGATATCATGCTTGCAGTGAATCAATATAGGCATCCACCGCGTCCAGCTCCGCCTCAAACCGCGGTAATAGCGCATTGAGCGCCTGCATGTCCCCTGCTTTTCCCGTCCGCTCCATTTCGGCGCACAGCTCACCCAGTGCCAATGCGCCGACCGAGCGGGCCGACGACTTGAGCTTGTGTGCCGCCGCACCGGCAGTTTGCGCCTGCCCCGCTTGGCAGGCATTGCGTATTTCCGCTGCTATTCTGCCTGAACTGGTGCGAAAATCTCGCAAAAATTCACTGATTACCGCCGGATCGTTTCCCACAAGCTCTTCGAGAATTCCGACTTCCACTGGTTTCCCCTCCGGTGAACGAATGACAGGGGCGACAGGGGCAGCCACGGGAATAGTATCGGCGGCGGCAGTAGAGGAAAGAGGAGGGATCGCCGGAGGATGGGTATCGGGACTCACTGGAGGGAGCCATTTCTGCAGCATGGCATTCAAGTGCGCTAGCTGCACCGGCTTGCTCACATAGTCATCCATGCCGATAGCGCGGCAATGCTCGGCCTCGCCCTTGAGAGCGTTGGCGGTGATAGCAATAATAGGCGCCCGGGCCTTGCCTTGTTCGGCCAGCCGAATGGCGGCGGTCAATTGGTAGCCATCCATTTCCGGCATATGCAGGTCGGTGAGCAACAGTGCGTAATTGCCAGTCTCCCAGCGTTTCAGCGCCTCCCGGCCGTCAGGGGCAATATCGGCCGCATAGCCCAGCAATGCAAGCTGCTGACGGATCACTTTCTGGTTGATTTCATTGTCTTCCGCTACCAGGATCAATCTGCCTTCCTTCAGAGCTTTGTCGCGCGAGGGCGCAACCACTGCCGTGACCTTTTCGGGCTGCTCCACCTCCGCTTCCTCATGCAGCCGTCCCGCCGCGATAGCCACCGCCCGAAGAAAAGCATCGCGATGCATGAAATCGCCATCCAGCGTGATGGTATCCACCGTTTCGGAGCGCTCATGACGGCGCCGTCCGCGCCTGATAACGACAAAGCGGGGTTCACTGTCGGGCTGATGATGCCCGTGCTCAAGAACCACGAAATGCGGATCCAGGTCCGGCCGGAAATGGAAGGCCACACGCAGTTCTTCGAGCGGAGGAACGCCATGCCCTGCATCGATGATCAGCAGCCATAAACCAGGCGGGAGTATTTCGATGCGCTTGCGGGCCTCTGCCAAATCCGTTACACGTTCAACGGTCGCGCCGCTGTATCTCAGATATACCGCCAGGTCGTCGGCCAAACCCCTCTTGTCGCCCACCACCAGACATGAAACCCCGGTGAGATCCACGACTTTGGGACCGGCGGGCGTGGCCGGTACTTGCTCGAACGTGAGGCGTACAGCGAAAGTTGAACCCTTGCCCAGCGCGCTTTGCACCGTTACTTCACCCCCCATCAACTGGACAAGATGATGGGAGATGGCCAGGCCCAATCCCGTTCCCCCAAATTTGCGCGTGGTCGAGGTATCTCCTTGAGTAAAGGAAGTGAACAGGCGCGCCTGGGTCTCCGCACTCATGCCGATGCCATTATCCACTATCTGAAATTCCACCGTTGCCCGATCCTCGGTCCGGTCCATGAGCAACGCGCGGACTGAGACCCGGCCCGGCTCTTGCTGTCCGCTGGAAAATTTGATGGCGTTGTTGGCGAGATTGACCAACACCTGACGCAAACGCAGGGCGTCGCCAAAAACATCCTGAGGTATGGCAGGATCAAGAAACAAAGTGAGTTCCACACCTTTTCGGGCAGCCAGGCTTTCGAGCATGGCACAGGCCTTCTCCACCACGCTAACCACCGACATGGGTTCGCGCTCGATTTCCAGCCGTCCGGCTTCGATCTTGGAAAAATCGAGAATATCGTCGATGATCTCCAGCAACGCGAAAGCCGACTCACGGATGAGATCGACCATTTCCATCTGGTAGCCGTTGAGGCTGGTTTGCTGCAATACGTCCGCCATGCCGATCACGCCGTTCATGGGCGTGCGTATCTCGTGGCTCATCGCTGCCAGGAAAATCGACTTCGCCTGGTTGGCCTGCTCGGCATCCAGGCGAGCCTGTCGCAATTCCTTCAGAATACGCATTCTCTCGCTGATATTGATGCCGGAAGGGATCAGTTTGACGATCTGGCCTTTCGCATTGCGGACCGGCACCAGCATGAAATCGATTGTCATAAGGCCGCCATCGGCGATGCGCACGTCGACATCATGGCGCACGATTTCTCCCGCCAATGCCCGGTTGATATCCTCGCGGATTTGAACCCGCATCTCCGGCGTGTAGGCAAACCATGCGGTCTCATCGAGTGGCTTGCCGATGACATCCTGGCTCCGAAGGCCGCCGACCGTCAAAGCCGTGCGATTGATCTCCACCAATACACCGTCGGGGGTCATTTCGCCGACGAAGGCCGCGAGGTTATCCACGATGGCCCGCAGGCGCTGCTCGCTGCCGCGCAACGCCTCTTCCGCCTGTTTGCGCTCGTGGATATCGCGCAAGACACCCGTGAAATAGCGCTTCCCCCCCACGAAATACTCGCTGACAGCAATATAGAGATCGATAAGCTCACCATTCTTGTGCCGCCCTTGCACCTCACGGCCCATCCCGATGTTATGCACCCCTTCCACCTCGAGCGCGAGAATGTGATCGAACTCGCAACGGCCCCGGCCGGTACGATAATACCTGTCGATATAACCGTCATGTCCACTAAGATGCGGCTCGGGCATGAGCATGGAAACACTTTGTCCGATCACCTCCTCTCGCGTGTAGCCGAAGAGTTTTTCTATCACCGGATTGACCGAACGGATGATGCTCTTGTCGTCGATCGTTACGATACAGTCCACCATGTGATCGACTACGGAACGTGTCTCTTCCTCCTTGCTCCTCAGCGCCGTGTTGGCCTGCTCCAGGTCGGCGGTGCGTGCCGCGACTCTGCTTTCCAGTTCCTGGTTGAGTTGCCGCAAGTCATTCTCGGCTATATCCCGTTCCTGGTTGCTGGCATTCAGGTGCTCGGTCATGGTGTTGAACGTGGTCGCAAGCTGCCCTATCTCGTCCCATCCCACCACGGGCACGCGCTGCTGCAGATTGCCCGCCGCAATGTGCCGCGCGCTTTGGCTGAGGTTTTTCAAGGTGGTGACGACATGGCGGCTCAGTAAAAAGGTGCCCAAAATGGCCGCAAGCAGGGTCACACCGAGAACCACCAGGCTGAAAGTGCGCACGCGCCGCCCGAACGCAAACACCTCGTCCGCATCCATTTTGACTTCAATGCCCCAGTTCACGCGAGGCAGGTATCGCCATGCGGCGACCACCTCCTTGTCCCGGTAATCCACTTTCAGGCCGGCTCCACGCTCGCCATGCAGGCCGCTTTGAATCGCCTGGAAAAATGGCGGATTGTTGAGGGGCACCTTGAGCTGCAGCGCTGCATTGGGCTCATGTCTCAGTGGCGCCATCACCAGGGCGGTGCGCTCGTTCAGAAGCCGTGTTATCACGGTTTCGCCGCTCGCTCCCAGCCCCACGTTGTCGGTAACGACTTGGAATACGCGTTCACTGTATATCTGTAGCGCCAGCACGCCCTCGATCTTGCCTTCGGCCATGATCGGAAACGCCATGAAAGCCGCGATCGCACCGCGCGACGGCGCATAACGCTCGAAATCCGACACGCCATCCTGCAACGTGCTAAGCGCTTGACGCGCAACGTAACCCAGGCCGCTGTTTCGCCAAGGGCCGGTGATCAGGTTGGTAGCGAAATCCGCTTCATGAGCCTGGGTATAAACGATATCGCCCTGAAGAGAAATCAGAAAAAGATCGTAATAACCCGCATCCTCGACGAAACGCTTGAAATGCCCACGGTAACGGGCATCCAATTGGCGATAGGCAGCGGATTTCACCCCATCCTCCGTATACGCCCGGGCAAACTCGGGCATGGCCGTGCGCGTAGTGCTGGCCGCCTGTATGATTTTGGCATCGCGGAGACGCTCGCGCAGATAACTGTCGATCTGTTCCGCTTTCATATCTGCGATGGCGGAAACCTGCCGGATCGCCGTCTTCTCCATTTCGATTTCGAAGGTATGCAACAGGCTGTAGCCGATAATCAAAATCGGCAGCAAGGAAACCGCGACGAACCAGACCGTAAATCGCTGCGTGAGAGAAGTGAACCTCATGGGGAAGGCGAATCTCATGACAGAGTGAATCTCATGACAGAGTGAATTTCATGGCGAAGTGGATTCGATGGATTTAAGCAAGCGATCCCACTCTTCACGCGACCGGTATGTCGGGAATGGCGCCGGTTCCAGCGGGCGGCCGGAATCCCAGACGATATCGAACTGCCCATCATCCCGGGCCCTTGCGACACGTGCGATTTTCCATACATGGCGCGTCACCGGATCGACCGCAACGATTCCTTCAGGCGCAGGCAGGCTCTGGCGTAAAATGGTGCGCTGTACTTGGGCCACGTCACTCGATTCCGCTTCGAGCGCCGCCTGTACCCACATTTGCAAGTTGACATAAGACGCTTCCGTCGGGCCATCGACCACGGCGTTCTGCCCGAAGCGGTCCCGGAACCGTTTTACGAAAGCCTGATTCTCCGGACCTGGAATGCTCTGATAGTAATTTCGCGCGGCGTAATGGCCCGCCATGGGAGGCATATCCTGGGCTGACAGCCCCACCTCGGTAATGCTGAACGACAACACTGGCATTCTGCCGGGAGTGATTCCGCTCTTTTGCAGCGCTCGAAAAAACACGGCGTTATCGCCGCCACTGAGGGTATTCAGTACGATGTCCGGTCCCTGCCCGGCGATATCGGCCGCCAATTCACTCATTTCTGGAAGCTGCGGGGATAAATACCGTTCCCCCACGGTGATTGCGCCATGCGCGGCCAACAAATCCTTGATGAGAATATTGACTACGCGCGAATATAAATCATCCGATCCGACCAGATATATTCGTTTACCGCGCCCGTTTTGAATAATGCCGCGCTGGCTGCTCTCTTCGGAATTGCCGAGATTTACCAGTGCCCAGTGCACAGCGGGCATGACCAGTTGATTGGGTACAGCGCCCCCGTACAGGATGTGCGGAGACTGTTCCATGCCCTCATATCGCAGCGCGTAAAAGAGCAGGTGGTGATGCTTTTCCACCACTGTTTTCACGGCCTTGCGACAGGCCGATGTCCAGCATCCGAACAGCGCCTGCACCTGTTCCTGGGTGATCAAGCGCTCAGCCTCCTGGGCGCAATAAGCTGGATCCGGCCCACAGTCAGCCATCACCGCCTGAATCTTCAGACCCCCTATGCCACCCGCTGCGTTGGTCTCTTCGATAGCCAGCTGAAGCGCATCCACTAATGGTTTTTCGCTTGCAGCCATTGGACCTGACAGCGCGTGCAGTATGCCAACCCGGATGCTCAGCGCCGTTTTCACGTGATACCGCCATAGCATGGCGCCCGCGATCAGCAGAACGATCAGCAAAACAAGGGCAATACGCACTCCATGGCTGATCTTCAATGCTCGCTCATTCCTTTCATCATTCCTTTCATCATTCCTCTTTATCCTTGATTTTGTGCGCTCATTTCACGTTTTTTTCCTTCAATTCTAATCATAGACACAATAGTTGCTTTACGAAACAAACCGGCCAGCAACCCATGGGGAAATTCGCGAGGCGCAGGTGAGCCCGTGATCAGCGGCCGCTGAGGACGCTCAAATGCGCGGCCACGCTCCGCCCCAGCGCAGGCAGTGCGTAGCCGCCCTCCAGCGCTGATACAATTCTGCTACTGGCATGTTTATGCGCCACCTCCCTGATTCTCTCAGTAACCCATGTGTAGTCCTCTTCAATCAGGTTCAACGAAGCAAGTTCGTCATCTTGATGAGCGTCGAAGCCCGCCGAAACAAACAACATCTGCGGTTTGAATCGTTCCAGTGCGGGCAGCCAAAACTGGTTTACCGCCTGGCGAAATATTTCGCCGCCGCTGCCCGCCGCCAGCGGAATATTGACCATGCGCTCCGAACGCCCCGCCAAGCCACTGTACGGGTAGAAAGGATGCTGGAATGTGGAGACCATCATGACCCGCGGATCATCCCGGAAAATGTCCTCCGTGCCATTGCCGTGATGCACGTCGAAATCGACGACTGCGACGCGCTCCAGAGCGTGCGCTTCCAGGGCGTGGGCCACACCCGCAGCGATATTGTTGAATAGGCAAAAACCCATTGCACGGTCGCGTTCCGCATGATGACCCGGTGGACGAACACTGCAGAAGGCGTTTTTCACCCTCTCCCCCATCACCAGGTCGGTTGCCAGGATTACGGCGCCGGCGGCACGATAAGCCGCTCCAAGGCTATACCGGTTCATAGCGGTATCCGGGTCGAGATAAGCGAGACCCGCCAAGGATGCACGGTGCGCCGCCGCCTCCAGTGAAGCGATATATTCGGATGTATGCACACGTTTCAGTTGCTCGAGTGTCACCAATGGAGCAATATGTCGCACTAAATTGCCCATCAATCCGCAAGCGATCAGTTCATCGTCGATGGCCTTGAGCCGGGCCGGGCGCTCCGGGTGACTTGCGCCCATTTCATGCAATAGGCAATCGGGATGGGAAATAAAAGCGGTATGCATGACAGTTTTTCTCCTGGTCCTGAGATACCTCGGTAAATCCATCGTGGCAAGTCCATCCGGCGTTGGACCAGCCGCTTTTTCAGAGGTTGCCGGCTTACGCCTTGCGGTTAATTCCGCCCGCGGCTTCGCCTTCATTATTCCCGGCAAATTTCCTGGTAAATTGAACCATGGTCCCGTCCGTGATAATCTCATGAAAAAGAAAGCTTCAGGCGAGCCGTAGATAGCCCTTTCGCAGCGAGGCGCGGCCAAGAAGCGGAGTGCAAGGAATCTTCAGGCGCGAAAGAAATGCGGCCGCGCATCCGGTGCCCGATCCTGTCTCATCGATAGCGTCACAGATTCACTAAATAAAATCATCTTATTCAATGTCACTCTTCCGGCAACTCTGGCTAACGGTCCTACTGATCACACTGACAAGTTTTTTAGGCAGCTTTGTCATAAACATACTCAGCACGCGCAGCTATCTCGAACAGCAGCTTTACCGTAAAAACATCGACAGCGCAAATTCTCTCGCTCATTCCATATCCCAGCTCAGCAAAGACCCTGTTACCCTTGGCGTGCAGATCGCCGCACTATTCGATAGCGGTCAATATGAAAGAATCTCGATCACCGCGCCCGATGGCAAAATTATCACCGAGCGTGCGCGTGAACGGATAAATACCACTGTCCCCGAATGGTTTAGCGATCTTTTTCCGATAAGCGCGGAAGCGGGCCGCGCTCAGATATCGGACAACCGGATGCATTTTGGCGTCGTCAAGGTGATGGGCCATGACCACTTGGCCCAACAGGCGCTTTGGGTCCAGACCGGAACATTGATCGCCTGGTATTTGATGGCCAGCATCGTAAGCGGGCTCATCGGTTTGCTGATACTGCGAGGCATCAAACAGCCCCTGGCCATCATGCTGAATCAGGCTGAAGCCATTACGGAGCGGCATTTCCTTACCATTTCGGAACCCCGCATACCCGAACTGCGCAGCATCGCGCGTGCGACCAATGATATGGTAAGGCGATTGCACAACAGGGCTATCAAAGAAACCCTGCAGTTGGAAGCCTTGAACAAGCGGATGAATCATGACCCTGTAACAGGGCTCGCGAATCGCGGACATTTCATGAATCAGTTGCGTGAAGCAATGGACGGCGGAGATATTCTGCACAGCGGCGCGCAGGGAGAAGCACCGGGCGGCATATTGCGGGAAAGGGGTTTCCTGTTTCTCACGCACATTGGTAATCTTGAAGAAATCAACCAGAAACTGGGCCGCGGTTCCACGAATGGTTTGCTTTGCCGGGCCGGCGCAATTCTGGACAGCATTTCAGCCAATATTCCTGATCGGATCATGGGCCGCTTGAATGGACCGGATTTTGCGCTTCTCATTCCCAATGTCGATGACGCGACTCAACTCCTGAGCAGCCTTGCCACTGAGCTTGCCGCCCTGCTAACTCAAACCAGCGGCGACTCCGTTGGCTTCTATCATATTGGCGCTGTCCTGTACCAGCGCGGGGATAAACCCGGGGAGATCCTGACCCATGCAGATACGGCGCTAGCCGCCGCCCAAGCAAAGGGTATCAATACCTGGCATATTATTGATGCCCCTCTTGCTTCGGCTCCCCTCCCGACAGCGAGTATTGGCGAGTGGCGCCACATCTTCAGCGAAGCGGCGAACGAGGACCGTTTCAAGCTGATTCTATACCCCGTGGTTGACCCTTCGGGCGCCCCGCTGCACCGGGAAGCGGTCGTCCGCATGCGGGCGCCGCACGACGGAGGCTGGCTTGCCGCAAGTGATTTCATCCCGGTTGCCGCTCGCCTCAACCTCACTGGGCCTATTGATCTCGCGGTCATCCGGCGGTCCCTCGAATATCTGCAATCCTCTGCCGGCGAACTTGCGATCAACCTCTCCGCTGAAACGATTGCCGATTGGAATTTCCGCAACAAATTGGCGGAATTACTGCGCCAACAACCCGATTTGTGCCGCCGGCTATGGATTGAAGTGCCGGAGTATGGCGTCTTTCGTAAATTCGAGGCCTTCCGTGACTTTTGCCGTACCTTCAGGGGCTTGGGATGCCGTGTCGGGGTTGAGCACTTTGGCCGCCACTTTACAGAACTTCAGAAACTTGCCGGCCTCGGCCTCGACTATATCAAGGTGGATGCCAGCTTCGTGCGCGGCATCAATCAAAACAAGGATAATCAAAAGCTTCTAAAAGCCTTGTGCAACCTCTCTCACACCATTGGCATCCTGGTAATCGCTCTTGGAATGCAGAATGAAGCAGAGTGGAACGTCCTGAAAAGGCTTGGCTTCGATGGCGTTACCGGACCCGGTGTGGAAAACGCAGAAGGAGGTTCTTCGTAAGCCATCATCGCATCCTCGTATTGCACGCCTCATATCCGCCTCCTTCCTCCGTTTAGCGCTCCATTTCGCATTGCTCACCAGTGCCGATGTAACATTTGCAATGCTTGAACGTTATATCTATAACTTAAAAGTTATATTCTTTAATAACAATACAAAAGGAAAAATCATGGCTTCCTCGCACACCTGGAATTTTTTCCGCGCGGGCGGATTCGATCAGGTACAAATCGATAATGGCGCGGACTTGCTGGCGCTAAAAGAACTGGATCAAAAGCTCTGGGTTGCGCTGAGCTGCCCGACCCGAGGCATAGAATTCGACACCCGCACGCTTGATTTGATCGATCATGACGGGGATGCGCATGTACATGCAAATGAAGTACTTGGGGCCATTGCGTGGGCAGGGGGGTTGCTGAAAAATCCGGATCTCCTGGTCAACGGTTCGGATCAGCTGGCTCTGGCCGACATTGATGACGGCACCGACGAAGGCCAGGATGTGCTGGCTTCGGCGCAGTACATCCTGAAAAACCTGGGCAAACCTGATGCGGTAGGGATTTCCATGACGGATATGGCGGATATCGACAAGTTCGTCGCAGGCCTGGAATTCAATGGGGATGGCGTGATTCATCCCAGCCAGATCACGGATGCGAGCCTGCGCGCGACGATTGAAGATATCGTCAAGTGCCGTGGATCAGTCGTCGACACGAGTGGAGAAGCAGGCGTCAATCAGGAAATCAGCGATGCGTTTTTCCTGGAAGCCGCCAGCTATTCGGATTGGCTGGCCAAGGGTGATGGCGATGCGCACGTCCAGTTTCTGGACGATAAGACCCAGGCTGCCGCCGATGCCTTTCATGCTGTCAACGATAAGGTCAACGACTACTTCACGCGTTGCCAGCTCGCTGCCTATGATGCGCGTGCGGCGGCGCCTTTAAGCCGCTCAACCGAGGATTATCAGCATATCGCCGCACAAAGCCTGTCAGCGCAAAATGCCGATATCGCGGGTTTTCCACTTGCAACGGTGGAACCCGACAAGCCGCTGCCGTTGCGTTCCGGTATCAATCCGGCTTGGCAAAGCCAGATCAACACCCTGCGCACGCAAGCCATTGCGCCGGTATTCGGAAAAAAAGAAGAACTGCTCGCCTCGGAATGGGCTGAGCTTTGCGCCAAATTTGCAGCGTTTGAAGCATGGCAAACCGCCAAACCGGCTTGCAGCGCCGAACAGCTAGGGAAGGCGCGCTTGCATGAGATTACCCGCAGCGGACATAAGGAAGCAATCGACCGCTTGATCAGCCAGGATAAGGCGGTAGAAGGCGAAGTCAAAGCGATTCGGTCAGTGGAAAGATTGCTGCGCTATCACCGCGACCTGTTCAAACTGGTCAATAACTTCGTATCATTCCGCAGTTTCTATACCCGCAGGGACAAAGC
>JACXTT010010389.1_pt1 | contig 12550 bp, 11 predicted proteins | sample 9270951 | NCBI WGS metagenome assembly JACXTT01 (sample SAMN15532306, study PRJNA645909) | rock metagenome | isolation source: weathered quartz diorite | place: Puerto Rico | collected 2017-06-21 | reverse complement strand
AAGGCCACGCCCGCGACGCTGGCCGCGGTCGCCGGCTCGGCGCACGGCGGTGACACCATCGTCCTGACGCCCGGCCCGCCGGCCGCCGTGCTGATCCGCGGGCGCAGCTATTCGCCGGCGCTGACCATCACCTCGGCCGATCCGAAGAACCCGGCGGTGCTCGGCGGCTTGCAGCTCACCGAGGTCACCGGCCTGCGGCTGGTCAATGTCGACGTGCATCAGGCTGCTTCGGCGGATGTCAAACACTCGAGCCCGGCGGTCTTCATCCAATCCAGCCACGGTATCGAGGTGGTCGGCGCCCACATCTCCGGCTCCAAGTCGGAGGACGAGGGCCTCTACCTCGGCAAGGCCATCTCGCTCCTCGACAGCGACCACATCACGATCAAGGACAGCGAGATCTTCGGCTTCTTCAAGGGCGTGAGTTTCGCCGACGTCTCCGACAGTTCCCTCGAAAACTCCGACCTGCACCACACCCGCACCTCGCCGATCAACGGCGGTGGCGACCTGCAGCGCGTGCGCATCGTGAACAACCACATCCACGACATCATCCCCGATCACGCTCACGGCGATCACTCGGACGGCATCCACTTCTTCACCAAGAACTCGCTGAAGCCGATCGACGGCATGGTCATCGCCGACAACCAGATGGAGCTGTCCGACGCCGCCGGCACCCTGGGCATCAATCTGGAGGGCACGCCCCCGCCGAGCGGCTTCATCAACGTCAAGGTCACCGGCAACACCCTGCGCTGGAACAACAACCAGGGAATCACCACCAACTGGGTCCAGAGCGGCGAGTTCAAGAACAACGTGCTCACCCCGGCGCCCGGCCTCGACAGCCCGTCCCACGCGCCCGGTTTCGTCTTCCGCAACTCCGGCCCCGACGTGGTGGTCAGCGGCAACACGTCCAAGGACAACAAGTCCATGGCGCCCTACCGCGGCAACACCTTCCTGAGCGCCGCCCAGATCGCCAAGTCCGTCGTGGCGTCGTCCGACGACGGGCCCTCGGACGGCGCGCCGCGTGAAAAGGCGCCGCACGAGAAGGCGCCGCGGAAGAGCGACCGGGACTGAGGCCCGGCTCGCCGTGCGTCAGAATTGTTCCGACCCCGTCATACTTGTCGTAACGCCGGGCTCCGAAATTCGCGGCATAGGAGGGGCATAGTTGCGCCGCCGATGTGACCACGTGACATTTCCACGTTCGGCGGCCAAGGTGGCTGGACGGGGAACAACGGTATGCCGCGACTAGGGTCTCTGAAGTCTCCACATCGGCTGGATGTCGCCATCGGGCAGCGCATCCGTGAACGCCGCCGCGCGCTCGGGCTTTCGCAGGTGGCGCTGGCCGAGGCCGTGGGCCTGACCTTCCAGCAGATCCAGAAGTACGAGCGCGGCTCCAACCGCATCTCGTTCTCGCGGCTGGTGGAAATCGCCGAGGCGCTGAGCTGCCAGCTCAGCGACCTGGCCGAGGGGCTGATCGCCGCCTCGCCGGCCGACGAGCTGGAGCACCTCAACGGCTTGCTCGCCAAGGCCGGCGCCCTGGAGATGCTGGAAGCCTACGCCGCCCTGCCGAGCCAGGACCTGCGGCGCGCGGTGCTGCAGCACAGCCGCGCTCTGGTGACGGCCTTCGCTGCGTCCGACGCGAAATCCGGCGAGTAGCCGCCGGTGAGCGTGTTCGACGACGTCGAGCAGTTCGTCAAAGTGGCCAACCGGGCCACCCGCATGGACGAGTTGTCGAACCTGTTGGACGGCGCCGTCGAGACCTTCGGCTTCGATCATGTGGCCCTGGTCCATCACGTGAACCTGAACGCGCCCAACGCCGCCAGCCAGGCGCTGCAGTACATCACCTACCCCGAGGCGCTGCGCGCCGAGATGAAGTCCAAGCGTCAGCTGGGCGACGATCCGGTGCTGATCGCCGTGCAGAGCTCGGCGACGGCCTTCCTGTGGTCGGACCTGCCGCAGATCATCGACATGAACCCGCGCCGCACCGAGATCCACAACGCGGCCATGGCCTGCGGGATCAGCGACGGCTTCACCGTGCCGGTGAACGTGCCCGGCGAATTCCTGGGCTCCTGCTCGTTCGCCCTGCGCGCCGGGCGCGAGGTCAAGCGGGCCATGCTGCCGGCCGCGCAATATGTGGGCTGCTTCGCCTTCGAGGCCGTGCGCCGCATCCGCCACCTGGGCGAGGCCACCGGTCTCAAGGACGCCAAACCCGTGCTCACCGGGCGGCAGTACGACTGCCTGGTGCTGGCCGCCCAGGGCCGCAGCGACTGGCATATCGCCCAGCTCCTCGGCATCAGCAAGGAGACGGTCCACCAGCACATCGAGACCGCCAAGCGGCGCTACCAGGTCGCCTCGCGCACTCAGCTCGTCGTCCGCGCCCTGTTCGACAGCCAGATCACCTTCTCCGACGTGCTCGGCTCCCACCTATCCCCCGATTAGGGGCCCCCTCTATCCCCCGATTAGGGGAATGGCCGCGCCGGGGCCCTAAGGCCAAGCCTGTCTCCCAAGGGGGACAGCATGATGATTCAGCTAATCGCGACGCCGGACCGGCCGATGTTCGAGCGCGAACTCGCGCACATGTTCCGAGAACGCAAACGGGTGTTCGTCGACCGGCTCGGCTGGGAAGTGCCGGTGGTCGACGGCGAGTTCGAGATCGACCAGTTCGACACCGAGGCCGCCGTCTATCTGCTGTCGCTGGACGCCGCCGGCGTGCAGCTGGGCTCGGTGCGGCTGCTGCCGTCGACGCGGCCGACCCTGCTCTCCGAGGTGTTCCCGCACCTGTGCGAGCGCGGCGTGCCGACCGGGCCGGAGGTCTGGGAGATCACCCGCATCTGCACCCTGGGCTCCGGCCCCGAGGCGCTGGAGGTGCGCAAGAAGCTGATGATCGGCATGGTCGAGTTCGCCCTGCTGAACGGCATCAAGCGTTTCACGCTGGTGGCGCACCTGCCCTACCTGTCGCGGCTGCTGGCCGTGGGCTGGGACTGTGAGCCGCTGGGCCTGCCGCAGCCGCAGGGCGACCAGCTGGTCGGCGCCATGGTGATCAACGTCACGCCCGACACCCTGATCCATCTGCGCCAGCGCGCCGGGGTCCAGGGGCCGCTGTTGCGGTGGGAGGTGCGCGATGCGGCCTGAGCTCGCGCCGGCTTTTGAAGCCGCGGACGTCGTCGGCGTCGGGGCAGAGCCCTCGCCGGCGGACCTGTGGGTCGCGCGCCTGAAGCGCGACGGCTACTGCATCATCCGCCAGGCGATCGGCGGCGACGCGGTCGCCGGCCTGGCCGCCGACCTGGCGGAGCGGTTCGCCCGCACGCCCTTCTGCGAGGGGGTGTTCTACGGCGACAACACCAAGCGGTTCGGCGGGGTGCTGAAGCGCTCGGACCACGCCGAGGCCTTCGTGCGCCATCCGCTGATCCTGGAGATCGTCGAGGCCTTGCTGGGGCCCTGGTGCGACCGCTTCCAGCTCAACCTGACCCAGGCCCTGCAGATCTTCCCGGGCCAGGGCGCCCAGCCGGCGCACCGCGACGAGAACATGTGGGGCGGGCCCAAGGGCGAGATGGAATACCTGGTCAACGTCATGTGGCCGCTGGGGCCCTACCGGGCGGAAAACGGCGCGACGCTGGTCTATCCGGGCAGCCACAACGGCGGGCCCAACGCCGGCCTGGGCGGTCCGGGCGCCTCCGGAGGCGAAGGCCTGCCGATCGCCGCGGAGATGGAGCCGGGCGACGTGCTGCTGTTCCTGGGCTCGACCCTGCATGGGGGCGGGCGCAACACCACCGAGGCGCCGCGCACCGGGATGATCGTCAGCTACAGCCTGGGCTGGCTGAAGCCCTACGAGAACCAGTGGCTGGTCTATCCGCCGGAGGTGGCGCGGGCCTTCTCGCCGGAGCTCGCCGCCCTGGTGGGCTATCGGCAGCACCGCCCCAACCTCGGCAACTACGAGGGGCGCTGTCCCTCGATCCTGCTGAGCGGCGAGGCGGCCGACTACCTGGGCGCCGTGGACGAGCTGTTGCCCCGGCAGGTGGCGGCGCTGGAGGCCAGACGCGCGGCCATGGCGGCGATGTCTCGGGCCGCGTCGGGGGGCGCCGGCTGATGACCCAGGAGAGTCCGCAACTGACCCCCGACCTGATCGAGGACGCGGTCGGCCGCCTGCTGGAGGCCATCGCCGTGCTGGACGTGATCGAGGAAGGCGAGATGCTGTGCGAGCTGCCGCACGACGTCTGCGCGCGGCGCAAGCACCAGGGGGCGGTCTCCCTGCTGGCGGTGCTCAAGCGCGAGCTGATCGATCTCAGCCGTGACCTGCGCGCCGCCGAGGAGGTTCAGCAGGCCATCGCCCGGGCGATCGCGCGCGACGCCAAGTGAGCTGACGGCGCTGGGGCTCCGCTAAAGGTCCAGCGGGACGAACTTGCCCCGCGCGGCCAGCTCCAGCTCCAACTCGCGCGCGCGGCGGGCGGCGGGGTCGGCGCGCAGGGCGGCGACCTGCTCGGGCGTGGCGGCGTCGTCGATCAGCGGCGTGTGGGCCATGGCGAAGACGCTCTTGAACATCTCGCCGTTGATCCGCTCGACCAGGGGCTGGCCGCGCGCGGCGGGGATGCGCTGCATCTCGATCAGCCAGGGATGGCCCTCGTCGTCGATCAGCACGTCCAGGCCGAACAGCTTCGGCGGAAAGGCCCGGGGCGGCGAGGCGGCCTGACGCGCGAACAGGCCGTCGGCGGCCAGCATGCGCACGAACCACTCGACCAGCTGCTTGATCTCGCCGAACGCCACATCGCCTGGCAGGCCGTCGGCGCTCATCCGCCGGAACAGGGCCGAGAGGCTGCGCACCGCGCCGACGTCCTCCTGGCTGGCGTCCTGGCTTATCACCAGGTCCGGATGGTCCAGGTGCAGCGCGGTGTTGGTCACATGCATCGACACGCCGCCCGGCCGGTCGGCGGTGGGCTGATAGAGCTCCGGCGCGATGCGCACGATGCCCTCGGAATAGACGTAGGCGCGCAGCGGGTCGGCGCTGGTGATCAGGCCATAGATGCGGCAGTGGCCCTTGCGGCCCTCGATCAGATAGGGGCGGTCGATGTAGCGCTGGATCACCACGTCATCGCGGTGCAGCGCGGTCTTCAGGTCGTCGGTGACACTGATCCCCTGGCCGCCGCTGGAGCGGATCGGCTTGACGATCCAGAGCTTGGGCGCGGTCTTGCCGGCGGCGAAGGCCTCCAGGGCGGCGCGGTCGGCCGGCAGGACGAAGCTCTCGGGGAAGCGGCCGGCCGCATCGGTCTTCTGGCGCGCGGTGAGCGCCGCGGCCAGGCGGGACTTGTCGGCGTAGTGCGACCACTCGAAGAAGTCCTCCGAGTTGTTCCGCGAGATCAGCCCCGAGGCGATGGCCACCGGCTCGCGGCGGTACCGTTCGTTCAGGCTGCGGATGTGGTGGTCGGCGGCGAGCGGCTTGCCGGCGTCGCGCAGCGCCGCAGCGAGCCCTTGCAGCGCCAGCGGAATCTCCGGGCTGGTCGGCTGGCAGTTGGCCAGCACCCGCTCGAAGGCGGCGACCGCCTCGTCGATGCGGCCCAGGCGGTGGCTGAGCAGCCCGATGCTGCGCAGCGCCCCGGCGCCGGAGTTGGCGGCAAAGGCCTGACGGTAGGCTTCCAGCGCGCCGGCGTAGTCCCCGTTCGCCAGCAGGCAGAAGGCGATGCTGCGCAGCGCCTCCTCGTTCTTCGGGTCGAGCACGGCGGTCGCGCGGTAGTGGATCAGCGCCGTCTCGAACTCCAGGCGGCGCAGGTGCGAGGTGGCCAGCAGCAGGCGCGCTTCCACCGATTTCGGAAGGGCCTCGGCCAGCCCCTTCAGCAGGGCCTGAGCCTCTGTTGTCTCATGCTCGATGAGGTCGCGGATGTCGTCGCTGAGCGGCAAGCAGGCTCTCCGGGCGGTGTCGCCGCCCCTTATGGCGACGCATGGCCGGCGGGCGCAACCGGCTTCGCGCGCCGATCCGGGGTTCCGGCGCAGGGCGGCGCTCGGTATGGCAGGGCGGCGGACGACTGCTGCCCGGAGCGCCCATGAGCCAAGCCGATCTGAAGGCCAGCCTGGACCCCACCGACTGGGGGGACGTCCGGGCCCAGGGCCACCGCATGCTGGACGACATGTTCGACAATCTGGCGGGGCTCGCCGGGCGGCCGCTCTGGCAGGCGCCGACCGCCGCCGAGCGCGCCCGCTATCGCACCGCCCTGCCGCATGGCCCCGCCGACCTCGGCGACCTGCACGACCAGTTCATGGCCGACCTCGCGCCCTATGGCTCCGGCAACCGCCACCCCGGCTTCATGGGCTGGGTGCAGGGCGGCGGCACGGCTGTCGGCATGCTGGCGGAGATGCTGGCCGGCGGGCTCGACGCCAACCTGGGCGGCCGCGACCACATGCCGATCGAGGTGGAGCGCCAGGTGGTGGCCTGGATGGCCGAGCTGTTCGGCTTCGGCGCCGAGGCCAGCGGCATCTTCCTGACCGGCACGTCGCTGGCCAACCTCTGCGCGGTGATGATCGCGCGCGACCGGGCGCTCGGGGTCGAGGTGCGGGCCATCGGGGTGCGCGACCCGGGCGTCGCGGCCTACGCCTCGCGCGCGGTCCACGCCTGCATCGTGCGCGCCATGGACATGACCGGCCTGGGCACCGACCGCCTGCGGCTGATCGAGACCGACGCGGACGGGCGGATCGTGCCCGCCGCCCTCGAAGCCGCCATCGCGGCGGACCGCGCCCAGGGTCTGAAGCCGTTCCTGGTGGTGGGCTCGGCCGGCACCGTGGACATCGGGGCGGTCGACGACCTCGACGCCCTGGCCGACATCGCCGCGCGGGAAGGCGCGACCTTCCACGTGGACGGAGCGCTGGGCGCGCTGGGCATCCTGACCCCGGCCGTCGCCCCGAAGTTGAAGGGCATCGAACGCGCCGACAGTCTGGCGCTGGACTTCCACAAGCTGGGCCAGGTTCCCTATGACGCGGGCCTGTTGCTGGTGCGCGACGCGGCGGCCCACAAGCGCACCTTCTCCTATGGCGACGCCCCCTATCTGCGCCACGCCGAACGCGGGCTGGGCGGCGGCGAGTTCTGGCCCTGCGACTACGGTCCCGATCTGTCGCGCGGCTTTCGGGCGCTGAAGGTGTGGTTCACGCTGAAGGCCTATGGGCTCGACGCGCTCGGCGCGGTGATCGCCAACACCTGCGGCCTGGCCCAGGCGCTGGCCGCCCGGGTCACGGCGGAGCCGGAGCTGGAGCTGATGGCGCCGGTGGGGCTGAACATCGTCTGCTTCGGCTATCGCGGCGGCGACAACGCCGCGATCTGCGCCGACCTGCAGGAGGCCGGCCGGGTCGCGCCCTCGACCACGACACTGGAGGGACGCACGGCGATCCGCGCGGCGATCATCAACCACCGCACCGGCCCGGCCGACATCGACGCCCTGGTCGAAGGCGTGCTGGCGCGGGGCCGCGCACGCGCCGCCTGATCAGAGGTCGCGCAGCACCTGCTCGACGGTCTCCGTCCAGTCGCGGGCCCTGGTCTGGCGATAGAGCCGCATGCTCGGATACCAGGGCGAGTCCGCTCGGTCGCGCAGCCACCGCCAGTCGCAGTGGGTGTAGGGCGTCAGCGTCCAGCACGGCTTGCCCAGGGCGCCGGCCAGGTGCGCCACCGAGGTGTCGATGGAGATCACCAGGTCGAGGCGCTCGATGATCGCGGCGGTGTCGGCGAAGTCGGCGACGCCGGTGTCCTCCGGATGCAGGCTGATCGCGCCGCGCGCCAGGATCTGCTGGGCGAGCTCGTCCGGCAGGCCCTTGTTGCGGGCGTTGAAGCCGGTGGGACTGGCCTTCCAGACCAGGCCGATGCCTTTGGAGTCCTTCCAGCGTTCGCGCCGCGACGCCGGCGCGCTGAGGTAGGGCTCGCCCGGCAGGGTCTCCAGCGTCACCCCCAGGCGTCCGGGCAGCGAGAAATAGCGGGTCCAGTAGTCGTGCTGGGCGACCCGCGTGCTCTCGCCCACGGCGATCGGGATGATCTCGTCGACCCCGGCCAGGGTGGCGAACACCTCGGCCAGCACCGGGCGGCAGCCCAGGGTCACCCGCGCGGCGCCGCGGGCCTTCAGGCTGTTGGCGAAACGGCTGAACTGGATCTGGTCGCCGAAGCCCTGCTCGATCCAGACCAGCACCGACTTGCCGGCCACCGGCTCGCCCTGCCACTCGGGGAAGCCCAGCCGGATCGGCGGCACCACATCGGGGTGCAGGGCCACGCGGGCGTCGAGCAGGGGCCAGCCCTCGGCCCAACGGCCCATCGACAGATAGAGCGACGCCAGGCCCAGCTGCAGCGCGCCGTGGTCCGGCTTGAGGGCCAGTCCGGCCAGGAACTGCTGCTCGGCCAGGCGCACCCGGCCGGACTCCGCATAGGCGTTGGCGAGCACGCGGCGGATGTTGGGATCGTCGGGCCGCTGTCGCGCGGCCAGGGCCAGGTAGCCCTCGGCCAGGTCGCGCTCGCCCAGCTCGCCCAGGCACGCGCCGAGGTTCAGCGCCAGGTCGAGGGTGAGCCCGCTCTTGCGGACCACGGTCAGATAGGTCTCGACCGCCTCGGCCAACCGCCCGGCGGTCTGCAGGGCGACGCCCGTCTCGAAGCTGGCCTTAGCGGTCTTGCTGTGCATTCCGTCCGAGGCCGCGCGCATTGTCCGAGTCGTGCGCAGTATCTAACCTCGAACCGAGCAAACGGGGACCCCTGTGGCGTCTAGGCTGGGCATCTACCATCCGCCCGGCGAGCTGGGCTTCGGGCCGAACCCGTTCGGCAAGGACGTCGCCAACCTCGAACTCTATCGGGCGCTGGCCCGGCACGGCGGCTTCGAGCGCCTCGATATCCTCAGCCACACCCCGGTCGACGAGGGCGAGCTGCGCGCCGCCCTGGGCGCGCCGGACACGCTCGCGGTGGGCTCGGCCTCGATCCTCAACCAGCGCCATGCGCTGGACGCCGGCGCCGTGCTGCGCGGCCAGCCAGACCTCTACAACCTGGGTTGGCTGCGCCGCCGCACGGTGGGCGACCGGGCCTACAGCCTGCTGGGCCTGGTCCACACCATCGCCCCGCCCGCCATGCGCCAGATCATCGCCATGGCCCAGGTGGCCCCGACCCATCCCTGGGACGCGGTGATCTGCACCTCGCCCAGCGTGCACGCCTCGCTGAGCGAGATGTTCGACGGCTGGGGCGAGCACCTGGCCGAACGGACGGGCGGCCAGCCGCCGCCCAGGCCGGCGCTGCCGATCCTGCCGCTGGGCGTGGACGGCGAAGCCCTGGCCGCGCTCGCTGACCGGCCCGACGCGCGGGCGGCGCTGCGCGGGCGGCTGGGTCTGGCGGACGCCGACGTCCTGGTGCTTTGGGTCGGGCGGCTGTCTTTCTTCGAGAAGGCCTTTCCCCAGCCGATGTTCATCGCTGCGCGCAAGGCCGCGGAGGCCACCGGCGCCAAGGTGCATTTCGCCCTGGCGGGCTGGTTCCCCGGCGAGAACGACCGGGCGCGCTACGAAGAGGCCGCGCGCCGCCACGCGGGCGATGTCCCGATCCACTTCCTGGACGGCAACGACCGCGACCTGCTGGGCGAGCTCTGGGCCGGGTCGGACATCTTCCTGAGCCTGGTGGACAACATCCAGGAGACCTTCGGCATCACCCCGCTGGAGGCCATGGCCGCCGGCCTGCCGGTGGTGGCCAGCGACTGGGACGGTTATCGCTACACCATGCGCGACGGGGTCGAGGCCTTCCTGATCCCGACGCTCGGCGGTCCGCGCAGCGGGCTGGGCGGCAACATCGTCCAGCAGCACGTGTTCCAGGTGTCCAACTACCAGGTCTATGTGGGCCAGGTGGCGCAGCACACCGCCGTGCATGTGGGCCGCGCCGCGCAGGCCCTGGCGGAGCTGATCGCCTCGCCGGAGCGGCGCCGGCAGATGGGGGCGGCCGGCCGCGCGCGGATCGCCCATACCTTCGCCTGGCCGGTGGTGGCGCCGCAGTATCACGCCCTGGTCGACGAGCTGGCGGCCGTGCGCGCCGCCGCGCCGGAGCCGGTGGTGCGGCGCAAGCTCGATCCGGTGCGCGGCGATCCCTTCGTCGATTTCGCCGGCTTCGCCACCGACGTCTTCACGCCCGACACGCCGCTGACCGCCGTGGCCGGCGCCAGCGGCGCGGACGTGCTGGGCGATCTGCCGATCCTCGACCGGGCGTTCGGCGGCCTGCGCGCCACGCCGGAGGAATGCGCCCAGGCGCTCGACCTGCTGGTCGCCGGCCAGGCGGCGACGTCGCGCGAGGTGCTGGAGGCCTTCCCGCAGCCGCGCCGCCGCGCCGTCGAGCTGGGCCTGATCTGGATGGCGAAGCTCGGCCTGATCGACTGGCTGGTCTAGATTGCCGGCCATGGACGCGCGCGACCTGGTGGACGTGGCGATCGACGAGGACCCAAGGGCGCCGTGCCTCTGGGTTCCGTCCGAGTTGTGGCCGGAGTTCCTGGCGACCCTGCCGCAGACGCCGAACCTGATCGGGGCGGTGATCTACCGCGGCAAGACCATCCGCGACGGCGGCCCGCAGACCGACATCACCACGCGGCGGCCTTGAGCGTGGCCGCGCCCGTTCGCTCAAAAGAAGGGGCCAGCGCCTGGACGCTGATCGCGGCCCGCGCCGTGCGCGGCTTCGGTGACGGCTTCACGGCTCTGCTGCTGCCGGTCTACCTGACGACGCTCGGCTTCAGCGCTTTCCGGGTCGGGGTGCTGACCACCGCGACCCTGCTGGGGTCGGCCGGCCTGACCCTGGCGGTGGGGCTGGCCGGGCATCGCTGGCCCGCCAGGCGGCTGCTGTTCGCGGCCTGCCTCCTGATGGCGATGACCGGCGTGGCCTTCTCCCAGGCGCATGCGTTCTGGCCGCTGGTGCTGGTGGGCTTCGTGGGCACGCTCAATCCGTCCGGCGGTGACGTGAGCCCATTCCTGCCCTTGGAGCAGTCGCTGCTGGCCCACGCCGGTCCGCCGTCGCTGCGCACCTATCTCTTCGCCCGCTACAGCCTGGCCGGGTCGCTGGCGACGGCGCTGGGCGCGCTCGCCGTGGGCCTGCTGGCGCCGCTGAAGACGCTCACCGGAGCCTCGCAACTCACCCTGATCGAGGCGGCCTTCGCGCTCTATGGATCGCTGGGCCTGATCTCGGCGCTGATCTATCGGCGCCTGCCGGACGAGCCGGTGGACCCCGAGGCGCCGCGCACCCCGCTCGGGCCCTCCAGGCGCAACGTCTATGGGCTGGCGGCGCTGTTCAGCCTCGACAGCTTCGGCAGCGGCTTCATGGTCCAGTCGCTGTTCGCGCTGTGGCTGTTCCATCGCTTCGGCCTGTCGCTGCCGGTGGCCGGCGCCTTCTTCTTCTGGACCGGGGCGCTGTCGGCCCTCTCGCAGCTTGCGGCGCCACCGCTCGCCCGGCGGATCGGCCTGGTCCGGGCCATGGTCTTCACCCACATCCCCGCCAGCCTGGCGGTGATCGCGGTGGCCTTCGCCCCCAATGTGCAGGTCGCCTTCGCCCTGCTGTTCGCCCGCGCCCTGTTGTCGAACATGGATGTGCCCGCGCGCACCTCCTACGTCATGGCGATCGTGACGCCCGCCGAGCGCGCCGCGGCGGCCGGGGTGACCAACGTGCCCAGGAGCCTGGCCTCGGCGTTCAGCCCGGCCCTGGCCGGCCTGCTGTTCAGCCTCAGCCCGTTCGCCTGGCCGCTGGTGATCGGCGGCTCGCTGAAGATCACCTACGACCTGCTGCTGCTCTGGCGCTTCCAGCAGGTGCGTCCGCCGGAGGAGGCGGACGGCTAGCCGCCCTTGGCCTTGCGGGCGGCGGCCTGGACCTGGGGCGGCAGGGTCTCGAACCAGGCCTGCGGCGAAAGCTGCCGCGCCACCCGCGCCTGGCCCGCCGCGCTCAGCCGCGCGCCCAGCTCCGGCTCCTCGCGCAGCCGGGTGAGCGCCGCGGCGGCCATGGACAGGCTGGGCTCGGCCCAGGTCTGGCCGGCATAGATCCGCTGCGGGTCCTCCACCGGGACCAGCCGGAACGGGACCAGCAGGGCGCTCTCGGCGTCCATGAAGTCCAGCACCCCGGAGAAGGCGGTGGCCAGCACCGGCACACCCAGCGCCATGGCCTCGGCGGGCGTCAGGCCGAAGCCCTCGGCCCGGTGCAGCGACACCAGCACATCGGCCCCCGCGATCAGCGCCTTCACCTGCTCGTAGGGCCAGATCTCGTCGACCACGCGGACGTTGGGCGGCGCCAGGCGGCGCAGGCTGCCCAGCGCATTGGGGAACAGGTGGCCGTTCTGGGTCTTCAGCGTCAGCTCGCAGTCCGGGTCCTCGCCGAACGCCTGCTTCCAGGCGGCCAGCGCGCCGTGCGGGTTCTTGCGCGCAAGTGACGAGTTGAAGTCGAAGACGCTGACGCCCTGGAACGGGGCGCGGCGCGGGGCTGGAACGACGCCGGCATAGTCCTCGACGAACAGCGGGTGCGGCACGACGCGGACCGGCGCGCGCGCGCCCTTCAGCGCGTCGGCGGTGTAGCGGCTGGGCGCCAGCACCTCGTCGACCAGGGCCG
>JACXTT010010388.1_pt1 | contig 12550 bp, 13 predicted proteins | sample 9270951 | NCBI WGS metagenome assembly JACXTT01 (sample SAMN15532306, study PRJNA645909) | rock metagenome | isolation source: weathered quartz diorite | place: Puerto Rico | collected 2017-06-21 | reverse complement strand
CCAGGCAGTCGCCGTGCTGTGGAACCCGGCTTACAAGGGAATGAACGCGCGCTTCAATGAGGCGAAGAATGCCGCGCCCGCGGTCGGCATGAACGTGCGCTCGCTCGAGGTGCGCGACCTGCGCGAGATGGAAGCCGCCTTCGATGCGGTCACCCGCGATCCGCCCGACGGGCTGCTGCTGCTCGCCGATCCGCTCACCTTCAGCATGCGCAGCCGCATCGTCGAGTTCGCGCGCGAGAAGAACCTGCCGGCGATCTACGAGACGCGCGAGTTCGTCGACGCCGGCGGCCTCATGTCCTACGGGCCGAACGTCGTCGCGATGGCGCGCCGCTCAGCATACTACGTGGATCGCATTCTCAAGGGCGCGAAGCCCGGCGAGATGCCGATCGAGCAGCCGGCCAAGATCGACCTGGTCGTCAACCTGAGGACCGCGCGCGCGCTCGGCGTCACCATCCCGAACTCGATCCTGCAGACCGCCGACCAGGTGATCGAGTAAGCCCTTCCGGTACTTCGTGCACTGTATGCCCGGCCTGCTCCTGTTAGGGCTCCGTACCCAGGGGCCAGAGGCACGACGTGTCAGCCGGACAGCCGTAGGCGGAGACTTTGCCCGGATACCCTAGGGGGCCCCCCTACTTCGAAGCGTCCGGCTCCATCCCAGGCTGTTCCCGGTCGGCCTCATGATAGTCGGCGGGCAGTCAAGAACGTCCTATGCGGGCCCGTTCCCAAGCATTGACCCACAGATTCCTGATCGGGTCGTCATGCGTCTCCAGGCTGAGAGAATGGAGTTACTCGGCACCGAATCCCTTCAGCTCTTCGTAGGCTGTAAATCGGATCGCGTCCGGGCAGTCTTTCAGAAAGGGAGCAAGAAGCTCTTGCTCCCAGACCTTCCACGTATCCGGATACTCCTGAGGGGGCCGCGGATGCTCGGGGGTGCCCCAGAGGTGTTCCCAAGCCTCACGGCTCTCGTAGATCCACAAGGCGGCGTAGGCATCGCGGCGGACTCCCTTCGCGCCTCTAACGAAGAGATGCGCGACTAGCCCGGGCAGTTGCAGCAGGCCACGGCCTTCGGCCTCACGGAGAACTTGCTCAAAGTGCTCGACATTGATCCCTGGCTTGAGGTCATATTCGTGAATACTGACGATGCGCCGCATGCGCCGATCCCTCCTATTGCGGCAGATCGATTGACTCGCGCATTGCGAGCTGGGACATTCGCCTGCCTCCTGTACTGCTCCGCAAGCCGGACGCACTCCAAGGCTGATGGCAGTCTGCGGCGACTTGGTTAAGGCTAAGAAGGGCCTTTAACCATCGGCGAGCGCGAGTTTCGCGCCGAGCGCCACAAAGGCGGCGGCGAGGCGCGGCGCATCCACGTCAGCACCCGCGGCCGCAACTTACTCGCGAGATCTGGGTAAAGACCGGCGCGCGCGGCGTCTCCGCCGCCGCGCCGGCGAAGTAAGGGCCCCTCATCCTGCCCTCTCCTTGACGGGGAGAGGGTGTGCCTTGACGCCCCCGTAATGCTTTGCCGTCGCGACCAGCTCTTCCACGTCCTCTTCGGTCGTGTCGAAGGCGCAGACGATGCGGATGATGCCCTCGCTCGGGGCGCCGCGGCGCGAGAAGCTGTAGCCCTCGGCGACCAGCCCGTCCCAGACGGGCTGGGGCAGGGCGACCAGGACGAAGTTGATCTCGGTCGGCCCGCGGAACCGCACGCCGGGAATCGCGGCCAGTCCGTCGCGCACGCGCCGTGCCATCAGGTTGGCGTGGCGCGCGTTCCGGAGCCACAGGTCGTTGGCGACGTAGGCCTCGAGCTGGGCGGAGAAGAAGCGCATCTTCGAGAAGAGATGGCCGCCGCGCCGGCGGCGGTAGCGCATGCTCTGGGCCAGCTCGCGGTTGAAGACCACGACGGCGTCGGCGGTGAGCGCCCCGTTCTTGGTGGCGCCGAACGACAGGATGTCGACGCCTGCCTTCCAGGTGGCCTCGGCCGGCGTAGAGCCGAGCCGGGCCACGGCGTTGGCCAGGCGGGCGCCGTCCAGGTGCACCCAGAGGCGCCGCGCGCGGGCGACCTCGACGATCTCGCGCACCTCCGCGAGCGTGTACACGGTGCTCGCCTCCGTGCCCTGGGTGATGCTGACCGCGCGCGGCGGCACATCGGCCGGGCGCGCCAGCGCCGCGTCGACCATCCGCGCCAGTTCGGCCGCCGACATCTTCCCGTCGGAGCCCGGCACCGGGATCGTGCGCGCGTTGCCCCCGGACCAGAACTCGGCCCCGCCGCACTCGTTGTCGTGGACATGGGCGGAGTCGGACACGTACACGGCGCCGTAGGGCGCCGAGACGATCGCCGCGCAGAGGCCGTTGGCAGCCGTCCCCGTGCCGACCGGGAAGACCTCGACCTCCGTCTCGAACAGCGCTCCGAAGCGCGCTTGGAGTCCCTCGGTGGCCGGATCGGCGCCGTACGGCGCGGTGTCACCGGCGTTGGCGGCGACCAGGGCGGCGAGGATCTCGGGCGCGGCGCCCGGCACGTTGTCGCTGTAGAAGTTCTTCTTCGCGCTCACTCGAGCCTCCTTGTGGACACTCATGTGTTAGCCGAAGCCTTGGCCCGGGCGATCTCCTCTGCGCTGTATCGGAGCGCCCGGAAGACCAGATTGCCCTCGGTGGTTGGCGGTCCGGCAAAAAATGGCCTACCGAAAAAGGGATTGACGTATTCCCAGACGATCTCTCCGTCTGTGGTGACTTCGAAGAATCGGCCGAACGAGGACTCGCAGGCTAAGGTATTGCCGTTCGGCAGCCGTTGGGCGTTGCCCATGCGTGGCGAGAAGAAGTTCCACGCCGGTTTATCCTGATACTTCCATGTGATCTCGTTTGTCGCGGGATTGACCTCGATCAGTCTCGAGAACGGCATCGAGTCGTCGAGACGATGTACGCCGTTATCGAAGATCAGGATGTTGCCGTTTCCCAGCTGGGTGGGGGCATGCTGGCCCGCGACGGTCGGAGATCCAAGCTTCCAGAGGATCTTGCCGGTCTTGCGTGAGATGCGGATCACGGTTGACGTGGGTCGGTAGCTGGCGAGGATGTCGCCGTCAGGCAGCTCCAGGACACTGTTGCCCTGGGCCCACAGCGTCCGGGGCGCCTGGACCTCGGCGATGCCGTCTGCCACGGGATCGAGATGCTCCCAGGTCCGCCACTCCCAGACCGTCTGTCCGGCCGGCGTCACCTCGGCGAGGTAGTCGGAGTACATCTTGCCGGCCTCCTCCTTCGACCGAGGCGCGTACTGGCCCGAAGGGAAGCGATCCTCCTCCACCCCTCCTTTGACACGCCGGGCGATGTCGTCGGGAACCTGACCCATGCAGTTCAACAGCACATTGCCATTGCGCAACAGGATGCCGTGGTGATGGTGGTCCGGATGGCGTACTTCCCAGAGCACCTTGCCGTTCCAGTCCGCTTCCAGGACCACGCCTCCCTTGAAGGGAAAGCGGCTGAGAAAGCTCTCCTCTGAGGTGCGTCCGTTGTAGAACAGGGTGCCGCGCTCGGTGAGATAGCCGGACAGGCCTGGCGGGTACGGCATGTTCCACGTGTGGACGACCGTGCCATGCAGATCGATGAGATACACTCTGCCGTCTCCCCAGATCAGCGGAGAGAAGAGGGTAAACCCTGGAGAGGCGCGCTCCGGGTTGAACGCACGCAACCCAACCCCCCGACGCTTGGTGGTGTTTTGCTCGACCAGGGCCGCCGCAGGTGTCGGTTGGCCGCTTTGGAGAGGGCGACTGGCACATCCCGTGGCGGCGCTCGCGCCCAGGACGGCGACGCCGGTGAGCACCGTGCGGCGGTGCAGGCGGTAGGAGGTCTGGTTGGTCATCACGCAAAGAGCTTGACCGGGCCTTTGATGGCCTTCCACGCGTAGTGCCCACCAGCCATGTATCGGGCGTCAAAGCCAGCCTTTCGCAGCGCGGCTGCGCTCTGACACCCAACGTGGAAGCCGTATACACAGAAGGTGACCACGGGCTCGTCCTTCGAAAGACTTCCCATCCATTCTTCTACGCGCTCTGGATCGCGCCAGACCGCCCCCTCGACGATGTCCTGCGCTCGAGTGCTGTAGTGGCGCGGTCGGGTATCGATGATTTGTACTCGCGTGCCGGAGTTCAGCATGTCCTGGACCTCTTCCGGCGTGATGGATGGCACGTCCTTGAATTCTGGTTGATCGAGGGATCTCGGCGGCAAGGCTTTGGTGGCATCGCGGTACCGCGACTCGACCGCGTCCCAGTGAATGTTACGCATGAAGGCCGCGATGTATGCCGTCGTGTTCGCTCCGTACTCGATGTGGTACGCGTGTTCGTACATGTCGAGAGCCAGGATCGGAATGCCCCCGGTAATGCTCTCGGCGTGACTCGACATACTGTGATTGATCAGCCGACCATCCCGCGGTACATAGGTCAGCAGTATCCAGCCCGCGTCGCCTGTCAGAGCTTCTGCTAGGGCGATGAACTCGTGGCGCCAGAGATCGACCGACCCGAAATCACGAGTCAGAGCGCTTGCTATGGCGTCAGACAGCGTCCGCCCATCCCCACCAAGGCTCGCGAAGTACAATTCGTGAAGCAGAGTGGAGTTGAGGAGTGTAGTTTGCTCTCGACTCAGCCGACTGATGACCTGGGCGGGCGTCGTCTTGACATCGAGCGCCTTCAGTTCACTGGTGACGGCATTCAGGCGATTGAGGGCAGCGCCGTAGTTATGCTCGTAGTGGCTCTCGATGAGACGGGGCGACATGTTGTTCAACGTCCAGGGACGGCAGAAGAGGGGGGCGATGCGATATGTCATCGTAGACCTCCGTTAGAGATCGAGAGCATGAGCTTCAGCCTGCCGCACGGCCGGCGCGGGGACCCTCGGCGCCGCACCACGCGGCCAGGCCACCGCGAACGTAGCGCGCATCGAGGCCGCGTTGCCGCAACGCCGTCGCCACGTTGCAGCCAACTTCGAAGCCGTAGGCGCAGTACACGAACACCGGGGTCCCGGATGAGAGCTGACCACCCCAGTCATCGACGCGTTCCGGATCGCGCCAGACGGCGTTCGGCATGGTATCGGGGTTTCTCGCCACGTAGTTCTTCGGCCGGACGTCCACCACCTGGGGCCGCGGATCCGTTTCGAGCAAGGCGCCGAGCTCTTCCACGGAGATCGACGGTAGCGCGTCGTCCGAGGCCGGAGATTCGCGCACCTGATGCTGGACCGTGGCCTGCGTCAACCGCGCGGTGACGACGGGCCATGCGATGAGCCGCATGAAGGCCTCGACGTAGGCGGTCGCGTTGGCCCCGAACTCCAGGTGGTACGCGTGCTCGTACATGTCCAGAGCCAGGATCGGTACCGTGCCGGGAACGGTCTGGGCATCCTCGAGCGCGATCTGGTTGTACAGCCGGCCCTCGTGGGGGGAGTAGCTGAGTAGGAGCCATCCCGAGCGGCCGGCCAGCGATTGCGCGGCGCCGACGAACTCGCGCCGCCACCGATGAACGCTGCCGAAGTGCTCTTCGAGAGCGGCAGCCAGCATCTCGCCGGGGACCTGCCGGTCGCCGCTGAGGTTGGTGAAGTACAGCTCGTGGAGGACGACCGAGGCCATGGCGGACAGCTCCTCACGCCTGAGGGCACGGATCTCGGCGGCGATCGACGTGTCGGGATCCATGCCGGCGAGCCGGTCCCGCACGGCATTGAGGGACTGGACTGCGGCACCGTAGTTGTTCTCGTAGTGACTGACGATCAGCCGCTCGGGCAACCAGTTCAGGGAATACGGCTTGCACGGGATCGGTAAGATCCGATGATGCATCGGCATTTCTCCAGGCGCGGCGCGGCTCGACATGCTCAGAGCTATTCCGCCGTCGGTTTGAGGGCGCGCGCGCCGCCCGAGGCGTACCACGCCGCGATGCCGCCGCGGACGAAGCGCGCGTCGAAGCCGCGTTCGATGAGCGTCTTCGTCACGTTGCGCCCGACGTCGAAGCCGTAGGCGCAGTAAACGGCCACCGGCTTGTCCGGCGTCAGCTCGGTGATCCACTCCTCGACGCGATCCGGATCGCGCCACGTCGCGCCCGCCATCAGATCTACATTGAGCGACATGTGCTCCCGCGCCCGCGCGTCGACAATCTGCACGCCGCTGCCATCGGCGATCTGCACGGCGAGCTCCTCGACCGAGAGCGACGGCATGTCTGTCGTGGACGACGGGTCTTCGTTCAACGGCGGCCGATCGTTCCGCGCGGCCTCGATCCGCTTCAGCACGGCCTCCCAGTTGATGTTGCGGAAGAATGTGTCGATGTACGCGGTCGCGTTTGTGCCGAAGTCCATCTGGTAGGCGTGCTCGTACATGTCCAGAACGAGCACGGGCGCGGCGTCGACGGCCGCCTGCGCGTCATCCGTCGCGAGCTGGTTCCAGAACCGCTTCTGCCGGCGTGAATAGGTGAGGAGGACCCATCCTGAGCCGCCCGCCAGCGACTGTGCCGTTCCGACGAACTCGCGACGCCACGCACTGGCGCTGCCGAAGTCCCCTCCGATCTCCGCGGCGAGAGCGTCCGGTACTTCGTGCCAGTCGGGGCGACCGAGGCCCGAGTTGGGTCCCGCGCGGCGGAAGCCGCCGAGGTTGCCGAAATAGAGCTCGTGCAGCGTGACCGAGCCCATCAGCGAGAGCTCTTCGCGCTTGAGCCCGCGCAGGCGGTACGGCGACGTACCCGCGTCGAGCGCGGCCAGCTCGCGGCGAACGGCGTTCAGCGTTCGCACGGCGTTCCCATAGTTGTTCTCGTAGTGGCTTACGATCATTCGTTCGGAGATTCCGCTAAGCGTCGATGGGCGTACGGCGATCGGAGCGATCTCGTGGGGCATGGCCCGATTGACCTCTCTCCTACGGTGTGCGGGTGGCGGATTTCTGGGCATCGTCGTCAGGACGTCCTCCACCTGACGGTCCGGGCGATTTTCATCAGCGACCGGCCGCGATCGATGAGCCGATGCCCGATGCCGCTCGAACGTCGCGGGCGTGTCTTCGATTGCCGAATCAGCGCGGCCCGCTGTGCGCTCGCCCGAGCGGCGGCGAGCCGGTCCCGAATGATCTGCTCGATCACGTAATCCGCTTCCATCGTTCCCCCCCTCCAGTCGTCCTTATGCTGCAATGGTGTTCTGTTCAGATTCCGCTGAGCGTCGACGGGCGTACGGCGATCGGGGCGATGTCCCGGGGCATGGCCGGATCCGTTCCGCGCGAGTGGAGATGTTCATTATGTTTCGTCGACTGATGGCAGTATGCAACTAGTGTTGCAACACAGCAAGTCGTCATAGCGCGATGCGTTAACAGACGAGGGCAGTCGTCCTCGCGCCGGACCGGGGATTCGGGCAACGCCCGCGCGGCCGGGCTGCCGCGAGGTCGTTACTTTGCGGGAGTACCAGTGATCACAAGGTCGGCGAACTCGGTCACCGAGTCCGCCTTGGTCCAGAGCCCGACATAGCCTCCGGTGAATGTTCTGTCGTCATGGTCGAGGAGCAGGGCGTCGTCGAGGTACGCCTGGATTTTGGTGCTCTTGGCCACCACTCGGATGGCGTGCCATTGGCCTAGCTTGGGCTCGGTGACTTTCGCCGACGCGATCACGCGCCGCTGGCCGTCTATCATCGTGTCGAGGCGGAAATTGTTCTCGAGCGCGTTGGCCCGGGCGAGGAGATAGTTCCGTGCATCCCGCGCGCGGAGGATAATGCCTCCGCTGGCGTCTTCCTTCCCAGAAATTGGCCGAAACTGGACGGTGACGTCGACGTCGTCGAACTTCCGATCCTCCAAGATCGCGACGGCCCAAGGCTGCGTCTCCGCGGTTTGGGCGAGCACCTGGCGGCCGCCGGATGCGCGGCGCACCCACCGACCCGCGATGAACTTCCACTTCGCGTTTTCCTGCCCGAGATCGTCTTTCATGGTGAGTGCCTCCGGCGATGTGATGGTGAGCCGTGGAGCATCGCGGGCCGCGGCGGTGGCGGCCGCGCTGATGGCCAGGAGGGACCGCAAGGGTGAGTTTCATGGAGTCTCCTGTTTTTCGCGGTGTCTCAGTCCAGGGGTGCTGCCACGACTTTCCACTGGTCGCCGCGCACGAGGGTGACCTCCGCGACTGGATGACCACTGTCCAGGCCCGGCATCGCGCTCACCGCGCGGTACCCTGGATTGCCGTCTACCGCTTCCGCCGTGGCGGCCCCGAGCAAGCGCTTGGCGCCGGCCATGGCGGCCCTCTGGCTTTGAGCTGCCGAGAGATCTTCGCTGTCGGTTAGAGCCTCGACCCGGGCGATCATTCCCGCGCTGAAATCGACGATGACTTCGGAGAAGCTGTCGCCAGCGGAGCCGTCGGGCTTGAGCGTGTAGACGGACAGCTGCAGGACGCCATCCTCGAGCTCGTACTTGGCCGAGATCGGGATGCCTTGGGTCGAGCCCAAGACGAGTCCGCTTTCGAGCGGGAGCCAGGCAGCCGCCAACGCCTGTCCTAGCGCGGCGCGCTCTGCGACGGAGCTCGGCTGAGCGGGGACAGGCCACGAGATTCCGACGACCAAGCTGCAGACGACAACGGTGATGGTGACGATGCGTCGCATGGGTACGCGCCTCCATTGGGAGAATGCCTGCGCTGCATGCTGCTCATGATGGGGCGCGTTCGGCGGTACGCCACTGACGAGTTCCTGACGGTTCTGTCAGGTGTGGGGGCGGCGGCCCATGGCTATACTCGGGACATCGTGCGGATCCTGGTCGTCGAGGACGAGCAGAAGGTGGCGAAGGCGCTTTGCCAGGGGCTCGAGGCGGAGCGCTACGACGTCCGCGTCGCGTCGACCGGGGAGGAGGGCTTCTTTCTCGTGAACCACGAGTCGTTCGATCTGGTCGTGCTCGATTTGATGTTGCCGCGGCGCGACGGACTCGAGGTATTGACGACGCTGCGCCGGCGCGGGCTTCAGACCCCAGTCTTGATCCTCACGGCGAAGGACACGGTCGACGACCGGGTGCATGGGCTCGACAGCGGCGCGGACGACTATCTGGTGAAGCCTTTCGCCTTCCCGGAGCTGCTGGCCCGCATACGAGCCCTGCTGCGTCGGGACCGGCCCGAACAGGCGCTGAAGCTCCAGCAGGGCAGTCTCGAGATGGATGTCGTGACGCGGAAAGTGAAGCGGGCGGGGCACCCGGTGGAGCTGACCGTGAAGGAATTCGAGATCTTGGAGTACCTACTACGCCATGGCGGGCGCGTGGTGTCTCGGGAAATGCTCGCGCGGGATGTGTGGCACGTCACCGCCCGGGCGACGCCGCTCGACAACGTGATCGACGTGACGATCGCGCGCCTGCGCCGCAAGATCGACGACCGCTTCGAGCCGAAGCTGCTTCACACCGTACGTGGAGTGGGCTTCATCCTGGGCCGCGACCGGAGATGAGATCTTGGGCGCCGAGCGTCCGGACGCGGCTGACCTGCTGGCACGCCGGGGTGCTGGCACTGATCATCTGCCTCTTTTCCGCGGGGATCTTCGTCTTCGTGAAGGCACGACTCGATGGCGCCCTGAACGAGCAGATTCGGAGAGATCTCGACGCGATAGAGACGGTGTACCGAGACGAACCGTGGGATCTCCCGGAGCTGGATCGGCGAATCGGCATCTCGTTGTTCGAGGTCGTGGACGGGGGAAGCCTCGTGTACCGGACGCCCGGCTGGCCGCCGGCCGCGGCGCACCCGTATCGCACGCGGGTGAGAGAGGGCAACGCCCTCCGCATCACCGTGGCCCAGGACGAGACGGGGCTGCGCCAGACGCTCTGGACCCTCGCGGTGATTCTGACAATAGGGATCCCGGGAGCGATGGGCTTGGCTGTCGTGGGCGGCTACTTTCTCGCGGGCCGCCTCCTCGCGCCGGTCGGCGCGATGGCGGCGACGGCGCGGAGGATCGGAGCGGAATCGCTCGCGGAGCGGCTGCCGGTCGCGAACCCACGGGACGAATTCGGGCAGCTGGCCAGTGTGTTCAACGATACGCTGTCGCGCCTTCAGGACGCGTTCGAGCAGCTTCGGCGCTTCACCGCGGACGCGTCTCACGAGCTGCGCACGCCGCTGACCGCCATGCGGAGCGTCGGGGAGGTGGCGCTACAGCGGTCGGCGAACGCAGCGGAGTACCGCGAGGTGATCGGGAGCATGCTCGAAGAGGTCGACCGGCTCACCCGCCTGGTGGAGAACCTGCTAACGCTCACCCGTGGGGAAGCGGGGCGGATTCCGCTTACCAGCGCTCTGGTCGACTTGAGTGACCTGACTGCGACCGTGTCGGAGGGGTTGCACGTTCTCGCGGAGGAGAAGCATCAGAGTCTGGAGGTCGAGACCGCGTCGGTCGTCAGGGTCCGGTGCGACCCGGCCATTCTTCGGCAGGGCCTCGTCAATGTGCTGCACAACGCGATCAAGTACACCCCGAGCGGAGGAACGGTCCGCGTAGTGACGCAGCATGCGAGGTCTGGCGAGGCTGTCATCGAGGTGAAAGATAGCGGCCCGGGAATTCCCGCGGCGGACCGTCAGCGGATCTTCGAGCGATTCTATCGCGTGGACTCCGGGCGATCGAGGGAGGCCGGGGGAGTGGGACTGGGCCTGGCCATTGCCCGCTGGGCCGTCGAGGCAAACGGCGGCCGCATCGAGATCGAGAGCGAGGAGGGACAGGGCGCGTTGTTCCGGATCGTGCTGCCCTTAGAGACCGATGGTGGTCCCGGGGCCGAGATGTTGCCCTCAGGATCTGCTGCCGAGGGTCCGCGCGCCGCAACCAGCCAATAGCGTTCATCTTGTGGCGCACGAGCGCCGACTAAAGACTTCCTGACAGGAACGTCAGGATTCGGCGGAGGCGCCCGTGGGTATACTCGCCCGCGGGGTGGCAGCGGCGCAGATCTTCTCTAACGCTCGGGGGCAGACATGACGGATACGCGCACGGCAGTCGCCGGAAGCTGGAGGGAGATCGCGGCGTCATTGTTCAAGCTCGGCGCCACCTCCTACGGCGGCCCAGCCATCATGGGTATCATGCAAGCCGAGCTCCAGGAGAAGCGGCGGTGGGTCTCGAAGGAGCGGTTTCTCGAGGGACTCGCGGTGGCGAACATGTTGCCGGGCGCGACCGCGACCCAGCTCGGCATCTTTCTCGGCTACGCGCGCGGCGGCTGGGTGGGCGGGCTGCTCGGGGGAGTCTGCTTCGTCCTGCCGGCCTTCGTCATCATGCTTGGACTCACCATTGCTTACACTGGGTTCAGTGTGACGCCGGTCGCCCGCGGCGCCCTCTACGGGCTCGGACCGGTCGTTCTCGGCCTCTACGCAGTCGCTGTATATCGCCTCGGCAGGGCGGCAGCCACCACGGCCGCGGAGATGGTGATCGGCCTGCTGGCGGCCGCGGCGGCGATTGGGACTTCACTCGGCGTCGTGGTGATCTTGGTCCTGGCTGGGATTGCGGGATTGGTTCTTCTTCAGCCGGTACGTCCTCGGGCGCTCTGGGTGACCTTCTCATGCGTGCTCTTCGCCGCCATACTCACTGCCGCCTGGTGGCTGCCGATGTCGCTGTCGGTATTCGCCGCTAGGGGAGGAATTCCGGATCCGAGGAACCTGTGGGACCTCGGCATGTACTTCCTCAAGGTCGGGGCGTTCACGATCGGAGGCGGGCTGGCCATGATCGCGTTCATCCAAGACCAGGTCGTCGGGCAGTACGGCTGGCTCACGCCCAGGGAGTTCATCGACGGCCTCGCACTCGGCCAGCTCACCCCGGGGCCGGTCCTGATGATTGCGGCGTACGTCGGGTACAAGGCCGCCGGGCCCGCCGGGGCTGCCGTGGCCGGTGGCGCCGCATTCCTTCCGTCCTTCGTCATCATGCTCGGCGTCCTCCCAATCCTCGACCGCGTCAGAAAGCTTGCGTGGGTCAGGGGAGTGATGAAGGGCATGGCTCCCGCCGTGATCGGTGTGCTCGCGGTGTCGCTGATCCGCCTGGCGCCGGCTGCACTTCCGGACGCCATCGCGGTCGCCATCCTGGCGGCGACTCTTCTCGCGCTGGTGGTGTTCCAGATCGGGGCCTTCAGGCTGATGATCGCGGGCGCCGTCCTCGGAGTGCTACGAAGCTCACTGCCTGCGATACGCGTGGTCAGGGCAGCACGACATCTCCTTAACTGGACAGCTGCCTGAGGGACATCGATGGACTCGCCCACTACCGCTCCCCGCGTCCGTATCCGCGACCTCGTCCTCTACTATCTGCGGCTCGGGACGGTTGGCTTCGGCGGCCCGGTAGCGCTTTGCGGGCAAATGGAGCGCGAGCTGGTCCGGGAGCGCCGATGGCTCACCAAGGACGAGATGCGAGAGGCCATCGCCGTGTGCCAGTCGCTTCCCGGACCGCTGGCCATCCAGGTCGGCATCTTCGTTTCGTACATTCGCGGCGGATTCTGGGGGGCGTGGGCCGGCGGCTGGGCCTTCATCCTTCCAAACTTCGTCATTGTCTCCGCCCTGGCTGCTCTCTACGTGCATTTTGGCGGTCTGTCACTGGTCACGGCGATCTTCTATGGGGTCAGCCCAGCGGTGATTGCCTTGATCCTCCACTCCTGCTACCG
>JACXTT010010387.1_pt1 | contig 12551 bp, 10 predicted proteins | sample 9270951 | NCBI WGS metagenome assembly JACXTT01 (sample SAMN15532306, study PRJNA645909) | rock metagenome | isolation source: weathered quartz diorite | place: Puerto Rico | collected 2017-06-21 | reverse complement strand
GAGGGGATGAAGTCCTCGCTCGTCTCGCGCGAGGTGATTGCCGATTCGGTGGAGCTGACGGTACGCGGTCACTGTTATGACGCGCTCGTCGGCATCGCCGGATGCGACAAGAGCCTGCCCGGCATGATGATGGCGATGCTCCGCCTCAACGTTCCGAGCGTCTTTCTGTACGGCGGCTCGATCATGCCGGGAAAACTAAAGGGCAAGGACATCACCGTCGCAGACGTCTTCGAGGCCGTGGGCCAATTCCAGGCCGGTAAGATTTCCGCCGAGGATCTCCACGAAATCGAGTGCGTCGCTTGTCCCGGAGCTGGCGCATGCGGAGGGCAATTCACTGCAAACACGATGGCGTGCGTCGCCGAGGCCGTGGGCCTCGCGCTGCCGTATTCGTCTGGACCGCCGGCGGAGCTGACCTCGCGCGACGAGTACGCGCTAAAGGCTGGCGAGATCGTGATGACCCTGCTCGAGAAGCAGGTCCGGCCCCGTATGATCGTCACGCGCAAAGCCCTCGAGAACGCAGCCGTGGTCGTTGCGGCAACAGGGGGATCGACAAATGCCGCGCTCCATCTTCCCGCGATGGCGAACGAAGCCGGTATAGACTTCGATCTTTTCGAAGTGGCGGAGATCTTCAGGCGCACACCTTATCTCGCTTCGCTCAAACCGGGCGGCCAGTTCGTGGCCAAGGACATGTGGGAAGCAGGCGGCGTGCCGATGTTGATGCGCGCACTTCTCGACGGTGGCTACCTTCACGGCGAATGCCTGACCGTGACCGGGAAAACGATCGCGGAGAATTTGCGCGACGTGAAGTTCAATCCCAATCAGAAGGTGATGCGTCCTGCAAGCGATCCGCTCGCGAAAACAGGCGGCGTCGTCGGGCTAAGGGGCAATCTCGCGCCGGACGGCGCGATCGTCAAAATCGCCGGGCTCAACCATCTGGCCCATCGCGGGCCAGCTCGTGTGTTCGACAGTGAAGAAGAGGCTTTCGCCGCTGTCCAAGCCCGCAACTACAAGGAAGGCGATGTGATCGTCATCCGCTTCGAGGGACCGAAGGGTGGGCCGGGCATGCGCGAGATGCTTCAGACCACCGCCGCGCTCTATGGTCAGGGCGTGGAAAACATCGCGCTCATAACCGATGGCAGGTTCTCAGGCGCTACGCGCGGGCTTTGCGTTGGCCACGTCGGGCCGGAGGCCGCGGACGGCGGGCCCATCGCACTCATTCGCGACGGTGATGTTATCGCGATTGATGCCAACAAGGGCACGATGGACGTCGAACTCAACGCAAACGAACTCGTCGCGCGACGAAAATCGTGGGCCCCGAAGCCGCCACACTTCCGCACCGGTGTCTTGGCTCGATACGCGCGCAACGTGGGTTCCGCGCGCTTCGGCGCAGTCACCACCGCAGGTGCGAAAGAAGAAGTGCGCTGCTACGCGGATATCTGACCAATGCGCTTCCATTGCTTGGCGATCAGCGTCGCTTTTCACAATTCTGCCGCAGTTCCCTTCGATCGACCGAAGGTCGCTGAAACTCGGCCGTCGCATGCACGTTTTCCGCAGGAAGGGGATCGCCTTCCCGAGAGGGGAAGCACGAACCATGGAGAGTGCTCACCATGTCAATAAGGACCTTCCTGCGCGGCGGCGCTGCCACGCTCGTGATTGCCGGAGCAATCGGGTTCGGCGCGGCTTCCGCACAGTCGTACAACTCCTACGGCGAGCCGACCTACCGTCACACTTACCATCACCACCACGCGACACATCGCATTCATTACGCTCGCTATGCCGAGAATGAGGCTCGCGGGGAGCGCAGTCCAACGTATCGCGAGAGCGCGTATCGGTCGGATCGCGCTATGCAGTCGATGAGAAACGAGAACTTCCCCGCCGCCTTCCAGGTTCCTCTTACCGAGATCGGCAAACCGACCGACGAGCTCAAGCAAGCCAGCGTTCGCGACATTGACGGCAACAGCGTCGGCTATGTGCGCGACGTGATCACGGCACGCAATGGCGAGATCCGCGCGTTAAAGATCAATGTCGGCGGTTATTGGGGAATGGGCGGCAAAGACGTGATGGTCGATGCAAGCGAATTCCGGTACGAAAAAGCGCGCAACGAACTGACCACGGACCTGCCTAAGAAGGACCTCGAGTCCATGCCGGCAGCAAAGGGATAGTCACCCACCACGCGGGCGCCAATAGCCCAATGACATGCGGGGCCGAGGAACCACCTTCGGTCCCGCTTGCTTATCTCAGCTCACGATCACTTTCTCGTAGCCGAAGAAAAGCGGCGAACGCGGCAGGTCTATGAACTTGCGCTCGTCGTCGAGCAGAGCCTGACCCGCGGCAAGACGTTCGGGCGTTTGCGGGCCGCGCAGGTCCTCAAGTGAATCCCACCATAACTCTGCCACTCCATCGTACATTTCCGGAGCGTCGCGCGAAGCGCGGATGACGTCGTTGATGGCGTCGGTAACGGAATGCATCTGGACATAACGGCGAATGCGCAGCACCTCGCTGTATTTTGCAACGAGTGGCGCGTGATGCTCGAACCAATATTTCTGGAAAGCCTCGCGGCTGAGGCTTGGCAGGCGATGTAAGCAAAAGGTGAGCTGGATCATGGTTCTCCCCCTAGTCGCATCAGCTTAGCGCGGAACAGCGCGGTCCGGACCTGCCGGTGCCGTGACGGCCGCATCATCTGTGCTATGTATGTTCCCGGAAAAATGCGCGGCTCGGAGAGGTTGCATGTCGGTGAAGTTGAAGGTGAACGGCGTCGTTCACGACCTCGATGTCGAGGACGGTGCACCTCTCCTCTGGGTGATCCGCGACGAGATCGGTTTAACGGGCACCAAGTTCGGTTGCGGCATCGCGCAATGCGGCGCCTGCACGGTGCACATCAACGGTGAAGCGCAGAGAAGCTGCGTCATGCCGGCGAAGGCGGCTGAAGGCACGGAGATCACCACGATCGAAGGCCTGAGCGCGAACGGTCTCACCCCGGTCCAAAAGGCCTGGATCGATCATCAGGTGCCACAATGCGGGTATTGCCAGTCGGGCATGATCATGGCGGTGAGCGCGGTGCTCGCGCGCAATCCGCATCCGACCGACGACGAGCTTGCACAGACAGTCACGAACATTTGCCGCTGCAGCACGCTTCAGCGCGTCCGCGCGGCCGTGCGTTCGCTGGCAACCGCGAAGGGGTAGGCGATGGGCACGACGCGCAGAGTGGTTTTGGGAGTTGGGGCAGGCGCGGGCGCGTTGGTCATTGGTTACGCGCTTTGGCCGAGTCACAGGCTCGAACGCGACGACGCGGCCGATGCGACGACGGGTGAGCATTTCCTCGGCAACTGGATCAAGGTCGCATCCAACGGTACCGCGACCGTCGTCATCCCTCATTGCGACATGGGCACCGGGATCTTCACGTCGCTCACGCAGATGGCGGCGGAGGAGCTCGATCTCGACTTCGACAAGGTAACGGCCGAGCAGGCGCCGCCTGACACGCTGTTCGCCAACGGCGTTTTCGTCGAAGCCTTCCTGCTTAGTGGAATGGGAGTCGCGCCCGACGGGATTCCCGCGTTCCTGAAAGGAACGGTGGACAATACCTTCCGGTTTCTAGCGTCCAATTACAATTCGAATTCCCTGTCGCCGGATTTTCGCGGTTATGGCGGCGTTCAGGTGACTGGCGGCTCGGCGTCGGTGCGCGCGACGGGCGTGTTCGGAATTCGCGTTGCCGCAGCGGCCGCGCGCGAAATGCTCATCAAGGCGGCGGCTGCGCGCTGGAAGGTCGATGCATCCGAATGCTCGACGAAAGCGGGCCAGGTCGTCCACACCGTCTCCGGCAAGAGCTATGGCTATGGCGAGCTCGTCGATGACGCGGCAAAGTTCACGCCGTCGACGAAGCCCGTCCTGAAGGCGAAGAGCGAGTACAAGCTCGTCGGCAGATCGATTCCCCGGATCGACATCCCCGCGAAGGTCAACGGAACGACGATGTACGGCATCGACGTGAAACAGCCGGGAATGCTCTACGCGGCGATAAAGATTTCGCCAGTGTTCGGCGGCAAGCTCCTGTCGGTCGACACGAGCGGGGTCGAGGGCTGGCGCGGGATCACGAAAGTCGTCAAACTCGAGGAGGCGGTCGTCGTCGTTGCGGATCGCTTCTGGCGCGCACGCGACGCAATCGCGGCTCTCAATCCCATTTTCGACAACGCAGGCAACGGTAGGGTCACTTCAGACGATATCACCGCCCGGCAGAAGGCTGCGCTGAAAGGCGGCCTCAAGTCCGACGTCAAAACCGGCGTGGGTGCCGACGCACTCAAGGACGCGAAGGTGATCGAGGCGACGTACCACGTTCCTTACCTTTCGCACGCTCCGATGGAGCCCATGAACGCCACCGCGATCTTCAAGGACGGCAAGCTCGAGGTTTGGTCCGGGACGCAAGATGGTCTTGGCTCGCGTGCGTTCTGCGCACAGACGGCAGGCCTTTCAATGTCGGACGTGTCGTTCCATCTGTTGCCGAGCGGCGGCGGCTTTGGGCGGAGGCTGCCCGGTCAGTGGAATTTCCTTGCCTACGCCGTGAAGACAGCGATCGACATGCCGGGTGTACCGATCAAGCTGTTGTTCACGCGCGAGCAGGATATGCAGCACGATTACTATCGCCCCAACGTCATGAGTCGCTTCCGCTCAACGCTCGATGCGAAGGGCATGCCACTCGCCTGGATCAACGATTACTCGGGAACCGGCGACAAGAAGGCCGACAGCGAAGCGCACATCGTCTACGACGTTCCCAATCAGGCGATCAGCTGGAAGAACGCGGAGTCGCACGTTCCAACTGCACCATGGCGAAGCGTCGAAGCGTCGTGGCACGGCTTCTTCGTCGAGTCCTTTGTCGACGAACTCGCGCGCGCGGCCGGCAAAGATCCGCTCGAATATCGCCGTGCGCTTCTCGCGAAAGCGCCCCATCATCTGGCGGTCGTCAATCTCGCTGCCGAGAAGGCGGGGTGGGGTGCACCGCTCGCCCCCGGTCGCGGTCGTGGCATCGCCATGGTCGAAAGCTTCGGCTCGATCGTTGCACATGTAGCCGAGGTCGAGGTGACCAAAGATGGCCAGCCGAAGGTGCACCGCATCACATCGGCCATCGATTGCGGTATGGCGGTCAATCCGGATGGTGTGAAGGCGCAGATCGAGAGCGGAATCCTCTATGGGCTGACAGCGGCATTGTTCGACGAGATTACCATCGACAAGGGCGCTGTCGTTCAGCAGAGCTTCCCGGATTACGAAATGGTGCGCCTCGCGGATTGCCCCGAGATCGAGGTGCATATCGTCGAAAGCGACAGGCCGCTCGGCGGCGCGGGCGAGCCTGGCGTTCCGCCGACGGCGCCTGCGGTGGCAAACGCGATCTTTGCTGCGTCGGGCGTGCGGGTAAGGGATCTGCCGATCAAGAATCACACGCTGACCGCATCGGTCGTGAAGACCAACGCGGGGTAGGGCAGGCGGAGATTCTGCAACTGAGAAGGAGACTTTAGGTCGAAACGCAAGTGCCGGACTCAAAAGGATAATCTTGATTCACCAAGCTCTGGCGTCTTGCACACCTCGGTGCGACGCCTAAGATCGACAGCTTCGGCGGGGGGAACTGGGGAAATGCGATTGTTGGGGCTGGTGGCGGCGATTCTTGCCGTTGCAGCAGGTACCGCTGCGTTTGCGCAGGCGGCGCACACCGCGCCTGTCCAAGGCACACAGATTGCATACTTTCAGCCACGAACGCTTTTCCATTCCGGCCTGCGCGACACGCACAGCGTGGCGCTGACCTTCGATGACGGCCCGAACTATCGAACACCCGCTGTTCTCGACGTGCTGAAGGCGCTCAACGTGAAGGCGACGTTCTTCATCGTTGGCAACATGGCAAGGGCATACCCTCGGATCCTCACCCGGATCGCATCGGAAGGCCATCTGCTGGCGAACCACAGCGCCACGCACGCGTTGCTCTCGGGCGAATACGATAGGCACCCGGAGATGCTCCTTGATCAGATCCGGGCGGTGAATGACGAAATCGCACCCCTGATGCGGCCGGGCGATCAGTTCTTCTTCCGCGCGCCATACGGCTCATGGCATTCGGCCCACGCGGAAATTCTCAACGCGGATCCCGTGCTGCGTAACTACACCGGGCCGGTCTATTGGGACATCGGCGGCGACATCACGATGCATGACGGCTACGTTATGAGCGCAGCGGACTGGGATTGCTGGCACCTGCACTGGACCGCCGATGTCTGCGCCAAGGGTTATCTTCGCGAGATCAGGCGTAAGAACGGCGGCATCGTGCTGATGCACTGCATTCACTCACAATCGGCGGCGCTGGTCGAGGCGGTTGTGCCAGCATTGGTCGAGGAGGGCTACAACTTCGTGCGCGTCGACCAGGTTGGGGAATTCAAGCAATACGAGACGCCGCAGACTGCGCCGGCTGTCGCGGATGCCGGTAGCATACCGCGTCCTAACGTGGTGAACATTCGTTCTGCTTCGCTCAAGTAGATTCGGGCGCAGGGAACCGCGCCGGTCGCGCAGGTGTTGCGGCCGTCGCTCGTTAGCTTAATCCCACCACACTGGTTCGTGCGTCCCGAGGGGCACGACCGGCCGTTTCCATCGCGTGCGGGTCTCAGTCATTCGCACCGACGGCCTCAGGTAGGTCATGGGCCCGAAACCCGTTTCGCTTCGCAACGACCACGCTGCGATCTCGTCTGTGCATGGCTGGATGGCGGTATGCAATCGGTCCTCCGGCCCGAGTCCAAGCGCACGCAACCACATCGCAGTTTGCGTGAGCGATACTCGTACGAGATAAGAGCCGCCATAGAGGGCGCGTCGCACAAGTGCCACCATAGTTCCGAACGCGGCCAGATATCCGGTTGTATAATCTGTAACTGCGCCAGGCTGCAGCTTCGGTGCCTCCGCGCCACCGTGAATGACGGCCATGCCTGAAACTGTCTGGCCAAGCTGTTCCCAGCCCGGACGTGGGCGCCATGGTCCCTCATGGCCGTAGCAATTTATCTCGGTGACGACGATCCCCGGACGCATGTTCACGAGCGCGGCTGGACCGAACCCGAGGCGGGCGATCGCGCCCTGGCGGTAGCCCTGACTGAAAACGTCGGCCTTACGAACGAGTCCTTCCAACGTCTCACGTCCCTTCTGAGTTGCGAGATCGACGAAGGCCGCAAGCTTCCCGTGGCCAGTATCGGTGACAAAGTACGGCACGGAAGGCAGGTTGGGAGACGAAATCACCATCGCTTCCGCGCCATAATGCGCGAGCGTTCGCGCGCAACTCGGTCCCGCGAGCACGCGCGTGAGATCGAGAACGCGGATGCCAGCAAGCGGCATGTCGCCATCGCGGAAGTGCTCCGGCGCGCTCTCGCCGATCCTTGTGATCTCGACTACGGGACGCCCAGCGAGCACGCGGCCTTGTTCGAATGAGTCCCATTCCTCTGGAGTCCGGGCGACGCCGGCGCAAGCGCCGGAGTCAGCGATCGCCGCTTCGAGTTCAAAGGCATCCCACCGCGCGACGGTTTCGCGCACGGCGTCCGGCTCATCGGGACAATCCAGGACCCGTAAAAGCCGTTTCGTGCTCTCTGGAAAGCTTGGATGGAGGAAAATGAAACGCCCGTTCCGCGCTTTCTGAAACCCATTGGCCGCGGTGCGGGCCGCATCGAGCTGGCCGCGCATTGGGGGCGCTCGACTCTCGTCTTCGAATTTCTGATGTAGAAAACTGAGCAGACCGGCTGCCGCCTCCCGCGTCGACACACTGACGCTCTGCGTGCGCCCCGTACGTAGCCTCCAAATCTCGGCCGCGATGGCACCGCCGGCCGCGAGCGTGGCTGCAGCCACTTCTTCGGCGAAGAACCGCGTCTTCATCGCGAGAGCGCCGGTGTCGACGGATACGAACCCCGGCCGTCGCAAACCCGCCAGATGCATGAGCTGGCAGAGTGCGGTCTCGACAACCTCAGCTCTTTCGGGCAACCGCAATCGTCCTGCTTCGTAACGACCGCAGCGGTCTAGCACTTTGTCAGCGCTGACACGATTCTGTCATGCAGCGTAACTAGTTTGCCTGCGCTGGGAATTTCGGGCAGGGCAGATGACATTCGGGCTATTGGTCGGTCGCTTCGGCACGTTCGTTCGCGAAAACCATACGCCGACATCCGCGCCGCCACCGGAGGCGCCTTACGCGCCACATCTCAACCAGCTCCGTGAAAAGGTTGCACATCACTTGATTCCGCTCGTGCTCATCGGCCGTTCCGATCGTGCGTTCCTGGACTGCGAACGAGAGGTAATCGTCAAGCACTGTCTCAGAGCGGCCGCGGATGCCGGGCTCGCCCTCGATGGATCGGAAAGCGAACTGCTCGACCGCTACATTGACGGCTTCCACCCTACCTTGATGCAGCTCGAGCCCGCGCTCCAAAGACTCGGTCGTTGCCCGCATGGCGAACTCGCGAGCCTCCTCGATGCCGCGCAGGCCCTCATCGCGGCAGACGGCGAGGTCAGCCCCGAAGAGATGAGGCTGCTCGCCGGGCTGCAGGAAGAATTGGCAGCCTTGGCCAGCGTTTAGCGCCATCCGTTCACAGACGAATTGAACTCCAGCCGACGCGCGCCCTTCGCGGCGGGCGCAAGATGATTTACGTGAGACGTTGGATCGTCGGACGGAGCCCGGGCTGTGGTCATTATTGTCGTTCTGGTGCTCGCGCTGCTCGCCATACTCAGGTTTTGGGCGGCCGGCACCATCATCGCGACCATCCAGCACCCGTATGGCGAGTTTACGCTGCACGCCATCGGCGTGGCGCTCATCGTAACGCTCGCTGTCTTCATCGACCAGTTCATCCGAATCTTCTATTGGGACCTCTATCTTCATCGTCGCCGCCAGCGACCGACCCCCGCTCTCATTCGCGATCTGCTCACGATTGCGATTGTCGTCCTCGGCCTCTCGATCGGGCTGTCGATCGAGGAAGGATTCACGTTTACCGGGTTGATCACGGCGTCCGGCGCAACGGCCGTAGTGCTCGGCATCGCGCTGCAGGCGGTTATTCAGGACGCCTTCAGCGGCCTGTCAATCCAGATCGATCACTCTTACACGCTCGGCGACTGGCTCACGGTCTTCTCCGAACAGACGCACGAGCCGCAATACGGCCGGGTCACCGGCATCACCTGGCGCACGACGTTCCTCGAGCTGCAGGACGGAACGCGGCTCATGATCCCGAACCACATCATGACCGCCAATCTGGTGCTCAATCACACCAAGCCGTTCGAACCGAAGCGCCTGTCGGTCGAGGTGACTCTCGACAACCGCATCGACAGCGATCGCATCATCGACCTGCTTTCGGGCGAGGCCTTCAAGACCGTGCGCACTGCGCCAGCCTTGGCGCGGAAACCGGATCCTTACGTAATCCTCCAGAAGGTCACAAGCGACTCGGCGGTTTACGAGATCCGCTTCTACTTTTGGCCGGATCAAATCAACCCGAGTCGCGCGCAGTCATCCATGCTCATCGCCGCGCTCGACATCCTCCAGAAGAACAATATCCCGACGTCCGTCACGATGGTCGAGCTCGCGCAAAAGCCGGACCTCGCATTCATTCTGGGCGAGGAGGAAAAGCAGAGCGCCCTTTCACGCGCACCTCTATTTGCGCGCGCACTTGATGACGAGCACCTAAAGCAGCTGTCGCACTCGTGCGCCATCGCGGAATTTCCGCGCGGGGCGGTTCTCATGCGGCAGGGAGATCCGCCGACCTGCATGTACTGCATTATGGAGGGCGCGGTTTCGATTTCGATTACCGGAGGTGACGGCGGTGCGACGCACGAAGTCGCCGTTTCCGCCGCCGGCGATATTGTCGGTGAGATGTCGCTCATGACGGGCGCGACGCGGAAGGCGACTGCGACGGCTCTCGCCCGCGTGCGTGCGCTCGAAATCAGCAAGTCCGACATCGAATCGCTGCTCGAGGCCAACCCCGGCCTGGCGGAACGTTTTGCCCAGACGCTTGCGCGGCGTCAGCAAGAACTGGACGAAGCCGCGCATCACGTCGCACGCAAGGAATCCCAGGCAACCGACATCCTCGCCCGTATGATGTCATTCTTCAGCCGCGCGTTCGCGTAGCCATGTGGATGTCTAGATCGGGCCCGCCGCCTAACCGACGAGATCAACCGCCGATGGTCGTGGCGCGATAGTGAATCCCTCGCACAACGCTATGCACAACAGACGACGCCACGCGATGATGTGATTGCGCCCCGGGGGCGTGTCGCAATAGGCTCGCAAGTCGCAGCCCCAATTTCTGCAGGGCGCCTTGGTCAAATCGCGGATTTATGACGAACGTCATGCGAAGGCTCGAGAGACCTTCGCGCGCTTCGTTCCTGGTGCGGATCCCGAGCGCGTGTCCGCCAATCTGGAACGGCGTCTCGGTGCGCTCGGCAGCATGGCGTTCGACGTCGTGGGTGCGATGTGGTCGCGACCGGAGTTATGCCGGCGCGACCGCTCCCTATTCATCATCGCCGTGCTTGCCGCACAGGCACGCGACGAGGAGCTGAAGCTGCACACTCAGATCGGGCTCCGCCACGGGCTCGTGCGCGAAGAGATCGAGGAGATCCTGCTTCACGTCGCGTCTTGCGCGGGGTTCCCTGCCGCGATGGCAGCGAGCCGGACGATCGATGCAGCGCTGCGAGAAGCGGAAGGCGTGGAGCAGCTCTCCGAACGAAAGCCCGCCGCGCGGAAGTCAGACACGGACCGGGATCGCGACGCGGATGAGCTGTCGCACGCGATGTTCGGCGATCGTGAGGACACGGCGAGCCCGCTCGCGCGTCTCGAAGCGACGCTCGGAGAGGTCGGCATCGTCTCCCATCGCTGGGTCTTTGGTGAGATATGGTCGCGCAACGAACTCTCCCGCCGCGACCGCTCGATAGTCGTCATCGGGATTCTCACATCGCTGGGCTCGACGAACGAGCTTGCCGTTCACGTCCGGGCCGCGGTCGCGAACGGCCTCACCCGAGTCGAGATCGAAGAAGTTGTGAATCATCTTTCGCTCTATGTCGGCGTGCCGCGCGCCGGCGAAGCGATGCGCGTCGTCCGGGCCGCGTTCAAGAGAATGGACGAAGCCAAGTGATCGCCGAAGCGCTCGTGTTGAGAGAACCGCGCCGCTTCGAGCGCCGCCGCTTCGATCTCCCGGCCCTTGGCGACGACGACGGCATCCTGCGTGTGGAAGCGTGCGGTCTCTGCGGCACTGACCACGAGCAATACACGGGACATCTGCCTTCGCGGCACGCCTTCATTCCCGGGCACGAAGTTATCGGCACTGTCGAGAAGCTCGGGCCTCGCGCGGCAGATCGCTGGGGCGTGGGCGCCGGCCAGCGCGTGGCCGTCGAGGTGTTCCAGTCGTGCCGCGAATGCCCGGCGTGCAAGGCGGGACTCTATCGGCGCTGCGAGCGCAACGGCCTCAGAACCATGATCGGCTTTGTCGACGCGGATAGGCCGCCGCATCTCTGCGGCGGATATGCGACGCATCTCTATCTTGGCCGCGACGCCATGCTTCTACCCGTGCCCACCTCGCTCGATCCGGTTGTCGCCTCGCTCTTCAATCCGCTCGGCGCGGGTATCCGTTGGGCGGTTGAGGTCCCGGAAACGAAACCCGGCGACGTGCTCGCAATCTTGGGACCCGGCGTGCGCGGCCTCTGCGCGGCGGCCGCCGCGAAAACAGCGGGCGCGAAATTCGTAATGGTCACCGGTCTTGGGCCGCGCGACGACACAAGGCTCGCACTCGCACCGCGCTTCGGCGCCGATCTCACCGTCGACGTAGCGAAAGAGGATCCAGTCAAGGCGTTGCGCGCAGCGACAGGCGGTCTGGCTGACATCGTGGTCGATGTTACCGCGAAGGCGCCGCGCGCGTTCGCGCAAGCGATCGCCCTTGCTCGAGCGGGCGGCACCGTCGTGGTGGCGGGCACACGCGGCGAGGCGAGCACGCCCGGCTTCAATCCCGATCACATCGTGTACAAGGAGTTGCGCGTGCAGGGCGCGCTCGGCGTCGACGTTCGCGCCTATCGGGCCGCGCTCGAGATGCTCGCTTCGCAACGCTACCCCTTCGGCGAGTTGCCGCGACAGACGGCCGGCTTCGACAATCTCGAGCCCTTGATTCAAGTGATGGCCGGCGACCGGCCGGGCCAGCCGCCGGTCCATGGCGTTTTTGTTCCGGAGAGACGAGATGATACGGCCGACATTCGAACATTTTGATGAAGCCTGGACGAAGCGGGTGGTCGGCGCAAAGGCGAGCCGCGGCATCGACGGATATCTCGGCATCGTCGTGACGGAAGCGATACCCGGGCGCATCGTGGCGGAAATGCCGGTCACAAAGGAGCTCATCACCTATATCGGCAACATGCATGGTGGTTGCCTTTCGGCGCTCTGCGGTCATGTTCTGGGCATCGTGATGTATCCCGTGATGCCGCCGCAGCATTGTGCAGCAACGACGGAGTTCAAGATCAACGTGCTCGCACGGGGTAAGTCCGGCGTCTGCCGCTCGACCAGCGGATGCCTCGCATTGCTGTGTCGGATCGCTGGCGAG
>JACXTT010010386.1_pt1 | contig 12551 bp, 11 predicted proteins | sample 9270951 | NCBI WGS metagenome assembly JACXTT01 (sample SAMN15532306, study PRJNA645909) | rock metagenome | isolation source: weathered quartz diorite | place: Puerto Rico | collected 2017-06-21 | reverse complement strand
TTCAGCCAGTTCGGTATGCGCGAGAGTGAGCGGGTTGAACGAACCGCACAGGATTCCGACGCGACGGAACGGTGGCACGGTTTCGGGGGAGAAGATGTGAGCGGCGGGCGGAGCGGCAAGATCGAGGGCTTCCAGGGCTTCGCGTATGGCAAAGAGACGTTTGAGGTTGTTGATTGCCTGTTCCATGTTTTGCTTACCCTTCGACACGGGGGGCGGTTCGCGAACCGCCCCTACTCTGCAAGGATGATCCAGCATATAATTGCGCGCCCGCAGAGAGCAACATGGAGGAGACATGGTGGACGCGAAGAGGTTTGGCCGGGTGAAAGTCATTCTAGGCAAGAACAGTGGCAAGTATCCTTATTGATTTCTAAGGCGGATTGTCTACCGCAAGGATTACGATATCGTGTGGATTGACGCCGCGGAAAAGAACTCTATGCTGCTCCACCTGCGCAAACTCATGCAAGAAGGTAGGGTAGAGTAGGATGGAGAACGTTATTTGCGCAGAGGGTAGTCGAATAAGGTGTGAGCCATGACACGGTCAACTCTCCTTTATCTTGGAATGTTGGTGCTCTTAGGCGTGGGCCTCGAAGGGATTCGCCGCGTTGGCAATACGCTGACGCCTCCCCACCATATTGCCGGGCAATGGTACTTCTCTGCCCCTTCTTCCTCCTCTTCCTGCCCGCTACTTGAGTTCGCCGAAGCCGGAAAGGGAAGCCTGCAGGTGGAACAATCCGGCCGCTACCTCATGCTCACGTTTACTGATGTACACTCTACGAAAGTGCCAGCGCGCTTTGCAGACGGAAAGCTGCGGGGTAGCGGTTTGAGTACCGCTCCCTGCGCTGCGGACACGCAGGTACGCATCCGCGGAGGTTTGGTGGGTGACCGTCTAGAGCTGTCCTTAACCCGTTCCCGCAAAGAAGCGTCCGTGCCTGCTGCAGCCACTCTTGTGCTTAGCGCGACACGGCCATCCGAGTCGGATTCGCGTTCGCTCGCCTCTCCCTAGATTCGTCGCTTGGCAGTCACAGAGGAGTTCCTCATGCCGCCGGAAAAGGTGCTCTTGCTCCTTACAATCGAGATTGCTGTCATCATCGTCGCTTCGCGGCTGTTGGGCATAGCATTTCGTCGCCTGCAGCAACCGCAAGTCATCGGTGAGATCGTCGCTGGGATTCTTCTCGGTCCTTCTCTCCTGGGATGGGTAGCGCCAGAGGCGGCGGCGAGTCTCTTCCCCCCGGCAGTTCTCCCTTCTCTCAAAATGCTCAGCGAATACGGAGTGCTCTTTTTTATGTTCCTGGTGGGATTGGAGTTGGATCCCACCCTGCTGCGTGGGCGCGGGCCTACCGCCGTCGTCATCTCACATGTCAGCATTATCGCGCCCTTTTTCCTCGGGGCGCTCCTTGCCCTCTTTTTTTATACCCGCCTCTCCTCAGCTGCCGTACCGTTCACCAGTTTTGCCTTGTTTCTTGGCGCCGCCATGTCCATCACCGCGTTCCCCGTACTCGCTCGCATTCTCATCGAACGCGACCTACTCAAGACTAAGGTCGGTGCAGTGACCCTGACCTGCGCGGCAGTTGATGACGTGACGGCGTGGTGTCTGCTAGCTTTCGTCGTGGCGGCAGTCCGGGCCGCAGGACTGCATCAAGCACTCGTGACGGCTGGGCTCGCACTTCTCTACATCAGTACCATGTTTTTCCTGGTTCGCCCCCTGCTGAGCCGCTTCAGTCGTCTATATGAAAACACGGGGCGCCTTTCCCAGAACTTGGTAGCAATAGTATTCGTCCTGGTGCTGACCAGTGCGGCCGTCACTGACCTCATCGGCATTCACTCTATCTTCGGTGCCTTTATGCTCGGGGCTATGCTGCCCAAAGAAGGCGGCTTCGTGCGGGAGCTCACAGAGAAGGTCGAGGACTTTGCTGTAGTTTTTCTCTTGCCTATCTACTTTGCCTATACGGGGCTGCGCACGCAGGTGGGCCTCCTCGATAGCCCTGACTTGTGGTTGTTTTGCCTGTTGATCATTGGGGTAGCCACGCTGGGCAAGTTTGGCGGGAGTACCGTCGCCGCGCTGACCACGGGCCTCAGTTGGCGGGAGTCGGCTGCCCTGGGAGTGTTGATGAACACGCGAGGGCTCATGGAACTCATCATCCTCAACATTGGCCTGGACTTGGGTGTGATCTCTCCTGTCCTCTTTGCCATGATGGTGTTGATGGCCATTGTCACCACCATCACCACTACCCCGGCGTTAGCTGCGATTTATCCTCTGGAGCGATTGCGCGCTGAGTTGCTCGAACCCGAAGCAATGAGGGCGGGCACGCCGGTGTTAGTGCCGGTGGCGCTGGCAAGTTCAGGTCCAGCCCTGTTGGATATGGCGGCTGCCTTGGCAGAAGGAGACGCGCCACGGATTTATGCCCTCCACCTTGCGCGCCCCCTCGAGCGCGGAGCACTGGGAGCACGGCTGCTCCAGGTTCCTCTCTCAAACCACGAGGCGTTGGAGCCGCTGCTTGCTCATGCTCAGGTTCAAGGGATCGAGGTGCGCCCTTTGGCGCTGGTCAGTCGCACCCCCGGGGCGGATATCTGCGATGTGGCACGGGCCAAAGGAGCAAGACTCATTATCATGGGTTGGCATAAGCCAGTCTTTAGCCAGGCCGTGCTGGGGGGTACGGTCCACCAAGTGATGAAAGGAAGCGCAGCAGATGTGGCTGTCTTCATCGACAGAAGTAGCCCTTTTCCTCCTCAGCGTATCCTGCTGCCATACACAGGCACGGTGCATGACCGAGCAGCCTTAACCTTGGCGGCTCGCTTAACCCGCCGCCTCGGGGCTCAGGTGACCATCTTGCACGTGGTCCGCCCGGGACGCCCGCAACCGCGCGTAGAACAAGAGGCCCAAGGCGTACTTGTTCAGGAGTTTCCTGAACCCGCAGGCGGGCACACGCGGCTGATAGTTGTGGAATCCACCCGCCCAGCGGAGACCGTACTCCAGGAAGCCGCAGGCTACGACCTCACCGTGCTCGGAGTGGGTGAGGAGTGGCAACTTGAACCTCATGTCTTTGGACTGCGGCCAGAGCGGATCGCCGCCCAGTGTCCGTCATCGTTGCTTGTCGTACGGACCCGGGCGGATCCTCTGTCTATAACTAACGCCGAGAATGAAAATCGACACCAAGCCGCGGAATCTTTATCTGTCTAGGGCGAGAAGGGAAGTTAGACACCTTGTCCAGTAATTATGCTCGTGCTCAACAGTTCGCTCACCAGCTTCCCGCATTGACCAGCCGATTTTCTCCGTGCTACCTTCTCGCCATGTCTGACAGGACGGCCACGACTGTGGCCCGCGTAGTTTTTCCCGTTCTTCTTGCAACTTTGCTCTTTGCTTGCGCTGCAACCCGTCCTACCCCTCCACCACCTGCTGCTCCCCTACCGACTTCTCCGCCACCGGTGTTTCGCATCCCCGGGGAACCGATGGTGTTGACCCCGGCGGAGAAAGCCCTGGGCAATTTCCTCAAAGCCGAAGTGGCAGCAAACCAAGGGGACCAGGACACCGCGCTGACGGAGATTGAACAAGCGGTCGCGAATGATCCGGATACTCCCTTCCTGCGACTGCGCTTGGCCACGCTGTACGTCCGCAAGGGCAAGCTGGCTGAAGCCCTGGAGCATTGTCAGAAGGTGGTTGCGCAAGAACCGGAGAATACCGAAGCACAGCTCCTCCTGGCCGGACTCCTCTCTTCGACCGACCGAGAAGAGGAAGCAGCGGTCGTGTATGAATCCGTCCTCGCGCGTTCCCCCAAGGACCAGGAACCATATCTCTACCTCGGCACCCTCTACGCTAAGCAGGGCAACTTTGAGAAGGCGACCGCAGTCCTCAACAAACTCGTGCAACTGCGCCCCCGCTCGGTCTTGGGATATTACTATCTCGGCCAGGTGTACGCGGCGGCCAATCAGCTTGACAAGGCAGAGACCTATTACCAGAAAGCGCTTTCCCTCAATCCGCAGTCCGAGTTGGTGCTCCTTGATCTCGCGTTGGTCTACGAAATGCAGAAAAAGCCTGAGCGTGCGATGGAGATCTACAAGAAGGCGCTAGCGGCGAACCCGCAAAGTGTGCAGGTCCGCAAGCGCCTTGGCGGCTTCTATTTAGGTCAGAAGAAGCTTGACGACGCCCTTTTGCAGTTCCGTGAATTGGAGAAGATTGAGACTGACCCGCAAGAGACGCGCGTCAAGATTAGCTTGATCTACAGAGAGAAAGGGGATTACGCCAAGGCGGTGACCGAGCTGAACCTGGTCTTGGCTGCCCAACCGCAAAACGATCGCGCCCGCTATTTTCTTGGGGCGATTTATACCGAAGCCAAAGAGGACGACAAGGCCGTCGCTGAGCTGCTGCGTATCCAGTCCGGCTCTGACTATTTTGCCGATGCCCATCTCTATCTCAGTTATATCTACCAGCGCCAGGGCAAACTGGACGAAGCGATTGCCGAGGCTGAGCAGGCGCTGACGAGCAAAAAAGACGATCTCGATCTACTCGGGTTTCTTGCCGCTCTCCAGCGCGAGAAAGGGAACCGTGAACGGGCGATCGAAATCCTCCAGCAGATGGTCACGCTGGCGCCAGAGAACGACCAGTATCATTTCACCCTTGGTGCAGTGTACGACGAGCTGAAGGATAAACAGAACTGCGTCCTGCATATGCAGAAGGCGATCGAGCTGAATTCCAGCAACGCGGCTGCGTTGAACTACTTGGGCTACACTTGGGCGGAGCAGGGGGTCCGGCTGGACGAGGCCGAGAGCTTGATCCGCCGAGCGCTGGCGGTTGAGCCCAACGAAGGTTTCTACGTCGATAGCTTGGGCTGGGTTTACTATCAACGTGGCGACTACGCTAAAGCGGTGGAACATCTGGAGCACGCAGTCGAACTGGTGGGTGACGACCCCACGGTGATCGAGCATTTAGGCGACGCCTACGAGAAGGTCGGCCGGATGACAGATGCGTCTCGCACCTATAATGAAGCTTTGCAACATGCCAAAGAACCAGAGCAGATCCAACGTCTGCGCACGAAAATCGACACCCTGACAGGGGATCAGAAGACGACGGACAAAGGAATCTAGCTCATTGCGGACTGCGGATTGCGGACTGCGAGAAGACGCGAGATTCCCGCTCATCCGTTTTTGCCTCGCTCATCACTTGGCATGAACTGCCAGCATTCCGAACTGCGGACTCTGGACTGCGGACTCTGGACCTCTTCAGCAGTCTTCATCCTCCTCCTGTCTGTTGGTCTCGGGAGTTGCACGCCCCAGCGTCCCAGACAACCAGCATCGCCTTCACCACCAGAGTTGCCTTCGGCGCAGCAGCTACTTGCTAACTTCGACGCCCGCCGTCAGGGTCTGACCAGCCTGCGGGGTTTGGCCCGAGTGGTGTACGCCGACACGCAGGACAAAGGCACGGCCAAGCAGGCGGTGGCCGTGAGTACGCCAGACCGGTTTCGGCTCGAACTGTTCTCGCCCATCGGTATCGCTTCGCTCAGCGCCTGCGACGGTCACGTCCTGGCCGCCTATTTCCCCCAGGACAAGACGATCTACCGCGGCGCGGCGACTCCGCTCAATGTCGCTCGCTTCACCCGAGTCACGCTCTCCCCCCGTGAGGTCACCGGCGTTCTGCTCGGGCTGCCCGTTCCCCCGCAGCATAGGGAGGCTCGCCCCGTGAGTCTTGATCCAGACTGGGGCTGGTACCGCCTGGTCCTGGTGCTGCCTGAGGGTGGCACTCAGGTGTGGTGGTTCGATCCTCACACCCTCCTGCTCACCCGCTGGGAGGTTCTGGCAGAGCACGATGCAGTCGTGGCGCGCATGAACTTGGCCGACTACCGCGAAGTGAACGGCCAACGTTTTCCGTTTGAGATCGTACTGTCCGACGTTCCCGGCCGGCAGGAGGTGTCAATCTACTATGAACGAGTCGAATTGAACCCACGCTTGTCGGATACGCTCTTCACCCTCGCGCCGATCAACGGCGTGCAGGAGATTGATGTCGATGCCATAGGCCCATAGCGCCTCACTCCGTCTCAGCTTCGGTGGCGGCGCACATTCTGGGCGGCCCCAGCCTTATCCGGGCTCGGTGCCCGTTTGATGACGAAATCGACCTGCAACCCTTCTTGAATCTCGTCGAATTCAAGACCGGTCTGGAGATCGGTAAAATGGAAGAAATAGTCCCGCCCATCATCCGCGTGAATGAAACCGAACCCACGATCCGTCACTTTCTTCTTAACCACGCCCACCAGTTCCTGGCCCAGTTTCGTCTCGCCATTCAGATCGGCGGGAGAAATGATCTCAATTTGTGAGCTGACAAATTCTTGTTGGGCATCTTGTTTTTGATGGGCAAACTCCGCGCGAAAGCAACGGCAAAAAAACTTCTGCCCTTTCCGCGGATGAAAAGTGGTCCAGACTCTACGCTCGCCCACATGGGTGGGCGATTGACATTCCAACTGATGGCGCTCGTATTTCAATTCGAGGCGATGGAGCAAATCATCCAACCAGATAATATCGAAGTCCTTGACCCGAGCCTCGTCGCGCGGGTCGGCAAATTCCGGCGTGCAGCTCTCGCGGATACTGGCGATGGCCAGGCGTTTCCCCAGACGGCGCACGTGTTGCAGCACGGGCTTGAAGTCTTGATCGCCAATCACCGCAATCGCAATGTCGTAGGCATACGGAATGGCCGCGAAGTACAACATCGACGTGGCCAGAGCAATGTCCACACATTTTTCTTTCGGTTCAAAGGTATCCTTCGGGTCACGGTCCATACGCCGCAAGCGGCGCCCGCGGAAGTTGATGGGAAAGATCTCGAGTTCGTAGTGGTACTCCTCTTTGAGCAGAGAGAAGAAGTCTAACCGGCGTTGCACGGCTTCCTCATCCCGCAGATCGTAGTTGGAAGCGTAACTGCCGAACAAATACGTGCGGACGACGTCGACCTCGACCGGGCCCAACTGTCTGCTCACTTCTTCGGCCAGGACGCGCGGCAGGCGGCCAAAATCAACCTGAAAATCTCCTTTCCCATACGAACCGGCAAGGCGGGGAGTGTTGGAGTACAGCCAGGTGCCGTCAATAAACAGCATAATCTTCATTACCATAATCGCTCCGTCCCTGCGGAACGCCAATTCCCCCACCAGAGCGCCTCATAGTCCTTTATCCGCCAAGGAAAGAAAATTTGCTCAACATAAATATTCTCAGTTTGTGATCCTCTTAAACACTATAGCAATCCCGCGTTGGCGCAACGTGTACCGCCGATCAACCTGGACTTGTGTGCGGTCCCCTACGTCGGCCTCGTTCCCCAGCAGCCAGTCGGGATAGGCATCTCGACTCGAAATATGCTCCACTTCCTGCACAGGCAGAAGCACTACCGCATCGGCTCCGATTTCGCACGCATTTGCTTTGATAAGGGACTGCATCTTTTCCTGCGATTCGGGCGCATTGCCATACGAGGTGATGCGGGCGAAGACCTCATAGGGCCTTGATGGAGGAGTGCTCTCGAACACCATCATTTTACAATTGTTCGGACGCGGGTCGGGGTAGATAGGGGCAATACTCTCCGTGAACGCGACCGGGGGGTAGATCCGGAACCAGCAGCCGGCAACAAAAGCGCTGCACGTAACGAGCAACCAACAGGAGGCAGCACGCATCATTTTTTCCCTCTTTCGGAGTAGTCCTGCCCAAGGCGTTGAGCGGGAGTATCAGGATAGACCGTGCTTCAGCGTGGCGCAACCGGAACCAATGGGAACTGTGCGTGCCCAGTAGAGGCGAACCGCACAGAGTCTTTACGCTTCGTCCATTGCGCAGTATACTGAGGATAATGCTCAGGAAAGGAGAAACCATGATTGATCGAACCCGAGCGGGGATGCGGTGCCGAACGATCCAGTTCGTTCGCACGGTGGAGGGAGACCTGCCGAAGGATGCCTACGGAACAATTCGTTATGAGACGGAGAATCTCGGGCGTCTGCTCGTGCTGGTCGAGTGGGATCGGGGATTTATTGTCCCAGTCTTTCCTCACGAGATTGAGGTTATGGCCTGGGAAAACGCGCAGCCGTGAGCCGGGCGCCCGAGACAAGGGTCAGCCCTAATGCTTGGCGCTGAGTACCAAGACGCCAACCCCCTGTAGTAGCCGGCCTAATCCTGAGGCGGCGTGGGCTGTGGTATTCCAGGCTTGATTACTCTGCCTGGCGAGGTGGTTTTCTAACTGCATTTTTTCCGGCCCGCTGAGTTGATCGTAGGATCGACCGTAATAGGTCTCAGCTTGCTGCCTGGCCGCACCCTGCGGATCCATCGCCGTACAGCCCGTAACGATCAGTCCGATAGCCACTGCTCCCAGGATTTTGTAGGACATAAGTTCCTCCTTCCGTGGCAACACAGTCCCGAAGGAAGAACTCCGGTGTCGCCAAAAAGTTCCGCAGTACCCCAGCAGCATCCGCTTCCGTCCGCTCTAACCTCTTGCTCCCGCGGCGCGGTCAGTCTTTCAGCAATGTCCGTGCGATCACCCACCTGTGCACTTCACTCGGCCCCTCGAAAATGCGCATGGGCCGGAGCCGCCGATAGATAAACTCCAAGGGCATCTCCTTCGACATTCCCATCCCGCCATGCATCTGCATGGCGCGGTCAGCCGCTCGCGTGGCCATTTCGGTGGCGAAAACCTTGAGCATCGACGCCTCTTGGCGGACATCGTTCCCCTGATCGAACTTCCAGGCGCCATGATGAGTCATTAGCCTAGCGGCATGGATATCCGTCGCAGAATCTGCGATGAACCACTGAATCGCCTGACGATCGGCTAGACGTTGGCCGAAGGTCACTCGCTGCTTCGCATAGTCCACCATCATATCCAGACACCGTTGCGCGAGCCCCACGCACCAACTGCCGATCTCCAACCGGCGCACGGTGAGGCGCAACTGCATAGGGGCAAACCCTTGGCCCACCTGACCCAAGACCTGAGAGTCGGGCAGGATCAGATCCTCGAACACCAATTCCCAAGGCGCGTGACCGCCGATCACCGGAATCTGGCGCTGCAAGATGAGGCCGGGGGTTCCCTTGTCCACCAGAAAAGCAGTGATGCCCCCTCGGGCACGCTTTTCTTTGTCCGTCAGGGCCATCACAATGATGAAGTCAGCAATGTGGGCACGCGAAATCCAGATTTTACGCCCGTTGATGACCCACTGGTCGCCTTTCTTGGCCGCCGTGGTCTGCATAGCGGCTGGGTCGGAGCCGGCACCGGGCTCGGAGATGGCGATAGCCGAACGCTTCTCGCCGCGCGCATAGGGTAAGAGGTAACGTTCGCGCTGCTCGGGAGTACAGGTCTGCATGAGCATGTGCAGATTGGGCGCATCCGGCGGAAAGGTGAAGGGAGTGATGGTTTTATAGAGTTCCTCGGTTGCCAGACACTTGGGGAGGGCGCCAAGATTCAGGCCGCCGAATTCCTCCGGCACGTCCAGTCCCCACAGCCCAGCTTCTCTGGCCTTGGCAAGCAGGCGCTCTTCAACCTCGGCCGGGAGCAATTCCTCGCCGGTCAGCCCCTGCGTATCACGCTCTAACACTAGTGGTTCGAGCGGCAGCAGTTCTTGCCGGACAAATCGCCGAACGGTGTCCTGTAACAGGCGATGTTCTTCGATCAGTTCAAAGTCCATGGTTGCCCCTTTCCTTAGCAAGCTCCCCCGGACTGTATCAAGGTCGTAGGGCAAAAGGCAAAGGCAGGTCCCCAGAGAAGAAAAGCCCCCAGGGACAAAGGAGGGGGGACCCTGGGGGCTGAAAGCCAACGCCGCGTTGGGGAGTACGAGACGTTGCTATCATGAGTAAGAGACAGTATACCTAGCCCACGCCTGGTGCACAAGACAGCTCTCATGCAATAGACTCCTTTTTATCTTGAGCAAGGCTCAGCCGAGCAATTACACCCCCTCTTGTCTCCACTGAGAGGAGAAGAGCATGTACCCGACGCTGCCAGACTGGGCACGAGCGGCCCTCGACTTCAGCTGCTGGCGCACTGACGAAGAACTCGCTGACAAATGCGCTATGGTGCGGAAGAAAATCGAGGCCGACCCGACCGGAGACCCGCCCGACGTGAGTTATGTCTTGCCTGCGTATAATGAAGAGAAGCTTCTTCTCGGTGCGCTTGTGACTATCACTGCACAAACGCTGCCAGGCGTGGAATATATCGTAGTGGATAATAACAGCAGCGACCGCACGCGTGCGATCGCTGCAGCGTGTGGCTTCACGGTAGTCGAGGAACCGAGGCAAGGCATCGCCCATGCCCGACAAGCCGGACTTGAGGCGGCGCGCGGCACAATATACGCCTCAGTTGACGCTGACACGCTCTACCCACCTACCCACGCCGGCGCCATACGAAACGAATATGCAAAGAACCCACACCTTGTCAGTACAGGAGGCGAACACGTGTTCATCTTTACACGGCCTCGCATCATTCTCTATCGCCAGGTGGTGAACCGCCTAAAGGGTCATGCACCCTCCCAACATGTTTTGCGTACGCCGATCGGGTCTAACTCAACATACCAACGAAAGCTCATGCACGAAGCGGGTGGATACCGTACGGATCTCGTGCGCTTTTCAGATATTGAGCTGTTCGTCCGCATGCAGAAATATGGAGAGACCGGCTACACAGGGCACGAAGCACGGGTCTATACCTCGGCTCGACGCGAAGAACATCGGGGCATTGCGGGGCTTATCACCAGCAGCATAGAGCGCAGGATACGAACGCGTATGCAGGCACTGGGCATTGTGGACGATCCGCTCAAGGCACTCGTCGCGAAAGAACAGAGCCTTCAGGAGGGAAGATACCCACCTATCCGCCAGCGTTGGGAGTTCCGCGATGAAAAGGAAAAAAATCCTCCTCGTCCAGCCTAGTTTGCAACCGCCGGGCGGCGGCAATGGCGTCGCCGCCTGGATGCTTGAGGCGCTCAAGCAGGAAAACTGCGTCTCGGTGCTGACCTGGACGCCCATCGACCTCGAACCAATCAATCGCTATTTCGGCACCTCGCTCAGTCTCGCGGACTTCACGGTCCACAGAGCCGCTCCGGTCTTGCGCTGGGTGTTCGACCCCATTCCGGTGTCGCTTCATCTGCTGAAGACAAGCCTGGTGCTGCGTAAGGCCAAAAGGATGAAGGCCGACTACGACCTCCTCATCACGGTCAATAATGAAGCTGACCTCGGTCGCCGAGGGATCCAATATGTCCATTTCCCCTGGGCATATCAGCCTCGCCCGCTGGTCGATCTGCGCTGGTACCACTTTTCGCCGACTACGGTCGGTGCCTACTATCGTCTGTGTGTGCGGATCTCAGGATTTTCTTTTGAGCGGATGGAGCAGAATCTTACACTGGTAAACTCGGACTGGACTGGCATCAAGGTCAGAGAGCGCCACGGCATCGGCAGCATGACGCTCTACCCCCCGGTTCCGGGCGTCTTCTCCCAGGTACCGTGGGTCGAGCGGGAAGACGGCTTCGTGTGCATCGGCAGGATTGCACCGGAGAAAGAACTCGACAAAGTCATCGACATCCTCTCTGGGGTGAGGGCACGAGGGCAGAACGTGCATTTGCACATCATTGGCTCACACGATCGCTCCGACTACTATGCACACATCCGTCAACGGACTCGGGGAAATGCCTCTTGGGTCTTCCTCAATGAGGACCTCTCGCGCGAGGAACTCGTGCAGTTAGTTACGCAGCACCGCTATGGCATTCACGGCATGATGGAGGAGCACTTCGGCATGGCAGTGGCGGAGATGGTGCGGGCTGGTTGTATTGTCTTCGTTCCTCAAGGCGGCGGGCAGATGGAAATCGTCGACGGAGAAGAACGGCTCCTGTACAAGACCTCCGAGGAAGCCGTCGCCAAGATTACCCGTACGCTGAGCGATGCTGATGAGCAGACTGCCCTGCGCACCTATCTGGCAAGCCGCAAGGACCTGTTTTCCACGGAGCTCTTCGTCCGCCGAGTTCAGGACATCGTTCGCAACTTCTGACAGACTGCCCATGACCCCTAGCCATGTGATCATTTTCCTCACTTGCTTATCTCATTCCACTGCCGATCAGGCGAGCGAGCGGACAGACGATATTTTATGAATCGGACGCCCAGCTGACTAACTCGTTGTTCAAGAGGACTGTACAGTCCGGGATCGAAGTCGATTACGTAAATCTGTCTCTTCTGTACTTGACAGCGTGAGACTCCTCAGTCATTGGCCGTATTGAGCTCGGCCACGGCTGCCATCGTGCGGAAGTCCGCGTTGCCCGCGAGTAGTTCAGCAAAGGACCCACAGCCAGCAATACGGCCGTCGCGCAAGAATACCAGCCGGTCGCACGCACGCACCGTACTCAAGCGGTGCGCGACGATCACCAGAGTTTTTTCCCCCCGTAGCGCGTCGATGGCACTGATCAGCGCGCGTTCTGTTTGGTTGTCCAGCGCAGACGTCGCTTCATCGAATATCACCACTTCCGGCTCACGATACAATGCGCGAGCAATCCCCACGCGTTGCCGCCGCCCTCCAGAAAATCCAACTCCCCGTTCCCCGACGAACGTTTCCAAGCCGCGCGGCAATGCAGCACAAA
>JACXTT010010385.1_pt1 | contig 12551 bp, 18 predicted proteins | sample 9270951 | NCBI WGS metagenome assembly JACXTT01 (sample SAMN15532306, study PRJNA645909) | rock metagenome | isolation source: weathered quartz diorite | place: Puerto Rico | collected 2017-06-21 | reverse complement strand
ATCTGCATCTTTTCCGTCGATACCGGACCCTTTCGATTTTGCTTTGGCCGTTTTTGAACTCATTATGATTACCATCTCAGAGACGTTTAATCCATTTCTTTCAGGATATAATGAGTTCTCAGCAATCCATCAATAGAGTCTTCATCACATGCAAACTCCTCTAGATACTGATGAGGACTTGAAGCGACTAGCTTGAGAATGGGCTGGTACTCGGGCCTCCCAAGCCTGGAAGAGTCGTCGTCAAGTGTTCTTGCTGGAGAAGGGTCCAATTGCTCCATTTCCTCCAGAGCCGACGAGCGAATAAGACGACGAACAAATCAGCGACTACTATCAGAAAATTCCACCGGCCGAGACCGGCGATCAATCCGAACGCGACAATCGGAAGGAGCAATCCGACTCCGAAGGCTGTCTTCTGTTTTTCATTCAGCGTAGACCCCATTGATTTGTAGACTACTGTGAATACAAAGAGCGTCAATGCAAGGTCGAACACCATAGGGATCAAAGGTGGGAGATTGGCTCCCGCGGCTACGTACCCTGCGAGGAACTCTATTGGAAAGAACAGCGCGCCAACAAGAGCATATCTCTTCGGTCCCCATTTAGGAGGACCTTGACTGATTTTCAAAAAGTCTCCAGGAAGTTTGCGTGCAGTAACAATGAGTAATCCCGTAACAATGCACGCGAAAAGAAGCACGCCGGCACCCGGATTATATCCTTGATAATGACTGAAGTCTCCGACGAAAAGAACGAGGGAATCAGCTATCAGAATCAGAAACGCATTTCTTATTCCATGGAATGAAAGGAGGAGTTTGGTTTTCATCTCAGGAAAGGCGAGCCCGAACAGGAATATTGGTAGGCCGATGCTGAAGATCGAGTGAAAGATCAGGATTCCCATCGACCATACCCAGTTTATCCCGAGCCAGTGACCGTAGTACCCGAGCGTCCCGACTGGGTCAGCGTTGGAGTAGAAGAGAGTCCAGACGTCCAATCCTTCTTCAACGATTCCATAGGCGGCTCCGAGCAAGAAGACTGAAGCCCAACCTTTTCTCCATCGTATCATCGCCTCGCGTATGAGCAATACTCCTGTTGTATACAATCCAACGTTCAGAGCTAGTGGGAGGAAGAAGAAGATCGTCGTGAGAGACGTGTTGCTAGACAAATACTCAGGGATTCCAGGAGACATCAGCAACAGGAAGATAATGGGATGGGATTTCAGCCACCCTGTCAGCGTGGAAGTGATTCCCTTGGATTGGAGTCCTGTTGCTTCCTGGTATGACAAGATGCCAGTCGCTATCCATGACCCAGAGCGGTCTGTCAGAATTCAACATCGTGTATCTGAGATGTAAAGAGCAAGGAAACGGGACTATGCCGCCGCTATGGTTGACGCCATCTAGCTACTCTGGAAGTCACTACCAATGCAACTGAAAGCGATGTGGCGATCAAGAGTCCTCCTAATAGAGGATTCCAGAATGGCAAGTTAGGCCCATTCCCCATTGCAGTTCTGATGAGGAGAGCAGCATTCGTTGTCGGGATGGCATATGCCAGCAACAACACGTTAGAGGGAAGGATCTCCGCAGGATAGAAGACGGGCGGGAGGATTCCTACTATTACGCTGAGTAATAGTCCCGATTGCCAGCCGTTTCTGAGGTTAGAAGTGAAGGTTGACACGAGGTATCCAATCGATGATGAAAACAGCCATACTCCTATGAGGGACAAGAATGCGATCGGCAGAGCGATTAGAGGGAATCCAACATAGAGCAGTAGTGGGATCAGGACCACTAAGGCTGGGGATGCGAAGAATAATCCCGCGAACGCGATTCCCAGCAGGTAGCCCAGTTGGTTGACGGGGCTAGCAACGAAAAAGTCTTGGAGTTTGGTCTCCAAGCGGTACCAGGTGGCATCTCCTGCGAGTCCGGTCCCGACAGTTGACAAAATCAGAAGTAGAGAGCCGATCACTCCTAACGTGAATGCTCGTCCACCAGTTGTGACTGTTATGATGAATAGAAGGCTGAATGGTGTCGCGAATAGCCACACTAGACTCATCAGATTTCTTCGAAGCCAGGTAATCGATAGCATGTAGCCGATGATTACTGCTGCACGGAATTGTTTGACTGTGTTCATTGTTCTTCTCTCCCGACTAGATCTACGAACAGGTCTTCCAGCGATACTCTGGCCAGACCTACATCGGCTCCGCGCTTGATCGCTTCGTCGGCTAGATCTCTTCCCTTCTGGTCATCTGTCAACACTCTGAACCGTTCGGCGAGCTTCACAACCCTTCCAAAATTGCTCAGTTCGTCCGGGGAAAACGCGGAACCAATAATGTCAACGCGCACGCGTTCTTTCACGTTCCTCAACAGCTCGGTCGGACTACCGGACAATATCTTGTATCCATGATCAATGACCGCGACTTCGTTGGAGAGAATTTCTGCCTCATCGATGTAGTGCGTAGTCAGGAGTATGCTCCGGCCTTGCTTTTGGATCTCGTTGAGGACGCCCCATATTCGTCGACGGCTCACGGCATCGAGGCCAAGTGTGGGCTCGTCTAGGAAGATTAGGTCGGCGTCCGTTGCGACCGCCATTGCTACTCGGACCCTTTGTTTGAGGCCGCCGGACAGCAAGTCCGCAGGCTGATTTCGGTAATCTGTAAGCTCAAGTTGTGCAATTGTTCTGTCTGCTCTTTCGTGAGCTTCGCTACGTGACATGCCTCTTGCCAAGAGTGACAGGTAGATGTGGTCCCAGGGGGTTAGGGGTCCGATGGTGCCTCCCTCCTGAGGCACTACTGCGATCTTGCTTCGGATTGCGAGTGGCTCGTCTTTGACATCGTGTCCAAGCACTGACATCTTGCCCATAGTTGGCGTGAGCTGTGTTGCCGCGATTCTCAGAAAAGTTGTCTTGCCCGCGCCGTTGCGGCCGAGGAGGGTAAAGATCTGGCCGCGACCGACTGAGAGCGAAATTTCCGACAGGGCCTGGGTCTTAGAACGGGGATAAATCTTTGATAGGGAGACGGCCTCTATTGCGTTCATTCAAATTTTCTCCCATCATATTCACCGCTTACGCGGACTCTGTTACCCTCAAAGTGCAACCTCATTTCGTTCAGGATTTCAGCTTTTGCCTTGGTCCAGTTCTCGAAGTGTGGAAGAAAAGAGTACTTTATCCATCCTCTTCCAGCTTTTCATTGTTAGCACAGTCCATCATAATCGACGGAGTAAATATGACCCTGGAAACTGGTTTCGCTGATGTAGGCAACGGCAAATTGTACTACGAAACCAACGGAAACGGTCCCGCCCTCGTCATGATACATGCTGGGTTCTTGGACAGGAGAATGTGGGACGGACAGTTCCAGACCTACTCCAATCACTACAAGGTGATACGCTATGATGTTCGCGGATATGGCAAGTCAGACGTTGCGAAAGCAAAATTCTCTGACCACCAAGATCTTCAAGCCCTCCTCAACCATTTGAAACTGAAAACGGCATCGATCATGGGATGCTCGAACGGGGGCAGGATAGCTCTTGACTTTGCCTGCGAGCATCCAGAAGTGGTAGGATGTCTGATTCTCGTGTCCCCTGGAGTTGGAGGATACAAGGTCTCAAGGCCTGAAGAAGAAAAACTCTGGAACAAGTTTGAGGAGCGGATGAAGCCGCAGGAGTTGGCTGATCGCGAGGGCAGAGCCGCGGACGCTGTGGAGATGGATGTGCAAGCCTGGGCTTCGGCGCAGACCCCTGCTGGTCAACAACGCATTCGCGAAATTGCTTTGGATAATTTTCACGTGTATTCAGAGAAGCCTTGGTCTTTCTTTGAAAAGGTCCAGCCACCTGCTTTCGAGAGGCTGGGTGACATACGGGCCCCAACTCTGTTTATCATTGGCGACAAGGATGTTCCTGCTCAGATTCTAGAAGTAGACAACATACATTCTCATATTCGATCTTCAAAGAAGATGCTGTTGCAAGATGCAGACCATATCGCTAACATGTCCAAACCAGAAGAGTTCGACAAGATAGTTCTCAACTTCCTAGCGGATCATGCCTCTCTCATCCGGAAATAACCAGCTTTCTCTCAAACCCCTCAGCGCGAGTCAAGAGCCCGGTCCCATCTATCAGAGCCCGACGGTGACAATACGACCATATGCGAACATTAGATTCGTTTCCCGTCCTTGGGTATTCTGCTAAAGCTCGAAAAGTTCATCGACCTAGTCATGAGCCTTGCGACCGTTATCGGCTTCGTGAGCACCGCGTATCTAGTTTGGATTTTCATAAACCATCCCCCTATTATCCAGTACGGCACTGAGAACGTTGGAGCGGCCGGTATCAATATCGCCCAGGAAAACACCGTCTACATCCAAGGAATACCATTCTTCTGGGTCCTGACCAGTCTCGTATCACTTTCAGCCGGACATGTCTATCGATCCGCCAAACATCTAGTTCTAGAACTTGCTGGGAAACACTACTTCCCACATGCTCCTCACCTAATGAAGGCAGTTCAGCCAACACCGACCCCAACAGCTCCAAACCTTCGCCAAACAGATCCAACCCAGTAAAGCCAGTCAATGGTTCAGAAGTTGGATAGTCCTGACGAGCTCTCCAGGACATTCAAGGCCCAAGGGCTCTAGTCACATTTCTCGCAATAGTTCTCAGCATCCTAATTCTCTTCTTTCCGTACCTTCTCAATGTCCTCATCGCGTTCTTTCTCGTAGACTGGGTCTTTTGACAGCAGCAGGATTCTCCAGCAGACCTTCCTCGGAAACCAAGGCAAACCAGCTTCTGGTAGAATCGAAGAAGACCAAGCTGAACCCGAAAACTCCGGCTAGGTTCCCTAAGCTTTGGCTCGCGTCATCGCACTCTAAGACGATCAGTTTCTTGATCAGAGAATCGTTAATATCGAAAAGTGGCTTAACGAATCCAGGCGTCTAGAGATGGATCTCGCAGGAAAGCTTGAGAAGACCTTCAATGTACCGAGACTCGCACTCGCGCTTCTCGCAATAGTCTTCGGTGTCATAGTCCTATTGATCCCATACATTCTCAACATCATCGTCGCACTATTCCTCATCGTCTGGGGCCTAATGGAAGCACTCCGAGCAACAGGTAAGACGCCAAGGGAATAGGCCCACAAACTCGTCTCATGTGCCCACCTAAGAGTTATTCCTAACATCGATCATCTAGTCGCCAGATAACGGTGAAAGATGCTAAGGCCAATATGACAGACAAGGTCTGTCTCGTAACCGGTGCAAATTCTGGCATAGGCAAGGCTACCGCACTAGGGCTTGCAAAGCTCAACGCTACGGTCGTAATTGTTTCACGAGACAAGGACAAAGGCGAAGCAGCACTATACGAGATACGGAGCATCAGTGGAAACAAACATGTCGATTCGATGGTCAGCGATCTGTCTTCTCTAGATTCGGTTCGAGAACTAGTACATGATTTCGCCGCTCGATACAAGAAACTGCACGTTCTCATTAACAATGCTGGAATATTTCTTCCAAGACGGATCTCGACCGTCGATGGCCTGGAAACAACCTTCGCTACAAACCATCTCGGCCACTTCCTCCTGACCAACCTCCTCCTTGATGAGTTGAAAGCCACGGCTCCCTCTCGAATCATCAACATTACCTCCTCGGCCCATTACGGGACCCATATCGATTTTGAAGATCTTCAAGGCGAGAAAAAGTACAGCGGCTATCATGCGTATAGTCAGTCCAAACTTGCTAACGTATTATTCACCTATCAACTTGCGAAACAGCTTCAGGGTACGGGAGTGACGGTGAACTGTCTTCATCCTGGAGTTGTTAGAACTGGTTTTGGAAAGGATCAGCGCGGCCTCATGTCGGTCGCTGTTCGGATTGGAAGCCCGTTTATGATGAGCGCGGAAAAGGCCGCCGAGGCCGTCCTGTACCTCGCAACATCCCCGGAATTGGAGAATGTCTCTGGAAAGTTCTTCTCGAAGGGGCATGAAAAGAAATCGTCAACACAATCGTACGACGCGGCTTCAGCCGAGAAGCTCTGGCGGATCAGTGCAGAACTAACGAAACTGGATGGTTAGAAGACGAACTTCACAATGCTTCTGTGCATTCTCGGTGCCTTCCAAGCGTGGACAACTTTCGGGTCCGCCTTGAACACTATCTGATCGTGTTCTTTCGACCAGTTCGGCGTGTAACGATATTTTTTCCCATAATCTTTCTTCAACTCATTCAGTACTCGAGCGCTCTTCTCTCGTCGAGCCGTTGCAAGGACGATTACGGTGTCCATTCCATCTTGAACATGAAAGACAAGTCTGGCATTACTTAGCAGATTCTTGCCTTTTGGTGACTTGGGATCCGTCTCAAAGTAGAACCGGTTCTCTTTCCAGATTCCCCAAACTGGAGCTGCGTGAGGCTGGCCAGCTGAGCTAGCCGTCGAAATCCAGTAAACTCTTTCTTTTGACAGCTTTGTTTGGACATGTTTCCATGTTATCCAGAGTTCGGGATTGTTCGGTACGTGCCATCGTTCAGGAAACTTTGGCCTTACTCTTCGAGGGATCATGACCAAGGAGCCTATGGTTTCAAACTTAAATCCACAATTGAGGTCTCGATGGCATGGCTTCTCTCTCTAATGCTAAGGTGCTCGGGGGAGTGGGAAGCATCCTTGCCCTGTTTCCCGCCATCAGTGTAATCGGATGGATTCTGATTCTTCTATCTCTGAAAGAGATTTCGGATGAGACTCAAGACAAGAGCATCTTCAAGGATGGCATAATCGGAGTAGTCATCGCAATAATCGGCGCGATCATCATCGTAATTCTCTTCGCCGATGGAGCTGCATTTGCGTTCGTAGAGGCCATTATCGGTCTGACGGCAGACTTCGGCCCAGGCGGATTCTACGGCGCCTTTGCGACCTTCGGAGCTTTCTACGCTTCGGCAATAATCTCTGGAATTTTCCTTAAACGAGCCTACGACAGGAGCACGCAGAAGCTCAAGGTTGGACAGTTCGCCACCTCAGGATTACTCTATCTGGTGAGTGCGCTTACTTCGATCGTAGTAGTCGGGTTCCTCATTTTCCTAATAGCTTTCATCTACCAGATTATTGCATTCTTCTCGATCCGGGTTCAACCGCAGTTTCCAACCTACTATGGATACCCGACTCCACAACCAACGCCCTATCCGCTACCACAACCCTCACAGCCACAAGCTGCACCGCCGCCGACCCAAGTTCCCCAACAAGTGCCTCCGCCGATCCTTCCAACCACACAGGTGACCCCCCAGCTGCAAACCCCGACCCTGCCGTCACGACAACCAACCCCGGCGCAACCTGTCACACCCCAGTTCAAGTTCTGCTTCATGTGCGGAACTCGGCTGCCCGTTCATGCGCAATTCTGCGCAAATTGTGGGACGAGACAGTAATACCGAAGATCAAGAGAGTTTGAAAAGACGGAAATAAGCAACCTAGGCCTCAAACTTGAGGCCCAAGTCCAGTGAATGAACTGATGGAGTTGCTATGCTCGCGTCTTTCTTGTAACTTCCTTGCCGGTCTCCGGTGTATCTGAGAACAAATCCTTCGGCATACCTGCTAGAACGTCTGAGAATGAGCCTGTAGGCCCACCGATTCCTGGGTTGTGCTGTCTTATTCGGTTGAACAGATCATCGATCTTGTCGGCGACCCTGCTTTTCTCTTTGATCGTTTCATCAAGGTCTTGACCATCCTGCTCCAAACGTTGGACTTTCGCCTGTAAGCCTTCAATCCCCTTAGACACTTCCAGCATTCCATTAATCGTAGCGAGGTTCGACTTCAACCCGGACAGTTCTTTCTGGAGCCCGTCCCGGTGGGCGCGTAGCCTGTCAAGTATAGGCTGATAAAGCCTCAGAAAATCGCCCATGAGACCCTCGAACTGTTTGATAGCGAGAGTGTATCTTTCCTCTCTCTTCTTTTCTGCAAACTGTTTCGCGGTTGTGATGAGTTTCTCGCGAAGAGTAACTCGCTCAATTACATCGTCTAATACCTCTCGTATGTTGTAAGTATCGTCGAACATTGTTTCCCGCATAGGGATCGAGTAGAAGCAATCATCGGCGTGGCATTAAGAAGTCCGTCACCATAGGAGTAAAGACACGGTATCGTAGTCGCGGATTCTAACTTTTGACTCGAAGCTAGACGTTGGGGATGAATTGTATAGCGATTGTTTATTACCCGGTTTTTGCGCTCGGCCTCACGACGAAAAATGCACCACAGTAGAGTGGTCCACTTTGAGTTACCGGCCGACAATGTCGAACGTGCTAAGAGTTTCTACAAGACGGCCTTCGGATGGGAGATCAGTGCTTTCCCGGGCCCCGTGGAGTACCACATGGTCAACACAACTGAAGTTGACCAGAAGACTCAGCAGCCCACGAAAGTAGGCGCCATCAACGGTGGAATGACCAAGCGCAACAATGAAGTCAAGAACACAGTCATCACCATTGATACCCAGGACATCGACGCTACCCTGAAGAACATTGAAAAGCTAGGCGGCCATACCGTTCAGAAGAAGCAGCCTGTCGCCGACATGGGCTTCACAGCCTACTTCAAAGACACTGAAGGTAACATCGTAGGTCTCTGGCAAAGCGCACACCGAATGTAAGAACCGAATTACGAGGGTCGGCCGGACCCAATTTTTCCTGAACTCATTCAGTTCAAGGCTTTCCCATGGACCCTAATCCCGGTCTTCTTGTCAACAGCTCCAACTATCATGGCATCTTGGGAGTTTTTCTTGAACACCCGAATAATCCTCGCTGCTTGTGATGCATGACAAGCAATGACCAATCCTATACCCATGTTGAACGTCCGGTACATCTCACGACTCGAAACTTGTCCCGCCTTCCTGATGAGCTGGAATATTGTAGGCGGCTCAGGCAGTCCGTCGAGATTCGCTCCGAGCTTTCCGGACTTCAGGACCCTTTCCAGTTTTATGAATGCACCTCCGCCGGTAATGTGTGCAATGGCATGAACGTCAACATGGTCCTTCAACTCAGTTACAGATCTGACATAGATCCGGGTTGGCTCCAAGAGTTCTTCGCTTAGAGTCTGTCCGAGATCACCTGGCTGATCGCTGGGCTTGTATTTCTTCAGGAGAACTTTCCGTGCTAGACTAAGTCCATTAGAATGACTCTCTGAACTTGCCACTCCAACTAGACAGTCGCATTCGACCACTCGTTCACCTAGAATGAGATCTTGCTTCCTGCATACTCCGACAGCAAATCCAGTGAGGTCGAGTCCTCCGGTCTCGGCCAACAATTCGGGAACGATCGCTGTTTCTCCTCCTACAATAGCCATTCCGGCCTCTTTCGCTCCCCTCACTAGGCCAATCGCGATTTCGTCAACAACTGACCGGTCCGGTTGACTTGTGGCAATGTAATCGAGGAAACTCACCGGTTCAGCGCCTGTGCAAATGAGATCGTTAGCGCACATCGCCACGCAATCAATCCCGATTGTGTCGTACTTGTTCATCGCTTGGGCAACGAGGACTTTGGTCCCAACGCTGTCGGTGTGAAGACTCAAGACCCGTCCCCGGCCGAGGTCGATTAGCCCCGCGTAATGTCCAATAGGATAGAGAGGCTGTCCTACCTTTCCCCGACGAGTTGCAAACGTGGACTGGAGCCTGTGGGCTAGAACACTGTGAGCCGCACGAACCTGTCTCGAATCGACCCCTGCACTAGCATAGGTCATTCGGGACCGTGGCAAGCTCTACAACTTCGTCCCTGTCAACTTTTCGTAAGCAACTACATACCGTCTACTCGTCTCGTCGATTAGGTCTCGAGGCAGCTCCGGTGGCCTTGGAGTTGGCAGTCCCTCCTTTCGAGCCGAATCGAGGGTTTTCTTGTATCCAACCTTTCCAAGCCAATCGCGAATTACTTGTTTGTCATAGCTCTCTTGTGTTCTTCCTGACGAGTACTCTGCCTTCGGCCACAGTCTGAATTCATCGGGTCCGATTGAGTCTGCTAGAATGATGTTTTCTTCTTTGTCGAATCCAAACTCTAATTTAAGATCCGCGAGAATGAAGCCGGCTCCACTTGCTCGCTCAGACATTTTCTGGTAGATCTCGACCGTTTTCTTGCGCATTTCATTCAACTGTTCCTCGTCGAGCCATCCTTCTTCCATAATCTGATCAATTGTGACGGGTTCATCCTTTACGTCGGATTTTGTCGTAGGGTCAAAGTACGGTTCAGGAAGTTTAGCTGCCAACACGGGCTCGATTGGTAGCGAGACCTCTTTCTTCTTCAGACGGTCAAAGAGACTTCCATACAAGTATCCCCTGACGACTGCCTCGACGGGGATCATCTTCAGCTTGCGGACGATCATCCGATTCGTGTTTTCGGTTCGAACCATGTGATTGGGAACTTTGAGGTAATCGAACCAGAACTTTGCGAGTTTGCACAAGACTTCGCCTTTCCTGGGAATCGTAGATGGCAGAACGACATCGTACGCAGAGACCCTGTCAGTGAAGACAAAGAGCAGCTGGTCATGCGCTACATCATAGACGTCTTTGACTTTTCCCCGTTTGAACGGAGTTGATTGGTGTTCCATGGATTCTTGCATGCTAGAGCTGACCGCTCCGATATTGAGTTAGTTTCTTCGAAACCTCTACGTCTGACAGGGCTAAGATTTCAGCAGCTAGAAGCCCAGCATTAGTTCCGTTGTCCAGGCCTACGGTTCCAACTGGGACTCCGGAGGGCAGTTGGACAATTGCTAAGATAGAGTCGAGATTGAGTTTCCCGGATACCGGGACCCCGATCACCGGCTTGGTTGATAATGAGGCTACGAAGCCTGGAAGGGCAGCTGACAGCCCTGCGATTGTGATGAACACGTCAGCCTTCGATGATTCTACATACTTGTCAAGTTCCGTATGGTTGCGATGGCTTGAGAGTACTTTTGTCTCAAATGGGACTCCGAGCTTGTCGAGAATTGTCTCGGCCTTCTTCGCGATCTCCCTGTCGCTCTCTGAACCCATGAGAATGCTTACAGTCTTTGTCATTTTGTCACTCTTATCACGCGGGATTCTGTGATTACCATATTGACTGGTACATCAAACTGATCTCGCGGCACCTGATTGATCAATTGCAGATTGAAAGCGAGACCCGCAGATTTTACGTGAGGAGGAAGCTTCTGAAGCACTCGGTCAAAGTAGCCTCTTCCCCATCCAAGTCTGTAGCCGTTCTTGTCCCATGCTATCCCGGGCACAATTATCAGATCGATGGCGTCCAGACCGAACGGCCGAACAAACTCAGGTTTTGGCTCAGGGACTCCGAACGTCCCGCGGGTTAATTCCTTTCCGAGGTCTTTGATTTCAGAGAAAAACAGGTCAACTTCCCCCTTCTTGATCACGGGTATTAGCACATGCTTTTGTCGATCTAGTGCTTTACGGATCAAGATTCTTGTGTCTACTTCAGTGTCCTTGTTGACATAACAAGCGATTCCACGAGCCCTTACAAACTCGTGAAGAAGCAAGATCTGATCAGTGATGTCTTCGCTCTTTTGTTGAACTTCTCCGATTGACAACCGGTCTCGTAGTCGGAGTATGTATCGTCGTAGGTTTTCCTTTTCAACTGAAACCTGAGCCGCGCCCAACAAATGCCCCCTTGGATCGACACCTGAAATGGTTTCAGTTGGTTAATGCTTTGGTTTGGATTTTCGCCGCTTCTATTGTGTTCTCAAGGAGGCATGCGACCGTCATCGGTCCAACTCCCCCGGGAACGGGTGTGATGAATCCGGCAAGGTTTCGAACGTTTTCGAAGTCAACGTCCCCTCTGAGTTTTCCGTTGACGCGAGTCAATCCCACATCTATCACCGACGCGTCAGGTTTCACGTAGTCAAGTTTGACTTGGAATTCCTCTCTACCCACCGCACTCACCAAAACATCGGCCGTCTTGGTGATCGTTGACAAGTTTGCCGTCCTAGAATGGCATACGGTTACTGTGGCGTCCCGGTTGAGGAACAAGTTAGCAAGTGGTCTTCCGACAAGTGTTGTTCGATTGATGATTACCGCGTTCCTTCCGGCAATGGGTACTTTGTAATGGAACAATAGCTTGATGATCCCTTTAGGGGTGCACGGGACTAGCCCCTCCTTGCCTGCTGACAATCGTCCCGCATTAATCGGATGTAGCCCGTCAACATCCTTGTAAGGAATGATCCTCTCTACTATCGAATCTTCATCAAAGCGGGGGGGCAGGGGAAGTTGGACCAGAATTCCATGAACTTTAGAATTCGTATTGAGCCGTCCAATCAACTCTTCGAGCTTGCTTTGTGATACGTCACTCCGGAGGTGGTGGTGCTCGGATTGGATTCCCACTTCCTCCGCCGCCTTGTGCTTACCCTTGAGGTAGCTGGTGCTAGCAGGGTCGTCGCCGACTTGGATGGTCGCTAGAAACGGTTTGATCCCATGTTTGTTCAGCTGTACAACATGTGTGGCGACTTGCTTCTTGACCACAGATGCCGCGAGCTTTCCGTCGAGAATAGTGGCGGTCATTCGGCGAGACTGACTCTCCTTCCATCAACCTTCAACTTTCCTTCAGTGAACAGTCGTATTGCCTCAGGATAGAGCCGATGTTCCTGCGCGAGAAT
>JACXTT010010384.1_pt1 | contig 12551 bp, 12 predicted proteins | sample 9270951 | NCBI WGS metagenome assembly JACXTT01 (sample SAMN15532306, study PRJNA645909) | rock metagenome | isolation source: weathered quartz diorite | place: Puerto Rico | collected 2017-06-21 | reverse complement strand
CGGAATCAAAGCAGATCCTCGGTGCGGCGATCCTGGGTGTAACCGGCGATGAAGTCATTCATACGTTGCTCGATGTGATGTATGCCAAGGCTCCGTACACTACAGTCAGCCGCGCGATGCACATCCACCCTACGGTGTCAGAGCTACTACCGACGATGTTGCAGGAACTAAAGCCGCTTGTATAAAAAGAGCAGAGACTAAGAATTAACCCATATTAAAAATTGTTTGTTGACTCTAATGAACGTCTTGATGCTCTATCCCAAATTTCCCGAGGAGACTTTCTGGAATACCGCGCGGTCGGTAAAGCTCTTGTGGGGTCGGAAGGCGATCATGCCTCCCTTGGGTCTTTTGACGCTTGCCAGTTATCTTCCCGAGGATTTTTCCATTCGCTTGATCGATCGCAACGTAGAAGAAGAATCGGAGTCGGATTGGGATTGGGCGGATGTGGTCTTCTTGAGCGTAATGATGGCGCAACGCGAGAATTACTCCGCCTGTGTCGCGGCTGCTAAAGCGCATGCCAAGCCGATTGCCGTTGGCGGGCCTTTTACGCACGCCCTGCCGGAGGTTGCTTGCGCTGATGCTGATTGGGTTTGCTTCGGCGAAGTCGAAACCGTCGCCGAGGAACTCGTTAGCGACTTGCGCGCTGATCGCCGGGGTAAACATTATCAAGGCGGCTCTGCTACCGATATGGAGTCTGTCAAGGTTCCGCGATTTGAGCTCTTGCCTGACGTCAATGACTACGTAACTATGGCGATGCAATTTTCCCGCGGATGTCCTTTCAGGTGTGAATTCTGCGACATCATCGAAATTTACGGCCGGGTGCCGCGCACCAAAAAGCCTGCGCAGGTGTGCGCCGAGTTGAACGCGCTCCAACAGAGCGGCTTTCGGGGCTACATTTTCTTAGTGGATGACAATTTTATCGGCAATAAAAAAAACGCAAAAGCGATGCTGGTTGATTTGGCCGCATGGAACCGTAAGCATAAACAGCCTTTCCGTTACTACACCGAAGCTTCGATCAATCTTGCCGACGACGCCGAGCTGCTCAAAAGCATGTCCGAAGCCGGCTTCTTTCATGTTTTCATCGGGATTGAAACTCCAGATCCCAAACTGCTCAAAACAACTCAGAAGATGCAGAATATCCCGGGGAATCCTTTGAAGAAAATAGCGAAGATTCGCGAATATGGCATCCATGTCACGGCCGGCTTCATTATTGGGTTTGACGGCGAAGACCCGACGGTATTCAAAACGCAGAGGAATTTTATTCAGGCTTCCGGCATAGGTGTGGCGATGGTCGGCTTGTTACAGGCGATTCCTCATACCCAATTGTCGCGCCGCTTAAAAGATGAGGGCCGGTTGCTGGAAAAACTCGGTGTAGCGGGGAACCTCACCGTGGAAGGGATCAATTTCATTCCTAAGGGCGAGATAACCAAGCGGGAATATTTAGAACAATACAGCAGACTCATTGGGTTGGTTTATGATCCGCAATCGTATTTTGAGCGCATTGTGCCTGCGCTGCTCGATCTTAAAGTGAAACGCTGGCCACACATTTTAGGGCGCGACGGCTCCAAATTCTTGGTCGTCTTTCTAAAGGAGTCTTTCCATTTAGGAATCAGGGCTAAGAAACTCAGAAGCTGGTTCTGGAAAGCTCTGCTGCAAGTGTTGTGGAAAAATCCCGCTGCGTTGGAATCCTTTGCATTTGATGTTTCTGTTTTTCATCACCTGCAACAGCATGCCGATTACGTCCAGCGCGAGGTCTCTTGTTATCTTTCCTCGCCGTGTCCGGATGACGTGCTCGATCAGGTTATCGGCTGCTGTGATTCACGAGCATCTGCGAGCATGCCAGAAACGGTAGCGGAGGAATCGCGCGCAGATTTTCTCCTGTCGGCGGCTAGCTAAATGATAGCCCTTACTATTTCGGAGGAAGTAAAGTGTCTGAAGCCGGGAAGGTTCGGTTCCTAAAAAAAGTCACGGCAGAGAAGTCAATCCGAAGTGTTTTACCAACGCCACCGTATAATGGGTAGCCTATGATTCCGGGTTAGCAACGGGAATCCGTTCCCCAAAACTAGCGCCTAGAAATTGGGCTGAACGTTATTTTCTGCCGCAAGCATTCGAGCTTTTAAAGTTAGCACATAAGGATCATCAGACACCTTGACGAATTTTTCAGCTTCGCGAGTTTCTTGGTGGATCAAGGGGGAAGCTCCGGGTGCCAAGGCTTCTCTTGGGATGCGGAATAACCGCCCCGTGTCGCGGGAGATATACGCCCCAGGCTGGCTGATCTCGTCCCACAAACACTCAAGCGACATCGACTGCTTTTTCTTTTCGTCCGCCATTGCATCACCTCCTTTCTCTTTAGAATCGTAAACCTACTGCCTCAGATCAAATTTTCCCGTTGCCACCCCGAAAACGTCAAAGCCGGTCCCTCTCATCGCCCACTCGCCCCAATAACTGTTTGGTTGGCTCTGACTAGCCAGAGAAAATGCTGACGAGTAAAGTTTTCTTTACGATGAGATGGTCGGCTCTTTTGAGATTGGATGCAGCAAGCGGCATACCAATCTCGCCAGGTCGAGCTATTCTTGACTCTCAATCTACTTTTGTCTGACTGGTCCCTTTGCAGAACCGTTGCTTGAAGGAATTTTCAAGCAGGATGAAACTCGAGGATTGCTCGAAGTATTTGTAAACCCGTTTGTTTTTAATTGCAGGCGGTTTCCTTCGCTTTCTGTAGCCACTTTCACAATCATCAATAATGACACTTTATCGTTCCCGTGTATGTGACAATAAGACGCTAATGTATTTGATTAAAATTTGGTTAAAATTGAAAACGTCCGAATCGAAAGAGTTCGAGCCTTTCTTGCCGCTTGACGCTCGACGGTGATTTCCATTAACGTTCGCACAGCCAGAAAGTCTCTCGCCTAAAGGCGATGTCATTTAACGGTGATGTTCCGCGGCTAGAATCGGAATCAGGTTTCGGAGTGAGTGTGCATAGAAACGTGACCGGTGCAAAGCGGATCGTACGCAGTTTGCTGTCTGCCGTATGCTTGTTAGTTGGGCTCGCCGCAGCTACTTCCGCACAAGAAAAAATCAAATTCCCGATAGGCGTCGGAACCAAAACTTTGGGCACCAATATGTTTTGGCTCGCAACCAAGAAGGGCTTTTTTGACGAAGCTGGCTTAGATGTGCAGCCGGTGCTGCTCCGCGGCTCGCCCATTACAGTGCAAGCTCTGGTGGCTGAATCGCTCCATGTCGCGTTGGGTTCAGCCGACGCCACGATTGGGGCCGCTGCCAGCGGGGTTGATCTTTTGGCGGTGGGCGGAGTTGTCGGAGGACTGACTCAGGCGATTGTAGCGGGAAAGAATTATAAAAGCTTTAAAGATCTACGCGGCGCAACCATCGGGGTTCAAGCTCTCACTTCCGGTGCCGCCAATGTTCTGAAGCGCATTTTTAAGCAAAACGGTCTGGACTACCCGTCGGATTACAAATTGCTTGCCACCGGTGGTGGATCATTCAACCTCGCAGCGCTTACCTCCGGCCAAATCGGCGCAACTTACCTCGTGGTGCCGCTGGATGTCGCCGCGGAACAACAGGGATTCAATGTTTTGGGTTATTTCAAGGATTATTTTCCCAACTATCAGCTCTCAGTTCTGGCGGTGAAGCGAAGTTGGGCGGAAAAAAACCGAGGCTTGTTGGTGCGCTTTCTCAAAGGCGCGGTGCGCGCGCATCGCTGGCTTTACGAGAATAAAGAGGCCGCGGTGGATTTTCTGGCAAAAGAAATTTCGCTGAAGCCCGAATTGGCGCGTAAAGGATGGGAATACTATACGGCCAACCGAATTTGGCATCCCAACGCCGAAATCAACCTCGAAGGCGTCAAGTTCGCTATGGAGATTTATGCCGAGCAAACGAAGAGCCCGGCGCCCGACCCGTCGAAGTATATCGATCAGAGCTACTTGCGGCAGGCGATAAAAGAACTGGGGGAGAAGTGACAATCGTGGGGAGAGGAAAGTGATAAATCACAGTAGACACGTTGTTTTTGCATTCTTCATCTTCGCCGTCTCATTATTTGCGCTTCCTGTAAGGGCCGAGAAAATTAGAACCGCGGTGCCGCGGGCAAGCCTAAACTATCTCTCCATTTATGTGGCGGAAGGTAGAGGGTTCTTCAAAGACGAAGATCTGGACAATGAAACCATCGTCATCGGTGGTCCTGCAGCGATCGCTGCCGTTGTCAGTGGCGATGTCGATTACAGCGGCGCCGGCGGCAGCGGTCTGCGCGCTGCGGTCATGGGAGCGCCGCTCAAAGCGATCATGTACCAGACCGAAAAAGTGACCTGGTATTTTATGGTTCCACAGAGCATCAAAACGGTGGCTGATTTGAAAGGCAAGAAAGTGGCAGTCGGCCTTATCGGCGACAGCGAGGATCGCTTCATGACGATGTTCGTCGAGCGGAGTGGTTTATCGGCGAAGGATATTACGCGCATTCCCATGGGAACCAATTCCGGCGCGAGAATAGCGGCGATTAAAAGCGGCTCACTCCATGGCGCGGTGCTCGACCCCGGGGGAACCATAGTGGCGGAAAAAGGAGGACTGCGCCCGGTGGGCTTATTGGGGGATTTTTTTCCGTTACCTTTTCAAGGTTTTGTGACGACGGACAAGAAAATCGCCGAGAATCCAGCACAGGTCAAAAGATGGATCAGGGCGATGGTCAAAGCGTTGATGTTTTTGCGCGAGCGACCGGAAGAATCGGCCGATATCGGCATAAAAAAGCTCCAGCTCGGCAAGATAAACAAGACGATTTTAGTGGACTCGATCAAGGCGTATGTCCGAGCATTCTTGCCGGGGATTCCCGGCATGCCCTCGGCGGAAGGAATCAAGAACATCCTCGAGTACGAAGTAAGAGTGCCCATGAAAATGGCCCAAACGGCTCCCGCGGAGCGGTTGTTGGATTTGAGATGGGTGGGCGAAGTCAAGAAAGAACTGGAACAGAAAGCTTTGAGCAAATATCCGGTTGCTTGTGAAAATAGGGGTGCTGAGCAGCATAGAGGCTGAGCTTTCAAAGGGAGCCAAGATGGTAAGAGTCGCCGCTAAAAGCTTTTTTTTGTTGCTCGCGTTCTTTTGTCTCGCGGCACCGGCAGCCCTGGCGGAAAAAATCAGAACGTCCATCCCAGGGTTGAATCTAAATTATCTATCCGTGTTCGCGGCCGAGGCCAAAGGATTTTTCAAGGATGAAGGTTTGGAAAATGAAACCATCGTCATCGGTGGACCAGCGGGTATCGCGGCCCTCGTGAGCGGCGACGTCGATTACAGCGGCGCGGGAGGAAGTGGACTACGGGCGGCCGTTAAAGGAGCACCGCTCAAGGCGATCATGTACCAAACCGAAAGGCCGACCTGGTATTTAGTGGTTCATCCCAACATCACTCAGGTTTCCGACCTCAGAGGCAAGAGAATCGGCGTTGCGCTTATTGGCGACAGCGAAGACCGGTTCACAACTTTGTTTGTGGAGCGCGGAGGTCTGTCCGTCAAAGACGTCACTAAAATAACCATAGGGACTAATCCAAACGACAAAGTGTTGGCGATAAAAAGCGGCGCGGTATCTGCAGTGGTGCTGGATCCGGCAGCAACCGTTATGGCGGAACGAGAAGGGTTGCGCAGCCTGGCCTACTTGGGTGATATTTTCCCATTGCCGTTCCAGGGTTACGTTACGACCCAGCGAATGATTTTTGAAAACTCTACGCATAACAAACGATGGATCAAGGCCATGGTCAGGTCGCTCATTTTCTTGCGCGAGCAGCCTGAAGAAGCCGCCGAAGTAGCCACGAAAAAGCTCCGCCTGAGAAATATTACCAGGCCGATACTGATCGATGTGATCAAAAGCTATGTGCGCGCCTTTCCTCAAGGCGTTCCCGGCATGCCGTCGGCGGAAGGAATAAAGAATATTATCGAATACGAAGTCAGGCTGCCGATGAAAATGGAAGGACCAACCCCCGCAGAAAAGTTTTTGGACCTGAGATGGGTGGAAGAAGTGAAGAAACAATTGGAGCAAGCAAGCGCAAATAAATAGTGTAGTAATGGATTTCCGCTGACTCCAATGTTTTCCAGGGGTGACTCACAATTGAGACAGTAAATTTTTCGTTCATGTTTACTTTTTGACTCACCGCTAGCGTCAAATTCTCCGATTAATCGACATTTACCCAGGTGGCATGGCCATTGCTGTTACATCTATATGGGTTAAACGGTGTAGCGTGGATTTTTCAAGCTATGAGGATCACGCGTTCGCAGACCGAAAGGAGCAAGAAATGGAAAAGATTAGCAAAAAGAAAAGTGTATTGGCAATTGTGCTAGCCACTATCATGGGGTTATTGGCGACCACGACCGTGATTACGACTGCGAGCGGTTGCCTGGTCTGTCGTGATTGCGGTCCCAAGCAGCCTTTTAACAATAAAAAATAGTTGCTAACGAGGTCTTATGCCGTGACATCGTAGGCGCAACATTCGGCGACTCGCTAATCTTTTTACTAAAATCCAAAGGCCCGTGCTCTAAAAAGCTCGGGCCTTTGTTTATTTGCAACCGCTACTAAACCGCTCTTTGCGTTGACAGGCACGGGTTCGTTGACTTAGTGTGAGGCGATTTTTGCACTGAGCCCGAGAGCACGATCAGAAACAGCATGAAGTTTGGCGCTCACTATCTTCCCACCTACACGCCGGATCTGGACGGGTCAATAACCGAATTTTACCGGCAGATCTTCGAACAAATACAGGAATTGGAAAAGCTTGGTTTCGACCGCGTTTGGGTGACCGAACATCATTTCGGCGACTACGGGGGTTCGTTGCCGCACCCGCCGACGTTTTTGGCAGCGGTCGCTTGCAAAACTTCACGCATTCGTTTGGGCGTGGCCGTCAGCGTATTGCCGCTGCATAATCCTTTGGACCTGGCGGAATCCTATGCCATGGCAGACGTCATCTCCAATGGCCGCGTGGATTTTGGAATTGGAAAAGGCAGCGAGCCAGTTGAATACCGGCGATTCGGGGCGAGCCAGGCGGAAGCAACGCAGCGCATGAGAGAAGGAACCGAGATCATTCGTCAAGCCTGGTCCAACGATCCGGTCAACTTCCGCGGCGAGTTCTTTACCTACGACAATGTTCGCGTTCTGCCCAAGCCGGTGCAGCAACCACACCCGCCGATTTGGGTGGGCGCGACTCGCAACGGGGACACTTTTCGTTGGGCCGGGGAGAACGCCTTTAACCTCATGACGATTCCCTTCGTGCATCCCACCATGGATTCCGTACGCGAGCTTGTCAAAATTTACCGCGAAGCATTTGCCGGAATCCGCCCTGGTTTCGCGGCAGGCGAAATTTTGGGGAAATTTCACATCTATCTTTCCGACAGTTTTGACCGAGCTATGCGCGAGGCAACTCCGTATATGGAAAACTATCACGCCGCTCACGCTTCGGTGGACCCAGGCCGCAAACTGAGTCATCACGATCTTGCTTCAGATATGGCGCGCGGCTTTATTATCGTCGGAGATCCAGAGCGTTGCATCGACACAATTCACCGTTGGCACGACGCGGTGGGCCTCACGACTTTTTCCTTTACGTTCCATTTCGGTGGTATGCCCCAGGAGTTGGCGCTCAAAAATATTCGGTTATTTGCCGAACGTGTTATGCCCGCATTCCCGGGATGAAAGTAGACAAAGAATGAATTCATCATCGCTGCAACTTCAATCGATGCGTGTTGACCTGGTGGGCAGTATGCTTCGGCCGCAAGAGCTAAAAGAAGCGTTCGCAAAATACGGCGAAGGGCAGTTAAGGGAAGCCGATCTAAAGGGTGCCCAGGATAGTGCCATTCGCGATCTCGTAGCCAAACAGGTGACCCATAACTTGCCCATCGTTGTCGACGGCGAGTTTCGCCGCACCAGTTTCATGGAGAGTTTCGCTGTGGTTGCGGGCCTTCAAGAGTGGCAGGCAGGGGTGAAAACCTATCACCAGATTCTCGCGCGCGACGACGACGGGAAAGACGGATCGCACAAAGGCACCGATCCGATCCTGCTTAATCGAAAGCGAGTCATCTCGCATCTCAAGTTGCTGCGCAACGGCTTGCTCGACGATTACCGTTTCACTCAATCACTGACGGACCGGCCCGTCAAAGTGACGCTCATCAGCGCGGATCGGATTAGCCAATGCTATGACAACGATGCGTCACGGGAGATCTATGCCACCACGGAGGCTTTTTTGGCGGATGTCGTCACGGTGGAGCGGCAGATGATTGCACAGCTCGGCGACGCCGGTTGCCGTTACGTCGGCATCGATGGCCCCGGTTACACCGCGTACGTCGATCCGGATTCGCTGGCGGCGATGCGCGCGCGCGGCGAAGATCCCGAGCGCAATCTCCAGCGTTCCATCGACTCTGACAACGCAGTTATCGAGGGCTTCCCGAGTATGACGTTTGGGATTCATATCTGCCGCGGCAACCGCCAAAGCATGTGGCACCGTGAAGGACGTTATGATGCCATTGCGGAAAAGCTGTTTTGTGGTCTTCGTCACCAGCGTTTGTTGTTGGAATACGACACGGAGCGAGCTGGGACTTTCGAGCCGCTGCGTTTTGTGCCGAAAGACAAAATCGCTGTGCTCGGCCTGATCACGACCAAGGTGAGCCGTGTGGAATCCGTTGATGAACTCAGACGTCGTATCGACGGCGCTGCGCAATACCTGCCCTTAGAACAGCTCGCAATCAGCCCGCAATGCGGCTTCGCTTCGAGCATTAGAGGCAATTTGCTGAGCGAGGACGATCAGTTCCGCAAGCTCGAGGTGATGTTGGAAACAGCGGCGAAAGTTTGGGGATAGCGTTAGCTTAGTTCAAGGTTCCGGGTTCAAGGTTCAAAGTTGTCGCGACTGAAGCCGGATTCAAATTCCCTTGTGCTCTTTTGCAAAGAGGGAATTTGCTCGGCAAGGCTTTAACCCTCTCTGACGGAACCGGAGATTTTTAAGCGCGCCATCACGACGGTTTTCACTCTGCTAAGCTCGCCATCAAGCGGCCGTGCCCGGTTACTTTTTCCTTAATGTCGATGAGTTTCATAGCGTACCAGATGCAGGCCTGGCTGCTGGTAACGACGGGCTTGCCGATTTCCTCTTCCAGCAGAGCCACGTCGTTGATGGTTGGCCAGCGCGGGCAAGCGATAAAAACCCCGTCGACATCGCGCGCTTTGGCATAGAGGCGCTTAGCAATCTTGTATGACGCGTGCACTGGCAGATCGGTGAGCTGGGAATTTTTTTGGACTCCATAGCCGGCGATCTGCAGCACTTCGAGTCCCGAGGCTTCAAGGAAACGCTTCAGCCTTTGATTGAGCTCCTCCGGATAAGGCGTCCCAACCACGACTTTCTTAATTTTCATCGCCAGCAGAGCCTCGACCTCCGCTGTTAAGCCGGCGGCGACCGGCACGCCGAATTTGTCCGTCAGTTTTTTACCCATCTCGCGGTCGCTGCCAAAACCAAGCCGGGTGAATAAAGGCGAGCCGCTGAAGATGATCGAGTCGCAATTGTTGTCGACGAGATCTTCTACTGACTCTTCGATGCGCTGCAGCTGTTGCTCGAAGTCCGCGTCCACGAGTTGGCGCACGGTGCCCGTGGTATTCATAATCATGAAACCGTCAGGGAACATTTTGTAGAATTCATAGACGAGTGTGTCTCCTCGCGAAGGAGCGACGTGGCCTATACGAGCGCGCCATCCGTACATGCTTCATTCCTCCTTATGTTCGTTCGGAAAACTTCAAGGCGTTCAAAGGGTTCAAGCCGTTTAAGAAGCTGGCCAGCCGTAAAGTTTCGCCGGGTTGTCGGAGAGAATCCATTTTCGGCTTTTGTCATCCGGCGCCGCCGCTAGAAGAAAATCGAGAAGATCGGCGTCGTTTGGCATAGGAACGGGGATGCCAGCGTGAGGCCAATTGCTGCCCCAGATCACATGGTCGGGGCGCGTCGCGACGATCGCCCGAACCACCGGCACCATGTCGGCGTAGTCCGGCGGACCCTGTTTCGAGAGTTGATAGAAGCTATAAAGATTGATCCAGGCGTGCTCTTCGCCGCCAAGAATCCGGAGTAGCTCCTTAAAATCGGTGTTGTCTTCGCTCATGCCCGGTTCCGCATGGGCCACATGGTCGAAGACGTAGGGCATTTTGAGGCTGCGCAGAAATGGCACAGACGCCAGGACTTCGTCCATCGATTGCGACATGAACTCAACGTGCCAGCCGAAGTCCTCGACGCGCGGCACTATTTTCTCGGTATCGTCGAATGATAGCCCGCCCTTGCCATTCACCTTTACCCGAAAGCCGGTAAAGCCGCTTTCTTTAAAATGCGATAGTTCGGCATCCGTGATCGCCGGATCGAGCAGTGCAAGCGCTCTGAAGCTTCCGCTCATGCGCGCTAATGCATCGAATGTGATCTGATTGTTGGTTCCATAGGCGCTGCCGGTCACGATGACCGCTCGCTCAAAGCCTAATTTCTGATGCATGTTAAGATAATCATCAAGCGTCGAATGCAGGTCAGGCGTGTAGTTACGCTCTGTTGACAATGGATAACGTTCTGGCGGCCCGTATATGTGGAGATGCGAATCGCAGGCGCCGGGCGGTGCCTTGAGCATAGGCTGCTTCGTGTCGCGATTGGGTGGTTGCACCGGTCTCATATTTTACCTTGGTGCTAATTTAATTCAGAACGGTATGAAATAGCCAGGGCGGGCGTGTGGGGAAACCGACTCTTTTTTGGGACGGTACTCGAAAGACTCACTGCACAACTTCGGAACGTGTGACTGCATCGGTAAAAGCGCTTTCTCGCTTAACGAAGATACGGTACTCGTTGGAGACACGGCTATAGGGATTGGTGGAGGTGATATGGAGCGTCTGATTGTCCAATGTGACAGCCATGCGCGCCTTGCTGCCCGTGTCTTCGAGATTGAGAGTGTGCGACACAAAGTCCACAGCTGCGACTTTGAAACCGCTCGATTCGCCGATGCGAGCGAGAAATTCCAACTTATTTACCGAGGATTCCTTAACCAAGTACCAATAATCGTGGGTATAAGGGGAAGAAAAGTAGCGCGCAACCTCCAACGCCTTCACTGTTCCCGCGTCATTGAACCGCAAAGTGACGAGGGCTCTGGTATTTGTGGCTACTGTAGTTGGTATTGGAGGGATCAACCCCGCCCCCACCGAATAAGGAAAATTCACTTCTCTGAAGCCGGCCTCAGTGTCGGAAAAATTATAGACCCAAAGTTGTTTTTCTTTGAGGTAGGGGCTTCCGAACGTCGCTTCCACCTCGGCCATCGTCGTCTGCCCGAGCGCCACTCTCGCTACTTTTTCCTCCACCGTTTGTTGTGAGATCAATTGGCCGGAGGGACAGCCCTGCGCCGCCAATGCGGCCGCCAGCAGAGCTGCCCAAATGGTTGCCCGCATCATTTTCATAGTCATTGGCACTACATGATACAGCAACAAGGCTTGAGCGAAAACAGATAAAAGAGCCAGATCAAGAATTTCCTCCGCCAGGCATGGGTTTGAAGAGAGCCCATCGTTATGTTATAAAATTCGATGTTTGAGAGGAATTTATGAAGGCAGGTATCCATCCGGAATATAAGGCGGCGACGATCACTTGTGCCTGTGGTCATGTCGTCGAAACCCGTTCCACGGTGGGCAATATCCATGTGGAAATTTGCTCCAATTGCCACCCTTTCTTTACCGGCAAACAAAAATTCGTCGACTCCGCCGGCCGAGTAGAAAAGTTCAGAAAGAAATACGGCATCAAAAACTAGTGCAGCGGAGGATGAGGCTGAATGTGATTTACTAGCCATTCGCGGTACGAGAAAGGGCAAAGGGCAATGATCATCCCGTTGCCCTTTTTTATTGGCTCATCATCCTGCGCCCTCAATGGTTCAATCATGCTTGACAAATTAGCCGAAGTCGAAAAGCGCTACGAAGAGCTCGAGCGCCTCATGTCGGACCCGCAGCTCTTTGGCCAACAAAGGGAATACTCTAAGCTGGCTAAGGAACGGTCTGAGTTGGAGGAGATCGTTTACCGTTATCGGGAATGGCGAAAGGTGGAACAAGAGATTCAAGACAACCGCCAGCTCCTGGAGGAAAATGACGAAGCGATCAGAGAACTGGCGAAAGAAGAAGTCAACGTGCTGCGCCAGCGCAAAGAAGATTTGGAAAACCGTCTGAAGTTTCTTATTTTGCCCAAAGATCCTAACGACAATAAGAACGTGATGATCGAAATTAGGGCTGGCACGGGGGGCGAAGAGGCAGCCCTTTTCGCTGGCGAGCTGTACCGGATGTACACGCGCTATGCCGAATCCCAAGGATGGCGCGCGGAAATTCTGAGCTCGAACCCGACGGGGTTGGGAGGATTTAAAGAAATCATCATTATGATCGAGGGAAAGGGAGCTTACAGCCGGCTCAAATTCGAAGGCGGTGTCCATCGTGTGCAGCGAGTGCCGGTGACCGAGGGTTCGGGTCGGATCCATACCTCGGCGGTCACCGTCGCGGTTCTGGCAGAAGCTGACGAGGTGGAAATTGACATCGATCCCAAAGA
>JACXTT010010383.1_pt1 | contig 12552 bp, 12 predicted proteins | sample 9270951 | NCBI WGS metagenome assembly JACXTT01 (sample SAMN15532306, study PRJNA645909) | rock metagenome | isolation source: weathered quartz diorite | place: Puerto Rico | collected 2017-06-21 | reverse complement strand
AGGATTGCGGGCCGAGACCGGGCGTCGTGAAGAGAAAGCTCAACGTGTTCAGAAGAGCGAAGACGGCGCCCAGACTTCCGATGGCCGAGATCCACGCATTGAACGGCCGCGCCGCCATCATCAGTGCGAGCGAGACTTCGACCACGCCGATGATGTCCGATGTCACGCGGATGTCGAAAAGCCGGTAGAGCCAGAAGAGACCGACGCTGTGCGCAACGAGCGGCTGAATGCCTTGCGCTTCCTGCGGCGTGAACTTGTAGAGGCCGAAAGCCAGAAAGATGAACACGAGGCTGTAGCGCGTGACCATCACGCCGAGCGTCTCCAGTTGCGCGTTCCAGGCGGACAATTTGCTCATTTGCGGCCGTTTATGTGCGTGCTACACACAATTATATGGACAGAGTGCGCGCCTCGTGTCAAGCTTCGAAAGAAGGAGCCGCTGATATGTCGAGATTGAGAACTGCAAATCTTCTGGGCGCGATGTCTGTGGCCATCGGCGACCGTCTCGAAGGGGAATTGAAGAGCCATCCCAATCAGACCGATTCCGCCGCTGCCGCCCTCAACTTGATTGGCTTCTATGAAGGGTGCACGAATGGCGCTCTGAGCACGTCGCTCGGCCTCTCACACACGGCGACGGTGCGCCTGCTCGACAGACTCGAGAGTCGAGATTTTGTTGAGCGTCGCGCGGCGGAAGGCGACCAGCGCGCGGTCGCGCTTTACCTTACGCGAAAGGGGCGGGCGCGCGTTCGCGAAGTCCTGGCCGCCCGGTGCGCGGCACTGTGTGACGTGATTGCTTCGCTCTCGGTTTCCGAAGAGCGTCAGCTCGGACATTTGTTGGAGAAAATCCTGAGGGCGCTGACGAGGACCGCCGCTGATGCAGACCACATCTGTCGGCTGTGCGACGAGACGGCCTGTCCCGCGAGGAGTTGTCCCGTCCATCAGACGGGGCTCGCGCTGGCGCGGGCGGATTGACGTTCCGCGCTGCGCGCCGTTTTTATCGTGTTACCTGTAACAAGGGTCCGTTTGCATCCGAACTGAATTGCGTGGAGGCGCAATGTTAGCGAGCAAAAGATGAAACTGCGGACAGGTGGCGTGAATATTCTCGCAGGGATCGTCGCGTTATCGAGCGTGGCGGCGTCTGCGGCCGCCGTCGCGGATGCACGCCACCCGACGGTTGTCGAGCTGTTTCAGAGCCAGGGCTGCTCGGATTGTCCGCCGGCCAACGCCAATGTGCTTGCGCTCAGCGAGCGGCCGGATCTCCTGACGCTCAGTCTCGGCGTGACATATTGGGATCACCTTGGTTGGAAGGACACTTTCGCTTCGCCGCAATATACGAGACGCCAATGGGATTACGCGCGCGCCTTCCATCGCAATGAAGTCTTCACGCCGGAGGTTGTCGTCAACGGCCGAGCAGACGTCGTCGGCTCCAACCGCTCGGAGCTCGAAGCGCTGATCGAGCGCCAGGCGCGCAGAACCGACTTGCCCGACGTCGAGGTGAGCAACGGGATGGTTCAAATCGGTGGCGGTAACCGCGACACCGACGCGGACATCTGGCTCGTGCGCTATGATCCGAACACAGTTGAGGTGCCGATTCAAAGGGGTGAGAACGAGGGCCGCACCTTGCCGCACAAGAACGTCGTCAAGGAACTCGTGAAGCTAGGCGGGTGGTCCGGCAAGCCTGAGACGTATCGCGTTCCGCCAGCGAGCCGCACCGGGCTGCGCTCCGCCGTGCTGGTTCAGGACGGACCCGGGGGTGCCATCCTGACCGCACTTCGGTTCTAAGCGATACCCCGTTGGGCGACTAGGCCGCGCGTGTCCCGTATGCGCCACGGGACGCGAGCATCGCTTTAGTACGGGCCGTAATACGTGTCGTAGTCCTGCCAGTACCCGGACGTATCTACGTCGCTGGGCGGATACCAGTAGCAGTCGGTCTCGTAGCCGTCGTCCACGCAGTAGCCGTAGTCGTAATACGTCGTGGTCTCCTGGTACTGCGCGAGCTGGACGTCGCGCACATAGGCGGCTTTGAGGAATCCGGACTCGACACTCGTCATCTTCTGTTTCGATTTCACCTTGGTCACTTTGAGGTCGCCGGCTGTCATGTTCACGACTTTGCCGTTCTTTACCTCGGCCGACACCGTGCGTCCGGAAAATTTACCCATGTCGTGCTTGCCGTCGTGGTGGAGATTTTCACCGAGCAGACTGTGACCGTTGAGGTGGTTATGTTTGTGGCCCTTCTGCTGTCCCTGGCCCTGACCACCGCCATGCTCTCCGTGAGGCCCGGCGACGGCCGGGCTCGCAAGGAGTGGGAGCAAGGCCACAGTTCCGCCGAGCGGCACGGCAAACAGCAACGTCGATGCAGCCGCAACTGGGAAGACTTGCGAGAGCTTCATGATACCTCCTCTTCGAGCGGTGGTCCCGCTCATCCGCCCCCGACGCGGCTTCACCCTCGCGCGCGCCTATCGATGAGCACGCGCGCCGACAAAGTCACCGCGAGCGGAGAACGCGATGCCGCGGAGAAGGTTCCTGGAGTTGCGCCGCTGGCGCAGACATGTCCGATTGTTGCGATCCATCGCAGCGGACGGAAACAATATCGGCGTCTAAGTTTCGAGAGCGTTCACCAGTTCTCGCCGAACGGACGGACTTCGGTGAGAAACGACCAGGCAGACCGTGGCTGGTGCGCAATGTGGAAAGCTTCCTCTGCGATCGCATCGGGCTTGATGAAGAAGTCGTCCGGCCGTTCCTTGAAGCGTTGACGCGTCCACGGAACGTCGATCACTGCATCGATCATGAGATAGGCGACGTGGATTCCCTTCGGTCCCATCTCGCGGGCGATCGATTCCGCGAGGATTCGCTGCGCCGCCTTGGTCGGCGCGAAGCCGGCGAAGTTTGCTTTGCCGCGCACGGCCGAGGTGTTGCCTGTTACTATGATCGCTCCGCCGCCCTCGGCCGCCATCTTGGGCGCCGACCAACGCGCAAGATGCAACAGAGCCATGACGTTAACCTGGAAATTCTGATCGAGCACGTCAGGCGCGATGTCGAGGAAGTTGCCGAATGCGCCGCCAACAGCGTTGTGAATCACGACCTTCGGTGCACCGGCGCGCTCCTTGATTTCGTCGAGCGTTCCAAGGAGGTCTGCACTGTCCGAGACGTCCGTCGGCATGGCGAAGCTGTCTGGCATCTCGCCTGAAAGCGCGGCCAACCGATCCGCAGTGCGCGCGATCATGGCAACACGATAGCCGCCGGCGTGGAAACGTCGCGCCATCGCGGCGCCAGTACCGGGGCCGACGCCGGTGATGATTGCGAGCGGCTTCATGCGGCCCTCTTTAGGCTTTGGCGAACGAAGTCGAGCCGGTCATTGCCGAAGAACATCTCGTCGTCGACGAAAAAGGTCGGGGCACCGAAGACGCCTCTGGCAACTGCGTTGCTGGTTGCGTCATCAAGCGCCGCCTCGAATTCCCGACCGTCGGTCTCCAATTCCAGGTGCGCGGCATCGTATCCCACGGAACCCAGAAGGCGAGCGATCTCGGCCGCAGTCTCGAGTGGCGCGGGCTCCCGCCAATAGGCGTTGAAGATCGCAGCGACGGCTTTGGCCATCCCGCCCTGTCGATCCGCTGCGATGGTCGCACGCAGCAACCTGCGGCCATCGATCTTTCCGGCGCCTGGATTGCGATTGACGGGCACGCCGTAGACCGCTGACCAGCGTTGCAGGTCCTTCATCAAATAGCGGGTCTTTGGCTTGCAGATGATGCTCGTCGGCACATTCTCGACCTGCTTCATGAGGTCGAGGAGGTCGAAGGGATGGTAGGAGACGTCCACGCCGAGCGAGTCGAGTTGGGAGCGCGCGAGATAGCTGTAGGGGCTGCGATAGTCGAAGAAAAACTCGAGCTTTGGCATCATCACCTCCCTTGGAAAACGGCTTGGCGGCGCTCGACGAAGGAGCGGATGCCCTCGGCCGCGTCGGCACTCTTCATAACGCGATCCCGGATCAATGGCAGCGCGTCGATAGCCGCCTGTTCGCCCGCCTCGATGAATCTCCGCCCCGCTTCCTTCGTCACCTGGATTCCCAGCGGCGCGTTGCGATTGATGATGTGCGCGATTTCCATGGCGCGCTCGATCTGGCGGCCAACCGGAACGACCTCCTGCACAAGACCGACGCGATAGGCTTCCGCCGCGCCGAACTCGTCGCACAGCATCAGGTGGTACATCGCATTGCCCCAGCCGGCGCGCATGATGTAGCGGAAGTGCGCGCCACCTAACGGCGCGATGCCGCGCTTGGCTTCCATCTGACAGAAGCGCGAATTGTCGGCGGCCACGGCGATGTCGCCCGCGAGCATCATCTCGATGCCGACGGTGAAGACGATGCCCTGCACGGCCGTCACGATCGGTTTGCGGCAGCGGTTCGCGAGCCCGAAGGGATCGATGTTGCCCTCCGGCCGAGGCGTCGCCGTTGCGCCGGGACCGAAGAATTTCGGCATGTCGAGGCCGGCAGTGAAGTTCTCGCCCGCCGCGCAAAGAACGCCGCACCAGAGATCGACGTCCCGGTCGAGCAGCGTGAGCGCGTCGGACAGCTCGGCCATCATCTCCGGGATGAAAGCGTTCTTCTTCGCCTGATTATCGATCGTTATCCGGAGGATGTGGCCGTCGCGTTTGTGCGTAACGCGGCCGACCAAGGGCGCTTCGGACATGCGAAATTCCTCGCCACCGATTCGCGGCTCCGTTTGTGCCCGAGGCCGTCGAACCTGTTATATCGATGCGTGATCAGAAGTGACTCGGGTGTCGCTTCTGAAGTATGGTAATCATTCAGGAGTATGATATACATCATGCAGAAGATCAAGCCGCCACGGCAGGAATTCTGATGGGCCACTCACAAGCCGGGAAAGCCCGCAATCGCGAGCGCATCCTGAAGGCGGCGGCGGCGCAGGTGCGGGAAGAGGGGCTCCATGCGGTCAGCGTTGGCGGCTTGATGGAGAAAGTGGATCTCACCCATGGCGGGTTCTACGTCCACTTCAAATCGCGCTCGGACCTGCTCGCCGAGGCACTCAAGCGCGCCCTAGAGGAGGGCGAGCGCGGCGCCAATGCGAGTGCGGTGCAGTCGGAGCGTGCGCGGGGGTTCGCCGGCTTCGTGCGCAGCTACCTGAGCCGCACCCACCGCGACGCGCCCGAGAAGGGCTGCGCGATCTCGGCGCTGCTGTCCGACGTCGGCCGCGCAGATGCGAAGTCCCGCTCGGTTATGGCGGAGCATATCGAGCGCTACATCGGGAGCATTGCCGAAGGCCTCGGCGAAAAAAACGACGCGCAAGCCATCGTAGCGGTCAGCGCGATGATCGGTGCGCTCGGCGTCTCGCGCGTTCTCACGGATCCGAAACGATCCGACCAGGTGCTAAAGGCGGTGAGAGATTATGTGATCGCGATGAAGAAAGACCGCGCTTAAGCAACGCGATCGACTGTCTGCCGCCGTACACGGTTGCGTGCGCGAACTCGATTTCGACAGACCTGAATACTGATCACCGAGACGCGAGCGAAACCACTTGCTCAGCGGTCTGTATGACGCTGGAGGACCGCGCTCCCTGCCGCCGGAGGGGCGATGGCGGCAGGGGCGCCAGTGTTCGGCGACACTAAGCGGGGAGCATAGGTGTCGCCGCTCGAACGTCAGTGACCCATCGAGTCGTTGGAATTTGTCGGGGCCTTGTCGCCGTGCATGGCATCGCCGCTGTGCATGGCGTCGCCGCTGTGCATCGCATCACCGGACATCGAATCGCTGTGCATGGAGTCGCCTTTGGACGCCATCGCGTGCTTCTTTTTCTTGTGATGCTTCGGCTTGGCCATATGATCGCCGGCCATCGCGCTGTCGCTGCCGGTCGCCATGTGGTCAGACGACATGCTGTGATCAGATGACATGCTGTGATCGGACGACATCGCCCCGCCGCTCGTCGTGCCGCTCGTGGTGCTGTTCGAGCTCGGCATGTTGTCCGCGGCGAACGCGACCCCGCCGGCGATCATCAGACTCGCTGCGGTGGCAGCAAGCAAAGTGCGAAAATTCATGAATTTCTCCCGCATGAAAACGTTGCCGGCAGGTTGCCGGGTCGTGCGGATAGTTCGGCCGTGGCCGAGGGACGGTTACATTGAGCCGTTGCATCGGCTTCACGGGATGGCGAGAGTGCTGACTGGAATGTAACTTTGCGCCAATCGCAGGCGAAGGAATCAAGGCGGAAAGCTTGGCTGACGCGGAAGTCCGGTTGAAAGCGCTGATGTCCGCCGCACTCGGGGGCGACGCGCGCGCCTATCGCGAGCTTTTGGCTCAAGTTGGCGCACACCTTCGCGCTTACTATGTACGGCGGCTGGCGGGCCAAGCGGACGTCGAGGACCTGGTCCAGGAAACGCTGATCGCGATGCATACCCGACGTTCGACCTATGATGTGTCGCAGCCGCTGACGCCTTGGCTGCATGCGATCGCGCGCTACAAGCTGATCGATCATTTTCGGCGGACCGGCCGGCGCCAGACCGTGCCGCTCGATGATGCGGGCGAGCTTGTGGGCCACGCCGACCACGAGGACGCAATAGCGCGGCGCGACGCCGAGCGTTTGCTCGCGAGGCTGCCTGCGCGTGCGCAACTCCTCGTTCGCAGCGTGAAGTTTGAGGGCCTCTCGACGGAAGAAACCGCGCGGCGAGCGGGCATGTCGGAGTCCGCTGTCAAGGTTGCGGTGCATCGGGCGTTGCGCTCACTGTCCACCATGCTGAAGCGCGAGACCGGCTCATGAAGACCGACGATCTTGTCGCCCATTTGGCGGAAGCGCCCGCGCCGGACCGCGCCCCAACCAGAACGCTCGCACTCGGTCTTTCGGCGGGCATTGCGGTTTCGTTTGCGATCATGCTTGCAGCGATCGGTCTGCGACATGACTTCGACGCCGCGCTGGCGACGCCGATGTTCTGGATGAAGCTTGCTTACGCTCTCGTGCTCGCCGCGCTTGCGCTTTCGCTGTTGTTGTCCTTGTCGCGGCCGACCGGTCGGTTGACGCGAGGCGCCTTTCTAATGCTGGCGCCCATCGGTGTCCTGGCACTGATGGCAATCGATCGCCTGATGGAAGCTGCGCCCGACGCGCGTATGCACCTTGTCACGGGCGACACGTGGAGGGTGTGCTCGCGGACGATTTTCATTCTGTCGCTTCCGGTGCTCCTGGGCGTATTCCTTAGTCTGAGGCAGCTTGCGCCCACCCGGCTCGTTGCTGCGGGTGCGGTTGCGGGAATCCTCGCCGGTGCGTCGGGCACTTTCGTCTACGCGTTCCACTGTTTCGAAAGCGCCGCGCCTTTCGTCGTCATCTGGTACACCCTCGGCATGGCGGCGGTCGGTGCGCTCGGTGGTTTGCTCGGGCGCTGGGCGCTCAGGTGGTAGCGGTAGTCCTGGCTTGCCCCTGGTCTCACGTTTTCACACGCACTTTTTGTCCGGCTCCGAGGTGCTCGGCGCCACGAATGACGACGCGCTCGCCGACCGACACCGGCCCATGCACTTCGATGAGGCCGCCGTCGACGCCGCCGGTTTCCACGCCAACTCGAACGGCCGTGTTGTTCTTGTCGAGCTTGAAAAGGTAGGTGCCTTCCTCGCGCAGAAGCAACGCGTCGCGCGGCACCGCGATGGCATTGCGCGGCTCGGCTGACGGAATCTGCACCTTTGCGGAATCGCCGACAAAAGCGGCACCAGGCGTAAGCGTCAGGCGTATTTCCACCGTTCGGCTCAGCTGATCGCCGACGGGAACAATCGCGCGCACCTGGGTGACGATCGGCTTGTCCTCGATCAACGCGGTGATGTTCATGCCTTCGTGGATGAATTGGGACGACTGGATCGGCGCCTGCGCGCTCACTTCGAGCGTACCGATATCGACGAGGCGAACGATGGGTTTTCCGGCGGTCGCATACTCGCCCGGATTGATCAGGCGCTGGACGACGCGGCCAGCAAACGGCGCCCGGATCTCGTCGTGATCATGCTGGTACTGGCTCTTGCCGAGAACCGCCTGCGCCTGAGCCAGCGCGCCCACGTCAACGTCCCGTGCTGAGATCGCCTGATCTCGCGTCGCTTTGGCGATCGCATTCTGGTCGTACAGGTTTTGCATGCGTTCGGCTTGGGCGCGGTCGTAGCGAAGTTGCGCGGCGAGACGCGCGACGTTGGCCTTGTCTGAGGCCAGCTGCATGGAGGCAACGGTGCTGTCGAGCCGTGCGACGACGTCGCCTTCCTTCACGACCGTGCCGACATCAGCGACCCAGGCAACACGGCCCTCGACGTCCGCGGCGAGGTGGGAATCGCTTTTCGACACGACGGTTCCGGCGAGCGTGATCTGGGGCGCGATGCGCTTCAGCACCACGCGCTCGGCCACAACCGCAGGAAGCTCCACTTGTGAAGCCGCGTTCTGTTCCGCCGGCGCAGGACGCACCAGAAAGGCGACGGCTGCGATCGCCGCGGCCGTGCTGCCAAGCGAGATCAGCTTGTGGTTCTTCACCCAGCTGGCCGCGCGCTTACTCAGCGAGCGCGCGTCCTCGTTGGAGGTGGCAGTGCGCAGCGCCACGACCTGTTTCTCGAATTCGTCCTGCACACGCTGCCAGATCATGCCGCAACTCTTTCAGGTCGGCCGGGCGGAAAGGCCGGCGTGAGCGGCGCCTGGCGCGCCGCCTCGGACTCCTCGCCGAGCCTCAACATGGCGGGGATGAGGACGAGTGTGAAGACATGGCTCACAAGGATGCCGCCCACGATCACCGCGCCGAGTCCGCGATAGATTTCCGCGCCCGCACCCGGAACGATCACCAGCGGCAGCATACCAAAGATCGCCGTCAGGGTGCTCGAGAAGATTGGCCTGAGGCGGGTTTCGAGACTCGAACGCACGGCATCGACGCGGCTCATGCCTTCCGCCTCGGCCTGGCGCGTCCGCGCGACAAGCAGGATCGTGTTGTTGACGACGAGGCCGAGCACAATGATGAAGCCGATCATCGTCAACAGGTCGAGCGGCTGACCGCTTTGGCCGCCGAGTCTGAGGGTCGCGTCGAGGACACGCAACGCCGCCATGCCGCCGACCGTTCCGAGCGGCAGCGCGATGGTAGCGATCGCGGCATCGCGCACTGACTTGAAGAGAGCCGCCATGATGAGGAACAGGATCAACACGGCGAGCGCGAAATTCTTTCCCATCGTGACGAGCGCATTGTCGAGGTGGCTGGCGGCAGCCCCGTAAGAGACGCGGCCGTCCGCCGGCAACGCCTGCCGGATCTGCGGCTCGACCTCCGTGCGGATGATCTTAACGGCGTCGCCGAGCGCCATTCCCGAGGGCGGCCGGAAATTGAGCGCGATCGTGCGTCGGCGATCCAGGCGATAGATACCGCTTGGCGCCAGTACTTCCTTCGTATTGATCAGCTGGCCGAAAGGTTCTGTCCCTGCCGACGGCGTCGCCACCGGGAGGCCGCTAATGTCTTCCGGCGCCGCGACGGGCTTCGTCTTCAGGATTAGATAAAGTCTCTTCTCGCCGTCATAGCGTTGCCCGACATAGAGTCCGTCGCCAAAGGCCTGCACGATCTGACCGACGTCGGCGCGGGACCAGCCGGCTTCGCTGATGGCGCGATCATCAGGCGTGATCTTGAGTTGCGGCTGGTCGTAATCGAGCGACGGCTGCGGATTGATCACCGCGTCGGTCTGGCCGAAGCGCTGGTTCAGGAGCTCATAGCCGCGCTTGGCGGCGGCGCGCATCGAATCGGCATCGCTCGACTGGATGTCGATCGAGATTCCGCCGCCTTCATCGAAGCCGCCGAACAGACTTCCCTCCGCGGCAAAGGCGGTCGTGTCTGGTAAATCCTTCAGAATCTCGTGCCGCACGATCGGGATCATGCCCTTGAGCTTGTCATCGTCGATGGTGCGCACGGCCATCTCGAGATCGCCGGGCTGGTAGCTCATGACGTAGTAGTTGAGAAGGTGCGGCTCCTTCTTGGCGGTCATATACGGCGTGAGTCGCTTGATGATGGGCTTGGCGAGATCGTTCTCCTCGAACGGGATCGATGCGCCCGGCGGAAGGATGAAGAAGGCGTCGATCGCCGCACGCTTCACATCGGGCAGATAATTGAGGCTTGGGAGAAGTAGCCAGGTACCTGCCACTGAACTCGCGATCAGCCCCACGATCCAGGCGCGCCTCTTTCCGGGCGTGTTGGTTGTGGCGAGAACACGATCGGCAATACCGCTCCAAACATGCGCGAACTCCGGAACCTTCGGCCGCGTGTGGAGCATGATCACGGAAAGCATCGGCACGACCGTCACCGCGACGATCAATGAGACCAAAACCGAGGCGGCGATCGTCACCGAAAGATCGGCGAAGAGCTGCCCTTCGACATCCTTGAGGAAGATCACCGGCAGGAAGATTGCGACATTGGTCGCCGTCGAAGCGAGGAGCGCGCCCCAGACCTGGTCGGTGCCGGTCTGAGCAGCCTCTCTGGCCGGCATGCCACGTTCTCGCAATCGGAGGATGTTCTCGAGTGCGACAATGGCGGCATCGAGCACCATCCCGGTCGCGAAGGCGAGGCCCGCGAGGGACACAACATTGAGCGTGCGCCCCGTCAGCAACAGAAGCACGACCACGGCGAACAGGCAGATAGGAATTGCCGAAGAGATGATGATCGTCGCGCGCCATTCGCGCATGAAGAACCAGAGGACGCCGTCGGCGAGGATGATTCCGAGGATCAGATCGGACGTCACCATCCCGATGGCCTGATTGATGAAGTGCGAGGGATCGAAGGAGTACGCGAGCTTGACGCCCTGCTCCCGCGCCGGCCCCTCGTTGATCTTCACGAGTTCTGCTTTCACCGCGTTGACGGTCGCGAGCACGTTCGCGCCCTGTTCGCGCACGATACGGAAGCCAAGCGCGGGATTGCCGTTCTGATAGGCGAAGGTGAGACGCTTGCTGTGTCCGACGCTGACATCGGCGATATCACCGAGATGCACCGGCTTGCCGTCGCGCCATTCCAGGATGAGATCCTTCAGGTCTTTGACCGAATAGCGTCCGCGGAATGAGAGCGCATATTGCCTGCGACCGGCATCGACCGTTCCGCCGGAGACATCGTCCGAGCTACTGATCTGGTTTGCGATCTTTGGGATCTGGATCCCGAGCGCCGCCGCGCGCATCGGATCGAAGATGATCTGGAGCTCAGGCTGCGGCGTCTGGAATTCGACGGACCCGACGCCGGGAATCGCCTCGAGGCGCGGAATGACAGTGTAGCGGACAAAGGAGTCGTAGCTGTCGACGTCACGTTTGTTTCCCGGCAGCACCTGCATGAACACGAACAGCAGGGACGCGTTCGAGTCCTGCGTGTTGGCGAGCTGGACAAGAGGTCGTTCGGAATCGGCAGGCAGACTCGGTATGCGGTTGATGCGACCGATTACGTCGACCAGCGTCTGACGCATGTCGGTGCCAAGCGCGAAGGTCAGGTTGATGTAGCCTCCGCCTTCGTTGGCGTATCCCTCCATCTGTGAGAGCCCCTGGAGGCCCTGCAGCACTTCCTCTTCGGGCTGGACGATCTGCGCTTCGATTTCACGCGGACTCGCAGAGCGCCAGCCGGTCTGGATCCCGATCTGCGGGCGCTCGATGTCTGGGAAAAGCTGGATAGGCAGGTCGTAGAGGGCAAACGCGCCGAACAGAATGGTGATGGCGACGCCGACCGCCACAGCCGCAGGACTGCGCAGGCTCGCACCCGTCAGCGCACGCAAATCACCCTCCGTAGCCTGTTCGGACCGCATAAGACGCGGTTGCGTGGATATAGGGAGTCACAACCCTGTGATGGCACATTCGCAAATCCGTGAGCTGGGTTGCGGCTGGGAAATGCGTGATCAATAGCTCAGCTCGACAGGTTGGTTTCGACCGGCGGCTCGTTAACAAATCCGACACATTTGTCGGCCGCGACCCGGTTCGTACGGCTTGGCTCGCCCTCGTCTGACGCTCACCGCGCGCGGACTCCCCCACCCGCATTGGGCGGCGGCGTTGCCCCCTTCACTGTCCGAGCAATCAGAGCCATCTGCTCTGGCAGGCAGTGCGCAAGGGAATACTTCTCGAGAGCCGTCCTACGGGCCGCCGTTCGAACGCCGTCGAGCTTCGCGCGGTCGGCGAGAAGCTCGCACGCACGTTCCGCGATCGCGTCGGGTGAGAAGAAGTCCACGAGATAGCCGTTGTGGCCATCTTCGATGATTTCCCGCACGGGTGCCGTTGAAGAACCGAGAACTACACACCCCGCGGACACCGCCTCGATGGCGGACCACGAGAGCACGAAGGGGACTGTCAGGTAGATGTGCAGAGAGGAGATCTGAAGCAGCGAAACGAACGAGCCGTAAGGTACGCGACCGACGAAATGCACGCGCTCCGGCAGGCCCCCGATCTCCTCAAGCATGATCGACCGCCATGTCCCGCCGCGTTTCGGCGGAATCCCATAGCTGACACCGTCTCCGCCAACGACGACGATTTGTGCGTCCGGTCGCCTTGCGCAGATCTTGGGCAGCGCACGCATGAAGGACGGAAAGCCGCGATAGGGCTCGAGATCGCGAGA
>JACXTT010010382.1_pt1 | contig 12553 bp, 9 predicted proteins | sample 9270951 | NCBI WGS metagenome assembly JACXTT01 (sample SAMN15532306, study PRJNA645909) | rock metagenome | isolation source: weathered quartz diorite | place: Puerto Rico | collected 2017-06-21 | reverse complement strand
CTTAGTCGAGGCAATCTTGTGCGACAAATTCTCCACGTCAAAACGAATCGCCTCTTTCGAGTTCACGATCTTGTGCTCGCGCAGCACTTCGAAGTTCGGCACGATCACGCCGTACAGACGTTCCGAGGTCGGATCGCCCGGCCGCGCCTCCAGCGCCATCACGCAGATTTCCTTGATGAATGGCGATTTCTGATAGTGCGCTTCAATCTCCTCCGGATACACATTCTTGCCGTTCGCCAGCACGATTACTTCCTTGCGCCGACCAGTGATGAACAGGTTGCCACCGGAATCGAGGTAGCCCAGATCGCCGGTATAGAACCAGCCATCGCGCAACACTTCGGCGGTGGCAGCCGCACGATTCCAATAACCCTTCATCACAATCGGCCCGCGCAGCGCGATCTCTCCCGCTGGCAGCCCGCCTTCCTCCACCGGTTGCGGATCGATAATCTTGACCTCCACGGTGGGAAACGGCGGCCCTACCGAGCCGATGACCACTTTCCCGGGGCGATTGATGAACGCGCCTCCGGTTGTCTCCGTGAGCCCGTAAGCGTTGAGTAGGTCAATTCCAAAAGCCTGGAAGTCGCGCCAAATTGCAGGATCGAAGCGCGAGCCGCCGGTCACCAGATAGCGCATGCGCTTGCCAAACGTGGAGTGAATCTTGCCGAAGAACACCTTCCCTGCATTGAGTCCGACTCGCCGCAGTACCCCATTCACTCCCATCAGCGTGCGGACCAGCCGGACCGTGAGCTTTCCGCGCCTGTTCAGTTCCTTGAAGATGCGCTCGTGAATCAGGTAGAAGAATTGTGGCACAACGCAAAACGCCGTGATCCCGCGTTCCTGCAGTGCGCGCAACAACTCGGTCGTATTCAGAGTCTCCAGATAAACCACGCGCGCGCCGTTGAACAACGGCAAGAACAGGTTGGCCATCTGCGCCAGCACGTGGAACATCGGGAGAATTCCCAGCAGCGCGTCGTCGGGCCCGATGTGGATTACCTGCAGGACCGCGTTGGCCTCGCCGACGAGATTGCCATGTGTCAGCATCACGCCCTTCGGGTCGGCGGTTGTGCCCGAAGTGTAAAGCAGCGCTGCCAGATCGCTCTCCGCCGGGACAACCGGCTTAAATCCGCCCGATCCCCGCGCAAAAATCGAATCCAGATCGGCAATGGGCTGCGGCCCTACGGATGAAGTCGCGGTCGAGGCAGCCTGCTCACCCGCGGCCGAAGTCATGATTAAGCCGGCCGGCAGTCCCTCGGCGGCCTGCTGTGCCACCGCCAGATGCTTGGCATCGCAGAAAAGAATCGAGGCCCCGCTGTCCTGCAATAGCTTCGCAACCTGGTCGGCATGGAAAGCGGTGTCGAGAGGAACGGCCACCCGTCCCGCACAAATAATGCCCAGATAAGCCGCCACCCATCGCGGATGATTGGCCGCCAGGATAGCCACCCGCGCATCGCGCTCTACTTTGCCCGCCAGCCAGCTCCCGACGCTCTCCGCCATCCCTGTGAGCTGGGCAAATGTAAGGCTTTCGGTGTGGTCTTGTCGCTGGATTTCCAGAGCGATTTTGTCGGGAAACTTCCGGGCCGATTGCTGAAACCGCTCGTAGAAGGTGGGCATGGTTCGCAGGTGAATATACTAGAGACAACGGTCTGAAGACTAGGAAGCGCAGACGCCGGCGCGGTTCCTCCCGCATCTAATGTGCTAGGCTTGAATTCATAGACTTAGGACGAGTGTCCTCTGAAGGATTTCTGTTTTGATCAACACCCTGTTAGGCAAGGTTTTCGGCACCCGGAACGAGCGCGAAGTGAAGCGCATGCTGCCTCGTGTCGAGGCCATCAGCGCGCTTGAACCGGAGATGCAGAAGCTCTCCGACGAACAGCTGCGCGCCAAGACTGAAGAATTCCGCGCGCGCATCCAGGAGCGCCTCCAACATATTGCCGACGAGCCCGACGCCGACCCCGACCGCCAGAAGCAGATCGAAACTGAACGCAATCAGGCCCTCCAACAAGTGCTCGACGAGTTGCTCGTCGAAGCCTTCGCCGTCGTCCGCGAGGCCGGACGCCGCGTCCTCAACATGCGCCATTTTGACGTCCAGTTGATCGGTGGCATGGTGTTGCACGAAGGCAAGATCGCAGAAATGAAAACCGGCGAAGGCAAGACACTGGTGGCCACTCTTCCCGTTTATCTCAACGCGCTCGGCGGGCGCGGCGTCCACGTTGTCACCGTCAACGACTACCTCGCCAAGCGCGACTCGGAATGGATGGGCAAGCTCTACAAGTTTCTCGGCCTGAGCGTCGGCGTCATCGTCCACGAACTCGACGACGAGGAGCGCCGGGAAGCCTACGCCGCCGATGTTACCTATGGCACCAACAACGAATTTGGCTTCGACTATCTCCGCGACAACATGAAGTTCGACCTGCGCGACTGCGTGCAGCGCGTGCACAACTTCGCCATCGTCGACGAAGTGGACTCCATCCTGATTGACGAAGCCCGCACGCCGCTAATCATTTCGGGCGCCAGCGAGGAATCGACTGACAAATACTACAAAGTCAACCGCATCATCCCCAAGCTGGAAAAGGGCGAGGAGCTAAGCTCAGGAGAATTGCGTGAGCGATTGGAGGAAGAGAAGATTGCGCCGGAGCGAAGGGACGAAATGATCCGAGAGCTCCGCGAAGTCGGCGATGATCCACAAAGGAAAATCCTGACCGGTGACTACGCGGTAGATGAAAAGCACCGCAACATCACGGTTACGGAGCGGGGCTGGGAGAAGGTCGAAAAGCTGCTCGGTATCGGCAACATCGCCGATCCCGAGAACTGGGCACTCAAACATCACGTCGAGACGGCCATCAAAGCCCACGCGCTCTATCGCAGGGACGTCGAATACGTCGTCAAAGACGGCGAAGTCATCATTGTCGACGAATTCACCGGACGCCTCATGCCCGGCCGCCGCTGGTCTGACGGATTGCACCAGGCCATCGAAGCCAAAGAAAACGTCAAGATCGAGCGCGAGAACCAGACACTTGCGACCATCACGTTCCAGAACTATTTCCGTATGTACCAGAAACTCGCCGGCATGACCGGCACCGCGGAAACCGAAGCGCCGGAATTCGACAAGATTTACAAGCTCGAAGTGACCGTCATCCCGACGAATCGCCCACTGTTGCGCGTCGAGAATCCCGACATCGTTTATCGCACCGAAAAAGAAAAATACTTCGCGTCGGCCGACGAAATTCAAAGACTCCACGAAACAGGGCAGCCGGTCCTCGTCGGCACTACCTCGATTGAAAAATCCGAGCGTCTGTCCAAGCTTCTCGAGAAAAAAGGCATAAAACATCACGTCTTGAACGCCAAGCAGCACGAGCGCGAAGCGGAGATCGTCGCCCAGGCCGGACGCAAAGGCATGGTCACCATCGCCACCAACATGGCCGGCCGTGGTACCGACATCCTGCTCGGCGGCAATCCTGAGTTCATGGCCAAACAGGAGTGCGTCAAGAAGGGAATCGCGCAGCCGCTGCGGGCCGCGCAAGGCAAAGTCGGCGCCGACGTGGACGACTCCAACCGCACTCTCTGGTACTACGCCGGCAACGAGTACGCGGTACCCACTGACCAGTGGAGTCAGATTCTCGCACGCTACGAAGCCGACACCAATAAAGACCACAACGAGGTCACCAGTGTCGGTGGCTTGCACATCCTCGGCACCGAGCGCCACGAAGCCCGCCGTATCGACCATCAGCTCCGCGGACGCGCCGGTCGTCAGGGCGATCCCGGTTCGTCTCGCTTCTATCTGTCGCTGGAAGACGACTTGATGCGGATCTTCGCGAAAGAATGGGTGTCAAACTTGCTTCAGCGTCTCGGCATGGAAGAAGGCGTCCCGATCGAGTCTCGCATGATCACCCGTCGAATCGAAGCCGCGCAGAAAGCCGTTGAAGGCCAGAACTTCGAATCCCGCAAACACCTGCTCGAGTATGACGACGTCATGAACAAGCAGCGCGTCGCCGTCTATGGCCTGCGCCGCCGCCTGCTCGAAGGCTTGGACCAGAAAGATCTGATCATCGAGGACTATGTTTCCGGCATTCTCGGCGATCTCCTCGAGCAATTTTGCCCGGCAAAAGCTCACGTCGACGACTGGGATCTGAAAGGCCTGAAAGAAGCCGTCTTCACAAAGTTCGGCGTGGACATCTATGCCGAAGGCGTGAAGCCCGAAGAGATGAGCCGCCAGGAGTTGGGCGATGCGATCTTCGACAAACTGAAAGCACGATACGACGCCAAAGAAAAACTGATCGGCGCAGAAGCCATGCGTTACCACGAGCGCACCATCATGCTCAGCGTGATCGACGCGCAATGGAAAGACCATCTCCTCAGCATGGACCATCTGAAAGAAGGCATCGGCCTGCGCGGCTATGGCCAGCACGATCCGCTGGTCGAATACAAGCGCGAGTCCTTCGACATGTTCGAGGAGATGATGCAGCGCTTCCAGGAAGAGACGGTCCGCATCCTCTACCTGATGCAGATCCTGGAGCGCCCGCATGATGACCGCCCGTCCGATTCCGGCGTCATGCCAAGCGGCAGCCCCGCAAGCGCGTCAGGCCAGGGCCCCGATGCAACGATGCCGTCGCTGATCACCGGCGGTCGCGGTGGCAACGGACGCCCACCGCGCCAGATCGCAACCTCTGTGGACGATATCGAAGAGGCCTTCCAGCGCAAGAAAAAACGCGAACTCGAACAAGCCCGCATGGCTGGCGCCGGCGACCTGCAGACCGTGCAGCAAGTCGTGCGTTCCGGAGAAAAGATCGGCCGCAACGACCCCTGCCCCTGCGGCAGCGGCAAGAAATACAAAAAATGCTGCGGCGCGTGACCGTGTGGGACGGACAGTAGCGCCGGCGCCCCCGCCGGCTGTCGGGACGGGCGCCCTCGCCCGTGGAGCCCCAGTTGAGTCTCTAGTACCGAAGGGACGACCCAGATTAGCGCCGCGCTTCAGCGCGGGCTAACGCGGCTTGATGACAGAAGTCCCGTAGAGACGACCCACAACTCTCCACTGCTCTCGGTTGATTTTCTCCGCGATCTCTGCCAACCTTTGCGTCCTCTGCGGTTAGAGCTTTTCGCAAGCGCATCATGACAGGCGACTTTCATCTGCTCAGTCCACTCCATCTGGCCATCCTGATGGCTATCCCAGCAACAGCTGCTGCTCTTGCATGGACAACGCGCCGCTATCCCGCCCCTGCTCTCGCCACCCGCATTACGTTCGCCGTGATCATTGCCGTCGACGGCCTCGCGTGGTACCTCTTCCGTTACTACCTCCAAGGCGTCCGCTTCCCGGAGATCCTTCCGCTCGAACTCTGCGACGCTTCTTTCTGGCTAACTGCCGTCGCCTTGCTCACGCTCGAAGAGCACGCATTCGACCTGGCCTACTACTGGGGCATTGCCGGTTCGGGAATGGCGATCCTCACACCGTACCTGCGTGCGCCCCTGCACACGTATCAGTCCTTCCAATTCTTCCTGGGACACTCGCTACTGATTGTCGGGGTTCTCTACCTGATCTGGAGTCGTCAGTCGCGACCGCGCGCAAGCTCCTGGTGGTTTGCCTGGTGGGCCTTAAATGTTTACGGCGTGGTGATCGCTTTGGTCGATATACTGGACCGCACGAACTTCATGTACCTCCGCCAAAAGCCAGCATCGTCTTCGCTCTTTGATGTCCTGGGGCCGTGGCCGTGGTACATCGTCGGTGCTGATGTAGTTGCGCTCGCGCTGTTCAGGTTGATGGCGATGCCGTTCTCACCATCTCGCGGCCAAGCCATTTCACGTTAGCGCAGTCTGATACCAGTTCTTCTCAGCGACCTCAGCGCCCACTGCCGTCCATTGACTTTCCGCGCACCGCCCGGAAAGTCATCTCTTCAGCGCGGCTGCCCGTCCGCCGCTTCCATGCGAAGAACATGGGAGCGTACGTCTGTGTGATGTAGTCCTCTGGCGCAATGTCCAGCGCGTGCGCTGTTCGGTCAATCCATCGCACGGCGCCCTCGATCTCTCCGAAGTCTCCAATCGGAGTCTTGTCGACCACAACGTGCCCCTTTCCGTCACTCCATTGCGCTCGATATTTTTCATAGCGAAAGGTTGGCATGAAACCTAGCGTGCGCAGAATCTGATCCATCTGCTCACCGTCTTTCACTTGCGTTTCCCGCTCCACGCGCACCTTGTGCCGTCCGGCCGTACCTTTCGCTTTGTGAGTCAGAATCCATTTCCCGCCATACTGCCGCAGCCGCAGCATCTCCCCACGCTTACGTAGCTTCTGGCCGGGCAGATCGTACAGCACGTTCATCTCGTGAGTCGAGCGTGTGACTTGTCTGAAACCGGCTCGCTTCAGGACACGCGTCAGTGCCCGAACATCGGCAATCCGAAACTTGATCTCGATTTCTTTCGCCATGTTGAAAATCCTAAACCGCACGCCGGTCCGAAGGAGAAGAAAAGGCCGCCTTTAAGAGGGTTCGGCGATCATCTCCCGGCTGCAATTGTGACGGATGCTGAATCCAAAAGATTTTCTTAGCGCCCTTTGCGAGCACTTAGCGCTCTTTGCGGTTAAGGTTCTTCTCTGCGCGCTCCGCGTCCTCTGCGGTTGAAGCTTTTGAGCCGCGCCGCAGAAACCAGCTCATATGCGGCAAGTCCCGCTCGACATTTCGCCGCTTTGCAATCAGTTCGGCGGTGATCGAAACCGCAATCTCCTCCGGAGTGATAGCCCCGATATCCAAGCCCACCGGCGCATGCACGCGTGCGAAAAGCTCAGGCCCCAACCCTTCCTTCTGCAGTTCCTTAAAGATGCTAATCGTTTTCCGTTTTGACCCAATCATCCCGATGTAGCGCGCCGGAGTCTGTACGGCCCAGCGCAGCACGCGCATATCATCGTGATGCCCGCGCGTCACGATCACGATGTACGCCGACTCGCTGAGCTGCAGCCGCGCAGTGACTTTGTCAAAGTCTTCCGCAATGACTTCTTGCGCTTCGGGGAAGCGCTCGCGGCTGGCATAAACCTCCCGGTCGTCGACCACGGTGATGTCGAAGCCGGCAATTCGCGCGACCTTGTAAAGACTTGTTGCAACGTGACCTGCACCAAATATATAAAGTTCTGCTGGAGGTAGAACCGGCTCGACGAAAATCTCCAGCGTCCCGCCGCACACCAGCCCGGTATCGTACTTTGGATCCTGATTCAAATCGAAGGTGAGCGTTCGCGGCTTCTCCGACTCCATGACCTCGCGCGCCGCCTGCCAGACTTCAGCTTCCACGCATCCGCCGCCGATTGTTCCGACGATAGAGCCGTCGTCCCGCACCAGCATCTTGGCTGTCTTGAAGGAGGGAATCGACCCGCGCACGTTGACGATGGTCGCCACCGCTCCCCGCCGTCCGTCTTTCCTCAGCCGGACAATCTCTTCGTAGATATCCACAGCAGTGATTATGGGTGCGTGAACGGGGATAGGTCAATTGCGGCAAAACAAAAGCCCCGGGTCATCACTCCGGGGCTACTGGTGTTAAACCAATGGGTACTTCAGACACGGCCCGCCAATCCACTCTCATGGTGGACCCGCAGAAAGCCGTTGTCAAGGCACTTCGGTGAGGAGCGCACGGAGGACGGCGGAGTCGAACCGCAGTGGTGGATGAGCCACTCACCGGATGGACGGTCCGTGTCCAGTACCGACTGGCAACATCCTCCAGACACAGCCCGCAAGCTGAACCTTAACGGCTTGCATCTGTCTGCCGCTGTGCCGAAGATCACACCACTTTTGGTACATTTCCAAGAGGCGTTCTGTCCCAAAAAGGGAACGTACGACTACCACTGGAGCCCCATGAAAGCCGTCCGCATTCACCAATTCGGTGGACCCGAAGTTCTCACTTACGAAGACGTCCCCGATCCCAAGCTCCGCAAAGACCAGGTTCTCGTCCGGGTCCGCGCGTGTGCCATGAACCATCTCGACCTCTTCGTCCGCAGAGGCCTCCCCGGCGTCAACCTGCCCCACATTCTCGGCAGCGACATTGCCGGAGAAATTGTCGAAGTCGGCGAATACGTCACTCGCCTGAAACCTCAGCAACGCGTTCTTGTCGCTCCCATGCACTTTTGCAATCACTGCCCCAAGTGCGTTGCCGGACTGCAGAACCAGTGCCGCGAATTCACCGTACTCGGCAACGCTGTGGACGGCGGCAACTGCGAACTGATTGCTCTCCCCGCCGTGAACGTCATCCCCATCCCGGACGCGCTCGACTTCAACCAAGCCGCCAGCGTTCCGCTGGTGTTTGTGACTGCCTGGCACATGCTCACCGGACGCGCCGCCATCCGCCCCGGCCAGACCGTGCTCATCCTCGGCGCCAACTCCGGCGTGGGCATCGCCGCTATCCAGATCGCGAAAATGTTCAACGCCCGCGTCATCACCACCGCCGGTGACGATCACAAGATCGAAGCGGCTCGCGAGCTAGGCGCCGACTACGTCATTAACCACTACCAGCAGAAGATTTCGCAGGAAGTCCGCAAGATCACCAATTTCGAAGGCGTAGACATCGTTCTCGAGCATGTCGGCGCCGCCACCTGGGACGAAAGCGTGAAGTCCCTGAAAGCCGCCGGCTCGCTAGTGACATGCGGCGCGACGACAGGGCCGAAAGTCGAACTCGACCTGCGCTTCCTGTTTTCGCGCCAGCTCTCGCTGCTGGGCTCCTACATGGGTACGATGAGCGAACTGAACGAGGTCCTGAGCCACGTCTTCGCCGGACGCCTCAAGCCGGTGATCGACCACATCTTCCCCCTCAAAGACATCCGCATCGCCCACGAATACATGGAGAAGAGTCAGATGTTCGGCAAGATCGTGCTGAACCCGTAGCGTTGTTGAACCGCGGAGTTCGCAGAGTCCGCGGAGAACCCCTTTGATGGAACAGTACTGGCCCCTGTTGAATTGTCATCCCGAACGAAGTGAGGGATCTGCAGTTCTCTTCCTTCCACTGGGTGGCTTCGGTTGAGTTGTTCCCCGTGTCCCTCCTGCTCCCCGTGGTTAAAGCTCTTCGCCGCGTCCCTGAGCCAGGTGTTTGTTAAAATAGACGCATGGCGCACGAAGTCAGCTACGGCCCCTACGTCGACATCGAAAACGGCCAAAAAGTCGTCAAGGAACTGACTTTCGGCGACGCCGCGCCCGAAGGCATTGTCCTGACCACGCTCGATTCCGCCGTCAACTGGATGCGCAAGAATTCCATCTGGCCCATGACCTTCGGCCTGGCCTGCTGCGCCATCGAGATGATGTCCATGGGGGCCTCGCGTTTCGATATCGCCCGCTTCGGCGCCGAAGTCTTCCGCCCCTCGCCCCGCCAGTCCGACCTGATGATCATTGCCGGTCGCGTCTCGCAGAAAATGGCCCCCGTGATCCGCCAGCTCTGGGAGCAGATGCCCGAACCCAAGTGGGTCATTTCGATGGGAGCGTGCGCGACTTCAGGTGGAGTGTTCAACAATTATGCTCTGGTACAGAGCGTAAACCAGGTCATCCCCGTGGACATCTACGTCCCCGGATGCCCGCCGCGGCCGGAGCAACTCATCTACGCCATCACCCTGCTGCAGCAGAAAATCATGACCGAGCGCGGAACCATCAAGAAGGCTTTGAATCTAGTCCCCGCAACCGAGTAGCAGAAACTAACCACCAACCACGAACCACTGACCCTACTGGCTCTTCGTCGCCAGCTGCCTCTCCGGCGGCGTCATCTGATTCCACACCGCACTCAGGTCTTTCTCGAGGATCGAGTTGTTGGGATCGGCTCGCAGCGCCAGTGCAAACCAGCGATAGGAACTGGGCAAATCCCGCGACACGCAGTGCCCCGTCGCATACATCGTTCCCAACGCGCTGCGCGCCTTCGCATGCTGTTTGTCCGATGCCATCTTCAAATACTTCATGGCATTCGCGCAGTCTTCCGTTCCTCCGCGTCCGTAGAGATACGCCTCGCCCCTGCGGAACAGCGCCTCGCCAGAGTCGGTGGCCGGCGGCGGCGTTTTAGAGGCGGGGATCCGCTCAGCGCTGACCTCATGTCTGGCGGCGGTTGGAACAGGTGTCGCCGGCTTCGCCGGAGCTTGCGGCGCGGCCTCGGCGGCCGCTTTCGATTCGGTTGGAGTGGCTGTCACCACCGGACCTTTGGCCTCTGGAGTCGCGCCCGCCTTGTCTGGTGGATTCGCTGCTGCAGGCTCAACCGGCACCGCATTCTTAGTACTCGGAGTCGCCGGAGGCGCAACTTTCGGTGTATCGCCGGGCGGAATCGTCGCCTGAGCCATCGGCTTGCGCGGTTCCGCAACGCCCAGGTAGTTCGTGTAAGTCCACCACCCCGCGCCGCACAGCAGAGCCAGCAGCAGCAGCATCAGGAATATTCGTCCTCCGCTCGACCTGCTTTCCTCCGGCTCGCCGTAGGAATCCAAGCCTGAAAAGGCTCGTTCCCGCAACACGTCCACGTTGGGCTGACTCAAGCCCAATAGGGAAGGGCCGCTGATAGAGGCTGGATTCTCACTGGCAACTGGTCTCGGCGGAGCGTTCGGCGGAACCGCAGGCAGAGGGCTGAGCTGTACGCTGACCGAAGGAGGCCTCGCCGCGGCCACCGACGGGCTCTCTGGAGCTCGCGTTGCCGGGGCCGCGGGCGCAGTTGCCCGTCGGGCGGGCTCAAGAATCGTCCCGCACATACCGCAAAAAAGAAAATTGGTGGAATTGACCTCGCCGCATTTCGGACAGATCACTGGCGTTCTCCGGATTTCCCTTTTCTTAGAGTGTAACTCCGAAAGAGCCGCGCTGCTCCGACTCGGTGGTAGCTGGGAGGGCACAATGGAAATGCCGAATCCATATTAGAATTTCACGACTCGTTCAACCCATGGCCAAGGCTCCCCAGAACAAGAAGCCCATCGTGAAGTCCTACTCCGCCCCCCTCGAACGCCTGCGCTCGGGGTTGGGATGGATTATCGCTTACGTGCCCTTCGACGCCGCCAGCGTCTGGGGCAGCGGCGGCCGCCCAAAAGTAAAAGGTGAAATTAACGGCTTCGCTTTTCGGACATCGCTTTTTCCCACACGCGACGGCAGACACTTTCTGTTGATCAACAAACGCATGCAAAGAGGGGGACATGCGTTTGAAGGCACGGTGGCCCGCTTCCGCCTCGAACCGGACACCGAAGAGCGTACCGTTACCATCCCGGCGGAATTGAAGCGCGTCCTCAGCCAGGAGCGCGCACTTCTCCGCTGGTTCGACAAGCTGAATTACTCCACCCGCAAGTGGATCACCGATGGGGTCACCGACGTGAAGAGCCCTGATGCCCGCGTGCGCCGCTCCGAACAAGTCGCCGAGCAACTGCTCTCTACCATGGAAGCGGAACGCGAGTTGCCGCCGATGCTGCAACTCGCTTTTGCTCGCAATCCGCGCGCCCGCGAAGGCTGGGAGCAAATGTCCGCCATTGCCCGCCGCGGACAACTCCTCGCCATTTTCTATTACCGCAATCCCGAATCGCGAGCCCGCCGCCTCTCCAAAGTAGTCGAAGCAGCCGCCGCGTTCGCGGAAAAGAAAGCCGACAGGTGAAAGGTATGACCGACCATCTGGGCAAGAAACTGCTTTACCTTTCACAGTCGGACGTTGCGGCCGTCGGCCTGAGCATGGCCGAGATCTTCGCCGCCCTCGAGCGCATGTTCCGCGAAAAAGGCGAAGGCCGCGTCGAGATGCCGCCAAAAATCGGCATCCATCCTGCGCCCGACGCCTTCATCCACGCCATGCCCGCCCTCATCCCCGCCCAGAAAGCCGCCGGCATCAAGTGGGTGGGCGGATATCCCGAAAACAGCAAACGCGGCCTGCCCTACATCACCGGCGTGCTCATCCTCAACGATTACGAAACCGGCGTCCCGCTCGCCCTCATGGATTGCACCTGGATCACCGCCAAGCGCACCGGCGCCGCCACCGCGCTCTCGGCAAAATATCTGGCGCGCCCAGACTCAGCCACCGTCGGAATTCTAGGTTGCGGCGTGCAGGGCCGCAGCAACCTGGAAGCATTGAAGGTTTTGTTCCCACTGAAGAAAGTCTTCGCCTACGACACCCACGCCGATCGCAGCGCACGTTACGCGCACGAAGTCTCCGCTCAACTCGGAGTCGAAGCTGTTTCAGTAATCGATCCGAAGCAAGCCGTAGTCAACAGCGACATAGTAGTCACCGCCGGTCCCATCCTGCGCCAGCCGCATGCGACGATCCAGCGCGGATGGCTGCGCGCAGGCGCCTTCGCCTCGATGGTCGACTTCGACTCCTACTGGCACCCAGCCGCTCTCCACGAAGTGGATAAGTTCTGCACTGACGACGTCCCCCAACTCCACCACTACCGCGACGTTGGATATTTCCAAGACATCCCACCCATTCACGCCGATCTCGGAGAGCTAGTCACCGGCCGCAAACCAGGGCGTCAAGAACCAGAAGAGCGCACCATCGCCTGCAATCTAGGCCTCGCCCTCGACGACATGGCGACCGCCCCGCTGATCTATCAGCGTGCTCTCGAAAAGGGGATGGGGATGTGGCTGCCGCTGTAGCTCTGGGTAAG
>JACXTT010010381.1_pt1 | contig 12555 bp, 14 predicted proteins | sample 9270951 | NCBI WGS metagenome assembly JACXTT01 (sample SAMN15532306, study PRJNA645909) | rock metagenome | isolation source: weathered quartz diorite | place: Puerto Rico | collected 2017-06-21 | reverse complement strand
TCGCCCTAATTGTGGCCGCCAGCGGGTTGGCCATCAGTGCATTTTTTGCCGCCATGATTCCCGCGAGCCGCGCAGCATCCATTTCGCCCATGAACGCGTTGAGAATGGAGTAACGCAAGCGAGCGATTGTGAAAGCTTTACTCGCCCTCTCTGTCCGGATCGGGGGGCTGGGAGGACCATATTTTCCCCAGACATATCATGGCCATTGGGCTTGCGGTCCGGATTCTCGACGAGCAGACCGGGGCGAGCGCGGCGCAGCATTACGTGGTGGACATTCCTGCCATCACCGGCGCTTCCGCTCACCTCGGTTTCACAGCAGCCACCGGAGGATTCACGGCCGAGCACGATATCCTGAGCTGGCGGTTCACATTGTCCTGACAGGCAGCTAGTCAGCTTCACCCGGGTGCGATTTTACCGGAGGCCTAGCAGCCCGTATCTGAATGTCCCATGAACGCATGCTTACGCCCGCGATTAGTGAAATCACTTCGTGCGCCCGGTGGCGTCGTTCTTCGAGCTATTGGCAAGGGTGCAAAATCAAAATGACCCGGTTGCGCTCACGGGGAGCCTGCTCGAATCGAGCGGCGGATCGGTCGACGGCGTCACGTACGCCATCACAGCGGCGAACCGCAAGGCGGCGCGGAGGACAGGCGATGAGTCCTGCTACTCCGCGCAGGTGCAGATACCGGGCAATGATCACAGCGTGCACGCGCTTGAGGCGTCGAGCCGTGGCGCGCAACCGCTGGTTCCACCAGACCGGCGGATTCCACAGCCTGGGCGAAGGCCTACTACGAGCGGCAACGTGCCAAGGGCAAGCCGCGAAACACGGTCCTGAGGGCGCTGGCGTTCAAGTGGATTCGGATTCTGTTTCGTTGCTGGAAGGACCGCAAGCTCTGTAGCGAAGAGGTCTACCGGCAAGCTCTGGCCCGTCATCAGCAGCCTGCCAGCAAACGCGCACCTGTGCAACTCCAGTGGAAAACCTGCGCCGGCTTCAGCAAATTAACTGCGATTACCTCTTGACGGGCCAGCTCAGATGTTGAGCGGAAGCCGAGTGTCTCCTGGAAGATTTCCGGGAACGACTGGCCAAGTTCGGTCTGGAATTACACGCCGAGAAGACGCGACTGATCGAGTTTGAGCGGTTCGCCGCTTCAAGCCGGAAATGGCGCGGTGAGGGAAAGCCTGAAACCTTCACGTTCCTGGGCTTCACATTATTGCGGGAAGCAACGGAGCAATGGTGCGTTCATCGTCTGGCGGAAGACGGCGAAGAAGCGGATGGTGGCAAGGCTGCGTGCGATTAAGGAAGAGCTGCGCCGCCGAATGCACGAGCCTACTGCGTCAGTTGGCGAATGGCTACAGAAGGTTGTGATGGGTTACTACCGATACCATGCGGTCCCGGGAAACCTCGACCGGTTGCGTGTCTTCGGGCGGCGCATACGTGTCGCACTCCAGGGGTTCACTTCAAAGTGCTACACCCCCGAAACGCGGAATGATGCACGTCCTCGCAGTTCCGAAGCAATTTGGGGCGTGGGCGCGCGAGCGCGCGGTCGAGATCGGGACGCACGGAGCGTAGCGTGCGTCGCGTGCGCGTTTGTGACGGCGTTTTTCATCAGGGCGGCGAAAAATGGATGTGAAACGCGGCTGGAAAATTCCGCTTGGAACCAATTTCGGCTGAGCGCGACGCGCGGGCTGCAAAAAAATCGGTAACCCGAAGCCGCCTGATCTCGGGTTGCCGATAGAGAGAGCCGCCTCGCCGAATTAACGAGCCGGCTTCCGCGCACCAGATCCCGAAATCAACAAAGACACGATCTCGGGTTTCCCTGTACTGTTGGCCAGTTCTCGCTCCATCTTGGACTGCGGAAACTCGTGCCCGTCATTACTTCCCGCGGGCCAAACTTGCGACAGCACATAGCGGTTGCCGTACTGCTTGAACACCAGCTTTGCCTGTTCGGTAATCTTGCCCGAATGCGCGGCCATACAGAGCGCCAGCACGGCCGACTCTCCATTTTCACTACGAAGCAGTACAATCGATTGACCATGGTCGAAGTCCAGGGTGTAATCACCCGCCGCAAGCCTGGAATTGCTTACTACAAAGTCGAACGGCACCTTTGCGATTAACCTGGATTCAGCCTGCGCGGAAAGGCAGAAAGCAGCCCCCACGACACAGGCGCTCAACGCCTTCAAGAAATTGAAAATGTTCTTTTTCATCGGAATCTCCTCCTGCAATTGGTTAGGGCGAGGCCAGAAGCCTGCGGCTCGCCGGTTTCCCTGGTGGAATTGGCCTTTACGCCAACTGCTTCCCCACCGTGTCTAAAACGCCTTGCCCCGGGTGGCTACGTAAAAGGTCGCGGAAATATTTGCGAAAAGGTGCCACAATTGAGGTAGAATTCCGAATCAGTAACCTGCGGAGGGTATATGGCGTCGAGCAGTTCCATGGCGCCCCCACCCGGAGAAATCACTCAGCTGTTGAAACGGCTGAGCGGTGGAGATCGCGCGGCCGAGTCCAGGCTCGTGCCGCTGGTTTATGCGGAACTTCGCCGCTTGGCCGCTCGTTACATGTGGCGGGAGCGCCGCGATCACACTCTGCAGCCCACCGCCCTGGTCCACGAGGCCTATCTAAAACTCATCGAGCAGCGGCGAGTGAGTTGGCAAAGCCGCACTCATTTCTTCTGCGTAGCGGCCCGCTTAATGCGCCGGATTCTGGTCGATCACGCACGCGAGGTGAAGGCCTCAAAACGTGCCGGCAGTCGCTTTAGAGTTCCGCTCGGGCCCGACATCGCCGCCACAGGCGAAAAATCCGGTGAGCTGCTGGCCATCGACCAGGCACTCGAGCGGCTTCTTGAGCAGAATTCTCGGCAGGCCCGAATTGTAGAGTTGCGCTTCTTCGGCGGGTGCTCGGAAGAAGAGATTGCCCAGATGTTGGGAATCTCCGTGCGAACTGTGAAGCGCGATTGGAGCGTTGCTCGAGCTTGGCTGTACGTCGAACTCAGCAAAAAGTAAGTGGTCTCCTGGGAGCAACTATCGCAACTCTTCGACGAGGCCAAGACCCTCTCGCCCAGCCAGCGCGTCGTCTATCTGAACCGCATCTGCGTTGACAACGCATCGCTTCGTGCCGAGCTCGAACGGCTCCTCGATGCGCATGATCACGCTGGTGATTTCATGAACAACCCTATCGTCCGGTGGAGCACTTCTACTGTAAGCACATCTCCGCCCGTGTTCTCCGCCGGCGAGAAGGTTGCCGACCGATTCCGGATCATCTGCTTCCTGGGTGTGGGAGGCATGGGCCAAGTTTATCAAGCGGAAGATGAGGTTCTCGGTGGTTTCGTTGCGCTAAAGACCATTCGCCCTGAAATTGCTTTGGACCAGCGTACCTTCGAGCGCTTCAAGCAGGAAGTCAGTCTTGCCAAGAAGGTGACCCACGACAACGTGTGCCGTGTCTTCGATCTCGACCACAATAACGTACCTCCTTACATCACCATGGAGCTGGTGGATGGCGAGACGCTCAGCGCCCGTCTTCATCGCGGTGGCAAGGTGACCCCGTCGGAAGCCTTGCCGCTTATCGACCAGATGGCCGCAGGCCTCCAAGCCGCGCACCGGAAGTCGGTAATCCATGGAGACTTCAAGCCGGGCAACGTAATGCTCGTGCGGACAAGCGGCGGGGCTACGCTTGTCAAAATCACCGACTTCGGACTCGCTCGCACCGCGGATCAGGAGGGACCTAGCTTGACGCGTCCGGTGGGCACCGTTGCCTACATGGCCCCGGAGCAGTTAGCGGGTGGGAAGGCAACGGTTGCCTCCGACATCTATGCATTGGGGCTGGTCATGTACGAAATGATCACGGGCGCCAAACCGGATCACGACCGCATGAACGAGATGGCTCCGTCACCCCGCGAAAAACGTCCTCATCTGGACGACAAGCTGGCAGCGGCTATTCTTCGATGTCTGGAGCGCGATCCAGCCCGCCGCTTTTCTACCGCCGCGGACGTCCCGCTGGCGATAAGAGGAAAAACCTCCCTTGTAGACAGAATCAAGCGATGGATTCGCATACATCCTGCCGCTTCGGCCGCGGCGGTACTCGCTATTCTGCTCGTCGCCGCGATCCTGCTGTTTCCACCCGCATCTAATCCGGAGAAGGTTTACAGTCAACTTACCACCGACTCCGGGCTCAGCACTTATCCCGCGATATCTCCCGACGGCAAGTGGATGGCTTACGCTTCCGATCGTGGCGGCCAGGGTAACCTCGACATCTGGCTGCGTCAGATTGACGGCGATAATCCAATTCGCCGGACGAGAAATCCGGCAGACGACTACGATCCCTCGTTTTCCGCGGATGGTACAAAAATCGCGTTTCGCTCGGAACGGGATGGAGGCGGAATCTACCTTCTGCCAATGCTGGAAGGCGAGCCACAACTTCTCGTGCGCGGAGGGTATGGCCCGAGATTCTCACCGGATGGCAACTGGATCGCCTACTGGGCGGGGATGCCGGGCAGTGGTTTTGTTCCTGGCTCCTCTCGAGTTTACGTGAAGTCAACGAGCGGCGGACCCGCCAGGCCGCTTGCTACCGGTTTGGCAGCTGCATTTTGGCCAGTCTGGGCGCCTGATTCGAGACGGCTGCTCGTGATCGGTAGGCCGAATATACCAGGGGAGTCGTCTGTTACTGTCGACTGGTGGTTAGTTCCTCTCACCGGCGGCGGCCTCCCAACTAAGGTATTCGCGTTACCGACGTTTCGCGCTCAACACTTGGCGCCTATTTTGGAACAGGAGAATATTGCCCCGATCGCCTGGGCTCCCGATAACCGCATCCTGTTCTCGGCCATGCAGGGAGACACTGCCAATCTCTGGGATGTTGCAGTCTCGGGCGCCGGAAAGGTGATCGGTCCAGCAGTCCATCGCACCCTCACCACGTCGCTTGACTTGTACGCTTCGGTGTCAAACGTGCCCCTACGGCGAATGTTGTTTGCCAGCTTGGCAGGTGCCGTGAATGTCTGGAGCGTTCCCATCAATGCCAACACAGGCCAGGTAACGGGAGAGATGGCGAACCTCACAAAAGGCGAATCTTTCACGGCGGCTCCGTCTATCTCTGCCGATGGAAGAAACCTGGTCTTTATCGCCTCTCGATCAAAGACCTACTGGTCGCTAAAGACGCGTGATCTCGAAGCAGGCAAAGAAGACGTGCTCGCCAGTGCGGACGCAAGTTGGTTCCGCGCGCGAATCAGTCCAGATGCGGGCACCATAGCTTATGTGGACAACAGCGATCGCATGTATGCGGTGAATACCCTCACAGGAGCCAACGAAAGAATCTGCGAACACTGTGGCCCCCCCACCGACATTGGCCCCGACGGCCATACGATTCTATTTGAGCCTCTTCTTCCGCCGGAGGACGTGATGATGATCGAAGTGTCTACGCATCGAATTGTCTCTATGGTCCATTCCGAAAGAGCGGACGACATCCTGTATCAGGGGCGATACTCGCCTGATGGCCGGTGGGTTGCGTTCCTCCAGGCAACAGCGGAAAAACCACTCAACACGAGGGTCTTCATTTCGCCCCTCCGCGACGGTCGCGCGCTGGCGCGGGATGGCTGGATTCCGGTCACAGATGGGTCTCAAATTGACGGTGATGTCGCCTGGTCTCCAGATGGCAATCTGCTCTATTTCACCTCCCAAAGAGATGGCTCTCTATGCGTCTGGGCGCAGCAACTCAAGCGAACCACGAAACATCCGGTTGGCCCTGCGTTTGCGGTGCGCCATTTTCATAATCCACGGCAATCACTGGCCCGTGTGGATCGTAAGAAGTTGATCGGGATGTCAGTCGCCAGCGGAAAACTAGTTTTCGCGATGAGCGAGCTGACCGGCAATATATGGATGGAAGAGCTCAAGACGCCCAGTGGCGCGGAGTGGCTTACTCGTTGGATGCCATCTATTTTCCGGTAATCGCGCCGCCTGCTCCGCCGATTCGGGTTTGTCAGCGGCCGCCCTGGGTCGAGAACGCTAGAGAGCGGTAAAACATTAGATCTTCCGCCGGAACGAGCGCTTCGAGCGGTTTTTGGTATGGCGGCAGGGTCCTGAAATAGGAGTCCGCGCCACCGTCGGTCAGGTACTGCCACGTGTTCCGTCCGTGCCTCACAAGGATGTAGTACTCGGCGGCGCAAACCCGTAAAATCCTCGGACGATGATCGCACAGAAGCCAGTTATCTTCGTCTTTCACCACATCACGAAACGGTTTGCGCTGCCATAGCTTGCGGTGGAAGCAAAACGTGCCACCCGCCTGCCATCCATGGCCCGCGTGCCGAAGGTAAGCTTCACCGGCAAAAAGGACCAGGAAACAGTCCCAGGCCACCAGCGTACGTTCGCAGGCTCGTGAGGGCAGCCGGTCCAGCGCGAGTTTGAGAAAATCCGGATGGTAGTAATCATCATCATCTAGCTTTTGCAGGATGTCGCCGTGCGCTCTTTTTATTGCGTTATTGAGCTTGGTTCCCGTTGGTACCGGCCGGTGGAGGCGGATGTGATGCACACGGGGTAAGCCTCGGCACAAATCCGCGACAGACTCCTTTCCATCGTCGACGATGATCAGTTCAGAATATTTGTAACTTTGCCGTAGAAAACAGCGCAGCGCCTGAGGAATAAACTGGCGGCGATCCCGTGTTGCCATGACACACGACACTAGTTTGGGATCGGTCGACACCATAAGTCAGGCCAGAGACCAAGCTCTTGATTCGGCCATTCTACTCCCGCCAGCCAGTACCTTGGGCAAATATTCTACTCCATGACGCTGCTTTAATAATTTCGGATTCATTTTGATTGACAATCAGTCCGAGTGGCAGTATCATCACAGCCTCAGTAAATACTTACCTTGGGCAAGAGGAGTAATTGCATGGGTACCTTCGAACAATATCCATGGCTGCTCGTGCCGCTCATCGTGGTCACCGTGGAGTTTTGGAACCTCGCGAAGACCGTGATAAAGCGCGCAATTACCAAGCACCAGGAGCGATAGGCGGAGTTTTGGATTAACCCGGTCGCAACCTCTTGACCTCATGCGACCGGTAAGAACCTGAACGGCCGCCGAAAGCCTCGCCCTGTTTCCAAGGGCATTGTCGAGCGCCGCGCCATGAGGCCGGTGGCCCCTTTCGGGTAGGGATCACGCGTCGTCGTTATAGGAGGCCGCAACTTCGGAGAAATTTGGTGTATCCAGCTGGTAAGTCGTGTCCGAAGGTCAGCGTCGTGGTGATCACACATAACGAGGGTCTGAACCTCCGGCTGACTGTGGAGAACCTGCAGGATACTCTGCCTCCGAACGGCGAAATTGTTGTAGTGGACGACCGTTCATCGGATGGCTCTACCGACTTCCTGGCGCAAGCGCAGTCCCGCGTCAGCGTGGTGCGGCCGGGCCGACGACTGGGCATCTCGCAAGCAAGAAATTACGGTGCGCACCGGACGAGCGGGCGGATCATCGTCTTCTGTGATGCCCACTTGTGCTTTCCCCGGCACTGGCACCATCTCATGATGGAGTTACTCGAGGATCCTCGCATCGGCGGCGTGGCTCCGTGCATTTCTGATTGGGACGCACTGCACCGTAGGGGATTCGGCCTTCGCCCCAGTGGCCCGGATCTGGACGTGACATGGCTAAGTTGCAAAGGAAATGATCCGTATCCGGTTCCGCTGCTGCCGGGTGCGTGCATCGCTATGCGCCGGGACACGTTTCAGGCCACGGGCGGCTTTGACCCTGGCCTGATCCGCTACGGCGTTGAAGACCACGAGTTAAGCCTGCGCTTCTGGCTGCTCGGCTATGAATTGTGGCTGGTCCCGCCTGTGGTAGTGGCGCATCAATTTCGCGAACTCCCCTATGCGGTTCCCTGGCGAACCGTGATACACAATCGACTGCGCCTGGCCTTCCTGCATTTGTCCGAGGCTCGCCAGGAACGCGTAGTCAAGGCGCTGGAGCCCTTCCGCGCATTTCAAGCGGCGATGGCCTTGATAGGCCAGAGTGACGTGAAGTTGCGGCGTGCCGAGTTGATCTCGCGCCGCAAGCGCGATGACGACTGGTATTTCCAGCGGTTCCGCCTAAAATGGTGAGGTCCAAGTAGGACGTATCGGAAGGGAAAAGAAGAATGGCCGACTCGAATGAAGAAGGTGAGCGGACGCTCCGTCCAAGGCCGATCTCACGGCCGCCGGGAACCAATCGTCCCGGCGGAACCTACCGCCCCGGCGGAACCTACCGCCCCGGCGGAACCTACCGCCCCGGCGGCACATATCGTCCCGGTGGAACTTACCGCCCGGGCGGAACCTACCGTCCGGGCGGAACCTATCACCCCGGCGAAGCCGTGGAGGAGTTCACCGGTGGGGTCGAAGACGACCGCCTGACGACACACTGGATTCAGTACACCGAACGACTCAAGCCAGGATATAGCCGGGATCGGTACAACGAATGGTTCAAGGCGTGGGACCTTCGGCGAAGTGAGTCACCGGTGAACTGGGAACTAGTAGGCCCCGACAACATCGGCGGTCGAATCACCTGCTTGGCTGCCATCCAGGAATCAAAGACGCTCCTGGCTGGTGCTGCGTGCGGTGGTCTTTGGATTCGCGATGACAAGAAATGGATGTCCATCGACGATTTAGAACAGAAGGGAGTCGGCCGCGGTAAAGAACAGAAGGAAACTGTCCGCAAGATGCACAACATCGGCGCCTTGGCTGTCGATCCTGATAAGCCTACGGTTGTGTACTGTGGAACCGGTCACGCTTACCACGCTGGAGACAGCTTCCCAGGGGCAGGATTATTCCAGTCAAGCGACGGAGGGGAGAATTGGGAACTCGTGGCTAATGCGGACCCGGGCGGGCGAGACCGTGGTGGTCTCGATAAGGACCAAATTCCAGCTCGTATCAGTTCTATCGCTGTGGAACCGGCGGCGGCTGTAGCCCCTAAAGAGCCTCGTATCCATATTGGTTGCGTGGAAGTATACGTCGGCGAAGAGGACGATGGCAGCCATCCACGCGGCCGTGCTCGCCCCGGTCTGTATCACCGTTGGGGCGCCGTCGGCAGTGTGGATGTTCAACGCGACCATTTCAAGTTGGAGCTGAAGTTCGCAAAAAAGGTGGGGGCGTCTAAAACGCAGCAAGATGAGGGGCTGTTCGTAGACAGAGACTATCAGTGTCACTCCATCGTTTACTGCAAGGACGAAAAAGGGGACGATGCGATTATGACAGCCATCAGCGGCGTTCTCGATTGGAGCGGCATTTGGTTCTCGAGGAGCCGCGATGGTAGTTGGGAACAACCCACACGCGGTCTCCCACCCGGACGCGAGTTTGGTCGTAGGTGGGAACAACTCACACGCGGTCTGCCACCCGGACGCGAGTTTGGGCGTACCAGCCTGGCTGTCTCAGAGAAGGACCGCAAGGTCGTTTACGCACTCATTGGATCCGCCGATGGGACGTGCCTGGGCGTGTTCCGGACTTCGGACGGAGGTAAGCACTGGACTTCGTCCGGTCCAGAACATTTTGTGGCCAGCGGCCGGCTTAATTACACCAATTGCATCGCAGTACATCCCACAAATTCCGACCTCGTGGTCTGTGGCGCGGATGACCTGCACCGCTCTACTGACGGCGGGCAGACGTGGGCGCAAGTCACTGAATGGTTTGCGGCCCGGCATTCCCCCGGCTATGTGCACAAGGACCACCACGCTTTGCTCTGGTTGGAGAAAAAAATGGACCAGCTGGGGAATGATCCGCGGCAGCCGGGGCATGATCCGGCCCAGGATTATCGTTTATATAGCGGCAACGACGGAGGTATAGATTCGAGCGACGACGGTGGGGTCACGTGGGTGCATCGAAGTAAGGGACTCGCAAACCTGATGTTTTACGATATCGACGTCGCCCCGTCGTCGACCGAGGACAGCTTAATAATCGCCGGTGGGACGCAAGATAACTCATCTGTTATGACAGAAATCGAAGCATCGGGAGTCGGCTACATACCGACCGAACTGGGAGTGCAACTGACTCAGCTGCCTTCGCGCGCAAAGATACCTTCGGTGCGTCTCAAGGGCCCTGGAAGGAATAAGTTTGCCGACATACTGTACGGCGATGGCGGTTGGATTGTTTTCGATCCCAAGACCCCGCTACATCTATACGGGTCAAGCCAGTTCATGACCATTTACCGGCACCGCTTCGATGACGGCTGGGTCATCGTGACCCCCTCGGACGCTACTGACGACGAGCGCGGCAACACCTGGATGGCTTTTATAGCCATGCATCCCGATAACTCGAACATCGTGTTCACGGGATCCACCCGGCTCTGGAGAACGCAAAATGACGGCGACGATTGGAAAGCGGTAACGGATCACCTGGACGGGCGTGCGATTTCCGCTATCGAGATATCCGACGCCAAATCCAGCGTCATTTACGTTGGAACGGAGAACGGAAACATCTTCAGGAGCGAAGACGCAGGAAACCGCTGGAGCTGGCAAGACGGCGAACCGGGGCCGACGCCGCTGGAATGGCGAAGAGATCTGAAAGAGGACATGCCGGCTGCAATCAGACGCTCGATAACCCGTATCGAGGCTGATCCAAATGATTCCGAAACAGTGTTTGCAACTCTGCTTGGCTATGAACCGCTTGGCAGCCCATATCCGCACGTGATCTGGTTTGACAAGGAGGACAGACAGTACAATCAGGACAAACCTAAAAACAAACCCGGCACGTGGAAGGATGCCAATGACGGCCATCTGCCGAACGTGCATCACAATGTGGTGACGTGGAGCGGCGACCCTAAAGCCAAACCTATCAAGCCAAACCACGTTTTTGTCGGCAACGATGTTGGAGTTTGGATGGGAACGCGCGATACCGAGAAGACGAGCGGATGGAGATGGCATGATATTTCCGGCAATCTCCCGAACGTCATTGTGACCGACCTCGTATACCACCGTGAGAGCCATTCGCTCACTGCGGCCACGCATGGTCGGGGTATCTGGCATTTGAAGCTGGATGAACTGAAAGAGTTGATGGGAACGGCGGACAAGAAGCTACAGAAAGACTTGCAGAGACTGAAAGAGTTGACAGATGAATTGAAAGAGTTGATGGGACGCCGCGCTCGTTTTGTCGGGTTATAAAAAAGGGAGTGAACCGCCATTAACCGGGCTTCCAAGCCCCCCGTGCACCAACAAAGAGGCGGAGCTGTTCGCGATGATGAAGCGCGCGAAAGGCGCGAACGTCCGAGCCGGCTGGGATGACGACGTGATTCGACAGCCGCCCCGCACCTCAAGTGACGTGACGGGTCCGTCACGTCACTGGCTGGGTCGGGCTCTCGATAACAACGACCTATTCATTGCCGATCAGCAGAACAGCCGCATCCGGCGCGTTCACTGAGGTCAAGTCTAGGTCACCGACGCCCAGGATCGACGTACCCAGTACGATGTCGATCACCTTGAAAGAGATCCTGACCTCGGACATAGCTCTTCCGGTGGAGGCTGTCAGCTCCTGGGAGGGCCTTCCTGGGCGACTCCGATCGGTATGAAGTCACCGCAAAAGCAGAGGACAACACCACCTTCGGATGCTTCAATCGCTGCTGGCGGACCGGTTCAAACTCGCGCTCCACCGCGAGACAAGAGAGCTCCTTGTCCCGCCGAACCCGGCAGGACAACCCCGCAGGGCGGGAGGACGGCGCCCACAGCTTGGCGCAAGGGGGATCTTCCATTCGTACGCGAAGAATGTGACGGGGTTGTCCTGTTGCAAAAAGATCAGGCTTGTGGCGTCTTCGCCGATCGCAATCGGACCGGATTCCTTGGGCAGTCCGGTCTTTTCAGTGCCGTCGGTTCCTACGATAACCGCGACCTTTCCAGTGCGCTCGGATAAATCAAAGGGAACCTTCCCGAGCGTGGCTGTTGCACTCTCCATGCCGGAGGTAATCTTCCCCATGGCTTGCTCCTTCGGACGGAAATTTGGTTGATTGTACCGCTGGGCCTTGGTGGAGGGAAGCGGCGGGCCGGCTTCGGGAAGCGGTACAATTGGGCTGCGTTTGACTGTCCTGCAACACCTGGCCGCGATCTCGTCCCGCCTCGAATAGCCCGCTCTCAAACGGAAGGAGGTTCACTTGAAAAGGATTTTTGTTGGCAACTTGGATTTTGGCGCGACCGAAGAGTCGATCCATTCACTCTTCGCACCGTATGGAAGCGTGGAAAGCGTCCACCTGGTGATGGATCGGGAGACAGGTCGTTCGCGAGGCTTCGCTTTCGTGGAGATGCCGGAAGCAGCCGCCGACCAAGCGATCACGGCCCTGAACGGTACGAAAGTTGGCGGGCGCGCCCTCAATGTTAACGAAGCGCGGCCAAAGCCGGAGCGCACCGGGGGCGGTTTCCGCGAGGGCCACGGTGGCGCACCAGGCCAGCGTCGCGAGCACCGCTGGTAATTTAGCGTTTGTGTCCGGACGGGCTGAGTCTGTGGAGCCTTTTCCGTCGGAGGGCTCTCCAGAAACTACCCTCCAACCGCTTGGATTTCGACTATTTGGAGGCCGAGCTTGGCGGCGCTTTTCTGGAGCAGTTCGATTTGTTGGCGGCGGTGCCGGTCCTCATAATACTG
>JACXTT010010380.1_pt1 | contig 12556 bp, 12 predicted proteins | sample 9270951 | NCBI WGS metagenome assembly JACXTT01 (sample SAMN15532306, study PRJNA645909) | rock metagenome | isolation source: weathered quartz diorite | place: Puerto Rico | collected 2017-06-21 | reverse complement strand
CGCTACCCCATCATCCAGGGCGGCATGCAATGGGTGGGCCGCGCCGAGCTGGCCGCGGCCGTGTCGAACGCCGGCGGCCTGGGCATCGTGACCGCGCTCACGCAGCCCACGCCCGACGACCTGCGCCGCGAGATCGCGCGCACGCGCACGCTCACGGACAAGCCCTTCGGCGTGAACCTCACGATCCTGCCCGCGGTGAAGCCGCCGCCGTATGCCGAGTACGTGCAGGCCATCATCGACAGCGGCGTGAAGATCGTGGAGACCGCCGGCAACAGCCCCAAGGACTTCATCGAGGCGCTGAAGCGCCACGACGTGAAGATCGTGCACAAGTGCACCTCGGTGCGCCATGCGCTGTCGGCGGAGCGCAATGGCGTCGACGCGGTGTCGGTCGACGGCTTCGAGTGCGCGGGCCATCCCGGCGAAGACGACGTGCCCGGCCTGGTGCTGCTGCCCATTGCGGCGCGCAAGCTGCGCATTCCGATCATCGCGTCGGGCGGCATCGCCGACGGGCGCGGCATGGCCGCGGCGCTGGCGCTGGGCGCCGAGGGCATCAACATGGGCACGCGCTTCTGCGTGACCAAGGAAGCGCCGATTCACGACAACATCAAGCAGGCGCTGGTCGATGCGACCGAGCGCGACACGAAGCTGATGTTCCGCACCATGCGCAACACCGCGCGCGTGTTCCGCAACGCGATCTCCGAAGAGGTGGTGGCCACCGAGAACCGGCCCGGCGGTTGCGAGTTCGAGGAAGTGCGGCCGCTGGTGGCCGGCGCGCGTGGCCGTGCGGCGCTGGAGTCTGGCGAGGTGCAGAACGGGGTGGTGTCGGCGGGGCAGTGCATCGGGCTGATCGACGACATTCCTACCTGCGCCGAGCTGCTGGAGCGCATGGTGCGCGAGTGCCGGGAGCATCTGGATCGGGCGCGGGCCTGGATGGGCTGACGCTTTTTGGATTGCGTCCGGGGGGCGCTCACGCCGACGGGGTACCTTGCTCCGCGAATGTCCTCCGCCCTTCGGGCTCCCCCTTTGTTTCGCTGCGCAAGGCACCCCGCCAGCGTGAGCGTTCAGTGCCGCTGCAGAAGCTGCATTTGTTGGCGGTTATCAAGACTTCGTGCCGCATGAGCCGGCTACTTCGCCGGGTTCTTCTCTAGAGTGAATGCCCCTGTCACTCAACACCCCACCAAGGGGAGAAGAAAGGCGCGACACCCCCACCACCACCCAGATTTCTGAAAGCTGCTTGCCTCGCGGCAGGTCGTCGGTGCGAAAGCAGCGATGCGGATGCGAGGTATCAAAAGGCGACGGCCGAGGTGTTACGAGCACCCCAGCCGTCTAACCAAGTTCGTGCAATCACCTCTCAAGGAACCGCACAAAAATGGCTACCACGACTATAGCCCGGCCTCGCACGCCGGTAGCTTCCGAAGACAACGCCCAAGACCCGGCGGATCTTCTCGAAAACACCCTCTCTCAACTCGAAGCCCTGCTGTGGGTCTGCCACGGGGAAGACATCGATTGGTGCAGCGGGGATGGGCCTCAACGATTGGACAACCTGCTTTGGCTTGCGGCTGAGTTGGCTCGCAAGGCGGCAGAGCTGTTTCAGCTGAGCGAGAAGGCGCGATGCGGAGTGCCTGAGACCAGCAGCTAGCGGCTGGTTTGCGGGCCGCGGGGTTCGCGGCCCGCTTATGGGCTCACGACTGATAGTTTTCGCTGCTTTCAGTACAGCAACAATAGAGCCCAGGTGCTCGCGGTTTCTGCGCCAAGACGGCGAAGTAAAGCTTGGACCTAAGAAAAATTGTGAGAACCCGATGCCCTTGTCCTCTTCAATGAAGTACCTCTCCGAACGCGGCGTCGTCGTCACGGAGATATCACCAGATCGGTTCTCGCTCCATGTCGAGGGCAACCGCCACTCCACCTTGGAAGAAAGCTCGGAAGGCATTCTTTTCAGTTGCTGGGACAGCGCCCCTGGTCCCGGCAAGGACGACTTTCTCGTCACATTCGGCGAGCTGGACGACGCGCTGCTGGCCGTGTGGTACTTCTACTTTGGCGAACCTGTCCGGCTGGGCGAATGGCACGTACCCATTCATCGACATCCGTATTGGTCCTTGGGCAAGCTCGCCTATTGCATCGCCAATGCCATCCATGTCACCTCAAGGCAGTTTGAGGTGACTGCAGAACAGCGGCGAGGCGCCCTGCTTGGTTTCGGATCATCCGCAGGCGGTCGGCCTCTGTCGGAGGATAGGTACGCGACAGCGCTGCGATCGCAATTCATTGCGTGTTCATCAGCCTCGCCATCGTCGCGGACTCTGATGTTGCGTCGAGACTTGGAAGAGGCTTATGTTGTGGAGAGCCAGCAATAGACAATTCGAAGCATTGGATGGCGTAGAGACGCAACTACGCCGGTAGCTTCCGAAGCAAACGCCAAGACCCGGCGGATCTTCTTGAAAACACCCTTACTCAGCTCGAAGCTCTTCTGCGGGTCCGCCACGGGGAAGAGATCGACGGTGCAGCGGGGAAGGTCCTCCGCGCCTGAACAATCTGCTTTGGCTTGCGGCTGAGATGGCTCGGAAGGCGGGAGGTAGTTTCAGATGAGTGAGAAGGCGCGACGCAAAGCGCCTGAGGCTGGCGGGTAGGGGCTGATCTGCGGGGTGCGGCGTTCGCGGCCCACCTGGCGAACAGATTCTTTTGGTTGCGATGGCATATTCGAAAGCGCTCGATTTTGAACACGTCAGTCCTGGGGTCGGGCGCCTGCCTAAACGACGGACTCTTCAGGCAAGCATTGCCGGGACGTCGCTGACGGCGCTTACGCGGGCCTAGCCAACTAACATGGCCGCATGCCGTACCGACAAGTCCTGATCCAGACCTACCGAGCTTTCGGGGAACCGTCTGCCCATCCCGTACGCGCTCGTCCTGTGGCAGGCCAAGGCTTGGACGTTGCCATGCACGTCGAATGCTCCTCGAAGATGCGCAACGCGCATCCAGTTGGGACATTCTTTGTGGTCCGTGCGAAAGTGATCAACAGAGAAGACGGTCCCGATTTTCTCTACACGTCCTGGCAGTGGCCTTATGAGGTGATGGACGCTAAGAGCGCGAAAGCCTTCCTTGACGAAGGCGGCTGGCGATAGTCTCCTTCGATCTGGAGGCCGCAAACGCATCTCCGCTGCATCTTCAGCAGTATCAAGTTGATGCGTGCACTTCTGAGCATCAGATTCTTGGAGATTGGCTTTTAGGCCGGATACCCTGAGGTAAGTGCTAGACATATTTGCCAACTCCCCCCATACACTCGCTACACAAAGAACGAGGAAACCATGGGCGAGATGCGTTTCACACTCTCATATGAGGGCAGGCAGTCAGAGGACCACCTTATCGATCTCTATGACGCCGCGCAGGCGCTCATGGGTTTCCAGAGGTCGCTTGCGTTAACAACGCATCTCGTCCTAAACAACGAGATCATCACCCAGGCTCCGGCTTTAAAGGGTGCCCGCATTTTCGCTGTGCCCTCCGAGCCAGGAAGTTGGAAGCTAACCGCAGTGGTTTCCACAGTCACGGCGCTCTTCGCCTTGGGATCGGCCCAAAACAACTCGCCCGTTGGTCACCTATTGTTCTCGTTGTACGACTATGTGATCTCAGAGAGCTCGGGCGTACATGTGGACTACAACAAGTCCCTCGGCGTCCTTTACGAGGAAGCGCAGCGCAGAAAGCAAACGTTGCCTTACGTCGCACAGCATCAAGCTGACGCACTGGTGGAGAAATGCAACCGAGCCGTAATTGAGATGCACCGGCCCATCGTGAAGAGCGAGACCGCAACTCAGTGCGCGATCACCGGAGGACCACGAGGGCGAGAAACCCCATTGGGCACCCTACTCACCGAAGAGTCCTACGCATACATTCACGAGACTGTCAGCGACAGGGCGCCCAACATCTATGAGGGCCGGGTTTCCAGTTACAACACCAACACCTTCAAGGGACGAATCTACGTCCCCGCCCTAGGTCGGCCCATCGCATTCGAGCTTGAGCCACACACGCGCTCCCAGCGGGCCGTGAAGGTAATTACCACTAGCCTATTTCACAGCGGGCTGAAGCAATTCAACGAGCCAGGGGCCTTGATTTACATCGTCGCATTCAAGAACACAAGCAAATCCGGAACGCTCAAGTCCTTCTCGGTAAACAGAGTCAGCGACCAACCGTACAAATAGCGTGGTCGGACATTTGCCGTACACCGTAGCGTGTCGATCTTGAGTGCTGCTCGAAATCTGAAGCCAACCTCGAATGCGGTCATACAAAGTCGACCGCAACCGACTCCAAGTTCGACTTGCCTTGGTTCCGTTTCTCAAGAAAGCTCAACGGCACGCCCCCGGTCCATCCACAATCCACCGCGGCACGCGACCCGACGACCCCACAGCCACACTCCCCGCAGCGAAGTGAAGAAGGCCGGGGGACATTCGCGGAGGGGAGTACCCGGCGCCCTGCGCACACGCCCTGAACAGCGCGCTGGAAAGGCAAGGCAGCTAAGGAAACCCCCGATACATGAGTGGTCATCGACCACCTAGCATCGACGGCTGTTTCCCTGTCGAGGTGTACGGAACGCGTCCTGGCGTCCGCCCGGTGACATGGCTTTTGGCCTCACTGACCTTCCTGCGATGACAACTCCACCCGAGTCCGGCCCCACGCTGGACGCCGCCAGCCCCATCCCCCCCGACATCGAAGCAGCCGACGAACCCACCAAGGTGCCATTAGCCATCGAGGACTGGCTCACCGTCATCATCATGGGCGCGCTGGCGCTCATCACCTTTGCCAACGTGCTGGTGCGCTACTTCACCGACTCGTCCTTCGCGTGGACCGAAGAGTTCTCGGTGTTCCTCATGATCATGCTGGCGCTGGTGGCCGGCTCGGCTGCCGTGGCGCGCGACCGGCACATCCGCATCGAGTACTTCTCCGAGAGCGGCTCCATGGCCCGGCGCAAGCGGCTCGCGCAGTTCGGCGCGCTGACCATCGCCATTCTGTTCACGCTGATCGGCGCGCTCAGCATCCGCATGGTGTGGGACGACTACCGCTTCGAAGAGACCACGCCGGGCATCGGCCTGCCGGCATGGTGGTATTCGATCTGGCTGCCGATCGTGTCCTTCGCCATCGCGCTGCGTGCCATAGGCCTCATGGTCAGGCGCGGGCGCAAGACCAACTACGGCACCGACGGCTCCGAAAGGAAGACGAGGAAAAAGAGCAAGGGCGACGCTTCGTGATCGCCACCCTGCTCTTCCTCGCCTTCGTCGTGATGATGCTGGTGGGCGTGCCCATCGGCGCCGCGCTGGGCCTTGCGGGCGCCGCCTGCATCGCGCTGGCCAACAGCGACGCCCAGTGGTTCGGCCTGCTGGCCGTGCCGCAGAACTTCTATGCGGGCCTGGGCAAATATCCGCTGCTGGCCATTCCGATGTTCGTGCTGGTCGGCTCCATCTTCGACCGCTCCGGCGTGGCGCTGCGCCTCGTCAACTTTGCGATTGCCATCGTGGGGCGCGGGCCCGGCATGCTGCCGCTGGTGGCCATTGCCGTGGCCATGTTCCTCGGCGGCATCTCGGGCTCGGGCCCGGCCAACGCGGCGGCCGTGGGCGCGGTGATGATCGCGGCCATGTCGCGCGCGGGCTACCCGGCGGCGTTCTCGGCCAGCGTGGTGGGCGCGGCGGCGGCCACCGACATCCTGATTCCGCCCTCGGTCGCGTTCATCGTGTACTCGGTGCTGGTGCCCGGCGCATCGGTGCCGGCGCTGTTCGCGGCGGGCATGGTGCCGGGCGTGCTGGCCGGACGGGCGCTGATGATTCCGGCGGTGCTGCTGGCCCGCAAGCACAAGATGGGCGCGCTCGAAGCGACGCTGCCGCGCCCGCCTTTCTGGAAGAGCTTTCGCGAAGCGACCTGGGGGCTGGCGGCGCCGGTGCTCATCTTGGGCGGCATGCGCGCGGGCTGGTTCACGCCGACCGAAGCGGCGGTGGTGGCGGTGTTCTACGGCCTGTTCGTGGGCATGTTCGTTCACCGGACCATCAAGGTGCGCGACCTGTTCGTGATCTTGCGCGAGTCGGGCGAGCTGTCGGCGGTGATTCTGCTGGTGGTGTCGCTCGCGGGCATCTTCGCGTATTCGCTGTCGACGCTGGGCGTGATCGATCCGGTAACGCGCGCCATCGTGAATTCGGGCCTGGGCGAGTACGGCATCCTGGCGCTGCTGATCCTGCTGCTGATCACGGTGGGCATGTTCCTGGACGGCGTGTCGATTTTCCTGATCTTCGTGCCGCTGCTGTTGCCGATCGTGCAGTACTACAAGTGGGACCCGGTGTGGTTCGGCGTGATCCTCACGCTGAAGGTGGCGCTGGGCCAGTTCACGCCGCCGCTCGCGGTCAATTTGATGGTGTCGTGCCGCATCGCGAAGGTGCGCATGGAAGAGACGGTGCGCTGGGTGGGCTGGATGCTGTTCTCGATGTTCGTGGTGATGGTGCTGGTCATCATCTTCCCGGAACTGGCCTTGTGGTTGCCTCGCAAGCTGGGGTACTGATTCGCGAAGGGGGAGTACCCGGCGGCCTGTGCACGCGCCCTGAACAAAGAGTTTTCGGTCTCAGTAAGTGTTTCGAACAATAAGGAGAGCTCTCATGAAATTCCGCCGCACCCTGCTCGGACTTGCCGCAGCAGCCACCGCCCTCGGCATGTTCTCGACCGGCGCGATGGCGCAGGCCGCCTACAAGCCCGAATACAAGATGTCCCTTGTGCTCGGCTCGCCCACGCCCTGGGGCCAGGCCGGAAAGATCTGGGCCGACATGGTCAAGGAGCGCACCCAGGGCCGCATCAACATCAAGCTCTACCCCGGCGTCTCGCTCATCCAGGGGGACCAGACCCGCGAGTTCAGCGCGCTGCGCCAGGGCGTCATCGACATGGCCGTCGGCTCCACCATCAACTGGTCGCCGCAGGTCAAGCAGCTCAACCTGTTCTCCATGCCCTTCCTCATGCCCGACTACGCCGCCATCGACGCGCTCACGCAGGGCGAAGTGGGCAAGGAGATGTTCAAGACGCTTGAAAAGGCCGGCGTGGTGCCGCTCGCATGGGGCGAGAACGGCTTTCGCGAAATCACCAACTCCAAGAAGCCCATCAAGTCGCCGGCCGACATCAAGGGCATGAAGATCCGCGTGGTCGGCTCGCCCATCTACTCCGACATGTTCACCGCGCTCGGCGCCAACCCCACGCAGATGAGCTGGGCCGACGCGCAGCCGGCCCTGGCCAGCGGCGCGGTCGACGGCCAGGAGAACCCCCTCTTCCTGTTCACAGTGCTCAAGATGCAGACCGTGGGCCAGAAGTTCGTGACCACCTGGGGCTACGTGGCCGACCCGCTGGTGTTCGTGGTGAACAAGGAAATCTGGGCCTCGTGGACCCCGGCCGACCAGGCCATCGTGCGGCAGGCCGCCATCGATGCCGGCAAGGAAGAGATCGTTCTCGCGCGCAAGGGCCTGGTGGAAACCGACAAGCCCGTGCTGAAAGACATCGCCGGCATGGGCGTGACGGTGACCAGCCTCACGCCCGCGGAGCGTGAAGAGTTCGTGAAGGCGACGCGGCCTGTGTACGACAAGTGGAAGTCGACGGTGGGCACCGACCTGGTGGCGAAGGCCGAGCAGGCGATTGCTGCGCGCAAGAAGTAAGCGCCAGGGCGCGCCGGTCCCGCATCGCCATCAACCGCGATAGCGGCTCGGGTTAGCCCCCGCCACCTTCTTCATCAGACGCCGCAGCGCCGTGGCGTCCTGGTAGCCCACGGCGCCGGCAACCAGCTCGACGGTCATGCGGCTGGTTTCGAGCAGCGCGCGGGCGCGGCGCAGCCGCACGCTCTGCACCAGCGCCTGCGTGCTCTTGCCGGTGGCCTTGTGGATGTGGCGTGACAGCGTGCGCTCCGACATGCAGAACTCGCGCGCCAGCACACTGACGGCCGGTGCGTCGGGCAAGGCCGACTCGACGCGCGCGGCCAGCCGCGCCACCAGGTCGTTGCCGTTGGCCAGCAGCTCCGGCACCACGAACGGCGCCTGCGCCTGGCGTCCGTCGATCAGCAGCATGCGCGAGACCAGGTCAGTGAGCGCACTGCCGCAACGCTCGCGCAGCAGGTGCAGCATCAGGTCGGTCTGCGCGAATGCCGCGCCTGCAGTCACCACCGGGCCGTCGGCGCACACCATGCGGTCGGCATCGACGGTGCAGCCGGGCGCCATGCGGGCGAGCAGCGGCGCATACCACCACGAGGTGGTCGCGCGCCTGTCCTGAAGCAGCCCGGCCGCGTTCAGCAGGAACACGGCGGAGCATGAAGCCGCGACCTGCCCGCCGGCTTTTGCATGCCGCACCAGGCCCGCGACGGCCTTGGCCGCGTCGTCGCTTTCGAGGCAACGGCGGATGTCTCCCGGTGTGTTGAGGCCGAGCCCCGGCACCACCCATGTCGATCGGTCGTCGCGGGGCCGTGCGGGCATGCGCGCGGTGTCGATGGTCATGCCGGCTTGCAACGGCACCGGGCCGCCCTGCACCGAGCACAGCCGCCAGCGCGGCGGCGCCACGCCGGCACGCGGAGCCAAGGCCTGCGCGGCGCCGAGGATGTCGAGCGTGACCGCGACGCTGGAGTTGAAGGCGCCGGGCAGCACCAGGATCGTGAAGTCGTGCATTTCAGTGGCTGTCTGATTCAGCCTCTAAACAGTCAAATTGGACACTGCCATTCTGGCGGCGCGACGGGCCCAATACAAGCATGCCCAACATCCTCGTGAAGATTCCCCAAGGCGCCTTTCCCGGCGAGAGCCGCGCCACGCTGGTTCGCAAGATCAACGAAGCGGCCGCGGCCGTCGAGCAGATGCCGGACGAGCCCCGTGCGCTTTTCATGTGCTGGGTGCTGGTCGACGAGGTCATGGCCGGCGGCTGGACCTGCGGCGGCGCCGACGCCACCGCGCAGTACCTGCCCTGCATGGCGCGGGTGCTGCTGCCGGCCGGCGTGCTCGACGATGCATCGCGCAGCCTCTATGCCGCGCGCATGCATGCCGCCTTTGCCGAAGCCATGCCGGCGAACGACCGGCGGCGCCTCATGACCTCGGTGGTGCTCGACGAAGTGCCCGATGGCGCATGGGGCGTGAGCGGCGAGATATGGACGCTGCCCGACTTCGCGCGCAGCGCGGGCTATGCCCATCTGCAGCACCTGGCGCGCAGCCCCGCATGAACGACACAAGGAGACACGCATGACGACAACGACCCGCCCCCTGACCGAAGACGACCCGCTCGACGACTTCACCGCGCGCCAGATCACGCTCGACGGCATCGAGAAGAAGGTCTACGTGCTCGGCGAAGGCCCGGCCGTGATCGTGATGACCGAGATGCCTGGCATCAGCCCGCACGTGGCGCGCTTCGCACGCTGGGTGCGTGACGCGGGCTTCACCGTCTACATGCCCTCGCTGTTCGGGCGCGACGGCGCCGTGCCCGGCGCGGAGGAAGGCGTGGCCGTGTTCAAGCGCGCCTGCGTGAGCGCCGAGTTCCGCGCCTTCGCGGCCAACGAATCGAGCCCGGTCACGCAGTGGCTTCGCGCGCTCGCACGGCTCGCGCATGGCGAGTGCGGCGGCCCCGGCGTGGGCGCGATCGGCATGTGCTTCACCGGCAACTTCGCGCTCTCGATGATGCTGGAGCCCGCGATGCTCGCGCCGGTGGTGTGCCAGCCTTCGCTGCCGATGGACAACCCTGCCGCGACGAACATGGCGCCCGACGAACTGGCCGCCGTGCGCGAGCGGCTGGAGCGCGAAGACCTGACGGTCATGGCCTACCGCTTCGAGGGCGACAAGCATTGCCGGGCGCAACGCTTCGCGGCCTTTTCCGAAGCGCTGGGCGAACGCTTCGTGGCCCGCGTGCTGCCGGACAGCGCGGCCAACAAGAACACGCCGCCCTTTTTCGCGCAGGTGGTGGCGAGCCCGCACAGCGTGGTGACTGCGCACCTGATCGACGAGGCGGGCCAGCCGACACTGGCCGCGCGCGACGAGATCCTGGCGTTCTTCGCCAGGCGGCTGCTGCGCGGCTGAGCGGCGCCGGCGCTCTGGCAGACTGGCGCCGCAGGGGCGCGCCGTTCGCGCCCGCCAGGAGCCCTTCTCATGCCACCGCCGAATCCAGCAGACACCGCAGACAGCGACCTTCACACGCTCATCATCGACACCGACCCCGGCGCGGACGACGTGATCGCGCTGCTCTTCGCGATGGCCGCGCCCGAGCGGCTGAACATCCAGGCGCTGACCACCGTGGCCGGCAACGTGCCGCTGGCCAAGACTTCGCGCAATGCGCGGCTGGCGTGCGAGTGGGCCGGGCGACCCGAGATTCCGGTCTACGCGGGTGCGCAGCGGCCCCTGAAGCGCACGCCGATCTACGCGGCCAACATCCACGGGCGCGAAGGCCTCACGGGCGTCGATGTGTACGAGCCCGCTGCGCCGCTGGCGGAAGGCCATGCGGTCGACTACCTCGTGCGCACCCTGCGCGGCGCGCCGGAGAAGAGCGTGACGCTCGCCATGCTCGGACCGCAGACCAATCTTGCGCTGGCGCTCGAGCAGGCGCCCGACATCGTGCGCGGCCTGCGCGAACTGGTGCTGATGGCGGGCGCGCATTTCAACGGCGGCAACATCACGCCGACGGCGGAGTTCAACGTGTTCGCCGATCCGCACGCGGCCGAGGCGGTGCTCGCGAGCGGCGTGCCGATCACCATGCTGCCGCTGGACGTGACGCACAAGATCCTCACGAGCGACGAGCGCATCGCACGGCTGCGCAACCTCGGCAACCGTGCCGGCGCGATCGTCGCGGACATCCTCGACGCCTATGCGCCACAGGAAATGAAGCACTACGACATGCCCGGCGGCCCGGTGCACGACGCTACCGTCACGGCCTACCTGCTGCAGCCTTCGCTTTTCAGGGGCCGGCACATCCACGTCGAGATCGACAGCCGCGAGGGCATGGGCTTCGGGCAGACGGCGGCCGACTGGTACGGCAGCCTGCACCGGCCGGCCAACGTGAACTGGATCGTCGACGGGGATGCGCAGGGGTTCTTCGACTTGCTGACGGAGCACATCGCACGGCTGCCCTGAGTCGCCTGGCGCCGCGTTTCGCGCACTTCATCGCAATCCCGTGGAAGCGGCGCCGCAACGCGGCAACCATGCGCGCTCCACACAAACCCGCCGAGGAGATTCGCGATGCGCACCGCTTTCCGCCAGACCCTGCTGCTTGCCTCGGGCTTGCTGCTGTCGTTCCAGATCATGGCCGCGGACGCCGGCTGGCGGCAGCTGAACATTCCGGGCGCCACGCCGGACGCCCCGCCCACTGTCGTCGCGCTCTACTACCCGACGCAGGCGCCGGCACGCAGTATTCCGATGGGCCCCTTCACCGTGCGGGCCGCCATCCAGGCGCCGCCGGATGACAAGTTCAAGGGGCTGATCGTGCTGAGCCACGGCATCGGCGGCACCGAGCTGGGCCACACCAGCATCGCCGAGGCGCTCGCGCGGGGCGGCTACCTGGTCGCGGCGTTGCGCCACCCCGGCGACAACTGGCAGGAGCACTCGTTGATGCAGCAGGGCGCCAAGGCTTATTTCACCGAACGGCCCCGGCAGATTTCGCGCGTGATCGACGCGTTGCTGCAAGACCCGCAGTGGAAGGACCGGATCGCCCGCGACGCGGAAGGCTTCCGCGTGGGCGCGGTCGGCCACTCGGCCGGCGGCTACACGGTGCTGGCGGTGGCGGGCGCTCAGGCCGACTTGTCGCGCATCGGCAGGCACTGCGAGAGCGAAGGCGCGGCCGACCCGATCTTCTGCAACGCCGGCCGCAATGCGCGATCAACGGGCAGCACCGCGGCAGCCCCTGCATCGGCGCCGGCCGCATCGCTGCTGCCTTCGCTGCGCGACCCGCGCGTGCGCGCGGTCGTGGCGATGGCGCCGGCGGGCCAGCCCTTCACCGCGGCGTCGCTTGCCGCGATCCGCGTGCCCACGCGCATCTACGAAGCGCAGCAGGACCGCTTCCTCGTTCCGCGCTTCCATGCCGAATGGGTGGCGCAGAACATGCCCACGGCGGAACTCGAGCGCATTCCCAACGCCTGGCACTTCGCGTTCATGGACACGCCGGCCACCTCGATCCCGAGCGACGACGGCGACATCCGGGACGATCCGCCGGGCTTCGACCGCAAGGCGCTGCTGGTACGGCTGGGGCAGGAGATTCCGGCGTTCTTCGACAAGGCACTGGCCGCGCCCGGCCCATGAAAAAAGGGCCGCGCTGCATGCAGCGTGGCCCTTTTGCCTGCCTGCACCGGCGATCAGTGCTGCAGGATCTTGTTGAGGAAGTCCTTGGTGCGCGGCTGGCGGTTTTCGGGATGGCCGAAGAACTCGTCCTTCGGGCAGTCTTCCAGGATGCGGCCGCCCACGTCGATGAAGATCACGCGGCTGGCAACCTTGCGGGCGAAGGCCATTTCGTGCGTGACCACCATCATGGTCATGCCTTCCTTGGCCAGGCTCACCATCACGTCGAGCACTTCGCCGACCATTTCGGGGTCGAGCGCCGAGGTGGG
>JACXTT010010379.1_pt1 | contig 12556 bp, 11 predicted proteins | sample 9270951 | NCBI WGS metagenome assembly JACXTT01 (sample SAMN15532306, study PRJNA645909) | rock metagenome | isolation source: weathered quartz diorite | place: Puerto Rico | collected 2017-06-21 | reverse complement strand
AACGACATGACCGCCCGATCGTCGAGGACGAGTGACACGGGAAGATCCCGCGTCAGCCGGCGGTTGCTACATACGGATTCACCATCTTCTTGGGATCGACGATCCGATCGAACTCGGCCTCCGAGACAAAGCCCAGCTGCAACGCCGCGGCCTTGAGCGTGAGGTCGTTGTCCATGGCATGATGCGCGATCTTCGATGCTTTGTCGTAGCCGATGACCGGTGCCAGTGCGGTGACCAGCATCAGCGAGCGTTCGACGTACTCGTTGATCTTCTTCACATTCGGCTCCGTCCCTTCCACGAGGAACTTACGGAAGTTGGTGCAGCCGTCGGCCATGATCGCGATGGAGTGGGTGATGTTGAAGATCATGAGCGGCTTGTACACGTTCATCTCGAGATAGCCGCCGGCGCCGCCGACGCCGACCGCGACGTCGTTGGCCATGACCTGCACCGCGATCATCGTGAGCGCTTCACACTGGGTCGGGTTGACCTTGCCCGGCATGATGGACGAGCCCGGCTCGTTCTCGGGAATCGCCAGCTCGGCGAAGCCCGCGCGAGGGCCACACGACATGAGTCGAATGTCGTTGGCGATCTTGTACAGCGAGACGGCGAGCGTGCGCAGCGTGCCGGACAGCTGGACCAGAGCGTCATGGGCTCCCTGGACCGTGAATTTGTTGGGTGCGGAGACGAACGGCAGGCCGGTGAGGCGGGCGATCTCGCTCGCGGCGGCCTCGGCAAAACCCGGCGCCGAGTTGATCCCCGTTCCGACCGCGGTGCCGCCGAGCGCCAGGCGGTACACACCCTCGAGCGCCGTATGGATCCGCTGGACGTCATCGGCCAGCATCCCGGCATAGCCCGACCATTCTTGCCCGAGTGTCAGCGGCGTGGCGTCCTGCATGTGAGTACGGCCGATCTTGACGATGTCCCGCCACGCCTGCGCCTTCGCGTCGATGGCGTCATGCAAGGCCGTCAGCGCCGGGAGCAGGCGCTCCGTCACGCTCACGGCCGCGGCGATGTACATGGCCGACGGGAACGAATCATTGGACGACTGCGCCATGTTCACGTGATCGTTCGGGTGTACCGGCGTCTTGCTGCCCAGCGGCGTGCCGGCGAGCTGGCAGCAGCGATTGGAGATCACCTCGTTCACGTTCATGTTGAACTGGGTGCCGCTGCCGGTCATCCACACGTGAAGCGGAAACATGTCGTGATGCTGACCGGCCAGGATCTCGTCGCAGGTCCGCACGATCAGTTTGTAGTGCTGAACGTCGAGCCGCTTGCTGGCATGGTTCGCGGCCGCCGCGGCTTTCTTCAAGATCGCGTAGGAGGTGATCATCTCGCGCGGGATCAGGTCCTTGCCGATGCTGAAGTGCTCGAGCGAGCGCTGAGTCTGAGCACCCCACAGCTTGTCGGCTGGTACATCGACGACACCGAGGCTGTCCGTTTCTTTCCTCGTCGCGGCCATAGTGCACCTCCCGGCGGATGTGGTCGTCCCGGGCACGCAAGGATGCTGTCAGGGATCACCTGTAAGTATCAAGCGTAGCCCAGGCGCCGTTGGGATGCTCGTACCCCCGGCGGGGGTGGCGCTCGAGCTCACCAGCGCGCCCAGTTGAGGGCATCGATCAGGCCATTGGTGTCCGCGATGAGCTGGTTGTACTCCTCCACGATCCCGCGGCGCCGCCCGGCGAGGGCGTTGTGCGGCGCGACGAGATCCGCGCGCCCGGCGTCGACCTGACGGCGAAGATCGGCGAGCTCGGCGTCCAGCCGGCGGATTTCAGCCTCCGCCGGCTCGAGCCGTGCGCGGGTGCTGTCGAGCCGGGCCTGCAGCGCCTCGCGCTCGCTCCGCGCCGTGCTCTCGTCGGCGCCGTGAAACTCCGTCTGCGCGCGCTCGATGTCCGCCTGCTGCGCTCGCCAGGCGGCGTCGATCGCCTTCTCGAGGTCCGCGCAGGACACGGTCGTCCGCGTTCCCTCCAGACGCTCCTTCATCGCCTTCGCGCCGTCCAGGTAGATGTCGACGTGACGCTGCTCGTGGGCGCCAACGCGGGCAGCAAAGCGCTCCCAGCGGTCCCGAAGCTCGGCCGGCAGCATCTCCGGCGCTTCGTGTCGCGGCAACGTGACGACGAGGTCGAGCCGGACCGTGAGTGACGGGAACACGCAAGGCACGGCGCGGACGTCCACGTCGCCGGACGTCAGCTTCCATTCGGCGAACGTGACGCCCACCGCACGCTGGCCGCGCGTGTCCGCGAGGCCGTTGGCGTCGATGGCCGCGAAGATCGCCGCCGTGGTCGTCCCGCGCACCGGGTAATAGCGCGTCGAGACGCTCGTCTCCACCACGGCCGGTTGCTGCGGCGGCGCGGGGGGCGGGCTCGAGCAGGCGATGAGGCCATGGCCCGCGAGCAGTGCGAGCGCCGCGATCGCGCTCCGCTTCATCAAAGCATGTTATCGCGCCTTTCCGCCTCAGGGACCCAACCGATGCGGGGGAGTCCGCGCGGGCTCTGATAGCATCGGCTGGTGAGCCGCCTGCTTCATCCGTTCGTACTCGTGGTGAGCGCGATCCTCGTGCTCGGCTACGCGTACATCGCCGCTCGACTGACATCCACCGCGCCGTTCCGGGCAGCGCTGGCGGTGCCGTTCATCATGGTGTGGATCCTCCCGGCGGTCTACTGGTTCGGCGATCGCGAACGCCATGGCCGGGGGCACGAATGGATACAGGCGCTCAGCTTCGTGTGCATGGGATGGCTCAGCTTCGTTCTCGTGCTGACCGTGACACGCGACGTGCTCCTGCTGGTCACGGCCGTGGCGCCGCCGCTGGCAGCCGTATACACGCGAGTCGAAGAGTCGGGTGCTGCGTGGGTGCCGGTGGTGGCGTTGATGGCGGTCGGCGTCGGCGCTGTGGCCGCATTCCGCGGCCCCTACGTGCGTCGCGTCGATATTCCCGTGGAGGGGCTGGCGCCCGATCTGGATGGATTCAGGATCGTTCAGATCAGCGATCTGCACGCCGGTCCGACGATGCGACTCGCCTATGTCCAGCGGGTCGTCGACATGACGAGGGAGCTCGCGCCGGATCTCATCGCGCTGACGGGAGACATGGTCGATGGATCGGTGTCGCGGCTGGCGTCGCGCGTCGCGCCGCTGAAGGAGCTGACGTGGGGGGGCCGCGCGTTCTTCGTGCTCGGCAACCACGACTACTATTCGGGGGCGGCGCCGTGGACGGCGCACTTCGAGGCGATGGGATTTCGCGTGCTTCGCAATGCCCACGTCACCATCGCGCGTGGGGCGGCCCGCCTCCTGGTCGGCGGCGTCATCGATTTCGCCGCGCGCATGTCGGATCGCGACGCGCGGCCGCGTCCAGACCTCGCGACCGACGACGGTTCACCCGTGGCCTTCCGCTTGCTCCTGGCGCACAATCCGAAGATCGCGCCACTGAGCGAGCAAGCCGGTTTTGACCTGCAGCTGTCCGGACACACGCACGCCGGCCAGTTCTTCCCGTGGACCTTCGTGATTCATTGGGTCCACGGCCCACATGCCGCCGGCCTCTCGCGCCGCGGCCGCCTGTGGGTCTACGTCAGCGCCGGGACGGGCACGTGGGGTCCCCCAGTGCGCCTCGGCACGAGGCCCGAGCTCACGCTCCTGCGCCTGGTCGCCGTGACCGCCCACGGCGGAGCACAGCCGTCGGCGGCCGATGAGAGCTCTCCGTAGTAATCTCCACTGTGCGGACGCTGTAGATTCATCAGTCTGGAGGCTTGGCATGGGCTCTCGCACGCTGAATCACGCGACGACGGCGGAGGCATATCTCGAGCTACTGGCCGACCGAGGCATCGACGTGTTCCTCGGCAACGCCGGAACCGATTTCGCGTCGCTGGTGGAGGCGTTCGCACGCCGTGAGGCGGACGGCGGCCGCGCGCCGCGTCCCCTGGTGATCCCGCACGAGTTCGTCGCGGTGTCGATGGCCCACGGCTACTACGCCGCCGGGGGCCGGCCGGCGGCGGTGATGGTCCACGTCAACGTCGGCACCGGTAACGCCGCCACGGCGATCATCACCGCATCGCGGGCGAACGTGCCGATCCTCATGTCCGCCGGGCGGACGCCGGTCACGGAAGAAGGGCAGCTCGGCTCGCGCGATCTGCACATTCACTGGGCCCAGGAGAGCTTCGATCAGGCCGCCATGCTGCGCGAGTACGTGAAGTGGGACTACGAGCTGCGCATGCCGGCGCAGGTCGAGTCGGTCGTCGATCGCGCGCTCGAGCTGATGCAGGCCGAGCCGCGCGGCCCCGTGTATCTCACCTTGCCGCGTGAGGTGCTGGCCGCCAATCCCGGCGCGGTGACGATCACCTCGCCGCCGCGCCGCCAGGTGTCGAGCGAGCGCTTCCCCGATCCAGCGCGCGTAGAGGAGGCGGCGCAGATCCTGGCGCGCGCCGAGCGCCCACTCATCCTCGTCTCGGCCGCGGGCATCGACCGACGCGCGGTGGACGGACTGGTCGCCCTTGCCGAGGCGGGCGGGATCGGTGTCGTGGAAGCGGATCCGATTTATCTCAACTTCCCGCACCGGCACGATCTGCATCTCGGCTACAACGCCTCCGGCAATACGAATCCTTCGCTCGGCCAGGCCGACGCGGTGATGGTCGTCGAGGCCGACGTGCCGTGGTATCCGCAGCTCGCGAAGCCGGCGGCCGGTGCGCCGATCATCCATCTAGGTGTCGATCCATTCTTCTCGCGCTATCCGATGCGCAGCTATCCGTGCGATGTGCCGATCGCCGCAACGCCGGGTGTGGCGCTGCCGCTGCTGGCCGAAGCGGTGCGCCGTCACGCCGATCCCAAGGCCGTGGCGCGGTGCCGCGAGCGTGTGGCCGCCGAGCATCACGCCCGGCACGCGGCCTGGGAGAAGGCGGCGCTCGATCAGGCGGGCGCCTCGACGATCGGCTTCGCCTGGGCGGCGCGCTGCCTGGGCGAGATGCTCGACGACACGACGACAGTGGTGAACGAGTACCCGTTGGATCGCCGGTTCGCGGCGTTCAATCGGCCCGGCAGCTACTTCGGCTCGCCGCATTCGAGCGGTCTCGGGTTCGGCCTGGGCGCCGCGCTCGGCGTGAAGCTCGCCCGGCCGGAGCAGACGGTCATCGCCACCGTCGGCGATGGCGCCTACTTCTTCGGCGAGCCGCTCTCCTGCCTGTTCGTGCAGCGCGCGCACCAGGTGCCGATCCTCACCGTCGTCTTCAACAACCAGCAGTGGGAAGCCGTGAAGTCGGGCACGTTGGCCGTGCACGCCGCCGGGGCGGCCAAGGCGCGGGGTCGCTTCCCGCTGAGCGAGCTCACCCCGTCACCTCGCTTCGAGGAGATGGCGAAGACCGTGGACGGCTACGGCGAGCGCGTGGAGCATCCGGGTGAGCTGCCGGCGGCGCTCAAGCGAGGCCTGGCGGCCGTGCGCGACGGCCGGCCCGCCGTTCTCAACGTGCTGTGTCAGCGCGCAGTATCCTGAGACAGGGGAGGGTGTGATCGTGGACGCTTCGAACCTCGAGCTGCAGCAGTATCTATTCGATCTTCACGGGTATCTGGTGATCGAGAACGCTCTGGACTCGGCCGAGGTGGCCGAGCTGAATCAATTGATCGATGCGCAACGGCTTCCGAGCCCTCGCGAAAGCATCCGCTTCGGCTCCGCCGCCGGCAAGCATGGGCCGGATCACGGCTTCCTGAACTGGGGCAAGCCGTTCTGTCGCCTGCTCGATCACGACGCGATCATGCCGATTCTTCGCTTCCGGCTCGGTGACTGCTTCCGGCTCGACCGTCTTTACGGACTCCGCATGCAGAAGGGGCAGTCGATGGGGGTCATGCACGCGGACTACGGGGCTTCGGCGCCCAATGTCTTCTCTAGGCCGGGCGAGCGCTTTCACTTCGCCCCCAATGGCATCTACGAGGGGTTCGTGGTCGCGGCCTGGAATCTCGCCGATGCCGGACCGGGCTGCGGCGGATTCTGGTGTATTCCCGGCAGTCACAAGAGCAACTTCAAGGTGCCGCGCCAGATCCACGAGGCGCCCGAGAAGGCCTCGTGCGTGGTCATCCCGGAGATCCCGGCGGGGTCAGTCGTGCTGTTTTCCGAGGCCATGATGCACGGAACGGCTCCGTGGAGAGCCGATCACGAGCGCCGGACCTTGCTCTACAAGTATTGCGTCGCCCACATGGCGTGGTCACGGGCGCGCGTGCTTCCGCCGCCCGATGTCCAGCTCACTGCGCGGCAGCAAGCGCTCCTCACCGAGCCAGCGGATCCACATACGTTCGTTCCGTCGCTCTTCAGCGACGGGCCGAGCCTGCAGCGGTAGAGGCGTCGCAAAGCGTCAGGGCATCTGGCGGTCGTCTCAGGGCGCGCACGCGCGGATCGCGGCCATCGCCATCGCGAGCGCGTCGGCGCCAGACGCGCGGGGGCTCACGATGGGAAGCGCGAGTCCCGCGCGCCGGTAGGCCTCGATGCGTTCGCGGCACGTCTCGGGTGTGCCCGCGAGCGTGACGGCATCGATCAGCTCGTCAGGCACCTTCATCGCAGCGGCGTCGCGCCCACCGCGGTCGAATGCTTCTTTGATATTGCGCACGGCGTCGCTGAAGCCGGCCTCCGCCAGCAGCCGGTTGTAGCGCGGAAAGAAGCCGGCGTAGAGCCCTACGCCAGGGCGCAGCGCATCACGTGCGGCGGCCGCGGTCTTCGCGATCGCGCACGGAATGAGCGACGCCACGTCGACGGCTGTCGCGGCGCGGCCAGCACGACCCGCACCGAGCGCGACGTGCTCGACGGCGCGGGCGATGGCGGCCGGCGTGGGCCACGTCAGCAACACACCGTCCGCCAGCTCGCCCGCGATCTCCAGCATCCTGGGGAAGAGCGCAGCCACATAGATCGGGATCTCCGGCCGCAGCGGTCGGAACCACAGGTCGAACCGCTCGATCGTGATCACGTCTCCGCGGTACGAGACGACGCCCTGTTGCACGAGCGCGCGGACGATCGCGATGGTGTCGCGCACTCGAGCGGTCGGCTGCAGGAATGGAATGCCATGCTCCGGCTCGACCTGCACGCGGTGGCTGCCGCCCAGCCCCAGGATGAAGCGGCCGCCGGCGAGCTGATCCACGGTGGCCGCCGCCATGCCGATCGTCGGCGCGCTGCGCACGAACACGCTCGAGATGCTCGTGCCCAGGCGGATGTGCCGCGTCGCCGCAGCACACGCGCCGAGGATCGCGAACTGATCACCGCCGTGTCCCTCCGCGACCCACGCCGACTCGTAGCCGAGGGTCTCGGCGAGCTTGACGCACTCGACGATATCGGACGGCGTCAACCCGCCGCTGAATGCGACTCCGATCCGCATGCCGGCCATCGGGCAAGCCTCCACAGGAAAGTCGGAACAGCTGCGAAAGTCTAATGGCTTCGACGAGAGTGCGCTAGCCGGCTGGCGAAAACTCGTACGGTCTTCGGCGTCGCCCAGGGACAATGCCCAGAGACGCCCATCATGCCGCAGTTCCAGCTCCAGCTTCGAGTGGACTCGCCGAGCAGCCATGGAGACCGGCTGGCCTCTGCGCTGACCGAGACGTCACAGCGCGTACGGGCCGACCTCTATCGCAAGCTCGGGCTCAAGGTTCACAGCAGCGCGTGGGTCACCATAGCGCTCGGCTCGGACAAGGGGCGCCGCACGGTCCAGGCGATTCTCGAGGAATGTCGGGCGGGGAATGTCGTCGCCGGTTCGGCGACGGTGTTCGAGCGCCTGGACGAGGCGGAGACGGTGGCCGCAGATTGGTTCTATGTGGCGACGAAGACCGCGGACCGGAGCTTCTCCCTGTGGGACGACTATCCCTCGTACACGTCGGGGGGCGTTGCGGGCCAGCACGTCATGAACCACACGTTCGTCTCGGAAGAGTTCGTGCAGGCCTGTGAACGTTCGCGACTGCGGGGCTTGTCGTTTCTTCGATGCCAGAGCCGCGGCCGTAAGCCGGCGCGTGCCTGGTTCGTGGCGTTGCCCGATCAGGGTCTCGGCCGCGGCCTGGATCATCCCTGGTTCGACCGTCGGCTGTGGATCCGAGACGTGGGCGACTATCCGGCGCGTCGCTCGTCTTCGCTCGATACGGGCCAGAACTGTTTCCACCAACGATGGCTCCGGCTTGACCTCGGACCGGAAGCCGCGTTCCTCGTGCCGTTGCTCGAGCTATTCCCGCCGCCCCGACCACGCGAGTCCACACTCTCCGGCCTGACGGTGGTGACCGTACCGCGCTACTGGACCCGAGTGTTCCCCGATGCGGATTTCGCATATGTGCCCTGGGGCGAGGACGGGCCGAACCGCGAAGGCAAGCCGATGCGATTCAGACAGCTCGTGGTGAGCCGGCGAGCACGACAGGTGCTGATGGATGCACGGCTGCTGGCGCCCAAGGCGCTCCTGGCTGTGCGCTCGATCATCGTCCCGGAGGCCGGCGTCGAGGTGCTCGACGAGCATCACGGCCCCGTGCCCCCGATGTACACTCCCGACGAGCTCGTTGCGCTTCGTCTCGAAGAACGGCGCATGTTCGGACCGTAGTGAAGGCTCACGGGGCACTCACGGATGACCTGCACGAAGGCCTGAGCCTCGCAAAGCTCGCGATCGAGAATTCCGAGCAGGATTGGGATGCGTACGCCGCCGAATCATGCAAAAACTGGTCGGCGACCGGGCAGGCTAAAACGCATCGCGAACGTGGGAGGTCGGTGATGACTGGGCGGCTGGAGTCGGTAACGTTCACGAGCGGGGACGGGGAGACGCGCGTCCCGTCGTACCTGGCCACGCCGGACCGTCCCGGGCCGCATCCGGTCGTGTTGATCCTCCGAGGCGTCGCTGGACCGGACGACGGGTACACGGAGATCGCCCGCCGACTCGCTGAGTGGGGCTACGTCGCTCTGGTACACGGCTGGAAGGTGCGCGGGGCCGACCCGACCGACGAACCCGTGTACGCCGATCTGCAGGGCGCGATGACGTTTCTCAAATCGGTCGGCCAGGCCGATCTCGGGAGGCTGGCCGTCTTCGGCTTCTGCCGCGGTGGAGTGTACGCATTCATGGCGGCCCGAGCCTACGCCGAGATCCGTGTCATCGTCGTGTTCCACGGTTTCGCCTTCCGGTCGGCGCGCGCTCAGCGCGGCGCCGAACCCTATGACCTCGCCGAGGGCGTGAGCGTCCCCACGCTTGTCCTGCACGGGACGGAGGACGAGCAGGCGCCCATTGCGGACATGCGCCGGATGGAAGGGCGGATGCGGGATCTCGGCAAGGCGTGCACGTTCACCTACTACGATGGCGCACGCCACGGGTTCGCCGTGCGCACGCACCCGGGCTACAAAGAGGATGCGGCGAAGCAGAGCTTCGATGTGGCCAAGCGATTCCTGGCGACCCACCTGCCTGTCTCTGGATAGGAATGAGGCACGAATGGCGACCAACCGGCGACAGCAAATCCAGTTGAGCCCCGACGAGCAGGCCGCCTTTTTCCGAGAACGCAAGAAAGCCTCCCTGGCGACCATCGACAAGGACGGGTTTCCTCACGTCGTGGCGATGAACTACTTCGCGCGGGACGGCGCGTTCTTCATGACCTCGTACGGGAAGGCGCAGAAGGTCGTCAACATCCGCCGCAATCCCAAGGTCGCGCTGATGATCGAGGCCGGCGACGACTATGGCGAGCTGCGGGGCGTGATGATCCGCGGGCGCTGCGAGATCCTCGAGGGTGAGGCCAGCGTCAGAGCGGCGTTCGAAGCCCGGGCAGGGGCGCAAGCGAACGCGTCGCCGGCCCAGCCGGGGGCGGTGGCGAGCGCGCCCAAGCGCGTGGTGCTCAAGATCGTCCCGGAGAAGGTGATCAGCTGGGACCACCGCAAGCTCGGCGGGCGATACTGACCGAGCGCATCGGCGCGCCTCGGTAGATAATCACCGCCATGACTGCGATCCCATTCGACCAGGATGTCGCCCAGCAGCTGCTTCGCTACGCGAAGATGATCGTCGCGCGCGGCTACGTCCACAACTCGCTGGGGAATCTCGCCATTCGCATGCCGCACCCTGACTTTCCCCACGGCGTGGCCTACACCAAGCATGCCGAGGTCTCGCTGGAGGAGATGACGCTCGAGCACGTCGTCATCACGGACATCCCGACCTCGCGGCTCCTGCACGGCACGATGCCGACCAGCGTCGGCCACAACCTGAACCGCGAGATCCTGCGCCTGCGGCCCGACATCGGCGCGGTCATTCACGCCCATCACGACGAGACCATCGCGCTGTTCGCCTCCGGCGCCGCGAAGGAATTGCGCGTGCTCTCGCTCGAGTTCCCGTACGTGATGGCCAAACCGCCGTACCTCGTGCCCTCGCATCTCGATGTGGAGCAGGACGTCGGGCCGATCAAGGACTTTATCGAGCACACGAACAGCCTGGTCATGGAAAACCACGGCGTGACCACGCTTGGTCGGACCGTTTCGGAGGCCTATCATCGCCTGAACACGCTGACTTCCGAGGTGCGGCGAAACATCGAAGCGATCCGGCTCGCCGCGCTCGCGCGCACCGAGGTCCATTATCTGGCGCCCGACGCCGTCGAATGGATGTACCGCCACGCGGAAAGCGTCATCTATCCGTCTCGCGATGCCACACGGCGGCCGGCCGGCGGCGATCGGCTGGCCTGAGCTTTCTCAAACGACTCCTGGAGACCGACGATGCCGAAGATGACCGGTAAGCGCGCGATGATCGAGCAGCTCATGGCCGACGGGGTGCGTCGCATCTTCGGCAATCCCGGCACCACCGAGCAAGGCTTCATGGATGCCCTGCGCGACTATCCCCAGATGGAATTCATGCTGGCGCTGCACGAGGGCGTTGCGGTGTGCATGGCCGACGCGTATGCGCGCATCACGCGCCAGCCGGCGTTCGTCGAGGTTCACATCGCGCCGGGTCTCGGCAACGCGCTCGGCATGCTGCACAACGCCGCGGTCGGCAAGACGCCGCTCGTCGTCTACGCGGGCCAGTCGCCGGGCGCCACCTTGCTCCAGGAGCCGCATCTGTCCGGCCCACTCGTCGAGATGGCGCGACCCGTCTGCAAGTGGGCGGCGCAGATTCATCATGCTCATGATGTGCCACGCGCCCTGCGTCGCGCCTTCAAGGTGGCGATGGAGCCGCCGCAGGGACCGGTGTTTCTCTCCTTGCCGATGGACACGCTGGACGAGGAAGCCGACGTCGAGATCCACCCGACCTCGTACACGCGCTGGCGCGGGCGAGTCGATCCCGCTGGGATGGCGGAGGTCGCCGCGCTCCTGCTCGGCGCCGAGCGGCCGATGCTGATGGTCGGCGACGGCGTTGCCCTGGCCGACGCGCAAACAGAGGTCGTCGCGCTGGCCGAGACCGCCGGGCTACCCGTCTTCGAATGCTATGCCTCCGAGTTCACCATGCCCGCCAGTCATCCACTCAACCAGGGCGCCCTGAACTTCGTCACGCCTGCCCCGCTGCGGGCAACGCTCGAGGGCTGCGATCTGCTCCTTGTGGTTGGCGCGCCGATGTTCCAGCTGATCTTCCCGGAGGTGGAGAGCCCGGTGCCGGTGGGCACGAGGATCGTGCAGATCGACATCAATCCCTGGGAGATTGGCAAGAACGTGTCGCCCGACCTCGCGTTTCTCGCCGACCCCAAGGCCGCGCTCGCTGAGCTCAGCGATCAGGTGCGCCGCAAGCGGACGCCTCAGCAAGCCCGCGTTGCCGCGGAGCGCGCCGAGAAGATCGGCGAGCGGAGCAAGGCCGCCCGCGCGCGCTACTGGGAGCAGGCGAAGAAGAGCTGGGACGCCGCGCCGATCAGCGCGCCGCGCCTGATGCACGAGATCCGTCACGCGCTGCCCGACGACGCCCTGGTGTTCGCCGAGGCCATCACGAACTCGGCGCATCTCACGCAGGCGATCATGCCCGACGAGCCCGGTCGCCTCGTGCGTGTGCGCGGCGGCGGCATCGGCCCCGGCTTGCCCGGAAGCTTGGGCGCTCAGCTCGCGCGACCCGATCGCAAAGTGGTGGGCATCTGCTCGGACGGCGCGGCGATGTACTCGATCTCTGCGCTGTGGACCGCCGCGCATCATCGAATTCCCGTCACCTACGTCATGCTGAACAACGCGGCCTACCGGATCCTCAAGCTCAACATGGTGGAGTACCTGGGTAAGGCCGCGCGCGGGCGCGGCTTCACGGCCATGGACCTGACCGATCCCGAGCTGCGCTTCGACCGGATGGCGGAATCGATGGGCGTGCCCGGCTTCCGCGTCGACAAGCCCGGCGACCTCGCGCCGGTTTTGCGCAAGGCGCTCGAGCACGACGGCCCGTCGCTGGTCGACGTCGTGATGGAAAGCCCGGTCCCGATCCCATGAGGGACATCCCATGAAGGTCGGCATCTTCATCACCAACCAGAACCCGCTCGGCACCGACATGGTCGGGGCACTCGACGAGCAGTTCGCGATGACACGCCTGGCGCGCGATCGCGGCTGGGACGCGGTCGGCACCGGCCAGCACTACCTGAGCGAAGGCATGAGCCAGCTCCAGCTCGTTCCCTTCCTCGCGCGCCTGGCCGCCGAAGCGGGGGA